>Ga0316217_10002461_pt1 | contig 22242 bp, 22 predicted proteins | sample 1anoAmetaG_FD_203633 | JGI IMG/M metagenome (GOLD analysis project Ga0316217, IMG submission 203633) | Freshwater microbial communities from Trout Bog Lake, Wisconsin, USA - 1anoA | ecosystem: Environmental > Aquatic > Freshwater > Lake > Hypolimnion/Profundal zone | place: USA: Wisconsin...
CTTTACCGCAGCTGAATTCGTTCCCAACCGGCATCTTCGGGCTTCCAATTCTTTCGCAACGGGATTACAACGCTAGTGCGGCCATCGGGAAGGGCCGGGATTCATCGCGGATTCCCCCACGGATAAAACGGCAAAACAAACAAAATAAATCATGGCCACCCCGCTTCGTTACGACATGATCCTGCCCAACGGCGAACCCTTGCGCTGGAACACTCCGGGGGCCCGCTGGAACGGCACGGTTGAAGAAGTCATGGCGGCCATCAACGCCCAACAACCAACAACCATGGCAACTCCCTACAACAAAATCAGTGTCACCATCGGCGACCAGACCGTCGCCGACATCGCGGCCAAGATTGCCGAACTGGACACGCTGCTGAACTTCTGCGTGCCCGTGTCCGACGACGACCGCCGCAGCATGCAGAAACTCGGCCCGGCCACCGACGCCTATGCCGCCAAGACGTTCGGCTACATGGGCACCCATCCCGAATACAACTCCCCGCTGTTTCCCCTCGCCGAAGTCACCAAGGACAGCACCGGCTACAGCCAGATGGACAAGTTCATGCCCCAGCTCTCCCTGCTCTTCCACAAAGCCGAAGGCACCCAGATGCTGCTGGGCAGCGAATACCTCCGCGCCTGCAACGCCTACATGAACAACACCGGCGAAGCCGCCCATCGCGGCCAGGCCGAAGCCGAACCCATCTACAAAGACCTCGCCGAAGCCTATCCCGGCCCCGGCGCCAAGGCCAAAACCGCCGCCAAAAAAGCCAACCCATCGGCCACACCCTGAAAAACGACCCGAAAACAGCACCCCGGAAGGTGAAAATAACGCCTTCCGGGGTGAAAATTTCACCTGGGAGGACGAATTTAACGCCCTAAAACCCGAAAATTTCGGGTCGGAAGGCGAAAATAACACCTAAAAAGGTGAAAATTTCGGGTCCGAGGGTGAAAATAACGCCCTCCGAGCCGAAAATAACGCCTTGGAAGGCGAAAATAACGGGTTCCGACCCGTTCCGAACGCCCTAAGGACGCCGGACCACCGGCAACTGGCCAAATAAACCGTTGGACAGCCGCCAAAACCCGCCCTAACCTCGAACCGTGAAACGGGATGGGCCGCAAAACTTCAAGCAAGCACCCTGTTAGGCGCAAATACGGCCACCCCTGATGTATTGTTCAACAATATGAAAGTAAAAATGAGTAACGGAATTATCCCTTGTGGGCGTTTACTGGGTAACGACTCCCCGCACAATTTTTCCAAGCTGGCGCGGGAATTTCTCGACGCTGCAAAGTTTGCCAATGAGGGTTTTAAAGGCAAACCGATGTGGCCGACTTATTTTCTAGTGTTCCAATCACTCGAAAACTTCCTCAAAGCCTACCTTTTGGCGCATGGGGCAACTCTGGACCACGTTAAAAAAAGAGTCGGACATAGTATTTGCGCCGCTCACACCGAAGCAAAAGCCAAGGGGCTATCGGTCAATGCTTCCAAGGACGAGGAAGAAGCCGTCGTGGCGATGAGCAAGGATTACACGGCGCGTGACTTCCAATATTGTAGCGTTGGAGGGTGGGAACAACATGTATTGCCGGACGTGGCAATTAACTATGTTGAAGCGGTCAGCAAAGTCGTTGATTGTTGAAGTTGTCCATGAAAAAGGGAACGTTTAGACAAAGAGGTTAGTGGCCACGGCTCGGCCCGTTTGCTTCGGGGTTAACTTGAGGATTAAGCTAGCGACTAGCTGCGCGGGAGGTGATTCGCGGTTTGACCGGCAGGGCGCGGCAATCTAAACTTTTTGGCCGATAGGATTTAACCGGATTTTATTATTTATGAAAATCATCGTTTGCGACCCCATCTCGCCCAAGGGCATTGAACTGCTGAAGCAACGCCCGGAATTCAACGTCGTCGTCCTGCCCAAGCCGCTGCCGGAGGCGGAGCTCATCCCGCTGGTGGCCGACGCCGTGGCGCTCGTGGTGCGCTCGGAGACCAAGGTCAAGGCCAAGGTCATCGAGGCCGCGAAGCTTTTGCGCGTGGTCGGCCGCGCCGGCGTGGGCGTGGACAACGTGGATATCACCGCCGCCACCCAGCACGGCGTGGTGGTCATGAACACCCCCGGCGGCAACACGGTGACGACGGCGGAGCTGAGCTTCGCCATGCTCATGTCGCTCGCGCGCAAGGTGCCGCAGGCGCACGCCTCGATGGTGGCCGGCAAGTGGGACCGCAAGGAACTCGCCAAGCATGGCGTGGAATTGATGGGCAAGACGCTGGGCATTTTGGGCATGGGCCGCATCGGCACGGAAGTGGCCAAGCGCGCGATCGCCTTCGGCATGCGGGTCGTGGCGTATGATCCGTATCTGACGGAAGACCGCGCGAAGGCCATCGGCGCGGAGTTCGCGGCGGATCTGGACGCGGTGTATCGCGTGGCGGATTTCATCACCGTCCACATGCCGGTGACGAAGGAGACCAGGGAAATGCTGAACGCGACGGCGTTCGCCAAGATGAAGCCCGGCGTGAAAATCGTGAATTGCGCGCGCGGCGAAATCATCAACGAAGCCGACCTCATCGCGGCGCTGGAATCGAACAAGGTCGCCGGCGCGGCGCTGGACGTTTTCGCCGTGGAACCGCTGCCCGCCGATCATCCGTATCGCAAGCAGCCGAACCTGATTTTGACGCCGCACCTCGGCGCCAGCACCGAGGAAGCGCAGGAGAAATGCGGCATCGAAGTCGCCGAGGTCATCGCGGGTTATCTTTTGACCGGCGAAGTCCGCAACGCGGTGAACCTGCCGTATCTCGACGCGAAGACGTCGGAGCAGGTGAAACCGTATCTGCCGCTCGGCGAGGCGCTGGGCAAACTGCTCGCGCAGCTCACGCCGGCGAACGCGGACAAGCTGCACATCACCTACGGCGGCAACGCGAAGAATCTCACGAACACCGACCCGGTGACGCGCGCCATCATCCGCGGCTTCCTTTCGACGAGCAACCTGAAGGACGTCAACAACGTCAACGTCCGCAGCGTGGCGCAGAGCATCGGCATCACGGTCGAGGAAAAGAAATCCGACGAGCCGGTGACGTTCAACGAATGGGTGCACGTCCAGGTTTTCAGCAACGGCCAGAAGCTGGTATCGGCCGGCGGCACGTTCTTCGGCTCGCCGAACAACCCGCGCATCGTGCGGCTGTTCAGCCAACCGGTGGAAATCCCCACGACCGGCACGCTGCTGCTGCTGAACAACGCCGACAAGCCGGGCATGGTCGGCCATCTGGGCACACTGCTGGCCAAGCACAAGGTGAACATCGCCAGCATGAGCCTGGGCCGCGACACGGCGGGCGGCAAGGCGCTGACGGTGCTGAGCCTCGACAGCGAGCCGCCGGCGGCCATGCTCAACGAGCTGAAAAAAGACCATGACATCAGCAACGTGAAAGTGGTAAAGTTGTAGTTCTGTTTTTGAACCAAATCATAACCCGACAGTCCAAGACGAACATGAAATTGAAATTGATCCTTTCCGCCGCGCTGATGGCCGGTGTGATTTCCGCTTCGGCGGTCACTCAACCGGCAACCGCCAGCGCCGGCACCAACGCCAACACGCCCGCCGCGGCGATGAAGGCGCTGTTTGGCGACCCGGCCATCGTCAAGGGCAAGGGCTTTGAGATCAAGCAAAGCGAGTTGGACCAGGTGCTGTCCGGCGCCAAGGCCAACGCCGCCGCGCAGGGGCAACAGTTGCCGCCGGATTTTGCGGTGGGCGTCATGAACCAGCTGGTCACCATCCAGTTGTTGCTGCAAAAGGCCGGGGACCTTGACCGCGCGGCGGGCAAGGTGGACGCCAACCTGCAATATGCCAATTTGGTGAAGCGCTTTGGTTCAGCGGAAGCGCTCCAGCGCCAGCTTGATGCCGTCGGCATGACGGTGGAGGAGCTGCGGGGCAAGGCCATGCAGGAAGCCGTGGCCAAGGCCACGCTCAAGCGGGAGTTGAACATCAACGTGACCGAGACCGACGCCAAGGATTATTACACCAAGAACCCGGCGGATTTTGAGCAGCCGGAAATGGCGCATGTCCGCCATATCCTGCTGATGACCATTGACCCGGCCACCCACCAGACGCTGGCCACCAACACCGTGGCGGCCAAGCGCAAGCAGATTGATGACCTGCTGAAGAAAATCAAGGCCGGCGGCGATTTTGCGGCCCTGGCCAAGCAGTTTTCCGAAGACCCCGGCTCGAAGGAAAACGGCGGCGAACTGCCGGAATTTCCGCGCGGCCAGATGGTGCCGGAGTTTGAAGCGGCGGCGTTCGCGCTGACCAACGATCAGGTCAGCGATGTCGTCACCACGGCCTACGGCTTTCACCTCATCAAGGGGATTGGCAAGACGGCGGCCAAGAAAGTGGACTTCACCGTCGTTGCGGCGGACATCAAGGAAGTCCTGGCCCGCCGGCAAATCGCCAAGCTCGCGCCGGATTACGTCAAGAAGCTGCGCGCGGACGCCCAGTTGGAAATTTTGGATCCCACGCTCAAAGCCATGAGCGAAAAAATTGAAGCGGCGCAAGCGGCCCAGGCCGCCCCGGCTCCGGCTGGAAACGGCAAGTAAGCGGGCTTGCCAAAACCGGCGGCTACGGCCATGTTGAACCTGTTATGAAAATCAAAATCGCCATCATCGTTCTCGCCGTTGCCTGCGTCGGACTGGGCATTGCACTGTTCAACCTCAAGAAACAGGCCGACGATCAGCAGGCCAAGGACGCCGCCACGATCTCCGATCTTTCCGGTCAGGTGGTGAACGCCAAGAAGCAGATTGACGAGCTTGGCCAGGTCAACATCGTGCTGACGAACGATCTGGCGATCAGCCGCCAGCAGCTTGTCCAGTTGTCCAACAGCCTGGCCTCCGCCACCGCCACGCTGGCCAGCACCCAGACCTCGCTGGCGAGCGCGCAAAGCCAGATCACCAACCTCAACACCCACATCTCCGACCTGGAAGTGCAGAACAAGGTGCTCGACCAGCGGGCCAACGAACTCACCAACAGCCTCGCGCTGTTGACCGCCAGCATCGAGAAAACCCAGAACCAGCTCGCCATCGCGGAAACCAACCGGGCGTTCGTCGAACAGGAACTGCAAAAACAGATCGCCAAAAAAGCCGAGCTGGAACACAAGTTCAACGACCTTGACGCCCTCCGCGCCCAGGTCAAAAAACTCCGCGACGAAATGTTCGTCGCCCGCCGGCTCCAGTTGATGAAAAATGACAACGGCAATAAAAAAGGCGCCGAACTGCTGATTCAGCGCACGGTTGCCCCGGCCATCACCAACCCGCCCGTCGCCAAAGCGCCGGCCGCCGCTCCCGCTCCCGCCCCGGCTGCGGCCTACGACCTCAATGTCGAGGTCGGCTCTGACGGCTCCGTGAAGGTCATCCCGCCGCTCGGCGCGACAAACCATCCGACGGCGCACTGAAGTCCGCGCATCCGTTTTTGCCTGCGGCCATGCCGACTTACGAATACATCTGCAAGAAGTGCGGCCATGAATTTGAGGCCGTTCATTCCATCGCCGTCGCGCCGCTGAAAAACTGCCCCAAGGATGCCTGCGGCCGGAAGAAATGGGGCCGCGGCCAGGTCACCAAAAAAATCAGCGCGGGCGCCGGCCTGATCTTCAAAGGCAGCGGCTTTTACATCACCGACTACCGGAGCGAAGGCTACAAGTCGGCGGCGAAAAAAGATTTCGCGCCGGCCAAGGCCGAATCCAAGCCCGCCGCCAAGCCGGAAAGCAAGCCCGCCAAAAAAACGGACAAAAAATGATCCGTCCGTGGCATCGCTGCCGGGTTGCATCGCGGCCCCACTGGAGCGGTTCCGCAGTCCGACCAGTCAACGGCTTCGCGATATTTTTCACCGCGCTGTTTTTTTTCACGGCGGCCCGCGCGCAGTCCGCCTGGCCGGAGCTGGCCACCGCGCGCAGTGTTTCCGGCCAGTTCACCGTCGCCGGCTCGCGGGTACCCTCCCCGCTCCTCCACCGCCCGGAACTGGCGACCAATCCGGCTCTCGTCCGGCTGGAGCCCGCCCTGCTGGCCGTGGCCGCCGAGCGTTTCAAAACCGTCCTCTGGAACCAGCTCGGCTTGAAAGCCAATGCCCCGTGGCGCGGAAAAATTTTCCTCGCGCTCCATCCCGCGCGGTCAACGGACGACGGCATCACCATTGTGTCCGGCCCGGCCTTTCAGATTTGGAACTATCGGGTGGAGCTGCCGGACGTGCTCCCGGCCACGCGTTATGCCCGCGCCCTCACGGCCGTGGTGCTGCTGGAAATCGCCAATCGCAACGCCGCCGCGGCCGGGCGCTCCGCCGAATTGCCCCCGTGGCTGATTGACGGCCTGGCCCGGCAGGCGCTGGCCGGCGACGAGGTGAAGCTCATCTTGTCCGCCCCGTCCAGTTTTTCGGGCGGCCTGATGCAAAGCCGGGTCAACCAGATCGAGCACGGCATGGATTCGCTCGCCGCCGCCCGCCGCACGCTCCAGCAGTCCGCCGCGCTCACGTTTGAACAGTTGAGCTGGCCCGACGAGGCGCAGGTGAACGGCGAGGACAACGGCGTTTATGGCGCCAGCGCCCAGTTGTTTGTCCGCGAGCTCCTCGCCTTGAAGAACGGCGCGGCCCGGCTGCGCGCCCTGCTGGCGGAACTGCCCCGCGACCTCAACTGGCAGACGGCTTTTTTTGCCGCGTTCCACAATGATTTCCGCCAGCCGCTGGACGTGGAAAAATGGTGGTCGCTGCGGGTGATCGCGTTTGCGGGAACCCGGCCCGGCCCGCGCTGGACCGTCACCGCCAGCCGCGACCGGCTGGCGGAACTGCTGAGCGTGCCGGTGGATTTCCGCAGCCAGTCAAATGCCCTGCCCACCCACGCGGAGATCTCGCTGCAATCCGCCATCCGCAACCTGGAACCCGGGCAGCTCGCCGCCGGATTGCAGCTCAAGCTGCGCGGCCTGGCGCTGGCGCAGCTCCGGCTCGCGCCGCCGTTCGCCGCGCTGGCCGGAGATTACCGGCAAGTCCTGGCTGATTTTCTGGAAAAAAAACGGCCGGCCCCCGCCGTGACCGCCGCCGGCAGGAATGCGCCGGCCATACGCCGCCCGGATGAAAATGAAGACGTGTTGAAAAAACTGGACGCGCTGGACGCCCGCCGGCGCGCAGCCGAAATCCAACTCAAGCCGGTGACGCTGCCGAAAAAATGAACCGCGCCGCGCCGGGCGCGGTCAACTTGACAGAAGTTGAATTGAAATTATAGTGCGGTTACGAAAATGCAGGCTGAAAAATCATCCAAGGACAGCGGGGAGCCGCCTGCGGCCGGCCCTTTGACCGCATTGAAAAAATTCCAGTCCGCCGGCCGTGGTTATTGGCGCGACGTTTCCGAGACGGACTGGAACGACTGGCGCTGGCAGATGAAGCACCGCATCACCACCGTCGAGCAGTTGCAGAAATTCCTGCCCACGCTCACGCCGGAGGAAGCGGCCGGGGCCAAACTGGCGAACCACAAGCTGGCGCTCGGCATCACTCCGTATTTTTTCAACCTGATTGACCCGGCGGATGAACATTGCCCCATCCGGCGGCAGGTCGTCCCGCGCATCGAGGAAACGACGACCGCCGCGTGGGAGATGAGCGACCCGTGCGGCGAAGATTCGCACTCGCCGGTGCCGGGCCTGGTGCATCGCTATCCCGACCGCGTCCTGTTTTTGGTGACGGACCGCTGCGCGGCGTATTGCCGCTACTGCACGCGCTCGCGGCTGGTGAGCAACGCCAGCGGCTATGATTTTCATCCCGAATACGACAAGCAGATCAACTACATCGCCGCCCATCCCGAAATCCGCGACGTGCTGTTGAGCGGCGGCGACCCGCTGCTGCTGGGCGACGACAAGCTGGAAACCCTGCTGGGCCGCCTGCGCGCGATCCCGCACGTGGAGTTTCTGCGCCTCGGCTCGCGCATCCCGACGTTTCTGCCGCAGCGCATCACGCCGGAGCTCTGCGCGATGCTGAAAAAATTTCACCCGCTCTTCCTGAGCATCCACTCAAACCATCCGCGCGAGCTGACGACAGAAGTGCGCGCCGCCCTGGGCCGCCTCGCCGAGGCCGGCATCCCGCTCGGCAACCAAAGCGTCCTGCTCAAGCACGTCAACGACGACGCGGACGTGATGAAGGCGCTGATGCAGAAACTGCTGATGTGCCGCGTGAAACCGTATTATCTTTACCAGTGCGACCTGATCGCCGGCTCCGCGCACCTGCGCACGAGCGTGGCGAAAGGCCTGGAAATCATGGAAAAATTGCGCGGCCACACCACCGGCTACGCCGTGCCGCAATACGTCATTGACGCGCCCGGCGGCGGCGGCAAGGTGCCGGTCAATCCCGAATACGTCTTGTGCCGCAACGCCGGCCGCGTGCTCATCCGCAATTTTGAGGGGAAGATTTTTGAGTATCCCGAAGCGCCCGACGGCACGCCGGTTTCCCGGCCGCCGAAAACAATTGTGGCGCCGGAACTGGTTTGAATGATCTCCGGTGAACGGGCGGCTGTCGGTCTTGTCGAAAAACCATGCGTCTGATCCCCCGGTGGAAAATCTTTTTTGCCCTGGGTGCCGCCGCCGTCATTCTTGGCGCGGCGCTGGTCTGGTGCGTCGGCGGCGTGCTGGTTTCGCCGGCGAATCATCCCATCAACAACCCGCCGCCGGCCTGGCGCACGGAGAAGGTCACGTTTCCCAGCGCCAGCGGCGCGACGATCCACGGCTGGTTTGTCGCCGGCCAACCGGGCAAAGGCGCGGTTTTGTTGCTGCACGGCGTCCACGCCGACCGCACGGTGATGAGGGCGCGGGCGGCATGGCTGGCGCACGCCGGCTGCTCGGTTTTGCTGTTTGATTTTCAGGGGCACGGCGAAAGCCTGGGCACGGCGGTCACGTTCGGCTTTTTGGAAAGCCGCGACGCGGCCGCCGCCGTTAATTTCATCCGCCAAAAATTGCCCGGTGAAAAAATCGGCGTCATCGGCGTCTCAATGGGCGCGGCGGCGGCGCTGCTGGCGCAACCGCCGCTGCCGGTCCATGCGCTGGTTTTGGAATCGTGTTATCCGACGATTTATCAGGCGGCGGAAGACCGCCTCGTGGAGCGGCTGGGGTTTTGGGGCCGGCTTGCCACGCCGCTGCTGATGTGCCAGTTGAAACCGCGGATGGGCATCAGCCCGGACGATTTGCAGCCGATTGAATCCGCCAAGAAGATTTTGACGCCCAAATTGTTCATTTCCGGCGGTGCCGACAAATTGACGACAGCGCAGGAGGCGAAAGATTTGTTTGCCGCCGCCGCCGGGCCGAAACAGTTCTGGCTCGTGGCCGGTGCCGGACATCAGGATTTACGCGCGTTCGCCGGCACCGAATATGACCAGCGCGTGCTGGCCTTCCTGACCGACAACCTGAAATAAATCATCCCGGCCGGGAATTAAGTTTCTTGGTGTTTCGGCGGCTTTGTGGTTAAAGTTTTGAAAATTGGAGATTAATTATGGCCACAACTCACGCTTGGAAATTCTTCCGCGCCGGCGGATTCAACCAGGTCGTCATCGGCTCCGGGGCCGACCTGCTCAACCTGGACCAGCTCGACCAAAAGCTTTGGGTCGCGCTCGCCTGCCCGACCACGGGCGTCGAGTTTGACAAGGCCACGCTGGCGCTGATTGACACCGACCGGGACGGCCGCGTCCGCGCGCCGGAACTCATCGCCGCCGCCAAGTGGGCCGCCGGCCTGATGAAAAATCCGGACGACCTGCTCAAAGGCGGTTCCACCTTGAAGCCGGCCGCCATCAACGACGCCGCGCCGGAAGGCAAACTGATCGCCAATTTCGCGCGGCAGGTTTTGGGCAAGGGCGACAACGACGAAGTCACCTTTGACGAGGCCGCCGCCGCCGCCGCGACCTTCGCCGCGAAGCCGTTCAACGGCGACGGCATTGTGCCCGCCGATTCCGCCGGCGACGACGCGACCAGGGCCGTCATCGCCGACATCATCACCTGCCTCGGCGCGGACGCCGACGTGAGCGGCAAGCCCGGCGTAAGCCAGGCCAAGGTGGACCAGTTTTTTGCCGAGGCCGCCGCATATTCCGACTGGTGGAAAAAAGCCGAAGCCGACGCGACGGTGCTGCCGCTCGGCGTCAACACCGAGGCGGCGGCGGCGGCGGTCAAGGCGGTGAAGGCCAAGGTGGAGGATTATTTTGCGCGCGGCCGGCTCGCCGCGTTTGACCCGCGTTCGGTCAACGCGCTGAACCGCGACGAGAAGGAATACGCCGCGCTCGGCGCGAAAGATTTGACGAACAACCACGCGGACATCGCCGGCCTGCCGCTCGCGCAGGTCGGCGCGACGACGCCGCTGCCGCTCACGCAAGGCATCAACCCCGCCTGGGCCAATGCGATTGCCGCGCTGCAAGCGGACGCCATCGCGCCGCTGCTCGGCGCGAAAACGGTTTTGACCGAGGCCGACTGGAACGCGCTCACCGGCAAGCTCGCCGCGTTCGACGCGTGGAACGCCGGCAAGTCCGGCGGCTCGGTGGAAAAAATCGGCCTGGCGCGCGCGCGGGAAATTCTCGCCGGCCCAGCGAAGGCAACCCTGACCGCGCTCATCGCCAAGGACAAGGCCGAGGAGGGCAATTCCACCGCCGTCATCGGGCTGCACCGGCTGATTCATTATCACCGCGACCTCGCGAAGCTCTGCCGCAACTTCGTCAACTTCGCCGATTTTTACGGCCGCAAGGACAAGGCCATTTTTCAGGCCGGCCGGCTGTATCTGGACCAGCGCAGTTGCGATTTGTGCCTCTCGGTGGACGACGCGGGCCGCCACGCCGCGATGGCGGGCATGGCCGGCACCTACCTCGCCTACTGCGATTGCGCCCGCAAGGGCAGCGGTGAAAAACTGTCCATCGTCGCGGCCTTCACCGGCGGCGATTCCGACAATTTGATCGTCGGGCGCAACGGAATTTTTTACGACCGCGCGGGCCGCGACTGGGACGCGACAATCACGAAAATCGTGGAAAACCCGATCAGCATCCGGCAGGCGTTCTGGTCGCCCTACAAAAAACTGGTGCGCATGATCGAGGAGCGCGCGGCGAAACAAGCGGCGGCGGCGGACGCCGATGTGAACGCGCAACTGACCTCGGCGGCAAATACGCCGGTCACGCCGGCGGCGGCACCGGCGGCACCGGCCAAACCGGCGTTTGATCCGAGCGTCATCGCACTGTTGAGCTTGGCTTTCGGGGCTTTAGCCACGGCATTTGCGGGCTTCTTGGCGTTCTTCGGAAAATTTGACAACGATCAGTGGCAGCTCCCGTTAGTTATTCTCGGCATCATGCTGCTCGTTTCCACGCCGTCCATGGCGATCGCGTGGCTGAAACTGCGCAAGCGCAATCTTGGCCCGATTCTCGACGCGAACGGCTGGGCCGTGAACGCGAAGGCCAAGATGAACGTGCCCTTCGGCAGCGCGCTCACCGGCGTGGCGGCGTTGCCGCCGGGCGCGACGTTTGGCGCGGCGGACAAATACGCGGAGAAACCCTCCGTCTGGCCGAAGGTGCTGGCGGTCGCGTTCGTGCTCTGGTTCGTCTGGTCGTTTTTAAATGACAGCCAGGGCCGGCTTTACAATTGGACGAGCGGCCAATACGGCACGCCGCCGCTGGCCGTGCGCGAACAGATTGCCAAGGACAAGCAGGACAAACTGGACAAGGCCAAAGCCGCTGCCGGAAACACAAATGCCGTGCCGGCCACGGTTTCTACCGCAACCAACGCCGTGCCGGCAAAATAATTCCGGCCCATCTTCAAGGCCCGGACGTTCGCGTCCGGGCTTTTTTTCTTGTCCACGAAAAAGCGCAGAAGGCGCAGAAATATTTGCGCCTTTTTGCGGCAATCCTGGATTCGTGTATTTCGTGGTTTCAAAATCTGCCGGCTGCTAATCTTGCGCCGTCATGCCGCGCGAAAGCACCGCCGTCAAAATGGAACGCATGCAGAAAATTCTGTCTGCGTTGCAGCGCGCTTATCCCGACGCGCATTGCGAGCTGAATTTTTCCAGTCCGCTCCAACTGCTCGTCGCCACGATCCTTTCCGCGCAATGCACCGACAAGCGGGTGAACCTGGTCACGGCGGAGTTGTTCAAAAAATATCGCACGGCAAAGGATTTCGCCGCCGCGCCGCCGGGGGAAATCGAGGCGGCGGTGAAGTCCACCGGTTTTTTCCGCAACAAGGCGAAGAACATTCAAAATTGCTGCCGCGCGCTGGTGGAAAAATTTGGCGGCGAAGTGCCGCGCACGATGGCCGATCTGCACGCGCTCGCCGGCGTCGGGCGCAAGACGGCGAATGTTGTTTTGGGCAATGCGTTCGGCATCAATGTCGGCGTGGTCGTGGACACGCACGTCACGCGGCTGGTCAACCGGCTCGGCCTGGCGAAAGGCACTGACGCGATGAAGCTGGAGCAGGATTTGATGAAGCTGGTGCCGCAAAACGACTGGACGCAGTTCAGCCACTGGCTGATCTGGCACGGCCGCCGCCGTTGCGACGCGCGCAAACCGGACTGCGCTGGCTGCGAAATTAGAAATCTCTGTCCGCAGATTGGCGTGGCTGAAAATTGAACAACAAAGACGCAAAGACGCGAAGGAAGAAATGATTTTACAAAACTTTGCGACTTTGCGTCTTTGTTGTTTATGAATTTCTGGTTTTTACTCAACTCCGGCAAATGCGCCGCCGCGTTCAACATGGCGCTGGACGAGGCGTTGCTGGCAAGCGCCGTTCCGCTCGGCGCGCCGGTGCTGCGGTTCTACGGCTGGACGGAACCGGCGGCGACGTTCGGCTATTTCCAGAAATATGCCGAGGTCGCGGCGGCGACGAAACTGCGCCCGCTCATCCGCCGTCCGACCGGCGGCGGCATCGTGCCGCATGACGCGGACTGGACTTACAGCGTCGTTTTTCCCGCCGGCCACGAATGGCATTCGCTCCCGGCGGAAGCAAGCTACCGGCGCATCCACGACTGGCTGCGGCGGGCGTTCGCGGAACTGAAAATCGAAACCGAACTGGCGCCGTGCTGCAAAAAATCATCACCGGGCCAGTGCTTTGCCGGCCACGAAAAATCCGACCTGCTCTGGCGCGGCAAAAAAATCGCCGGGGCGGCGCAACGACGGAACCGGCTGGGCCTGCTGATCCAAGGCTCGGTGCAGCCGCCGCCGGTGCCGGCGCGCCGGGAGGATTTTGAATCGGCCATGCGCGGCGTGGCGGAGAAAGCTTTCGGCGTGAGCTGGAAGGTTTTTTCCCCGAAAACGGACTGGCGGCGCAACGTCGAAAAACTGGCGGCGGTAAAATATTCGCAGCCGGCCCACAACCGGAAACGGTGAAGAACATTGCCTCCGCGCGCCGGAGCGACTAACTTGCGCGCCGCATGGTGAAGCTGGTTCTTTTCGACATTGACGGCACGCTGGTCCACACCGGACACGCGGGCACCAAGGCGTTCGCGCAGACGTTCGCGCATATTTTCGGCCTCAAACACGGCTCGGAAAAAATGAAGTTCGCCGGGCGCACGGACGTGAGCCTCGTGCGCGAATTTTTCAAGCTCCACGGCGTGTCGGCCTCGCGCGACCATTTCGAGCAGTTTTTCGAGAACTACGTTTTCTGGCTGGATCAAATCCTTTCCCAGAGCAGCGGCAGCGATTGCGCCGGCGTGCGGGATTTCATCAACGAACTGCTGGCGCTGCCGCAGCCGCCGGTGCTCGGCCTGCTCACCGGCAACATCCAGCTCGGCGCACAGATCAAGCTGCGGCATTTCGGCCTGTGGGATTTTTTCGTGATGGGCGGCTTCGCGGACGACCATGAAGAGCGCAACCACATCGCCGTCGCCGCGCTGGCGCGCGGCCGGCGCGTGCTCGATCCGCATTTGCAGCCGCAGGAGGTCGTGGTCATCGGCGACACGCCGTTCGACGTGAAATGCGGCAAATTCATCGGCGCGAAAACGCTGGCGGTGGCGACCGGCGGCGCGACGTTTGAGGAATTGCTGCCGCACGGCGCGGACTGGACGGTGCAGGATCTGTCCCAAATCTGCGCCGGTGAAATCTGCCCGCGCTGAATCAGTGGCCGTGGCAATGGCCGCCGCAGCAACCGCCGCGGCCGCCGCCGGTTTCGCAGGCCGGTGAATTATTGCCGCCGGCGGCGGCGGCGGCAAAGATGGAAAACTTCTTCGCCAGCTTTGCCGAGCCGCAGTGCGGGCACTTGGCGCCGGTCCAGTCGGAGGAGCGGACAAGGATTTCGCTGTCGCGCTCGCACTTGCCGCAATGAAATTCGTAGATGGGCATGCTTGGAAAATAATCGGTGCGCCACAAAGCTCAAGCGTCTTCCGCCGGCAAAAGCAATATTTCATCTGGTATTGATGATTAATCTCCTTGTTTGACGGATTGCGAGTTCCTAGCTTTGCCGCATGCCATCAAAGCGCGCGGCCATGATCATTGCCCATCCGGGCCACGAATTGCGGGTGCATCATTGGGTTGAGACGGCTCGGCCGGAGGTGCTGGTGCTGACGGATGGCTCGGGGCGCACAAACCAATCCCGGCTGGCCTCGACCACCAAAATCTTGCAGCGCGCCGGAGCCGTGCCCGGCCCGGTTTACGGGCGATTTACCGATGCGGACCTTTACCGGGTGATGCTCGCCGGGGAATCGGAAGTGGCGGTGAATCTGGTTCGGGAAGTGGCGGACTGGCTGATCGCCGGGGAATTCGAGCTGGTCGCGGGCGACGCCTTGGAAGGCTACAATACTTCGCACGAATTTTGCCGTCACCTGATTGACGCCGCCTGCGAACGGGTGCGCCGCCGGACCGGGCGTTGCCTGCCCAACTATGATTTTCTGCTTACCGGCCGGCCGGATGAATGCCCCGCCGGGCTGCGGGCCGGGGCGATTTGCCTGCATCTGGATGCCGCCGCCGTCGAACGCAAGCTGGCCGCAGCGGAGGGTTATCCGGCATTGCAGGCGGAAGTGGCGGCGGCGTTGAAAAATTTTGGCAAGGATTTGTTTGCCACCGAATGGCTCCGGCCCGCGGCGAAAAATGCCGGCCCGGCCTTTTCCGGGGAGCTGCCCTTTTACGAAACCCACGGCGAAAAACAAAAGGCGGCGGGGCATTACCAGCAGGTCATTCGCGCCCGCGAGCATGTTCTGCCACTGGCCCAGGCCATGTGGAATTTCGCCACGCGCTGAACCATGCGTATTCTTATCACCAACAACACGCTGGCCGGGCGCGGCGGCTCGGAAATGTATGTGCTGGACGTGGCCCGCCGGCTGCAAGCCCTCGGCCATTTGACCATGGCCTATAGCACCCATCTTGGCGCGGTGGCGGAGGAAATCCGGCGGGCGGGCATTCCGGTGGTGAACGATCTCGCCAAACTGCCGTTTCAGCCGGACATCATCCATGGCCAACATCATCTCGATACCATGACGGCGTTGTTGTGTCTGCCCGGAGTGCCGGCGGTTTATTTTTGCCACGGCGCCATTCCCTGGGAGGAGATAGCCCCGGTGTTCCCGCGCATTTTTCGTTACGTGGCGGTGGACCAGCCTTGTTTCGAGCGGATGATTTGCGAGCAAGGCATCCCCGAAGACAAGATTCAAACGCTGTTGAATTTCGTGGATTTGCAGCGCTTTCAACCGCGTCCGCCCCTCCCGGCCAAACCACGTCGCGCCCTCATCTACAGCGCGCACAACCCCGACATCGAGAAAATTATCCACACCGCCTGTGCCGATGCTGGCATTGCGCTGGACATGGCCGGCAACCGCGCCACCAACTCCACCGGCGAACCGGAAAAAATCCTGCCGCACTACGACCTGGTTTTTGCCAAGGCGCGCGCCGCGCTGGAATCCATGGCCGTGGGCTGCTCCGTCATCATTTTCACCGGCCAAGGCTGCGGCCCGCTGGTGTCCACGCAGAATTTCGACCAGTTGCGCCCGCTCAATTTCGGTTATCGCACGGCCAGTCGCGAGGTTACGGCGGCATTCATCTCCCGCCAGATCGCCCAATATCAGGCCGCCGATGCCGCCGCCGTGTCGCGCCGGGTCCGCGCGGAGGCGGACATCCGCCACACCGTTGATGACATCGTGAAGATTTACGCCGCCGTGATCACGGAACATCGCCAAACACCCGCCGATCCAACAGCGGAATTGCGCGCCGCCGGGATTTATCTCCAATCCCATCTGCCGGAGCTGAAGCCCGTGTCCAAGGTCACCAAGCTCAGCCGCCGCCGACTTTCTGAAAAACTCGCGCGCAAAGTCGACAAGCTTTCCGCCTGGCTGTGCTCGTAAACCGGCTTGGCCGCCGGTTTTATCCCTTCCCGGCGGACGCTTTCCGCGCCCAGCCAAAAAGTTTCTTGGCCTTGATGGCTTCAAAGACCGGCGGCGGGATGAACCGGCTCAAATCCTCGTCGCCGGCCTGGATTTTGGCGAGCAGGTCGCCGGCGTAAATTTTCAGCGCGTCGGGGTGGTAACCGGCGATGTTCTGGATGAATTTGTTTTCGACGAGGTGCGCGTAGAGATGGCGCAGGTGCGGCGCGACTTCGAGGTTTTCCACGGTGGTGAGCCGGCCGGTTTTTTTGTCGAGCGAAGGATAGACGTAAAGCTTCGCGCCGTTCTTGAAAAGCTGGCCGAGCGATTCCATCAGGCCGCCGGGCAGGTCGGTGTAGAATTTCTCGTCGAGCACGTCGCGCAGCCGGACGAGGCCGAGCGGCAGGCCGATGGGCTTTTGCGTGTGCCGCGAAAGGTAGGTGACCAGGCGGTGGTAGCGGAGAAAATTGGAGATCAGCACCGGCCGGTCGAGCGCGCCGAGCATGTCCACGCGGTCGAGAAAATCGCGGTGGTCAATGGCGTCGCCGACCTGCAACTGGCGCAGCGTCATCTCAAACATCACGACCGGCTCCTCGCCTTGCAGCGCGGGTTCGCGGACGAACAGCTCCTGCGCGCGGTCGAGCAGGTCGAGCATCGGGTTGGTGAGCGGGCGGAAGCTGCCGCGTTCGAGCAGGACGGGTTTTTTGTAAAGCAGTTCGCCGGGAATCACGCTTTCGCCGCCGGCGGTGAACATCGCGGCCTCAGTGAGCCATTGCTCGACGAGCTGGAGCGCCATGAGCCGGTTGTCCACGCCGGCGAAGGCGGGGCCGGAAAATTTGATCATGTCCACCTCGACGCGCTGGCTGGTCAGGCCGTCGAGCAGCGAGCCGATGAGCCGCTCGGGTTCGATGTGCCGGTAAAACGCGGCATGAATGAGGTTCACGCCGAGGATGCCGACGGCTTCCTGCTGGCGCGGCGTCTCCCAATCGAGCATCCGCACATGGATGATGATGGTGGAGGGTTCGCCGCGCGGAATGGTCTGAAACTTGACGCCGAGCCAGCCATGACCGCCTTCCTCGCCGTATTTGGAAATGGGCTTGGTGGTGACGGTGTTGGCAAAGGCGAAAAACGTGCGCCGGTCGCCGAGGGTTTTGTCCAGGCGCTGGAGGAGCAGGTCCAGCTCCAGATCCAGCATCGCCTGCAGCCGTTTGCGGCTGACATAGCGGTCGCTGGAGCCGTAAATGGCGTCGCTCACCGCCATGTCGTAGGCGGAAATCGTCTTGGCCACGGTGCCGGAAGCCTTGCCGACGAGAAAAAACCAGCGCGCCACTTCCTGCCCGGCGCCGATCTCGGCGAACGTGCCGTATTTCTTCGCGTCGAGATTGATTTGGAGCGCTTTCTGGCCGGTGTTCAATTTATCGCTGCCCATATTCCTTGTGCCGGGACGATACACAAAAGTTGCGCCGCGTCCAACAAGATGCGGATGGGGAAATTTTTGCCCGCCGCGCCGCGCCCAATTCCCGCCCAACCGCGCCTTGACACAGGTTGGTTCACGGCTATCCTCTCATGCTCCGGTTTTTGCGCCGGGAACCATTTGAATTGAATTTATGAAACGCCAGTATCAACCGTCGAAAATCCGCCGCAAACGCCAGCACGGGTTTCTGAACCGCAAGTCCACCAAAAGCGGCCGCGCCACCCTGGCCAACCGACGCCGCGTGGGCCGCAAACGCCTCACGCCGGTTTGATTTTGTGAACGCCGCGCCGCAACGCCTGCGCCTGGGCCGCGCCTCGCGGCTCGCGCAAAGCCGCGATTTTGCGCGCGTCCGGCAGCGAGGAGAACGGCTCGTTTTGGGCTGCCTCATCGCCAACTGGAGCAAGCTTCCCGACGGTGAACCGCCGAAACTCGGCGTGGTCACCAGCAAAAAAATCGGCGGCGCGGTGGCCCGCAGCCGCGCCCGGCGGCTGCTCCGCGAAAGTTTCCGCCGGCACCAGCATGATTTCGCGCAGCCGGTGGAACTGGTTTTGGTGGCGCGCAATTCCATCACCCAAAAAGATTTTTCCGGGGTGGAAAAGGATTTTCTCGCCGCGCTCCACCGCGCGAAGCTGGTGAAATGAAAAACATTCAACATTCAACATTCAACTCCCAACCACCAACGGGACCGGGGTTTCGCCATCCTTGGATGTTCAGCGTTGAATGTTGGTTGTTGAAGGTTCCCAAATCAGTATTGATTTTCGCGGTGCGCGTTTATCGCCTGGCGGTTTCGCCGGCGCAGACGTTTTTGTTCGGTGGCGGCGCCGGCTGCCGGTTCACGCCGACCTGTTCGCTTTACGCGCTGGACGCGATTCGCGGGCACGGCGCGCTCAAGGGAACCGTTTTGGCGGCGAAGCGGGTTTGCCGCTGCCATCCGTGGGCTGAATGCGGCCACGATCCGGTGCCAGGAAAACAAGCAGTCAGGATTTAACTTTCATGGATAAAACAGGAATCATCGTTGTTTCACTCTGCGTGGTGCTGCTGGGCTGGTGGTTTGTCGAGCAGAACAAAACGGCCAAACAGCAGGCGGAATATGCGCGCAGCCATCCCGCTGCCGTCGCCACCAATGCGGCGGCCACCACCGCCACGGCAAACCCGCCGGCCAGCTCAATGCCGGCCACCCCGGTGGTTTTCAATCCGAATGCGCCGGAACAAACGCTGGTGCTGACCAACGGCAAGGTGCGCTACCTGTTCACCTCGCGCGGCGGCGGCTTGAAGCAGGTGGATTTGCTGGCGTATCCCGAAACCATTTCCGCCCGCTGGAAATCCACGGGCCGGACGGCGACCAACGCCGTGGTTTCGCTGAACACGCGCGCGCCGGTGCCGGCGCTGGCGGTGCTGGGCAGCGACAGTTTTGTCGGCGACGGAAATTTTACCCTGACGAAAACCGGCGGCGGCGTGCGCGCGGAAAAAAGTTTTCCCGGCGGGCTGCGCCTCGTGAAGGAATTCCAGCTCGGCTCCAATTATCTGCTCAACGCCAGCGTGCGGCTGGAGAACACCTCCAGCCAGGCGCTCACCTTGCCGCCGCAGGAAATCGTCGTCGGCACGGCCACGCCGATGGACGCGGATGACAACGGCCAGTCCGAGGGCGCGATGTGGTCGGACGGCGCGAAGGCGGTGGACCAGCCGCTGGCGGCGTTTATGGGCGGCGGCTGCACGCGGAGCGCGCCGAAGACGGAAATCATCGCCGGCGCGGGCAACGTCGTCTGGGTGGCGGCGCACAACCAGTTTTTTGCGCTGATGGCGATGCCGAAAGAGCGCGCGCCGCAAATGATCGCGCGGCCGGTGACGCTGCCGCAGTTTACGGACATCAATGAGACGAACGCGCCGCTGCCGCGCGGCGTGCAGACGGCGCTGCTTTACCCGGCGGGAACGCTGGCCGCCAATTCCGCCATCGAGCGGCAGATCGTCCTGTTTGCCGGGCCGAAGGAATACCGGACGCTGTCGGACATCGGCGAGCAGTTCAAAAACCGCGCGGACGACATCATGGGTTTCGGCGGGTTCATGGGTTTTTGCGCCAAACCGCTGCTGCTGGCGATGAACTGGCTGCATGACGTGACGACGCTCGGCTATGGCCTGGTCATCGTGCTGATCACGATTTTAATCAAGGTGCTTTTCTGGCCGCTCACGGCGGCCAGCACGCGCTCGATGAAGCGGATGCAGGCGCTGGCGCCGGAACTGGCCGCGCTCAAGGAAAAATACAAGGACGACGTCCAGAAACAGACGCAGAAGACGTGGGAAATCTACAAGAAAAACAAGGTCAACCCGATGAGCGGCTGCCTGCCGATGCTCATCCAGATGCCGGTGTTCATCGGCTTTTTCTCGATGATCCGCAGCGCGATCGAGCTGCGCGGCGCGCATTTTCTCTGGGCGGCGGATCTGTCCAAGCCGGACACGCTGTTCATGATTCCGGGCCTGACGTTCATTCCGTTCATCAGCACGCCGGAAGGCTTGCCGTTCAACCTGCTGCCGCTGCTCATGGGCGGCGCGATGCTGTGGCAGTCGCACCTGACGCCGCCGTCGCCGGGCATGGACCCGGCGCAGCAGAAAATGATGCGCTACATGCCGCTGATGTTCCTGGTGTTCCTCTACAATTATTCCGCCGGCCTCGCGCTTTACTGGACGGTCAACAACCTGCTCACGATTTTGCAGACCAAGCTGACGAAGAACATCAACCCGCTGCTGCCCGCCGGGCCGGCGACGAATCCGGCATTGACGCCCGCGTCCAAGCTGAAAAAATAATCTTATGTCCGCGCAACCGAAACCCATCCTCGAAAAAATCCTCGGCACGCTCGGCTTCGCCGCGACCGTGGAGGAACACCATCTCGGCGACGACCTGATGCTCGACGTGAAAACGGAGGAGTCGGGCCGCCTGATTGGCCGGCAGGGCCAGACGCTCACCGACCTGCAATACATCGTGAACCGCATTTTGTTCCAGCAGGATCAAAGCGCGCCGAAGGTGATGCTCGACGTGGGCGGCTACCGTTCGCAGGCGCGCGAGGCGCTGGTGAAAAAGGCGAAGGACGCCGCCGACAAGGTTCGCCGCTGGGGCGACACGGTGGAGCTGGAGCCGCTGAACGCCTTCGACCGGCGCATCGTGCACCAGGCGCTGCGCGATGACCCGGACATCGAGACGCAAAGCGTGGAGGTGGACGGCACGGAGAAAAAGGCGCTGCTGCTGCGGCCCAAGCGCCGGTGAAATTTCGGCAATAAAAAAGCGCGGACACAACCTGGTCCGTGCTTTGGTTTTTCAACCGTTAAATCAGTCCATGACTTTCAGCGTGTAAACCTTGGAGGAGACGCTGTTCGGCTTCGGCGCGGTGCCGAAGTTGTTGTAGAGGTAGTCAAATTTGAAGCGGTAATTCACCGCGCTGGCCGACGGCGGCACGGGCACGAGGCCTTCCCAGCGGTTTTTCACGACCGGCACCGGGCGCAGCGGCAGCGGCTGGCCGTTGACCAGAACGTAGGGCTGGATGCTGTCCCAGCGGAGCGACTGCTGCTGGGAATCAAACACCACTTCGACGGGATAAAGGTTGTTGGCGTTGCGCGGCTGCGCGTTCGGCGTCAGGCGCGTGAACGTGGCGGTGGTGCAGCCCGCCAGCAACAACACGGGCAAAAACGGCAAAAACTTTTTCAGATTCATCCCGTCAAGCTGCCAAAAACCACCGCATTGTAAAGTTGATTTCCGCGGCGGAACGGTTTGGCCGGCAAAATAAATTCCCGCCAAGCGCCGGTTTATGTTAAACTGGATCTAGTCGCAAAGACATCATGACACCAAAACTTTTTTCTGAACTGGGGCTTTCCGCCGAACTGCTGAAGGCCATTGACAAGCTGGGCTACGAACAGGCGGCGCCCATCCAGGCGGCGGCCATCCCCGTGCTGATGACCGGCAAGGACGTCGTCGGCCAGTCCATGACCGGCTCCGGCAAGACCGCCGCCTTCGGCATTCCCGCCGTGGAGAAAGTGGAGCCGAACCTGCGCGCCGTGCAAGTTTTGATCTTGTGCCCCACGCGCGAGCTGGCCATCCAAGTTTCCGAGGAGATCCACAAGCTGGCCTTCTTCAAGCGCGGCATCAGCTGCCTGCCGATCTACGGCGGACAATCTTATGAGCGGCAGTTCTTCGGCCTGAAGCAAGGCGCCCAAATCGTCATCGGCACGCCCGGCCGCGTGATGGACCACATGCGGCGCGGCACGTTGCGGCTCAGCACGGTGAAAATGGTCATCCTCGACGAGGCCGACGTGATGCTCAACATGGGTTTCCGCGACGACATCGAAACCATCTTGAAGGACGCGCCGAAGGAACGACAGACGGTGTTCTTTTCCGCCACGATGCCCAAGCCGATCCGCGACCTGATCGAGAAATATTCGCGCGAGCCGCAGAACGTGAAGATCGAGCAGAAGGCGATGACGGTGCCGACCGTCGA
>Ga0316217_10002462_pt1 | contig 22238 bp, 14 predicted proteins | sample 1anoAmetaG_FD_203633 | JGI IMG/M metagenome (GOLD analysis project Ga0316217, IMG submission 203633) | Freshwater microbial communities from Trout Bog Lake, Wisconsin, USA - 1anoA | ecosystem: Environmental > Aquatic > Freshwater > Lake > Hypolimnion/Profundal zone | place: USA: Wisconsin...
GTGATTTATGACTGATATGACCAGAACTACGTGCTCCATTTATTTTTCTAAGCGGAAGATTTATTTATTTAAGTGCTAGATTTTCTTTTCTATGCGGAAGATTGTTTTATTTACGTGAAGGATTTATTTTTCTAAGCGGTAGATTGTTTTGTTTACGTGCTGGATTTATTTTTCTAAGTGGTAGATTTCTTTATTAAAATGCTTTATGAGAAGATTTAAGAGAAGCTGTTAGCTATTAGCTTTTGGCCATTAGCTTAATACAGATTACAAAAACTAAACACTAAAAACTAAATACTAAACACTAAAGATTTAAAAACTAAATCATCTAGTGTATTTGTATTCTCCTGACTCCTTACTCCTATCTTCTTTCTCCTGATGTTAAAACTGCAGATAGATCGGCAACACGGGTGTGGCAGATTTGAGATAACCATACATGAGGAGGAAGGCAAAGAATATCAGGATCAGTCCGAAGAAACCTATTTTCTGTAACTGGAGCAGCATTGGCTGATAAATTCTTTGGGGTAAACAATGCATGAGAAAGGCAATACCCATCATGAGTAATACGGAATGATAATGATCGGCAAAAGCGGAGAGCTTATCGACACCGAAATGATACTTTATCTGCCGGAGCATGGAAATGGCCTTATCGAAGTTTTCGGACTTGAAGAATACCCATCCAAGACATACAAAATGAAAGGTAATGAACAGACTAACGGCATTGTAAATACGGGTGGTATTGATACTACTTAATACCATCTTTGACTTTTCTTCCCATAACTTATGGATGGATAATCCTGCACCATGTATGGCGCCCCATATAATAAACGTCCAGTTGGCTCCATGCCAAAGACCTCCTAACAACATGGTGATAAACAGGTTGATAAAGGTTCGGACCTTACCCTTTCTGCTGCCACCCAGGGGTATGTATAAATAATCGCGTAGCCAGGTGGATAAGGATATATGCCATCGCTTCCAGAACTCACTAAGGCTTTTACTCTGATAGGGCAACAGAAAGTTGGCAGGGATATGAAAGCCCAGCCAGCGTGCAATGCCGATGGCTACGCTGCTGTAACCGCTGAAATCGCAGTATATAACAATAGCATAACCATATACCGCCACCAGACATTCGAGGCCGGTATACTTTTCGGGGGAATCGAATATATAATCTACAAAGTTGAGGGTGATGAAATCGGAGATGATCAGCTTCTTGAACAGGCCTGATAAGATGAGATAGAACCCTTCGTAGAAATCCTCCTTTGATACATAATACTTCCTGTTGATCTGTGGAATGAAATCGGCAGCCCTTACGATGGGCCCCATTACCAACTTTGGAAAGAAGGAAAGAAATAACAGGTACTCGCTGAACTTCTTTACAGGCTTGAACTTTCCGGTATAAACATCGATAGTGTAACTGATGTTTTCGAAAGTATAAAAGGATATGCCTACGGGCAATAAAATGTTTAATGGATTGATATGTGCCGAGAACTTTGTATTGAGAATACTGATGAAGAAGTTGGTGTATTTGAAGTACACCAGTATAGACAGGTTGAATACAATACTGATGATGAGTAATGTTTTTTTGGCCATCTTATCGGTCTGAACGGCAATCAGATTGGATAAAACAAAGTCGGCCATAGCCGATATCACTACCATGATCACAAACCAGCCACTTGCCTTATAAAAGAAGAATAATGAAGTGGCACAGAAAAGAACAGTTCGCGCCGATGGTTTGTTTTTCAGTGCAAAATACAGTACGAGAAATACCAGGAACAAATACACAAAGAAGCCGCTGTTGAACAATAAAGGATTCTTTGGATCGTACAATAACTGCTGCAATAAGGCTTTGGAATCTATATCAGGAAAGTGCATAAGGGTTACATTCGGGTTTTAACAGAGGTTACTTTTTGAAATTCGAACATAAAGGCTTCAAACAATGCCTTTCCCATCAGTTCATCTCCCAGACTATTGGGATGGGTATAATCCTTATAAGCCAGGGAAGGCTTAGATTCTACCCAACGGGTCATACTCCCCTCTCCTCCCATACTTTCGTAAAGGTTGTAAAAGGCAATACCCGACTCGTAAGCAATCTTTTGCTGCATACTGATGAGGCCAAACATCCCTTTGGCGGTTTCATATTTCCCCTGATAACGAAAGGCTTTGTCGGCAGAACTAATCATCAGCACATCGGCACCCTGAAAACTTGTCTTTACATTTTCAATGGCCTTCATCATAGGTTTGTAATACCAAACAAAATTGTCTTCGTTAGCCGAGTTCAACAGATTGACACCGTATTGCATGATGACTAAATCGTATGAATGAGATTGTTGTATTGATTTCAGGAAATCGGGACTCATTTTGGCAAACTCCAGTCCACCAGAACCTCTGAAAGAATAGTTATCTACTATTACTCCATTATCCGATTCGAAGGAAAGGCCATAGACCGGTAAGTTATTGTTATCGATATTCAATTTAATATTGCAGTTAGAACTGCTGTCTAAAGGAATTTTATTAAATAAACCAGCTGCATTCACATTGATATTCCTGCCCTCATTGATGGCTACATTGCAGAACGGTCCTTTACCGGTAAACAGGTATTTATACAACTTTACATTTTTATTATTGATACAATGATCGCTTGCCTCGCACCAGGATTTTCCATTGGAATAAAAAGAATAACCGGAGATAAATAAAGGGTTCTTCAATTTTTTGGATTTAAAATCTTCCTGCATCCATTCACCAAACTTAAGGGTGGCAGAAGTACGCATACCTGCTACGTTGGACATGATAGGAACAAAGCCTACACCATCGCCGCCAAACTGATCCTGCAAGAGCTTTCGGAGGGTCTGCGAGATCATATCGCCTTCAATCATACTATCGCCAATAAAAGCAATTCTTACTTTCCTTTTCTTGCCAAGCTTCAGTTCTTTCAGCTTGGTCATGAAGCGTTGAATAACTACCTTATTGGAATCGGTATAGTATTCGGTAAACCTGCCGGCAGACTGAAACAATGAAAAGGTTTTAGTATTATCGATATGTTCTACCAAGATGGGGGCAGTGATATGTTTGACTAATACTGAATCTTTGTGACGGACAATATCGCTGAGGAGATTAATATTATCAATAGCCTTTATGTTCAGCTTATTAACAGAAGAAACCCATGAGCAAATGAAAAGAAGACTACTTAGGGATAGAGTCCAAAGTAGAATCTTTGAGTGGAAGTTCGGCTGATTGTTGTTCATCCTCTTGTTTTGAAACTGCGGCTAATTTATATAGTTTTATGGCATTCAGAATATTTTTTTTCCATATCTGATGAAATTCTGAATATCCCGACTTACTCATGGCATTTACCCAAAGGTGATAATCATCATTTCCCTGTAAAGATTCATAGAATTTTTTCTTCGACATCTTATGACAAAAGTCCCTGAAAGAGGCTTCTGCATCGGGATATTGTTTGAACCTGGAGCGATATGTTTTGCCTTTTAATTTATGCAAAGAATTCTTTCCAACAATACCAAAGAAGTTATTCAGCAGTTTACAGTTCTTGCTTTTACCTCCACCCGATTCTATAATGGAAACCCCCATAATAATAGAATAAGGAATCTGATATTCGGCTGACAGCTTCTCCACCAAAGGTTTATATTTCTTTATATAAGAATGAAGCTGAGCATCTGCATAACAGAAGCTGAAAAGAATGAACAATAAGAAACAAATGAATCGCTTAGCGATCAATTTAAAGTTAGTATGGCAATACATTGTGCCACAAATAACTGAAATGTTTCTGAGATTGACAACTTGTTAATGATATACTTATAAACAGTGAATGATCATTAGTGTGATTTAAGCAGAGGGATTACCTTTTTGGTACCATCATCCGACATAAATTTAAGATAATAAATACCTGTTGCCAGCATACTGCCATCAAAAGGTACATAATAACTACCGGCAGAACTGTAATAATGATTTATAAAATTAGAAATCAGTTGTCCTTTTGTATTAAATAAAGCCACCTGAACTACTTCAGGAGTAGGCAAAGAGAAATTAATATAAAATACCGACTGGAAAGGACATGGGAATACAGATAATGTGGTAACAAAAGGCAATTTGCTATTGGTAATATTCAGTTCTATTACATTACTATACCTGATAGTGCCGGAAGAATCTGTTTGTTTCAATCTATAATAAAATGAGCCATATTCCAGTAGGTTATCGGTAGTATCGTAACTATGAAGTGTATTAGCACCTGAACCAATGCTCTTCATGGTTAATAAATCTACAAAGCTGGAATAAGCAGTTGTATTTATCTGATAAGCTCTTTGCAATACCCATCCGGTGTTGGAAAGTTCATTAACAACTGTCCAGTTTAAAATTGCTGTTTTATTACTAACGTTGCCGCTCAGTATGATTGCCTGCTGAGTAGTATTTTCTGTATTCGTTTCAAATGCACCCAGATCCGGAGCAGAGCCATTAAATGGAATACCAACAGGAGTACCTGCATCAATTAGTTTACTTCCAGAGTTCAGTCTTAAGAAACTGGTCACCGGTAAAGAACCATCGGGCTGCCTGTTCACCCTGGCAAGAGACGTATCTATTGAAATAAAGTCATTGTTTCCAACATTGTAACCATTCCAAGAATTGGTAATCTGCAGCGAGTTGGAAGTTATATGTGTACCATCGCCACCTGCACCAGATATGTAGGAAATATTATTTTTTAATGTATCCTGTCCTACACCAGGACTATTAGGAAAAGAAAAATTATAAGTTCCATTTCTAAAGCCTGTACAATTATATAGAACTATACCGGCTGTATTATTATTCTGATCGAAACCTTTTACAGTATTATCAAAGGAAATACAGTTAGTAACTACATGATAGCCGGGAACAAAGTTTCCACCTAGTTTAAAACCATTGCCATTGCCTGTAAAAGCTGGAATATTCCAAAGATTATATCCATTATGAAAAGACCAGCAGCTATCCACTACTACCCTATTGGCTGTCTGATAAAAGTCAAAACCATCATCTGCATTATCATATACTCTGCAACCCCGTAATATGTTACCTGGACCACCATCCAGTTTCACATCTATTCCATCGGCATTCTGGCCGCCTGTAGCAGGGTCATTATTATCAAAAGCATCACAATTATGAATATAGTTGTAACTACCCCCATCGGTAATCTGAATACCGGTGTCTTTACAAAAAGATACCTGACAATTTTCTACTATATTGTAATTGCCTGCTATATAAATACCGTTATCACCAGCATTTTTAATAATGAGATTCTTTAGGTACCAATAGTTTGAACCAGCATCTAATTCAATCCCCCTCATGGCTGCTGTGTACGGTTCGCCAGAGAAATCAAGTACTACTGTTTCGTTCTGATATGCAGAAATAGTAATATAATTGCCGGGAGTACCCGACTTGCCAGATTTAATAGTGGAAGAAAAACTATAAGTACCGCCTCTAAGATAAACAGTTGTACCTGCCTGAAGAATACTAATAGCTTTGGATAATGTTTTAAAGGGCATAGTAATGCTACCTGTTCCATAATCGTCACTACCTAATGTAGATACAAAGATTGTATTGGAAAATGACTTTATATTTATAATTACAAATAGTATTAAAAAGAGATATTTAGGAATACCTCTTTTTAACCCATTTGAATTGCCAGTTGATTCAAACATTTTATAATTGTTGTTATCCTAGTATCTAGGATTTTGTCCTCCGGGATATAATGATTGGTTACCTACATACTGTAAATTAGGGTTCATCTGTACTTCCTGAATAGGGAAAGGATACAATTCCGATTTACCAGGAGTTAAGTTGACAGCCAGATATGGAAATACAGTGGCTTTGTTGGCAACAGTAGCTGTATGAGCAGCACTGGAAGTGGCCCAGGAAGCTTTAATACCAACAGCTAAAGGACTTTTCATATAGAAAGAAGCATTTCCACTACTCCATTTGATAGAACCATCTGGATTTCTGCTCCAGTAAATTGAAGAAGGAATGGTAATAAGATTACCTAACCACCTAGCTTGTTTATTGTTGGCAAAAGTATCCATTGAATTTTGAGCTGTTACAATCTGATTAGGTACTCCATTCACAGGAGCAGAATTAGAGAAAAGATTCCAACGTATTAAATCATATTTACGCATTCCTTCTCCTCCAAATTCGCAAGAACGTTCCCTTACAATGGCAGCAAAGAATGCATCGTGACTTAAGCCTGTAGGTATTACTGGTGCATTTGCCCTAGTTCTTACAAGATTAATAGCTGTAGTGGCATCGGCATTATCGCCTAATTCATTCTGAGCCTCGGCATACATTAATAGAATATCGGAATAACGCATTAAAGGCCAGTCGATACCCATATACTGAGCATTTACATAAGGTGCAGGAGATAAATAATCTCTGCGGAATTTACCATCAGTCAGTTTTGTAGTAGGCGTTCCAACAACAGTATCAACAACATAAGTAGTTGGATTATAAATACATATAGTAACATCTCTTCGAGTGTCACTTGAATCAAAGCGATAGAAGTAAGTAGGCACAACTACCAAACTACCATTACCATATTGCGTAACAGTCATGGTGCCTGTAGTTGCATTATAAACAGGAACATCGTTTAGTTTTGGTCCATTGTAATATCCCAGTTTAGTATTTGTGTTTCCATTATTCGAACCACTTTCTACAGCACCCACTGCCCAAAGAATTTCTTTATCAAAAATATGATTGGCATTGTTGGTAAAAACTGATTTAAAACTAGGATCTAATCCTGAATTTGAATTAGCCATAATAGCAGCACATTCCTGAGCCACTATTCCATAATAATATGCAGCATTGGAGCCCTGAACCATCTGACCGTTTGCTCTTAAAGAATATCCTGCACGATGTAAGGCGATTCTAGCACGTAAACCTTTTACAACATCGAGACTGATTCTTTCTGTACTATTCTGTGTTCTCCAACCAATCAGATTAGAAGTATCCACCCAATGTAAATCAGCTAATAACTGATCGTAAATAGAATCTCTGTCTGTCCTTGCCGGATAAACAGGTAAATGAGTAGAAGGAATATGAGGTAAAGTGAAGAAAGGAACATCACCCCAAATTTTAACCAGGTCAAAATAAAACTGCGCTCTAAGAGTGTAAGCTTCAGCGAGCATATTTCTCATTTGAGTATTTCCTGCCAAGTATAATTGAGATCTTTGTATAAAATAAATACATAAATTAGCCTGTTCTGCTCCCTGATACAAATTAGTAAAAGGTTGTTCCAGTTGAGCATTGGTAGAGTTTACACCATAGTGTGCTAAATCTCTTCTGTCATTATCGGGGTATGGAGTACTGGTAGGTCCTACCATTTCATCATTGTCAATTGAATAATAAAGGCTAAGTCGGATACCGTAAGCATTATCACCTGTCAGGTTTTCATAAGTACCTATCAATGCACCTTTGGCACCTCCTACTGTACTAAACAATGTAGAATCATCATTATAGGAGGAAGCATTAATATTCCCGTTTAAAAATTTTTTACAGGATATATTGGACAGCGTAAACAAAAATAATAAGGTAATTGCAGCTATATATTTAATAGTTTTCATCTTAGTTAATTTTTTAATAGTTAATAATTAGAAAGTAACATTTAGTCCAAAAACATACATTCTGCTTCTTGGATACGCTGAGTAATCAACACCAGGAGTCATTGGTGTATTTCTCTGTGTATTTACTTCCGGATCATAGCCTGAATAATGGGTGATAACCGCTAAATTATTAACAGTTGCATACAATCTTAATCTAGTCAGCATTTTCTTAATCATTTTATCAGTGAAAGTATAACCTATGGTCAGGTTATTGATTCTTAGGAATGATCCATCTTCTATGTTTTTATTAGTAACAAAGAAATTGGAAGTTGTAGGTGGTCTCCACATGTGATTTCCAGCATTAAATTGTTCCAATGTTGCTGAATCCCGGATTAATGCACCTGTATTATCTACCACTCTCCAGCGGTTATCCATAGTAGCTAACATATTTGCCTGAGAATAAAATGCATTGTTATATTCCACACTATTTGCATTCAATATATCATTACCTATAACAAAGTTTACAAAAATACTGATATCCCAGTTTTTATAATTGAACTGATTGCCCCAACCTCCCACAAATTTTGGTTGAGAATGACCAATTATAGTTCTACTGTTTGCTGTTAAACTATCAATTCCAGTTGTTTTAGATACAGCATCCCCTTGTTGCCATTTCAATTTCAGCATACCCGGTTGAGGAACTGTTTTAATACCTAATATACCAGCATCATTTGGAACACCTTGTTTAAGTTGTGTAAAAGTTGCATCAGTAAAATCATAGGTGTGATAAATACCATCGCCTGCAATCTGATAACCATACATTGTACCCAATGATTGTCCTACGGAAACTAAATAGTCATTAGTGGAAGAACCCCAACCTGAATTCCAAGGAAACTGACCATTATTAAGACTATTAAGTGCTTTAATCTGATTCTTATTGTAGGCAATATTAAAGTTAGTGGTCCATCTGAAATTGCTTTTTTGAATTATAGAAGCGGTCAATTGTAAATCAACTCCACTATTCTGAATAGTTCCCACATTTTGAATCTGCTGACTAAAACCACCAGAGCCAGAACCATACCCATTATAAGCACCAAGTGGAACATTTACTAATAAGTTGTTGGTAGTATTCAAATAAGCGTCCACTACTAATTGTATTTTTCCTTTCAGAAAACTTACATCCATTCCAAGATTTCTGGAAGTAGTTTGTTCCCATTTAATAGCATTATTAGCTTCAGCTGTAGGAGCATATCCAGACACCAATACTCCATTAATACCATAATATGCACCAGAAGAATAAGTAGGAGTATATTGAAATGGATTGATTCTGTTATTACCAGCCAATCCCATGGTAGCCCTAAGTTTAAGATCAGTAATTTTAGTTTTATCTAAAATCTTAGCCATAAAGTTTTCACTGGAAGCTTTCCATGCTACTGTCATAGATGGAAAATAACCCCACTGATTGGTAGTACCGGAAGATGAATAGTCGCTGTTGGCGAACAAAGATGATCCATCAGCCCTTAAGGTAAAAGTAGCAAAGTACTTTTTATCATAAGCGTAGTTAACTCTTCCAAAGAAAGAAGCTAACCTTTTTTCATAATATACGGCAGTAATTGGATGCAAAGTTCCTTGTTCAAAATTTGCAAATGCTTTATCTGGTGTAATACCTACAGGTAGGTAATCAGATTCTTCACCATTCAGACTTGTTTTATAAGTATATATTTCCTGACCTAATAAAGCTGTTAAATCGTGCTTAGTATTTCTGAATTTAATACCCGAAAGACTTAATACATTCGACCAGTTAAAAGTATTAACTGATGTAGCTTGAATAGATGCCATTGGCATACCTGATAAGAATCTTTTTGATTCAGGTGTAATAGTATCATTAAATATTTCTTGATTTACTGTACTTAAATCTGCTCCTAAGGTTGATTTAAAGGTTAAATATTTATTGATAATATAAGAAACTGCACCATTAATATTTATATTCTGAGTAGTAACAGTTTTATATGATTGCTGAGCCAGTAATACAGGATTCACCAAAGCCAATCCACTATTGTTGGTCAGATTATAGTATGCCGCATCATATTGGTCAATAGGACCATACGGTTTATATCGAATACTGTTTCTAAGTCTGCTAAAGGATGAATTTATATCATTTGAAGTACCTGCACCAATTACTTCCTGATTGTTGTAGCGGATACCAAAATTCAGTTTCAATTTTTCGTTTACCTTATGTTCCAATTTAAAATTAACGATACTTCTGTTAAAACCTGAGTTTATCATAATTCCACCTTCATTATTATTAGTAAGGCTTAAATTATAATTTGTAATCCCATTACCTCCGGAAATGCCAATATTATGTGATTGTATTAAAGGACTTCCACCAAATACCAATTTTTGCCAGTCGTTGAAAGGAACATTTGGTTCATGAAAAGTACTTACTATATCGCTCCAACTAGCAACTGTATGAGCAGGATCGTATGATAATGCTTTAAAAATAGTTTGAAGATCAGAAGTATCCACAGCACCACCATAACCTAAATTGTATGTTGAGATAGTAGAATTCGGATAAGCTTTTTCATATTGAAACTCGGCATAATCCAAAGGATGCATTACAGCAAGTGATTTAGTAATTTGACGGAAACCAAGAAATCCGTTGTAATTAATTACAGTTTTGCCATTGCCTTTACTTCCTTTTGTAGTGATGATAATTACACCATTTGCACCTCTTGCTCCATAAATTGAAGTGGCAGATGCATCTTTCAGAATATCCATTGTTTGAATATCCTGTGGAGAAATTTTATCCAAGGCATCTTCTACTTCTATACCATCAACTATATATAAAGGAGATGCATCCTGTGTAATAGAACCTGTACCTCTTATTTTAATAGTAGTCTGTGCTCCAGGAGCACCTTCTGAAGTTGTCACCTGAACACCTGCAGCTTTTCCTACCAAAGCTTCTGAGGCTGACGATACAGGAATATTCTGTAAGTCTTTCGATCCAACACTGGTGATAGTTACTATAGCATCTTTTCTTTTAATAGCAGCATACCCTATTACTACCAGATCATCTCCGGCAGATGCTTCTTTTCTTACCAGCTTAATGGTAGTACTTGAAGAACTGGCAGATAATGAAATCTTCTTTTCATTGTAACCGTTATACGAGAAAATAATTTCGTGTGATTTACCGTCATCAGGGATTTTAAGTGTAAAATTTCCAAGACTGTCACATTTCACACCTGTTCCTTTTTCTTTTAATAATACAGAAGCCTTATCGAGGCCTGCACCATTTTCATCCACAACTTTACCGGAAATCTGTTTAAGTTGTGCAAACAAGAACGAAACGGAGAATAATGTTACTAACGCAGTTAAGAATACTTTTCTTTTCATAATAGCAATAATTGTTAATAATTTATGAGCTTATTGTTGATACAAATAAATTCAATTCGGTGCTCAAAGGTCATGGCTAAAAGTCATATACAGCAAGGCTTTCAATACTTTTTTTACGCAATCGTTCCCATGTAACACCTGTTGGTAAAGTAATTTATAATGATTAAATTATCTTTTTCATATTATAAATCAGATTCTGCAATCGATGCCATCATTTAACCACAATATTAATATTAAATTTCCGGTTTACAGTAATGAAAAAAGGAAAAGACATAAATAGCAGTATTTATTCCCTTTTCCTTTTACAATAATTGCCTTAAAAATATTCCGAAAAACCTATTTCGACAGAAAATGTCCTGATAGTCTCACTCCCTTTTCGTCGTTAAGCACTTTCTTCATAATAACTTTCAGTTTTGGTGTCAGCATTTCCTTTTCATCTTCTGAAAGCGGTTTAACTATTTCGAAAAACTCATCTTCATCATCGTAATATCCAAGATACAAATCGTAATAGTCGTTCAGGTGAAGGCGTAGCGATACCTGAATATCTTCTTCATATTCATGCATTGAAATTATAGCCCACTGATCATCTTTCAGAAAATCGAATAAGATTTCTACCGGATCGTTGGTCAGTACATATTTAACCAGTTTCTCTATTAACTCTGCCGAATGATTCTTTACCAGTTCTTCGTAATTCATAATTTATAGTATTTAGTATATAGATATAAGTACTTAGATAACAGCCGGCGAAAATTCCATAATATTTTTTTTATATTTTATTTTCCTGCTACTACGGAGCAAAGTAACAATAAAAAAGGCAACCTTTTCAGATTGCCTTTTTTTCTTTGGTGGAGCTGACCGGAGTCGAACCGGTGTCCAAACATGATGTTCATAAGCTTTCTACATGCTTATTCTATTATTGATTGTAGGGAAAATGCAGGGAACAGACAAACCGACAAATTCCTTAGCTGGATAATCTTAAGCAACAGTCACAGCCTTCTGTTGCAGCAACCGATATTCTTTTTGATTCGGCGGCGGAGCTCGGTTATCAGTCTACCTGCTCAGGCGGCCATAATGTCTGTCTAATCTCTGATTAGGCAGCCATAGCGAAAGTTGTTTCGCCTTTTGATTTTTGAATATTCAGATTAAAGTGCTAATTATCCAACGCACTGCGTGCTTACACCTACCAAGACCAATGCTGTCAAAACCAATACAGCCCCAAAGAACTTCTGCAAATATCGGGTTATTTAATGAATGATGGGTTTTATTATGATAAGTTTAGATTCAAGTTGCAGGTTGCTGGTTTCCGGTAACCTGCAACCAGTAACCAGCAACCTTTAATTTCTTAACTACTTCATTTTCATCTGAGCAAAATATGGATGTTCAGGATTTACGATTAATTCCTGTCTTAAAGGATGAATCAATACATCCATATCCTCCATAGTTATTGATCCTAACAAAGGTACATTATCTCCAGGCAAGACCTTTGCCCTGCAAGTAGATTGGCGATTTTTAAATCTTATTTCAATTGGACCAAATACATCGTATTCTTCAATACCTCCATTTGCCATCTGTGCCTTTCTTTTCTCTATTACAGGTAATTGTAATTGCTCCTGAATATTTTCATTGATAGCCATCATATAAGCACCAGAATCCACCGACATACTTATGGTCATTTCTTTTACTTCTTCTTCCCCTATAATATGTTTCTTAGCTAACACAAATCTTCTCCGTTAATTAATCTTATATCTGCGTAAACCAGTCCCATGATTTATATTTTCCCCAATTTGCAAATGTTCTTTTATTACTCTTATTTATAATCCATTATTGTATCAATAATTTCTGCATTTGAATAACACCATCTGTATTTATAGCCTGAACAAGATAAAGCCCTTTACTTAAATAAGTTATATTTAGACTGAAGGAATTCACTGCCGATGGTGATTGAATCGTTTTAACCAGTCTTCCTGTATTATCCACAATCTTTATTTGTTGCATATTGGTAGATTCTATGGTAATAAAATCCTTTGCAGGATTGGGAAATATCGTGAGTCGTGAATCGTGAGTCGTGAGTAATACAGAGCGGATTTCGCTGTATGTTTTCTTACCATCTTTATCTACTATTTCTAATCTGTAATACAATGTCGTGAATCGTGAGTCGTCAGTCGTGAGATTATCTGTATAATGATAAGCTCCCCTACCCTTTGCATTTTCTGTGCCTATGGTTTTAAACTCTTTGCCATTGGTACTGATTTGAATGTTGTATAAGGCCGTATTGATTTCTTCTGTGGTAAACCAGTTCAGCAATACATTTTCTTCATTCTGCAAAGAAGCAGTAAACCCGGTAAGCTTTACGGGCAATGCAGTATTGGAGATAATGGTATGCGCTGTATTGGTTACTACCGGACTATTATAGTCGAAATAAATACTGGCAGTATTTGGAATACTGTTGCCAAGCGTAACTGTTGATACAGGTTTTATACTAAAGCTCACAAAACCATGACTTAAATCCTTACTGGCAAAGCTATCGGGCAGATTGATATTCAGGAATTCGAAATAAACAATATTGTTCTTCATGGTTATCTTGCAGGGATGCGAAGTATTGATAATATCCATAGTATTGGCCTGCAACAAACTGCTGAGTGTATCGGCTATTACTACATTGATGGCAGATGCAGTTCCGGTATTCTGAAAACGTATAGTATACTTTATCCTATCACCTTTTACAACCTGTACAGGAGTCAATGTAGGAGTAGCTTGTTTATCATTCGGATCGAAAGAACTTATAACAATATTAGTGGCAGTATCGGTTGCAAATGCTGAACCTCCTGTAATGGATACATTCGAGTTAATAATACTGCCCATTTTATCAGATGTCTTTAATCTGAATGTAGCTATAAACTCATTCAGTTTTCCAGGCTGAAATGTATAACTTGTAAGGTTAAGATTATTACCATTATCCTTTACCGATGTATTGTTTGAAGAAACAAAACTTAAAAGATTATTATCGTAATTAAATACAATATTAGGAGAAAGAACAGTTGTTCCTGCATTATAATAACTGACATAATATTCAAAATCAGCACCCGGTCTTCCGGATAACATCAATGGGGTAATATTAATGAACAGACTATCTTTTGTTATACTGGATTGTAAAGCAAAATCATTTGCAGTTACTACAGTATCATAACTGCTAAAATTAAAGCTCTGGCTTACTGGTACTAAATTAAAATATGGTGGTGCAGTTGCAGACAATGTAAAGCTACCAATTGTATCTGCCGATATCTGATAAGCACCAGATGTATCTGTATAAGTATAATCACCATTATTTAGCGATAACATTGCATACGCATTATATGGTTCATTAAGGTCTTTTATTCCATTCTTATTTATATCGTAAAAAGTTTTTCCATTAATAGTAGGATATGGCTGACATAAATAAGTATTATTGGTTGGATTACAGACAGCCATTGAAACTTTTGTATTATTGCTAGTATTTATATCTACATCATATATCAATATGTTATTATTAACTTCATTAGGCAGACATCTTATTTTTGTAGTATCTATATATAAATAACTTAAGTTGTATGGCAAAAAAGGTAAGCAATAAATATTATTACCAGAACATTCTAATGTATTCAAACCTAAAGGTAATGGAGGTAAATTAGTAAATTTATTATTTGATACATATAAATAATTAATACCGGCTGGTAACGGCGGTAAATTTGTTAAATTATTATATTCAACATCTAGAATATTTAAACTGGAAGGTAATGGAGGTAGGTAAGTTAAATTATTAACTCTGGAAATTAGCTCAGTTAATGTATTCGGCAAAGTTGGTAATGTTGTAGTTTTTGTTTCACTACAATCATATGAGATTAGGCTGGAAGGCAAAATAGAAGGAGGAATATAATATGGGCTACCACTACAATCAAAATATTTTAATGAATCTGGTAATGTACCAATAGAAATTAAACTATCATTTCCACATTCCAATGATTGTAATGAATTAGGGAACTTAGGGAAATATTTTATATAGTTCCCAAAACTAGAAAGTTGAGATAAATTATTTGGCAAAACAGGCATGGTGTCTAGACTTATTTTATTATTAATACAATAGAGTATTGATAAAGAGTTTGGTAATACAGGTAATGTTGTTACTTGATTTTCACTAAAATCCAAACTGGAAAGTTGATTTGGTAAAACTGATAATGAAGATAAACTATCTCCACTACATTCTAAATAAGTTAGTTTAATTGGTAAACTTGGTAAATTGTATAAAGGATTATAGCTGCAATCTAAGTATGTTAAATTCTTAAAATACCCCAACCCCGTCAAATCACTTATATTTCCATGACTACAATAAATACTTGTTGCATTCACCACTCCACTACAGGTAGTATCCATCATTCCCGCCCCATTAAAACATGCTGGAAATGTTTGTATCAGGTACTTCCTGAAATTACTGTCAGGGATATTTACATACTGTGCTTTACTGATTGTAGTAAGCATTAAAAGGATAATAGTTAAGTAGATTGTTAACTTTTTCATTCTGATTTATTTAGGTAACTCGACAAGATTGTTAGATAGGAAGATGTAAATATCGGGATTAATGCTGTATGGCTGTTAAAAATAATTTAACAAGTTGTAAATCAGGAAGTCTTATATATTAATTTGTCCTACTATTAAAATTATAAGCCCCGCTGATTCAGAAAATTTTTCAGCTCCTACTCAAAATAATATTGCCCCTTATTAAATATATATAAGCCAAAACGGAAACATTGTTAGCACTAACGGAAACAAAGTTCGGCATAACTTATTCTCCGTAAGCCAAAACTTATTCTCCGTAAGCTGCAACTTATTTCCCGTAAGTCAAAACTAATTATCCATTTCAGTCAATTTATTGTCCATTTACAGTCATTATTAATAAATTCATTTATTAATAATGACTGTAAAAAGAACTTTAATCTTAATGAATTCCTTATCAGAATAACTACACAACTATTGGTTGCACTACTTTTTGCCAGTGTAGTTTTTTGCCTATGGCAAATACTTTGTCGGTAAATACAATATCGGTCAGTTCTATCATCCATACCTTTCCGCCCATGGCACGGGCAAAAGGAAAACGGGAATAATAGGTCTTTTCGGCTTCATCGGCCAGACTACCTGTAGGATGAATAAAAATACCTTTAAACTGAATACCCTGTGTAATTCCTTTCTTCAGATTATCGGGCAATATGGTGCCGGCAACAAAACTGTTTTTTAAAGAGAACCTGATATGTTTAGTGGCTTCATCCGATTTGAATAAAAGCGCATTCCAGCCTTCGTGATAGGCATAAAAACAATTGGCACAATGCGGATACATTTCATCGAAACTGGCCATGGTCAGCACAGTATGCTGTACAATAAACTTTGGAATGGAACTGTCAATAATTCCCTGATTGTCTGTTTGTTCGTTCATTTGCTCAAATAATTAGTTATAGATAAATAATGACACTATCCTTCTATTCATTGCATTTGAACAGGGGCAAAAGTAATGGTATAAACAGCCTGACCACTATATTTTGATTAATGTTTTGCAAAAACTATATACAATGGAGTAAGGAGTAAGGAGACAGGAGTCAGGAGTAAGGAGTAAGGAGACAGGAGTAAGGAGTAAGGAGTAAGGAGTAATACATTTAATACAAAAAGTAATGAAATATAATGTAAGTACTTGATCATTATTATATTGAATTAATTATTGAATCATTCAGACTATAAACTCTCAAAATTAATACAATATAATTTTAAGTGACTACTTATTATGTATTATGTATTATGTATTATGTATTATTCTGTCTCCTGACTCCTTACTCCTGACTCCTATTTACTGCACATGCAATCCACATAGAACTTATTTAATTAATTATTTTATTGCATTAGCTTAATTTTGCATCTCGTAAACGGAAAAAATAAGAATTATTATATGATGAATTTATTCAAAAGACAAACAGAAGAATTTCAACAAAGACATATTGGCCCCAACCCACAGGACACTAAAGAAATGTTAGCCGTTACAGGTCATGGTTCATTGAAAGAGTTGATTGATTTAACCATTCCGGCATCCATTCAAATGGATCATCATCTGGATATACCCGATGCCATCAGCGAGTATCAGTACCTGAATCATATAAAAGAAATTGCTGCGCAAAACAAGGTTTTCAAAACCTATATAGGACAGGGATATTACAATACTATTACCCCAAGTGTTATTCTCAGGAATGTTTTCGAAAACCCGGGCTGGTATACACAGTATACTCCTTATCAGGCCGAAATTTCGCAGGGAAGACTGGAAAGTTTACTAAACTTTCAGACCATGGTGTCCGACTTAACCGGATTGCCTATTGCCAATTCATCTTTGCTGGATGAAGGTACTGCTGCTGCCGAAGCAATGGCCATGCTGTATCATCATGTAAATAAATCGGATCATGCAGTAAGAACTAAATTCTTTGTTGATAAATGCGTTTTTCCACAGACTAAAGCCGTTCTGGTTACAAGAGCACAGGCAATAGGAATAGAAATAGTTTTCGGACATTTTGATACCATCAATATCAATGAGGAATATTTTGGAGCACTGGTGCAATATCCCAATAACAACGGTAGCATAGAAGACTATCATGCATTTACCCAACAAGCCCATCAACTGGGATGTTATGTGGTATTTGTAACCGATCTGATGGCCCTGACTTTACTGACTTCTCCGGGCGAACTAGGTGCCGATGTTGCTGTAGGTTCCTCCCAAAGGTTTGGTATTCCTTTAGGGTTCGGCGGACCACATGCCGCATTCTTTTCTACTACTGAAGAGTTTAAACGTGCCATACCGGGAAGAATCATCGGTATCAGCATAGACGCTCAGGGAAACAGGGCTTTAAGAATGGCTTTGCAAACAAGGGAGCAACATATTAAAAGAGAAAAAGCTACTTCAAACATCTGTACAGCTCAGGCATTGTTAGCCAATATGGCTGCCATGTATGCTGTGTATCATGGAGCCGAAGGATTGAAACGTATAGCTCAGCGAATAGCTTTGCTGACTTATACTTTATCGGAGAAACTGAGTGAACTTGGTTTCCATAACCTGAACACCCATTTTTTCGATACTATTAAAATACAGTGTGATACCGATGAAATAAAGAAGATTTCGGAGAACAGTGGTATCAACTTCCGCTATTTCGACGACAGACATATAGGTATATCGATAGATGAAACCACTTCGCGTGAAGTCATTATGGATATTGCATTCTTATTCGCAGAATTAGCTGAGAATAATGACCCTGTAAGCCTTGTATTCAACGAAGGCATTACCATTCCTTCCATTCCGGAATTTGCTAAAAGAGAAACTGAATATCTGACCCATCAGGTATTTAATACTCATCATAGCGAAAGCCAGATGATGCGCTATATGAAACATCTGGAGAATAAAGATTTGTCGCTAAATACCAGTATGATTACACTTGGTAGCTGTACCATGAAACTGAATGCAGCTTCGGAACTGATTCCATTGAGCTGGCCTGAGTTTGCAACCATACATCCTTTTGTGCCTGCCAGTCAGACAAAGGGATATCAGCAGGTAATAGATCATTTATCCGATTATCTATGTGCCATCACTGGTTTTGATGCCTGCAGTCTGCAACCAAACAGTGGAGCACAGGGAGAATATGCAGGGTTATTGACTATCAAAAATTATCATGCCGACAATGGAGATAAACAAAGGGATATAGTACTGATACCTATCTCTGCTCATGGTACCAATCCTGCAAGTGCTGTAATGGCAGGACTGAAAGTAGTGGTGGTAAAAAGCGATGATGATGGACATATAGATGTAGAAGATCTGAAGAGTAAGGCCGTTTTGTATAAAGATACCTTAGCTTGTCTGATGGTAACCTATCCATCCACTCATGGTGTATTTGAAGAAAGCATTAAAGAGGTTTGTGAGGTGATACATAACAATGGTGGACTGGTGTATATGGATGGAGCCAATATGAATGCTCAGGTTGGACTTACATCGCCGGCTATTATTGGTGCCGATGTTTGTCACCTGAATCTGCATAAAACATTTGCCATTCCACACGGTGGTGGCGGACCTGGCATGGGCCCTATATGTGTAGCTGCAAACCTTGCTCCATATTTACCTTCGCATACTATTTTTCATACCGATTCAAGTGTATCGAAACAATATAATACAGGAGCCGTTTCTGCTGCTCCTTATGGCAGTGCCAGCATATTGCTGATCAGTTATGCCTACATCAAAATGCTGGGCTCAAAAGGACTGACCAATGCTACCAAATATGCTATACTGAATGCCAATTATATGAAGGCAAGACTGGAAACCTGTTATCCTATTCTCTATACCAGTGCCAACAATACTGCTGCACACGAGTTTATAATAGATTTAAGACCATTTAAAAGCTCTTTGGGTATAGAAGCCGAGGATGTAGCCAAAAGACTGATGGATTACGGATTCCACGCTCCTACTTTAAGTTTCCCTGTTGCAGGCACTATCATGATAGAACCTACCGAAAGTGAAGATAAGGCCGAACTGGACAGATTCTGTGATGCTTTAATAGCTATACATGCCGAGATGATGAAGATAGAAAAAGGAGAATGGAGTAAAACAGATAATCCATTGAAGAATGCACCGCATACACAGGCAGTAATCTGTGCCGATGACTGGAATCATGCTTATTCAAGAACGGAGGCTGCATTCCCGATAGATTATTTATCTGTACAGAAGTTCTGGCCATCAATAGGCAGAATCAATAATACATTCGGCGACAGAAATCTGGTATGTACCTGCGAGCCTACCGAGGCATACGCATAATGTGATGATGTGATAATTTGATAATGTGATAATGTGATAATTTGATAATGTGATGATTTGATAATATCATAATATGTTTATCCGATAATGTGATAATGAATACAATACAGTCAGTCTGTATTAAAGCTTTATCACATTATCGGATTTTTGTATTTAGCAGGATTAAGCATTAAAATTAAATTGCATTAATACTAGCTAATGGCTAACGTATCCACTTGTTTTAATTGTCAAATATCAATTAAAGCAGCTACAAGCTGCAAAGGATAACGGCACAGGGTGAAAGGATGAATGTATAATTAGTTTCTGTTTCTTTCATTGAACTTTAAGAGAAATCTTTCCATGATGTATGTATATACGATATCCTGTTCTTTATATTTTTTTAACAGCCACGAATCACCTGATATAAGTCTTTTCACATTTGCCCGGTTTGCTTCTATGCCATGACCTTTTTCATTAACAAACATCAAACGATAAACTGATAGGTCTTTTAATGGCGAAAACATTAAGTCGCCTGCAAGAACGAATGGACTAATTGACATAACTGATGATTTAAAGCCTTGATAATAGTATGGGTTTTTGCCCAATCACCTGAGGCGCCAATTGTGTTTAGCTGTTAGGAAACTTCCCTGGGTAATGAATACATTTTTACCATCGCAATAGCCCCAGATATGTGGAATACGGTCACCAGTATCATCTTCTGAATCTGTTGTATCTATTTTTTTAGTAGAGTCAATCAATGTATATATCCCAGCTACTATGGTGGAATCTTTTTCGCTCTTACAAATCAGTTCATTTGTAAATGGCAATATCAAGGATGGGGCATTATTCAAATATTCATTAAAGGACTTATAAAACCCTTTTTTCAGTACTTTACAATTGTATATTTTAGAGGTATCAAGATTGGTATTATATATCTGACACCATGATGTATTTAAGAACAGGATTGCAATGAAGGTTATGAAAAAATATCTCATAAAGTAATTTTTAAGCGTATAATGTTGTATTTATCATTAAAGATTAAAACATAATATTGTTGGCACAGGTAAATATTTTAATAGCTGTCAAATTTAAAGTGTTTTCAGCTATTTATAAATATTTGTATCTATTGAAATTGTTTAATTAATTATTTCCATCATCAATGGCTTTAACCATACTGACGGACCCGTAATCGGTCAGTATGATTGCGACCGTCAGACCGATAATGTTTGTTTTGTAAAGTAGCTAAAGCTGTAAAGGATTACTGCACAGGCGCAGCCAATGCCGAGTGACAAGCCGCTTCTTTTGTAAGCTATTACGAGTGGAGAATTTACCACATAAAACCATAAGTTTTCTTTTGAACTTGTTTTTGAATCATTTTATATAAATAAACAGAATCTAATAAAACAATTATAAATATAACATATAGATTAAATTTAAACATGGTAACTAATAAAAAATTTGCTAATAAGATTATTATAATATTTGTTGACCATCTGGTAAATAATGTAAACCCTAATCTTTTATGGTAATATTGTCCTATTGGTTGAATGTATTTATTGTACATCTCAAGACTCATATTTCTATCAGTAATTTGCACATTTTCAATATTGTATAAATAGTCCTTCAATAATAAATAAATTTCATCTTTCTTTTTACCTTCTTCTAGTTGCTCAAAGTATAAAATAAAATTCTTAATACTATTAAAATGACAGTACCTCCTATTTACTAAATGAATTGCATTAATCTTCATAAATGCTGTATTCAATTCGTTATATCTAATGTCCATTATTTTTATTTATCTATTCACAAATTATTAATTGTGTTATGAAATCGAATCCAACTATCTATGGACTGTTCAATTGAAAAAATTGGACAATAAGAAGCTGATTATGAAAATGAATATATATTGCAATGTCAAAATAATTTTTGAGAGTTAATACGATATTAGCCAACTTGTAAATTTATACTATTAGAAAAACTTATCATAAATTTATTGTTATTGATAATTTATACCACAGACACTGTTCTTCACAAATAGACTTCAGTATAAATATAATGAATGAATGAATGCAAGGTAAGAATACCATCAAAGGCAAAATTATTAATATAATTGAATGAACCAATTGTAAAGAACATCGAATATTGATTTATTACCCGTCTGACGCCCTTTGGGCGTACTGACGGGTTCGCTATCGGTCAGTACTGTTGCGACCGTCAGGCCGATAATATTTGTTTTGTAAACGCAGCTATTAGCTGCAAAGGATAACGGCACAGGCAAAGCCAGTACCGAGTGACAAGCCGCTTCTTTTGTAAGCTATTACGAGAGGAGAATTTGAAATTCTGGAAAATTCAGTCTAAAAGTTTATATGTTTTGCCTATCATGGGTAGATTTCAGGGGAATATTTGTAGATCTTTGACTATCATTGTTTGAGCTTTGC
>Ga0316217_10002463_pt1 | contig 22235 bp, 15 predicted proteins | sample 1anoAmetaG_FD_203633 | JGI IMG/M metagenome (GOLD analysis project Ga0316217, IMG submission 203633) | Freshwater microbial communities from Trout Bog Lake, Wisconsin, USA - 1anoA | ecosystem: Environmental > Aquatic > Freshwater > Lake > Hypolimnion/Profundal zone | place: USA: Wisconsin...
AGCCTCGCCTTCACCAACACGGGCGGTTTGAACGTGGCGAGCGGCACCATGAGTTTCAGCCAAGGCGGCAGCGACACCGGCACGGTCAGCGGCGCCGGCAGCGTGAGCGTGACCGGGGGCACGCTGACGCTCGGCGGCGTGGTGCCGAATCTGGTGATCGCCGGGGGCACGGTCAACGGCGCAAATGTCGGCATCACCAATCTGACCTGGACGAGCGGCCAAATGGCGGGGAACAACACGGTGCTGGCACTGGCCAACTGGACGGGCGGCACGCTCAACGCCGCCAGCGGGTTGACGATCGCCAGCAACGCGGTGCTGAATCTGGGGGGCGGCAGCGCGGAGTATTTTTACGGGGCGCTGACCAACGCGGGCACGGTGAACTGGGGCGGGACGGCCAACCTGGCGCTCTACTATTATTCGGGCAACGACGGCGAAATTGTCAATCTGCCGGGCGCGCTGTTCAACATCCAGAATGACCAGAGTCTGTACGGCGGCGGGGGCGCGCCGTTTTTTCTGAACGCCGGGACGGTGCAAAAGCTCGCCGGCACCAATACCGCGATCGGCCTCGCCTTCACCAACACCGGTTCCGTGAGTCTGTACATTTCCAACCGGACCACCTTCGGCCGGATTAATTTTTCCGGCACGGTGTCGTTGGCGGGATCGCTCAACATCATTTTTGAAAATACCTATCTTCCATCCGCCAGCGATTCGTTCCCGCTGATGAGCTACGGTTCAGAAACCGGGACTTTCTCCTCCGTGAATGTCTCTCCCTCAGCGTGGTGGGAAACCAACCCGGTAACGTACGGAGCCTCCACGCTCACTTTGAATATCGGCAGCCTGTACAAGCTGGTGTTTGCCGTGCCCCCCGTGGGGACGACCAATGCCGGAGCCGTGTTGGCGCCGGTGGTGCAGGTCGAATACCTTGCGGGCGCCGCGTTTGCCACCAACGGCGTGCCGATTACCGTGGCCATGACCAGCGGCAGCGGCGTCTTGAGCGGGACGCTCACTCAAAACACCGATGCCACGGGAAAAGCGACTTTCAATAACCTGAGCTTCAACCTGGTTGGGCCCAAGACGCTGCAAGCCGCGTCACCGCCGTGGATCATGCCGACGAACAGTTCCCTGACGATCGTGCCGGCCGCGCCCGCCCAATTGCAGATTACCACAGCCATCACCTCACCCCAAAGACAGGGTTTCGCCTTTTCGCCGGCACCGACCCTCCAGGTACTCGATCTTTATGGCAACATCGTTTCAAACTCGACGGCTTTAATCACGGCCAATTCCACTTCCAGCGGCGGCGGCTCATTGGAAGGCACGACCGGCGTCAATGCCAATGGGACAAATGGTTCGGCCGCTTTCAGCAATCTGCATTACGCTTTGGGGAATCCCAACCAGGCCGAATCGGTGGCGGTTTACTATACTTCTCCGGGCCTGACGCCGGCCACCAATCGCCCGATCCAAGTGGCTTTTGTCAGCGGCTTCATTACGCTGACCAATGGCAACTCCGTGGTTCAAATTGATCCCAACAGCCAGAACGGCGTCTTTTCCTGGGTGGTTGATGGCGTGGACCAGTTATATCAACACTGGTTCTGGCTGCGCCAAACCAACAATCCGCAGGTGTCGTTTGATGAATTGGGCGCGCCGCTGGGCGTGTCGGTGACCTCCTCCAACGCGACTTTTTATTACCTCCCGCAGCCGCAGGGATTGAGCGTGACGCTTTCGATCACCTTGACCGGCGGCGCCGCCGGGAGTCATGCCGCCAGTCTGGCCGAGATCATTTCGCTTCAAAATTTGAACACCAGTTCCAATGCCTTGCATGTTTATGATTACACCGACTTTGATCTGGGTGGAAGCGGCGATGCTGACAGCGTGTCGTTTCCGACGACCAATTCGGTGGTGCAGCAAGGCGAAGGCATGATTGCCGGCCAAACGGCCCAGCCCGCACCGAATGACTGGGAGGCCAGTTGGTATGCCTTCACGCTGGACACCATCAATAGCGCCACGCCGGCCGTGCTGCCCGACCAGATCCTTCCCAACGCGCCGGGCGACCAGACGTTTGCCTATCAATGGGACGCGACGCTCGGCGCGGGCCAGACCCTGGTATTGACCCTGGCCAACAGCATTCAATCGCCGCAGTCGAATTTGCTCCTGTCCATCGCGCGCTCGGGAACCAACGTCGTGCTGACCTGGCCCACCAGCGGCAGCGGCGGCCTGATGGTGCAATCCACGACCAACCTGGCTTCGGGCACTTCCTGGACCAATGTCACCACCTCGCCGGCAACCGTTGGCGCCAATTTTCAATTGACCGTGCCACTGACTGGCCGCGCACAATTTTATCGGTTGCATCAATGATTTCGAAGACCCCAGCCAAAACTAATTAACTATGAAAATCACCCCTTGGTTGCCCGTATTGCTGTGCGCCCTGGCTTGGGGCCGGCGCGACGCTTGCGCACAAAACCAGCCGGCGTCACTTCCTGACGCCGCCGTGTCCTCTGTCCGGGTTTTTGACGAGCCGCTGGTCCCGCTAAACACCAAAGCCAATCCGCAGGAGGATCAAGCCCTATCGGAAGCTCTGACCGCTTACAGTCAACGCGCGACCGCCGACGACTGCTCCAGTCTGGCGCAATTTGCGGACAATTTCCCCCAATCGCGGTGGACGCCTTCCCTGCTCTTGCACTTGGGAGTCGAGTATTACAATTACGGATATTTCAGCCGGGCGCTCGATGCCTGGCAGCGATCTTGGGCCCAATTCAAGACCAGCAACGAGGTCTCGGTCAAGGCGCAAGCCGACCGCGCCTTGGGCGAACTGTCGCGCATGAGGGCGCGGATTGGGCGCGTGGGCGAGTTATCCGACTTGCTGGATTCCGCCAAGGACCGCGACTTGTCCGGCCCCGGGGCCCAGTTGGTGCATTCCAGCACAGAGGCCTTGTGGGTGATGAAAAACCAGCCGGATTTTGAATTTGGCTGCGGTCCCTCCGCCTTGGATCGAATCCTGCAACATTTTGCCCCCACCAAAGCCGGCAGTCCGGTATTGCTGGAGTGTAAATCCGGCACCAACGGATTTTCCCTCAGCCGGGTGGCGGAAGTCGCGCAGAAATTGGGCATGAACTATCAAATGGCGTATCGCCAGCCGGGCGCGCCGTTGATCCTGCCGGCGGTCGTTCATTGGAAATTGGGCCACTATGCCGCTTTGATCGAGCGGCGCGCCGATCGGATTTTGGTCAAGGATTACACCTTTCAATCCACCCTTTGGGTCAGCGAAAACGCGATCAATGACCAGGCCAGCGGTTATTTCCTGGTGCCGCCCGGAACCTTGCCGACAGGCTGGCGCGCGGTGGCGGACGCCGAGGGGCAGACCGTCTGGGGGCGGGGGCCGACTGAGACCAGGGACCAGACCGCCAACTGCCCGTGCTTGGACAAGACCGATGGCGGCAACCGTTGTAGCAAGTGTGGCTCCAGCAAGGGAATGGCCACCTATAGTATGCATGCGCTTTTGACGAGCTTGACGCTGGAGGACACGCCGGTGTGGTTTGAATCGCCCTTCGGCCCACAAGTAGTCTTTACGGCCACCTATAACCAATTGGAGGCGGGTCAGCCAGCCACCTTTTACTATTCGAACTTGGGTCCCCTTTGGGATTGCAGTTTTCTCTCTTATCTCACGGATAATCCCACCAGCCCGGGGGCAAACATTTCCTTGTATATGGACGGCGGCGGGCAGCTCAGTTTTAACAATTTCAATCCCGCGACCCAGAGCTATGCGCCCGAAGCCATGAGCCAGGCGGTGTTGGTGCTGCTGACCAATGCCAGCTACGAATTGCGGTATCCCGACGGTTCCCGCCGCGAATATGCTCAATCGGACGGCTCCACTGGCTCCAGCCGCCGGATCTTTCTGACGCAGGAAATAGATTCGGTTGGGAACTTGGTGCAATTCAATTACGACGCGCAGCTTCGTATCACCAATATCGTCAATGCCATTGGCCAGGCGATGACGCTGCTCTACACCAACACCGCGTTTCCCTTCCAGATCACCTCGGTCGTGGATCCCTTTGGACGCGCCGCGCAACTGCTCTACAACTCAAACGGGTTGCTGATTCAGATCACCGACATGATGGGCTTGACTTCGCAATTCACCTACGGGGCCAACCAATTCATAACTGCGTTGACCACGCCCTATGGCACCACGAGCTTCACGACTGGGACCACCAACGGGAATAGCTATCTGACGGCCACGGATCCACTGGGCGGCACCGAGGCGATGGAATACTCGCAATCGCTGCCGGTGCCCCACAGCCTGCCCGCGTCCGAAGTGCCGCACGGCCTGTCCACGTTCAACCTTTACCTGGACGCGCGCGATTCCTTTTACTGGAGCAAGAAAGCTTTCGCCGAGGGCGGCTGGGATTGGAGCAAAGCCCACATTTATCATTGGCTCCACCAAAGTCCGAATGGCAGCCAATCGTCCCGTATTTTGGAAAGCGAAAAGGATCCATTGGAAAGCCGCATCTGGTATAACTATCCAGGGGAGTCCACCAACTTCGGGGCGCCCTATTACCTGGACGCGGCCTACACCGGCTCGAGTGCCAAACCCACCGTCATTGCCCGGGTCCTTGACGATGGAAGCACCCAGCTAAATACCTACGGATATAATGTCTTCGGCAATGCCACCAACGCGACCGATTCCCTCGGGCGCAACTTCACATTCGTTTTCGCCTCAAATAACATAGATTTGATCGAGACCCGCATGACGCATAATGGCAAGAACGAATTGTTAGGTAGCGCCAGCTACAACTCCCAGCACCAGCCGCTGACCATCACTGACGCCGCTGGTCAAACCACGGCGATCAGCTATGGCCCGCACGGAGAAATTGCGAGCATAGTCGACCCCAAAGGGCAAACGGTTCAATTTAACTACGATACCAACGGTTTTCTCATCTGGGTTAAGGGTCCGCTGGCCGGGACCAACGACACGGTATTCTATACCTATGATGGATATAACCGGCTGCGAACCATAACCGATCCAGAGGGTTATACGATTACTTACTCGTATGACGCTTTTGACCGTATGGTCTCGAGAACCTTTCCCGATGGAACTTCTGAGCAGTTCGTTTACAACCGGCTTGACATGGTGGCTTTCCAAGACCGGATGGGGCGTTGGATGACCAACACCTACAACGCCAATCAACAACTTGTCGCAGAGAGGGACCCGCTCGGCCGCATCACCCGTTACGAATGGTGCAATTGCGGTCTGCTGGAAGCCCTGATTGATCCGCTGGGCCGCAAAACCACGTTGGTTTATGATCTCGAAAGCCGCCTGACGGCAAAGCAGTTTTCAGACGGCTCGGCTGAAACTCAAACCTATGAGTTAGCGGGGGGACGCCTCCGGACCAAGACCGATCCAAACGGCTACCAAACAACCATCGAGTATAATGCCGACAATTCCCTCAGACGAATATCTTACCAGGGCAGCACCAATGCGACACCGGCGGTAAGCTTTACCTACGATCCAGACTACCAGCGCATCTCAAGCATGCAGGATGGAATAGGCACAACAACCTATTCGTATAATCCCATCACGCCAGCTTCGGTCCTTGGGGCCGGAAAGCTCCAATCCATATCGAGTCCTCTGCCAAATAGCACCGTGACCTTTCAATACGACGAACTGGGCCGAATTGTCGGCCGCGGAATCAACGGCGTCACACAAAGTATAACATACGACGTCTTGGGCCGGCCGGCCGTGATTACGAACGCCCTGGGATCATTTTATTACACTTATGTGAACGCCACCGCGCGGCTGAGCTCGGCCGCCTACCCGGATGGCCAGACGAATTGGTATTCCTATTATGGCAATCTGGGCGACCAAAGGCTTCAAAAAATTCAACACCTCAAACCCAATGGTTCTTTGCTGTCCAGCTTTGGTTACAGCTATGCGGCCAACGGCGAAATCACCAGCTGGACCAACCAATGGGATACCTTGCCCACACGCGTCTGGTTTCCCAGCTACGATGCGGCGGAAGAGTTGACCAATGTGGTGTCCTTCGGCGGACCCGTCGCCGCGACCAATTACACCTACGCCTATGATTCAGCCCAAAACCGAACCTTGGCCGGAACCAGCGCCCTGCAAGATGAATTTCAGTACAATGCCATGAATCAAATAACCGGTGAAAGTGCCCGTGCCGCCATGGCCGCAACGTACGAATGGGATGCCGCCGAGCGACTGGTGGCCATCAATGCGGGAACCCACCGGACTGAATTCAGCTATGACGGATGGGGCCGGCGCGTTCGCATGGTGGAAAAGTCCAATGGAGTGGTGGCCTCGGACAACTATTTTCTCTGGTGCGGCACGGATTTGTGCGAGGAGCGGGATGCGAGCGGGGGGACGACGGTGCGGCGGTTTTTCTCGTCAGGCGAATGTGTCCTTGGGGCGTCTGGTACGACCAATTTGTTCTACAACCGCGATCATTTGGGAAGTGTTCGGGAAGCCACTGATTCCTCGGGTTCAGTCATGGCGCGCTATGACTATGATCCCTATGGGCAAAAAACTGTCCTGGCTGAAACCCTTGCGCCGGCGTTTGGCTTTACCGGACTCTATCAGCATCAGGCCACAGGACTGCTTCTGGCGACTTATCGCGCGCTTGATTCCCAGTCGGGCCGGTGGCTGAACCGGGATCCGCTGGGGCAGGCTGCCGGACTCAACATGTATGATTATGTGGGAAATAATCCCGTGAACGCCATCGACCCGTCCGGTCTTTTTCTTTTAGCATTTATGGTGTCGGGGGAGGCCGAAGCTGGGAATGTGGTGGGTGCGGGAGCACAAGTCAGCGCTGGCTACGGTCTGGCGGCAGAGAATTCCTGGACCGGGGTGTTAGGTACACTCTTTGTAGGGGAGCTATGTCTTATCCCTCCTACTGCGGTTTTCGGACAAGCAGTTGTGGTGGCGGATCGACTGCAGGCATACGTTCGTGGCACCAAACCGTTTTTTCGCATTGGGGGATTTGTCAGTGATGGAGCGGGGGGGCCCTTGCCACCCTTCGACAGTGGTGGCATGGTGCCACCTGGACCGTGCACCAAGTTAACCGGCAGATTGCCGGGTGCCATCGTCAGCTCCGGTGCGTTGCCGGGTGCGATCGGGCCCGGTGTGGTGGTGGGGCACTCGGCCGGCGTGGGTGGCGGGCTCTTGATCTCCAACGCCACGCGATTCGACACGACAGGTACTGGCGCTAGCAAAGTCAATGGAATAGACGGACCGTTTATCACCGCCTCGCTTAATACGCCTATTGTCAGCTTTAGTTTTTCAGTGGATCCCGAAAGTGGCATTTGGACTGCGTCCATTACCGGGGGAGCGTCGGTCGGCCTTTCAGCCAGCATATACACGACGGACACCCGTGCTGGCCAGTTTTAACGCCGAGATCACGGACGACTCTTGAACCATTATAATAAAGGAAACTGCCCCATGAAAATTCAAGGCTCTGTTCCAAGCGGTATTCATCGGCTGGCGTTGATAACCTTGGTCATAGGCCTGGCCTGGCAATCGAAGGCCCAAACCGCCTCTTTTTCTTACGATGCAGCGGGCAATCCGACCAGCATTAATGGCAACGCTACCGGTGAGCCGGCCATTGCGGAGGCCCCCCAAGCGCAATTACTGGAGTCGAACTCTTTTGCCTCGTTCTCAGTGTCGGCGACCGGCTCCGGCCTTTCGTATCAATGGCTTTCCAACGGCATTCCGATTGTTGGCGCCAACGGGGATTCGCTGGTCGTCGGGAATTTGCCTTTGAACGGCACCAATCTGGGCAACTTTTCCGTCATCGTCAGCAACAGCTTTGGCACCGTGACCAGCACGCCTGCGGCCCTCTGGTCCGACGCCAACGGCAACGGCATTCCGGACTGGTGGGAGATGCAGTATTTCCACAATCTGAACCAGACCGCGCTCGGCGATTATGACGGCGACGGGGTTGACAACTTGGACGAGTATTTGGAAGGCACCAATCCCACCAACAACCAGTCTTTTGATCCCCGGTTGTATCTCCAGATCGCCAATGGCAGCGGCAGTGTGTCCGTGTCTCCGGACCTGCCATACTATACCATGGGCCAATTGGTCACGTTGACCGCCGTTCCCGATGCCGGCCAGGGATTTGCCGGCTGGAGCGGGGCCGTCACCGGCACGAAATCCACGGTCGCCCTGTTCATGAACACCAACGAAACGGTCACGGCGAGTTTTGGTTTTCCGCTCGGCGTGGCGCTGAACAATACCAATCTGGTTTGGACCACCACCGGCGACGAACTGTGGTTCGGCGAGGCGAACGTCTCCGAAGACGGGGTTAGCGCCGCCCAAAGCGGCCCGATTGTGAGCTACTGGAACAACACCTACAGCACCTTTGTGGGAGACCAAACGAGTTTGCAAACCAGCTTTTATCTGGCGCAGCCAGAACAGCTCGGATTTTGGTGGGATGTTTCCTCCCAGCCGCCCGACGGCGTCAGCTTTTCTATCAACAGCAATCTGGTGGCGACCCTCTCCGGCCAGACGGTTCCCTGGCAATATATGCAGACGAACCTTGCTGCCGGGGTCTATACGCTCACTTGGACCTATTCCAAGGGACCGGTGGACATTCCCAATGGAATTCCCTATGCGGACGCCGCTTGGGTGGGGGACGTCACCCTGGCCGCCGCGACTGCCACCGCGCCCGTGCTGGGAATTAAAGTCACCGGTGCCGACGCCGTGCTCCTCTACTGGCCAGTTTCCGCGAACGTGTTCAGGCTGCAACAAACCCCGACCTTGAGTCCAGCCAACTGGACCAACTCGACCAATATCGTCAATCAAGTCAATGGAACGAACCAAGTGCCCGTGGCCCCGGCGGGCCTAAACCTGTTCTATCGGCTGGTTTATCCCTGAAAACTGGTAGCCAAAATTTTTCTGCCCGGTCCAAAGTTGAATCAGCGACCCCTTTGGCGGAGCGCGGCTGGGCCGGAGACCAGCCGCAGCTTGCCGCCCCTTTGCATCTCTGCGGATTTTGCTCTAAACTCAACGCATGGCTAACTCCAAAACCATCCTGATCACGGGCGTCTCGCGCGGCTGCGGACGCGCGCTGACGGAAGAATTCATCAGGCGCGGCCACTGCGTCTTGGGCTGTGGGCGCTCGGAAAAGGAAATCGCCGCCTTGCAACAGCAATACCCGCTGCCGCATCGTTTCGCCGTGGTCAATGTGGCGGACGACGCCCAAGTGGGTGCCTGGGCGTCAGCGCTGGCGGCCGGGCCCGCGCCCGACTTGCTGCTCAACAACGCCGCGCTCATGAACCGCAATGCCCCGCTCTGGGAAGTCCCCGCGCGGGAATTCGCCGAGGTCGTGGATGTAAACCTCAAGGGGGTCGTGAACGTCATCCGGCATTTTGTGCCCGCGATGATCCGGCGCGGGCAGGGGGTGATTGTGAATTTCAGTTCCGGTTGGGGTCGCTCGACGGCCGCCCAGGTGGCACCGTATTGCGCCACCAAGTGGGCCATTGAGGGGCTGACGCAATCCTTGGCGCAGGAGTTACCGCCCGGTCTGGCGGCGGTACCGCTCAATCCCGGCATCATCAACACGGCCATGCTGCGCAGTTGCTTTGGCCGCGGCGCGGAGGAATATCCCGCGCCGGCGGAGTGGGCCAGAGTGGCCGCCCCGTTCCTGCTCAAGCTCGGGCCGGCGGACAATGGCCGCCCGCTGACCGTGCCGGGGGCGCGGACGGATTGATTCTTTCCGACTGCCGGTTTGCATTTCTGATTTGACGTCGCGCGGCAAAAAAGCGACAACTGCGGCCACCATGAACGCCAAACGCTGGTTTGCCTGGGTTTGTCTCGCCCTGATGCTGGTCGCCGAGGGATTGCTGTTCCACTCGAACCACGAGCGGGACGCCGCGTTGGCCCAACTGACCAAGGTCCAGCAGGAATTGAGCGCGACGGCGGCGGAGCGCGATGCGCTGAAAAACTCCAGCGCCGGCCAGCAGGCGACGCTGATCGCGTATTTGAAGGGCCAGAACGAAACGCTTGCGGCCAAGGTCAAGGCGCTGCAGGCTAATCTCGATCAGTTGCAGACGCAAAGCCAGCAGACGGCGGAGCACTTGAGCACCGCGCGCAGCGCCCTGCAATTGCAGCAGGAACACATGCAACAGTTGCAGGTGCAGCAGCAGCAAGCCGTGGAGGCGGCCAACACCATCGCCTGCATCAATAACCTCCGCGCCATTGACGCGGCCAAGCTACAATGGGCGCTGGAGAAGCAGAAGACCGCCACCGATGTGCCCACCGTCCAGGATTTGCTGCCGTATTTGAAGGAGGGAGTTTTTCCGGTGTGCCCCGATGGCGGCACCTACTCCATCAATGCCGCCGGCGAACAACCGATCTGTTCCGTCCCGGGCCACGTGCTGCCGGCCCAATAAACCCAAATTGATTGTGCTGGTCTGACTTGTGCCGCACCCCGGTGCGGAGCATAATGTCCCCATGTCCCGTTGCGCCGCGATTTTTGGCCTGATCCTGCTGGCGATGCTTCCCGGATCCTCCGCATGGGCGCGCATTTTGTGGAGCGATCCGGATCCGCGCACCATCCACGACACCGGCGAGGGGCAGGATTTTCTGGGCGGCGCCGTCAAGCGGACCGACACCAACAACGACGCGCTTTATTTCCGGTTTCACGTCAACCCGCTCTCGGACGAAGCGTCGGAGCCGTATTTCGCGGGGCTCCAGTTTTTTGAAGGCGGCCAGCCGCGGCTGGGCGTGGGCAACGCCATGGAGGCCTGGGGCTACTCCGCGTTCAACGCGGCCGAGACCGGTCCATCCAACAAGGAGCCGGGCGAATTCAACTTCAAATCCGCCCACCCCGAGCCCGACAAGCTGGGCGTTTACTGGCCCTACGAAGTGGTGCGCCAAGGCGTGGAAAAGACGATTATTTTCAAGGTGCAATACGTGCCGGGCGGCAATGACCTGATCACCGTGTGGCTGGACCCGAACGTGGGCCCCGGCGCCAGCGACGCCAATCAGGCGGACAACCTCACCACCAAGTTCACGGCCAAAGCCACCTTTGACCAGATCCGGCTACGCCAAGGCAAAGGCCTCAAAGGCGACGGCGGCAATGGCTGGATTTTCAGCGACATGGCCATCGCCACCTCCTTTGATGATTTCGTGGTGGTACATTACTGGCAGACGTGGTGGTTTGACACCGCCCTGGCCGCCACCGTGGTGCTGGCGGTGGGCGTCACCGTGCGGTTGGTGGAGCGGCGCCGGTATCAGTTGCGGCTGCAGCGGGTGGAACAGGAAAGCGCCCTGGAACGCGAGCGCTCGCGCATCGCCCAGGATTTGCACGACGAACTGGGGTCCTCGTTGACGCGCATCTCCCTGCTGAGCGGGCTGGTGCGCGCGGACAAGGACAATCCCACGCAGGTGGATCAGCATGCGGTCAAGTTATCCCAGTCCGCCGATCAGACGGTCCGGGCGCTGGAGGAGATTGTCTGGGCGGTGCGGCCCGGGAGCGACACGTTGCAAAGCCTGGTGGATTACATCAGCCATTTCGCGGGCGAACTGTTTGAAGGCAGCCCCGCGCGTTGCCGGTTGGATGTGCCGGATGAACTGCCCGCCCGGCCGCTGCCGCCGGATGTGCGCCACAATATTTTTCTGATCCTGAAGGAAACGCTGACGAATGTGTTGAAGCATTCCGGGGCCACCGAGGTCAATTTGCAAATCAAACTGCCGCCCAACGGGCTGGAAATCATCGTGGCGGACAACGGCAAAGGGTTCGACGCCACGGCCACGGCTGCGTCCGGCCGGCGCAACGGCCTGGACAACATGCGCCGCCGCGCGGCCGCGGTGGGCGGGCGGCTGACCCTGTCCAGCACCCCCGGGGCGGGCACGCGGATGGAGTTTTCCTTTGGTTTTCCCGGTTGACCCGGGGCGCAGGCAGTTTATTGTCAGGGCGTTGCCACCAATACATGCAAATCAAAGTAGCCATCGTGGATGATGATGAAGGCATTCGCAGCAGCTTGTCGGCGTTGCTCAAACGCGCGCCGGGGTACAAGCTGGTGGGGGAATACGCCAACGCCGAGACCGCGCTCAAGGAAATCCCCGCCGTCCAGCCGGACGTGGTGTTGATGGACATCAACCTGCCGGGTATGAAGGGCTACGATTGCGTGCGCGTATTGAAGGAAGCGCAGCCGGCCATCCAGTTTTTGATGCTCACGGTCTATGAGGACAGCGATTCGTTGTTTAATTCGCTGCGGGCCGGGGCGAGCGGCTATTTGTTGAAACGCACAGCCTCGGCGCGGCTGCTGGAGGCGGTGCGCGACGTCTTTGACGGGGGCGCGCCGATGTCGCCCCAGCTGGCGCGCCGCGTGGTGCAGTTTTTCTCCAAGCCGGCCACGTTGGATTCCGGGCTGGCCCGGCTTACGCCCGCCGAACGCGAGTTTCTGGACCAGCTCGCCAAAGGCTACGCCTACAAGGAAATCGCCGACCGCATGACCATCAGCATTGACACCGTGCGCAGCTATGTGCGGACCGTTTATGAGAAGCTGCATGTGCATTCCCGCACCGAAGCGGTGGTGAAGTATCTGCGGGGCTGAGCCGCGGCCGGGCGCACATCATTTCACCTGTGGCCAAAACCCTAGACATCGAATTGCCGGATTGCGAACCGATCCCGATCCTGTTCGAGGACCGCGTGGTCCTGGCCATAGACAAGCCGCGCGGCTGGATGCTGGTGCCGCATACCTGGCAGAAAACCGCGTTCAATTTGCAGGCGGCCATCACCTCGTCCATCGCGGCGGGGGATTTCTGGGCGCGGTCGCGCGGGTTGAAATTCCTGCGGCATGTCCACCGGCTGGACGCGGAAACCAGCGGCGTGCTGCTGTTCGCCAAGAGCCTGGGCGGAGTGGAGCCCATCTCGGATTTATTCGAGAGCCGGCGGATGGAGAAGACCTATCTGGCCGTGACAGACTGGCCGCCCCGGCAGGCGGAGTGGACCTGCCGGTTGAGTCTGGGGCCCGATCCCCGCCGATTTGGCCGGATGATGGTGGATGATCGCGGCGGCAAGAGCGCGGAGACCGAGTTCAAGGTGCTGCAGACCAGCGGCAAATATACCTTGGTGGAGGCCCGGCCGCTCACGGGCCGCACGCATCAGATCCGCGTCCACCTGGCGGAAAGCGGCTGTCCGATCGTGGGGGATGAACTCTATGGGCGGCGTGAACGGGATTTGCCCATGGGGTTGCGGGCGGTGCGGCTGGCCTTTGTGAATCCCTTTACGAAGAAGCGAGTGGACATTCAGGCGCCGCGCGAGAATTTCTTGCGGGAGTTTGGCTTTGGACCCAAATGAAGCAGATCCGATAGAGGGGCCATCCAATCGGTTCAGGCGGCGAACAGTTCGGCCACGGTCAGCTTGAACTGGGGAATGAGCTTCTCCGAGAGCGCCTCGCTGCCGGCGAAGATGCCGTGCAGCTTCAGGCCAAATTCGAAACTGTGATAGATTTCCACGTTGTCGTAGCGCGGATCCACCATCCAGAGGCGCGGCACGCGGATTTGGTCGTAAATCTCCTTTTTGATGACGGTGTCGGCGCGATGATCGTCGCGGCTGATGATTTCGACGGCCAGGAAAAGCTTGTTGCTGGCGGCGGTGACCAGCGCCAAATCCGGGCAGAGCCGGGTGGTGCGGGTCACCTGCACCTGGGTGCGGGGGGCGAGCAGTTGGGTGACGGCCAGACCATTGACGCTGGCGGCCATTTCGCGATGGAGCCGGCGGCAGATGTGTTCATGGCGATCGCCCGGCGCGGACCGCGGCAGCGTCGCGCCTTCAAGAATTTCCTCGTAAGGCCGGCTCATGATGGCGGCGACACTATTGTCCCGCCTCCGCAAACTGTCAACCGGGAATGCAAATCTACTTTTTCATCGGGCCCAGCGGCAGCACGGTTGTGCCGGCCAGTTCATTGAGGACTTGCGCCAGGCCGGTGTATATGGCCGACAGTCCGCAAACGAGGCCTTCCCAGCCGGTGGCGTGCTTGAAGCCGGCGCTGGCGCCGGTGAAATCGCCGATGGCCAGCAGGAAAAACAAGACGACCAGCGTGCCAAACACCACTTGCAGGGCGCGGTTGATCCGGAACGTGCCGACAAACATCACCAGGGTGAAAACACCCCACAGCGCCAGATAGGCGGCCATGGCGGTTTCATTGGCGGCGGTCACGGTGGGCATCAGCTTGGGCAGCAGAATCAACGTCACCAGGGAGATCCAGAAGAAACCGTAGGAGATGAAGGCCGTGGTGGCGAACGTGTTGCCCTTTTTCCATTCCATCATCCCGGCAATGATCTGGGCGGCGCCCCCGTAACAGAGGCCCATCGCCAGGATCATGCTGTTGAGTTCGAACGCGCCGGCGTTGTGCAGGTTCAGCAGCACGGTGGTCATGCCGAACCCCAGCAAGCCCAGGGGCGCGGGATTGCCGGTGGCGTCTTTTACGAGCAGGGTGTTGGAATCATTCATGCAACGGATTGGTTAAGGTTATGGTCTGGGAACGGGCCGATGATGTCAGGTCCGCCGCGGCGGTCAAGCTCGGATTGGGACGCAAAAAACCGGAGCAGCCAGGGGCTGTCCGGTTTTCCAACGGGCTGAAAAAACGGCTTAGTAGCGCTCGCGCCGCTCGCCGCCGCGGTCCCGGCGTTCGCCGCCGCCCGCGAACCGGTCGCCGCGCGGCGGACGATCCTCGCGCGGACGGGCGACGTTGACCGTGATCTTGCGGCCTTGGAAATCCTTGTCGTGAAACTGGGTGATGGCTTTCTGGGCTTCCTCCTCCGTGCCATATTCCACAAAGGCAAACCCACGTGAACGGCCGGTCATCTTGTCGAGCATGAGGTTGACGGATGTCACCGCGCCGGCTTGGGCGAAGTAATCCTGGAGGTCATTTTCACCGGTCTGGAAGGACAGGTTGCCGACGAATAATCTGGCTTGGCTCATAGTTTTTGGAGACGCTCAAAAAACCGAGTGGGAGGACTGCATCGGCAGGATCACTGAATGTCGTTTCAAATTTCGTTTCACGGACCATTCTGTCGGACTGACACCTTCACTGTTCATTCTTTGAACGAGACCCGGATTTTCTAGCAAAATCGTCAAACCCCTGTCAACAATCATTTTTGGGCGAAGATCCCCGCGGGCGCAGGTCCCCTGCTAATCCCCCTTTAAAGGCTCCGTGAAGGCCCCATACCGATGGCAAGAATTGTTTACTAAATCGCAATCCATGGTTGGCACACTTTTGACTCCCGAACGATGATCTGGATAATGAAGTTAGGTCGAAAGGACTCGAACGGACAGGTAAGTAAGCTGGCGACAGCGCGTTATCAAGGCGAGTCGAACAGTGCTGAGCGAGTCGGGCGGACGCTTCATTTGGCCGGCCTGTTGCAGGTGCCGGTTGGTTATGAGGATGAGACGGGGTTTCACTGTGGGGAGCCGCTGGTGGAACCGAGCCAGATCGTTGTGGCAAGCAACGTCACCCTCACGCGAACGCAACAATTTTGATCCGGGCGCACAGCCGTTTCTTCAGTGGACATCCCCTGTCCCGCCTCCTTGGCGGCTGTGGCCCGGATCGGTTTTTTTTGAGCATGTAGATGGGTTTCCCTTTCATCCCTTTCCCACTTAAAATATTGATTCGGTTGAAAACCGCCGGCCTATCTGGTTAACTGTTCAAACTATGGGACGACAATGGCTGCATGCCAAACGATTGGTCGCCGGTCTTAAGAAAGGCCGCACCACCAGCAAACTGGTCCGCGAAATCTCCGTGGCCGCCAAAATGGGCGGGGCGGATCCGGCCATGAACCCGCGGCTGTTCACCGCCGTGGAAAAGGCCAAGAAAGAAAGCGTGACCAAGGACGCCATCCAGCGCGCCATCAACAAGGGCGCGGGGATCGGCGAAGATAAAATGATCATGGAACACGTGATTTATGAGGGCCGCGCGCCGCATAATGTGCCCGTGATTGTGGAGGTCTATACCGACAACGTCAACCGCACCGCGCCCGAAATCCGCGTGCTTTTCAAAAAGGGCCAGCTGGCCACCTCGGGCGCCAACAAGTTTCTGTTTGACCATGTGGGTTTGGTGGAGGCGTATCATCCCGACGCGAACATTGACCGCGAGGCCGCCGCGATCGAGGCGGGCGCCAACGAGGTGGAAGTGCTCCTGCGCGAGCAAAACGACGACATTCCCGAGAATGCCGCCGGGGCCAAATTCATCTGCGAGCGCACGGCGGTGGCCGGGGTTGCCAAATGGCTGGCCGCCAACGGTTGGACGGTGATCACCAGCGAAATCGGCTATGTGCCCAAGCAATTCCCGGAATTGACCGAGGCGCAGCAGACCGAAGTGGGCGAATTCCTCCATGCACTGGACGAGCACGACGACGTGCATCGCGTCTGGGCCGCGGTGAAATAAATTTCACTTGACACCACTGGCCTACTGTCATACTATACTATGACAGTTGACGGCGCTTGGTGTCATGTTGTTCCAAATCAATTTCAAGTCCGGCACGCCGGTGTATCTCCAGCTGGTGGAGCAGGTGCGCCACGCGGCGGCCTCCGGCGGGCTGCGGGCGGGCGAGCCGCTGCCCTCGATCCGACCGCTGGCCGAGGAATTGCGGGTGAACCGCAACACCGTTGCCAAGGCCTATGCGGAGCTGGAAAACCAGGGGGTGATCGAGACCCTTCCCGGCAAGGGCTGCTTTCTCAAGGAGCTGGGTTCGCCGCTCACCAAGACCGCGCGCAACGATTTGCTGACGCAGGAAATTGACCGCGCGGTCGTCGCGGCCCACCATCTTCAGATCAGCGACGCCGACCTGCTGGCGCTCGTCAAGAAGCGCTTGGAAGCGTTCGACCGCAAAAACCAGGCCGCCACCGATTCAAAGGACCCCGCATGAATACCGCACCCGTGATTGAAATCCAAAACCTGGTGCGTCGCTACGGCCGGCACGACGCCGTGAACGGCCTGTCCCTCACGGTGCCGGCGGGCCGCTGCTACGGATTTTTCGGCCGCAACGGCGCCGGCAAGACCACCACCATCAAATGCCTGCTGAATTTGTTGCGGCCCGATGCCGGCAGCGTGCGCGTGTTCGGCTTGGACCCGCGCCAGCACGAAGTGGCCGTCAAGGCGCGGCTGGCCTACGTGCCGGACATGGTCGCGTTTTATCCGTGGATGACGGTGCAGGATACGCTGGAATACCTGGCCTCATTTCGCGAACGGTGGAATCGCGATATTGAGTCGGACCTGTTGCAGCGGTTTCAGTTGGATCCCACCAAGAAAACCGCCAGCCTGTCCAAGGGCCAGCGCACGCAATTGGCGCTCATCGGCGCCATCTGCCCCGAACCGGAACTGCTCGTGCTCGACGAGCCGACCAGCGGCTTGGACCCGATTGTCCGCCGCGAATTCATCGAGACGGTCATCGGCGCCTACCAGTCCGGCGATCCCGGTCGCCGCACGGTCTTTGTCTCCACCCACTTGATCGCCGAATTCGAGGGGCTGATTGACCAGTTCACCATCATTGAGCAAGGCCGCGAACTGCTCACCATGGAGGCGGATGCCGCGCGCAACCGTTTCCGCAAAATCCGCGCGCGGTTCCCCGGGGAATCGCAACTCAACCTGCCCGGCGCGCTGAGCGTGAAACGCGCGGGTCGCGAGGTGGAAATTTTAGCCAACGGCAACTGCGAAGCCCTGCTGGCCGAAGTGAAGGCGCATCAGCCGGAGGAGTTGCACACGGAGTCCTTGACGCTCGAAGAAATCTTCGTGGCTTCAAATGTCTTGAAAAGCGCGACCGCCTGAAATGAATGCCCTGGTCAAAAAGGAAATTCGACTGCTGCTGCCCAGCGGCGGCGCGGCGGTGCTGCTGGCGATGGTTCAGGCCACCACCCAGCCCTTCGACTTTTATGTGGCCTGGCTGATGTTCTTTGGCCTGGCGATCATGGCGCTGACGACCATGGGTCGCGAAGCCAGCCTGAACACGTTTTCTTTATTGCTGGCCCAACCGGCGGAGCGGATCCGGGTCTGGAGTGTGAAACTCACCGTGCTGGCCGCCGGGTTCATCATTGTCCTGATGGTCTGGCTGGTGGCCTTAGTCATCGCCCTTTCGCGCAGCACCGCCTTCGATGCCTCGGATCCGCAAAATAATATAGGCTATCTTTTCTATGGGGTTTGCTTTGTTGCGATGGCGACGTTCACCGGCGGACTGTGGACCACGCTGCTGCTGCGCCAGTTGGCCGGGGCGTTCTGGCTGACACTGCTGGTGCCGGCCACCCTGTCGGCCGCCGCCGCTCTCTTTGTGGTCAACCACGAATCCGAACACCTGATGATTGCCGTCTTGAGCGTGGTGATCGGCCTCTATTCGCTGGGCGGTTTTTTTTGGGCGCGGTGGCTTTTCTTCCGGGCGCAGGACGTGGGCTGGTCGGGGGGAGTCATTGTCTTGCCGGATTGGAGCCGGTGGATGGCGCGCCGGGAGCACGCGGTTTCCAGGCGCCGCCGGGCGCCGCTGCGAGCCTTGATCGGCAAGGAATTGCAGTTGCATCAAGTGAGTTTGCTGGGCGCGGCCGGCTTGCTGATCGGCCACATCGGGATGACGATGGTGCGCGCGTGGCATCATTTCAATCCCGCTTCCACTTCCGATACCATTCTCGGGGGCGTCACGGAGCTTTACTGGATCCTCTGGCTGGTCATGGCACCGGTCATTGGCGGCATGGCCGTGGCCGAGGAACGGCGGCTGGGGGTGATGGCCGGCCAGTTTTGCCAGCCGGTGTCGCGCCGGGTGCAGTTTGTGATCAAGGCGCTGATGACCTTGGGTTTGGCGATCTTTCTGGGTGGGATCGTGCCGGAGCTGGTGGAGTTGACCGCCGTCCACGTTTTGGGAGGACCCTCGGTGTTCTCGGCGACGGACAATTCGGCGTGGAGGTTCTTAGTGGTGGCCTTCGCTGCCTGGCTGGCCTTGGTCAGTTTTTTCGCCTCGACGCTCGCCCGGAGTTTTTTGCAGGCGATGGGCTTGGGCGTGGCCACTTTTTTCGTCTGCGCCACGCTGGTTCCGTTATTCACGGATGGGCGCATTTTGTTTGTCGGGCACGGGAATTACTACCCCAAGCAGTTTATGCCTTTGGTCGTCGCGGTTCCCACGGTGATGGTGGCGCTCTTGTGGCAGGCGTATCTGAACTTCAACCAGTACCGGGAAGGCTGGCCCTTGTGGCGGCGCAACCTGCTGAGACTGGCCGGGGCGGTGCTGTTCGCCATTGCCGGCAGCAATGCGCTCTACCATCGCGCTTGGGAGGTGTTTGAGCCGGCGGAGCCGGCACACGGCCCGGCGAAGTTGTCGCTGGCCAATCCGCCGGAGTTGCGCAACGAAACTTTTGGCGATGCCAACCTGCTGGTGCGCCTGCCGGATGGACGCGTATGGTTCGATTATTTGAGCAACCGCCCTTGGTCGAATCAACGCCCTCACTGGTGGAGCCTCCTCGCCTGGATTGCCAATCCGCTGCCTCACAGCGCCGGTCCGCGCGCCTTCATCGCCGGCACCAATTGGCTGGATGCCAGCGCCCGTCACGTGGATGAAGTGTTTTCAGGCACAAGTTTGCGGAGCAGCGTGCATCTCGTTGGCTATGCCGACACGGTGGGGATCCAGAAAGACGGCACCTTGTGGGCTTCTGACGAGGTTCATGCCGCCAACTGGGAACCCGCCGGTTTGCGCCGGGTGGGGGAGGGGACCAACTGGGTGAAATTTGTTCGCGGCGACGACATCAGATTCGTCATTTTGCTAAAGCAGGACGGCACACTTTGGAGCTGGAAACCCGATACGCATTTCGATTTTGGCGACTGGCCTGGCAAATGGCCCGGCCTGCAGGCCTGCCCGATTCGCCAGATTGGCGCCGACGCCGACTGGGTGGATAGCTTTTGGCTGGACGGTTACCGGGCGCGAAAGGCCGATGGCAGCTTCTGGCGTCTCGACGTGTATTCAAAGACTGAAAAGGGAATGACGCAAAAAATGAGCCCGGACGATCCGGTGAATCAAGTTTTGTCGGGAAAACATTCAAAGGGTGGTTTTCATAATTGGGATGCTTATGTGCGAACCGATGGCACTTTGTGGTTGGCCGGCCAGTTGCGCAACGATACCAGGGGAGTGATGCATCCGCACGAAAATGCGCAATGCGGTCACGAAACCAATTGGGTGGCCGTGGCCAACTCTTGGGATTGGATGGTGGCGATCAAGAACGACGGCACATTATGGCAATGGTTGCCGCCGGGTCGCGGCCAGGGTTGGTGGGGTTTTCAACCCCGGGATTTCCTTTTCCATGCGCCCGTCCGCCTGGGCATCCACAGTGATTGGATTTCGATCGTGGCGGTCGAAGGCGGCATGGTAACACTGGCCGCCGATGGCAGCCTCTGGTTTTGGCCCGATCCGAGTCCCTATAATTACCAGGACATGGTTATTGAACTGCCCAAACAGCCGCAGTTTATCGGCAAGGTCTTGGAATGAGCCGCGTCAACTGAGCTTCACTTCCCGTTGCACGCCGCGAAAAACGATTTGTTCCGCCGGCGGCTGGCTGGTGGCGGGCCACTCCATGGCGTTGGCCACGGCCGCGCGCATTTGCGCAAACCACCATTGCGCCCGGGCCGCCCGCGTTTCGCGCCGCCGTCCCATAATGCGCGACTGGGTGCCGTTGAAGCCGAGTTCGAGTTGTTGGTTGGAGGTCATAAATGTCAGTGTTTTGGTTGTCATTACGCCTCCACTATTGCAGAGAGGGTTGGACAAAGGCTGTCCAAGGCGAAATTTTCACTCTTGGCTTTCGCCGCCGGTGGGCTAATCTATCCATTCTAAAATATTTTATGATTGAAACCGACATCGAGCTGCTGAAGGGGATCGCCAACCAGCTGCGCATCCATTCCATTGAGGCTACCACCGCGGCTGGCAGCGGCCACCCGACTTCCTGCTGTTCGGCGGCCGACCTCACGGCGGCGCTGTTCTTCGGCCACATGCGTTACGACGCCAAGAACCCCCATTATTACAACAACGACCGGTTTATCCTGTCCAAGGGCCACGCCGCGCCGCTGCTCTATGCCGCGTGGGCCGAAAACGGCTTTGTGCCGGTGGCCGATCTGCTGAAGCTGCGCCAATTCGGCTGTGACTTGGAAGGTCATCCGACGCCGCGGCTGGCGTTTGCGGACGTGGCGACCGGTTCGCTGGGCCAGGGCCTGGGCGTGGGCGTGGGCATGGCGCTGGCCGCCCGCCTCGACAAGCTGGACTACAACACTTACGTGTTGATGGGCGACGGCGAAATCGCCGAAGGCGCGGTGTGGGAAGCCGCCTCGCTGGCCGGCATCTACAAGCTGAACAATCTCATTGCCATCGTGGACGCCAACCGGCTCGGCCAGAGTCAGGCCACCGCCTTTGGCCACGACATCAACATCTATCGCGACCGCTTCAAAGCGTTTGGCTGGCGCGTGGAAGAGGTGGACGGGCACGACATCGAGGAAATCATCGAAGTGCTCGGCGGCGTGGGCTTGGACAGCAAACCGCTGGCGATCATCGCCAAGACGTACAAGGGCGCCGGCGTTTCATTTTTGCAGGACAAGGACGGCTGGCATGGCAAGCCGCTCAACAAGGAAGAAGCCGCCCAAGCCGTGGCGGAACTCCAGCCCTCGGCCAAGTCCGGCTTGGGCGTGCCCATTCCGGCACCGACCCAGTTGCCCGCGCCCGCGCTCGCGGCGCCAGCGGGTTATCCGACCCTCAGCTACAAACTGGGCGATCAAATCGCCACGCGCGAAGCCTACGGCACCGCGCTGGTTCGCGTCGGCCAGGCCGACCCGCGCGTCGTGGCCATGGACGGCGACACCAAGAACTCCACCTTTTCCGAAAAGTTCTTCAAGCAATTCCCCGACCGTTTCACCGAATGTTTCATCGCCGAGCAGAATCTGGTGGCGGTGGCCGTGGGTTTTGGCACGCGCGGGCACGTGCCCTTCGCCTCGACGTTTGCCACCTTCTTCACGCGGGCGGCGGACCAGATCCGGGTGGCGGGCATTTCGCAATCCAATTTGAAGCTGGTGGGTTCCCACGTGGGCATCAGCATCGGCGAGGACGGTCCTTCGCAAATGGCCTTGGAGGACCTCGCCCTCATGCGCGCCATTGTCGGCAGTTCGGTCCTGTATCCGGCCGATGCCGTGGCCACGGAGAAATTGGTGGAACAGATGGCGCAGCACAAGGGTATCTGTTTCCTGCGCACCTCGCGCCCGAAAACGCC
>Ga0316217_10002464_pt1 | contig 22234 bp, 14 predicted proteins | sample 1anoAmetaG_FD_203633 | JGI IMG/M metagenome (GOLD analysis project Ga0316217, IMG submission 203633) | Freshwater microbial communities from Trout Bog Lake, Wisconsin, USA - 1anoA | ecosystem: Environmental > Aquatic > Freshwater > Lake > Hypolimnion/Profundal zone | place: USA: Wisconsin...
CCCCAACCCCAACCCCAACCCCAACCCCCAACCCCTAATGTTTTCTCAAATATAGATTCATTTATTGAGATTAAATTGAGATGAAATCAGCTTTGTAGAGTTGCGTTCAGATTTTGTTAGACAAAGAAATAATTAATTGAATATTAATTATCTTTTATTAAATTAGATATTAAACATGAGCAAAGAAGAAGAAAAGCCAGTCAACACTCAAGAGGAACAGGAGGAAAAAGACGATCCAGCTTTAAAAGGTTTGTCCAAAGGTCAATTGAAAAAACTTAAGGAGAAAAAGAAAAAATAGTAATAAGCCGCCAAACTTAAACAAGAAACTGAGGAAAAACCTGCCTAAAATGCATAAGTAGCCAAGGTTGAAGTCAAATAGTAAAAGGGCAAAGCGAAAAGTAAAAAATAACCAAAACTAACAGGAGCTGCACTGTTGGCAAAAAAGAAGATGGAAGAACAAATGAAATTTGAGGAAGAGCAATAACGTCTAAGACTATAGTTTGAGAGAGAACAGTAAAGATTGAGAAAATAAGAGGAATAGAAGCAAAGAGTGAAATAATAAGAGTAGAAGAAGAGGTTAGAGGAAATCAGAATTGAAATCAAAAGGCAAAAGAAACTCGGAATTTACGTAAAAAACAAAGATAAGGCTAAAATATAACTGCAGAGACAGCAACTTGAACAAAATCAAAAAAACCAAGAAAAAAAATAATAAAACGATGATTAAGAGCCTACTGAGTAGTAAATCCGCCAGATTCTCAATGACTAAAAGAAGAAAAAGTAGGAATCAAAGCTTCTAAAAGACGACCGACTATACTTTGTAAGAAAAGAGGGAGAATACAGAAGCCCAGTTTGTTGTATTTTAGGCCATGTGGATACAGGTAAAACAACTCTTCTGGATAAGATTAGGAGAACTAATGTCCAAGAAGGAGAGGCAGGCGGCATTACCCAGCAAATCGGAGCTACTTTCTTCCCAAGCTAAAAACTGAATGAATAAGTGAACAAATGCCAATCTTTTTACCCTGTTAACGTTCAAGTACCAGGCTTGCTTATAATTGATACTCCAGGGCATGAAAGCTTTAGCAACTTAAGATCAAGAGGCTCAAGTCTTTGCGATATAGCCATTTTGGTGATTGACTTGCAGCATGGTCTTGAAAATCAAACTCTTTAATCTCTATAGCTCCTTTCAAAAGGCAAAACCCCATTTGTGGTTGCCCTTAACAAAATTGATAGATCATATGGTTGGAAAGCCAAAAACGATCATTCCTCTTACTTAACACTAAAAGAACAAGCAATGTAGACAACTGATGACTATAACTCAAAACTGAAAAAGATCATTCTTTAGTTGAACACCAAAGGCTATAATGCAGCTCTTTATTGGGAAAATTAAGATCCTCTCTAGTATATTAGCTTAGTTCCTACTTCTGGAATCACAGGATAGGGCATTCCAGATTTGCTTTCCGTTATAGTTCATTATTCTTTGACACTATAAAACATAAAAAAGAAAATCAAAATTCGAGAAAATGTGTTTAGATGCACTGTAATGGAGGTAAAGATGATTGAAGGATATGGAACTACTATTGATTGTATGTTAGTCGATGGAAAGATAAAAAAAGATGACCAAATTGTAATCCTTGGTTTTGAAGGTCCCATAGTAACTAAAGTAAAGGCCATTCTTACCCCACATCCTATGAAATAAATGCGTATAAAAGACGAATATCTTCATCACAAAGAGATTTGGGGAGCAAATGGAGTGAAAATTGCAGCAAACGGGTTAGATAATGCTGTGGCTGGTACTCCTCTCTTGGTCGCAAATACAGAAGATGATATAGAAGATGCCAAGGCTATCGTCCTGAATGAATTTGAAAATGTAAAAAAGAAAATCAAATTAGAGGCACTCGGAGTGGGAGTAGCTGCATCAACATTAGGTTCTTTATAGGCGTTGCTTGAATATTTGAATAAAGAAAAAGTTCCAGTCTCTTATGTTACAGTAGGCCCAGTATCGAAAGAAGACGTAATGAAAGCAATGAAATCCTTACTTTCTGAGATTCCAGATCGAAGAAAAAAAGAGTAAACATTTTGTTATCAAGATTTGCTTGTATGCTCGTTTTTGACATTAAAGTTCTTCCTGATGCCCTCAAGTTCGCATAGTAAAACTAAATAAAGATCTTCACAGCTAACATTATCTATCATTTAACCGACATGTTTACAAAGTTTGTGGCCGAAATTAGAGAAGAACGCAAGCAAAAAGAAGGAAAAGAAGCCGTTTTTCCTTGTGTGCTCAAACAGGTTGCTTCATTCAGAAAAAGTGACCCAATAGTGTTAGGTGTAGATGTTTAGAGTGGGGTAATTAAAATCGGAACTCCTATAGTTGTTTATCGCTAAAAAGAGGTATTACTTTGACTATTTAGAGAGGAGATAAGCAAGTAAAATTAGGAATCGTCGAATCTATCGAGCACAATCATAAAAAGTTGAAATAAGCAAGAAAAAACACAGGAAGTGTAGCTATATCAATAGGAGGAGATCCCAGCATTCAATTCGGCAAACAATTTGATCAAAATGATCGTTTGGTCTCATTGATAACACGTCGCTCAATAGACTGCCTAAAGGAACACTATCGAAGCGAGGCGACCAAAGAGGATTGGCAGCTGATTATAGAGCTAAAGAAGTACTTCAACATTAATTGATCGCTTAGATAATGTAAATCAATTATGGATTTTCATTCTTTTATATAAATAGTTGAATATGAAATAGGGCTAAGAGAAAGAGGATAGCGACTAGTTCTACCAAGAACTCTAAGAAGCAGAATTATTTACCTTGAAAAGACTCAGAGGCAGGAGAGGATCGAGAGGCTCTAAAAATTCAACTGAGACTGAGAATATGTACAAAGAAGCGTTAATGGATTCCATTTTTGGCAGGTTTCAATAAGCTTCCCGCAAGCTTAAACTTATGATAACGTTGGTACCTGATAGTCCTTAGCCATATCACCTATTAGGAACGATGCATTAGGAAAACGGGTAGCTCGATAAAGCTGCCTAGTACCATTTCATGAGTACTTATTTGTCTCCTCCGAATCTCTAAAAATGGCTAAAAGTTGGGGATTTGTCATTTTAACGTAAAATGTATGGTCAAGCAGCTTATTGCTTTGGAAGAGCATTGAAAATTGCATCATGTGATCCCAAGATAATGTTAAGAAGAGCTTAAGCATTTTAATTGGGTGGACAGCCTAAAAAAGCAATCTCTACCTATAAACGCTTGTTGGGTATATCTAATTCTCCAGAGTACTTAAAAAAGTATGCAAAATTACGTTTCAGAAGAGGCTAATACACCCTTTGTAGATAAATCCTTTAATCCCTCTAAAACTTCATTTCAGATCCTTCAACTGTGTTTATGCTTTGTGAAACCTATCTTAAATAAAACAACTACTAAAAGCTTTTAAAGGTACTAGAAGAGCATTTAGATAAACAAGAATAGCCATAGCTGGAAGCATTACCTACATAATTCATCATCTTGCTGCTAATTTGTGCTGTGACACTCAAAAGAGACGTATATGACTTAAGTGCAATAACTCTTTTTGAAGAATGTTAGCAGTGCTATTAGTAGAAATACGCAGACTTGTATTCCTAAGCTTCAAACCACCTGTCAAAAGCAAATGATTAATTCGGCTTTAAGATGACTAGCTTCTTGCTAAAATATCCTCATCATCAAAGTGTGAATAACTTTATAATGGTCACTGATTATCTTTGTAGGCAAAAAAACGATTTATGTATAAAATTGCTTTAAGAAGGAATGATCTTACACCCTAGAGCCCCTTAATTATTGGCTCAGCGTGATTACATCTACAAATGTTTCGGAATAGGAGTATCTTTGCGTTAAAACGAAGATATCTTTTATTCGGACGAAGATGAATTCCTTCCTGAACCAACAAATAATCAAGCAAAAAAAACTGCACCTATCCCAGTAGACTCTGAAGTTACAGAAAAACTTATCACGAATGTAAGTGAATCCCTCCGTCTACTTCTCTAGGAGATCGATAAAGGAAAGGTGCCTGGAGCTTCGGATCAATCGGCAGTGTTAGATGGCTTAGACTATTTCATCGCTCTTGTTCCTGTGAGTAAAGATAAAATTGAATAAATCGAGGGTCTGTACATAAAGAAAAAGATAAAACGAAGGTCTTTAGAGCCTTAGTCAAAAATTAATGCCATTTATGAGCACATAGGCCTAGTTATAAAGTATTTTTAGCTCTTGGTGTTATATATTTAAAAATTATTAGAGAATAAACAATGGAAAAAACTTTTTCACGTTGGCGAAAGAGTTTCTAAAGTTTCAGTTTTTAAAAATCATACAAAAAGTTAAGATTTTACAGCTCTTAAAGTAAGAATATATGAAATCAGCGTTTTTGGATGCTTAGCAGTTTATAAATACAACACAGCATTATTCTTTTTAAGATTCTTAGCAACCAAGCACCCTAAAGATTCTCTTTATTTATTGGCCTTACATATTTTACTGAAAATTTGTCCCAAAAAAACTTTTTTGAGTTCAGCTCTTAGCAAAAGATTAAGTAACCCTGGAGGCTAACATTTGGCGCGTTTGTTGGCAATGGAATACATGGAAACAGGATGCTTTGATTTAGCTGTCAGTGCCTTACTTAGGTCAAGCCAAAATGGTGAATCCTTTGGCCCAACTCCACAACTTTGCTTGGCTGCATGCTTGATTCAAATTGCTTCTTCAAGAAACACTTACAACAAACTCGATTTTACTAATAGGTCTGCTCTTTGCTTAAAAAGTTACCAACAAGTAGCCAGAAATAAATGGTAGGTATGCTATAATAAGGGAAGATGGTATTCACAAGTAAAGCTAAATCACAAGGCAATTGAATGCTTTTTGGAAGTCTTAGAAGGAGATTCAAATAGAAAAATAAAACAAAGAGCAGCATATTCCCTAATTTGTATTTACAAAGAATGCTAGGAATATCAAAAAGCGAAGATTCTTAGCTAGAAATTCTTTCCTGTTGAAGATATTGAAGAGCCTCTCTAAGATTTTGAAGATCCTTTTAAGGATATTGAAGAATCTGTGTAAAATAGATAAAAAAACTGATTTTATGGCTACACAGTTTATGTTAAAACTTACTTCTTGAAAAGCAAGAAAAATATTTTTGTATCTAATTAATATATGATGCTTCGAAATCATTGTTTTTTCTTTAAAGGCAATAGTTGCTTTCCTATGTTTCCTGGGTTTTGTCGTATTTATTACTTAGAGTAAGCTTTGATTCCTTTGATATAGAGACAATAGCCAACGATTTGGCAAAATACTAAAAGTATGCTGTTGTACCACAAATCATGTAATGTAATATCTGAAATTCCTAATTAGTTTGCGTTAATTTGCCATAAAAAGGTTGGTAAAAAGGCGGCCAGATGAGGTATGAGAATGTTTGTCACTAAGGCTTTAGACCATAGGGTCTTTCTTAGGCCTTAAATCTCAGCGTGAATAAGCGAAAAAGAACAAAAAAGCCACATATAGTATTGCCCATTTATTATTTTGTTTAAGATGACAAAAAGCACAAGAATAATTGCTTGGCAATAAAAGAAAGAAAATCTTTTTACAAAGAGAAAGCTGGCAGCAAAGAGTGCTATCAAACGCGGCAATATTCTAGAAATTGAGCGAGAAAATGAGCCATTGAAGGAATCATTTTAGTAGTTTAGGTAAATCTCATAAAAGAATGCAGAACATGAATGCCGATTATCCCTGCGAGTTAAGTGATAAAAGTAAGTTTCATGCAAGAAATCGTATCCATAGAGATTGTAAAAGAATGCAGCAAGTAATAAAAAGACTCCACCTGAGACAAGACCAAATTATACCAGAAACTTGAGAGTATGCTGAAAATTTTGTTCCTTTACTGAGTTATACTCATACATTATTAGAAGAGGAACAAAAATGATGGGAAACACTCTAAAGTGTACTACTAAACCGAATAAAGCATATGAAACGTATCTTTTTATTCTATTAGGCTGCCTCTAAACTAAGCCTTTATCTCTTCTTTCATAGGCACTCATGTTTCCATGTACTTCATCTGAAAAAAAGTAATACAAGAAGGCAAAATACATTGCTATAGTAATGCTTTAGCAACTTCCTCGGATTGTGATATAAATTAAAATCGGATTAAACGAGTACGTCAATATTTGTAAAAGCGATATTTTTCCGTTCCTATTTTCCGGGTTCCTGTTGTCAAAAATTTGAAAAAGGAACCACATGGCAATCACGTCAAAGAGCACAAAGATGTACTTTCCGAAATTCTGATGAAGCTTGTAAGAAGGTGATACCAAATAGCTGAGAATTGGACTGTAGCGATATGTATGTCTTTGATAAGGTGATTCGTAAGTAGAGGCGTCTAAATAGACCTTATAGTCGATGTCTGTTATACCAAGTTCTCCTTCCTAAAAATTATACCCATGAGATATGTATTAAATAATGACGATTCTAATTAGTACTCCAGCAATGATTATTCTGATCCACATTTTTATTAACTTCGATCAACTTAAACTTAATTAATCTTATAACAACGCTTTTGAGCCTTGTTATAAACTTAACAACAACTGAAGCTTATTTAACTGATTAATAATCAAAGAATTATAATTTTAATGGAATAGGTCAAGCAATAAAAGAAAAAGTCACTTTGTAGATTCTTTCTCAGAGGTCTTTGTATACATGAAGCCAAGGAATGTGAGTTTAGTCATGGAGTTTGGGATTTAAATTACGATTATTGGAGATAAGATGAGATCATTTAGTATGACTATCAGAAGAGTAAAGATAGCACCCAAAAAAATGTCATTAAGGGTCCACGCATTTACAAGAACTTGTATGAATTTCAAGTTGAAAAAGCTTTTACTTTGACTGACTTGAGCTAAAATAGGCCTATTAGGTCAGAAATAAGAAATATGATGCATCAACAACTTTATGAAGAATTCATGCAGCTTTTAGAATTCAAACACCCAGGAGCAACCTTTACCTAATAGTTTTTGGTTAGAGAGTTTACAAGAGCAGGCTTCAACAAAATTATGACAGGAGTTATGAAATTCAATCATATTGTTTCTTACGTTTGTGAAGCCCCAAATAGCAAGTATTTTAGGACCACCAAAGTCATTCCTCCAAAAGAAAACAAATAAAATATCATTCTAAGAAAGGCTACCAACTAAGAAATAATTCAAGCATACAAATCTGAGTTTAAGAAGTTAATAAGTGTGTCAGAAAAGCCTCTTTAAGAGAATGTCTTGAAGAAGCAACTGTTTACAGCTATCTTGCCCATTAATGTACCTCCTTTGAATCAGGTTCTGAAAGAAAAAAAACTTTCTTTAGCTGATTTTGTCACTAAGTAATTGAGAGAAGACACTTGCAAAATTATATTTTAAACATCTATTGAGAGTCTACACCAAGAATCAATATCATATTTAAAGTAGAATTTGCCAAAAAGTTTAGTTTGTTGGAATGATCTTTACAATCATTTAACAAAAGCGCTTAAAAATAACAACGGAAATGTCTTAAATCAAGTAAAACCTCATTTAGTCTTGTAGCACAATTGGTTTCTATTCTTTCCTATGATCCAATTCATTTATAACCGCAATCTCAACTCTCACTTGTTTAAAGATCTCAAACAGTAGCCATGCAAATGTAACTATCAACTTCCCTTTCCTTTATAGGAGTTGCCTTTGGTTGAAGAGATTTAACTCAAGGAGGGAGAATCTTACGATATTAATAGCTTTGATTCGTTGTTAATGTGTGCCCCTCATATTTTGAATAGCAAAGTCTTAGGAGTAGATTTGTAAGGAAGGTTAAGAAAGGGTGGATTTGTGGAGATGATTCAGCTGAATAATGGTAAAAACACTTTTCTAATCGACATTTGGTATATGAATGAAAAAGGTTAGTTTTAAGCTTTTTGGTTAGCTCGAAAGATTCTGAGAAATGTTATGGTTAACCCAAAGATACTTAAGATTTTCCATGATTGTCGTCATGATTCGATAGGCCTTCATGAAATGATTGAGACCTGCATTGTAAATGTCTTTGACACAAGTGCCTGTTAAACTTTGATAAATCAACTGGACTGCTACAAGAGGCTTGTGTAGAAGTAAAAAGAGCATAAATAAACTCTAAACGATTGTAAAAATGTAATAGCCGAATGTAATAATGTTAAAACTCCTGGATTAAACTAAATTTTGAAGAAATACGAAGCCGTTCATGGAATCAACAAAAACAAAGATAAGTATCACAAAATGTGGTCTAAAGGAGATTTTAGCTTCTTTTGCAAAAGACCTATTGATCCTGACTACAGAGAATATTGTATCAAGGACGTGTTAGATTTGCCTCAAATCTATGAAAAAATGATTAAGTGTATTCCTGAAGATGCCATCTAAATGGCGTTTTGGATTAGTAGCCTTTATGTTCAAAATGGATATTAGAGCTGTGAAGAAGAAGAAAATTAAAAAATGAACCAAAACTCTATAAAATGAAGTCAACCTTCTAAAAATGATATTTCTAATCTAAGATATTTACTTTTTGTATTTTGCAAATTTTTTGGCTTTCATCACCTTTTTAAGTATTCTTAGTATAAAAAATCAGGTGCATATATCTTTTATACGTCCAAAGCAACTTCAATCTCTTTAAAACAGAAATGTTAAATTGCAACTTTTGATATCGGCTAGAAGAATCATGTAATAGACTTTTGAATAAATGTAGGGTTTAAATCGTTATTTTGAGAATAATTGGCTTCAAAATGATTTCTTTTCTTTTTCTTATTAATTGTTGTGAAGCCGAAGACATCATAGATACAAAAAATGAAATATTCATATTCTACTTTTAATGGCCCAAATCTTTTCATCTCTGGACCTTAAGATCATTCGATTTTTAGTAAAAACTGCTAATTTACTGAACTTTTAGTTGGAATTAATTTTTAGCATTTTGGCTTTTTAACGACTTTTTCTAAACGAAAAGATTCAATGGTTGTTTGTAAAGACAATTCAAACAAATAAGTATAAATTGAAATCAAGCCCTTAGCAAAGTCTTAATGACTGTAATTTTGTTAAGATTAGCAGTAAGAAGTGTTTTGTTTGTCCGACCTTTTGCATTAGGTTTCTCACTGGGTACAAACTTATGAGTGATATCTCTAAGGCACCTATTTGAGTCAATAGCACGAGTTGCTAGTGTTCTGTTTCTTGAGAGCATGAGGTATAGGTTTTCTTGATCAAACTGGGGTTCGTCTGAAAACAGTTAGGCTTCCATATTTTGAATATTATAATCGGTAAACAATCACTAAAGCATAAATAATCTTTCCAAGGATAGATCTGCTGAATTATAGTTTGTCTCCTAGAAGATTAGCCAGTTTAGCAAGTTATAAAGAAGATATGTATTTTACTTTTTGTGCTTGCTAATTTACGTTTCGTTATAACGGAAGATCGCCATTTTGAAGGGATTAAATAATCTTTTTCTTTTCTTACAGGGCACTTAGAAAGCACTAATCTCTTTAGTTTGATATTGCTGCAGAAGTTTGGAATATTGCAATTGTATTTTTAATACTATTTCTTATTTTCTCTATAATTAAAGAATGTACAAAGTTCTATGCCTAATTATTTCCCTCCTAAGCTTCATCTTGCTTACAACTTCTGCAAGCCTCAACTGCAGTGATGGGCAACTACCTTTTAACTCTACTTGCGTGCCCATAGCATATCTTAAGGGTTGTGCTGAATATCTTAGTGATGGCAAATGCCAAACTTGTTAGTTCGGATATGCACTTTCCTCTGCTGGAACTTGTCAGTCAAACGTAAACTAAACTCGTGACTGCTGTAATGCATATAATGCTGATGGATCCTGTGCTAAATGCAGTAATGGTTTGTTCTGGGCTGACCCCTATTGCAAAAGAAATTAGATAAATGGTTGCATAAAGAAAGATCAAAACCAATGTCTCACATGCGGAAAAGATTATTTTCTTTATAATGGAACCTGTTTGTTGAGGATAGATGGTTGTTAAAAATATGATCAAAATGGAGAATGTGTGGGATGTTTAAAAGGAAACAAACTTGTTAGTAGATATTGTTATCCCTATACAGCTTTGGAAAACTGCAAATACCAAAATGATTATGGTTGTGTTCATTGTAATGACAGATACTATCTTTCATCTTCAAGAAACTGCCTATTATATGAGTCAGGATGCTTAAAATACTGGCAAGGTACGTGTGTTGCATGTCACCCCCACTTTTAACTAAACCAAAATAAAAAATGTACTATTGATGGCTGTAAAACCTACAATTCCGATAGTTGTGCTTAATGCCAGCAAGGTTATACGTCTTAACACGGCAAATGTTCTTTTAATGGTTGTATAAAGATTGTTAACAATTCCTGCATTCAATGTAAGAAAGGTTTAAGACTTTCATCCAAGGGATGTGTGCAACCTAGCATTTATCAATGCAAAGACTGTTCAGTTGGTTTTAATTTTTTGAATAATAGTTGCATTAAGAACGTTCAAGGATGTATCTAATACGATAGCAAAAACTTTTGTAAAACTTGCAAAGAGCCTTTTAAATTGACGATCAATGGTTATTGCCAAATATTTGGATGCCAAAATTACAACGATGATGGCTGCTTGAGTTGTTCTTCTCCTTTCGCTTTAAGTAATAAAGGTTGTGTTATCAATAACTGTAGAGAATATGTTGCAGATGGTTGCTCTTCATGCCAAGATGGTTATCAACTTTTTGGTAAGCAGTGCTATGTTAAAGATGCCAACTGCTTTGAGTATTCTAAAGATTCCAATACAACGCCTACTTGTGTCAAATGTAACACACGTTACTTTCTTTATCAAGGAGCTTGTAAGCCTGCCAGCAAGGGCTGCAACTATGATACTCAAGGAAACTGCATCTGTAAAGATCCTTTCAGAATCACCCCCAACGGATTTTGTGAAATTTTAGGTTGCAATAGTTACGATTGGGAAACTTGCTTATCTTGTGGGTCTTTTTTCTCATATAACTCTCAAAATCAGTTATGTGTAATAAATAATTGCCTTCAATATTCCTGGACAGGCTGCGTAAGCTGTTCAGTTGGATGGGCTGCAGTTGGTGGCCAATGCCTTAGCGGTGACAGTTATTGCCTTCAATATGATGCTAAAGGAGTTTGTATCAGTTGCAACTCTTCCTTTATCTTGGATGCCAATTCAAGCTGTGTTAAGAATATCCAATATTGCAATGTCTTTAGTAGCAATAGGCTCAGCTGTTCTGAATGCAAAACAGGATTTGTTTTACTAAACGGGCTTTGCTATTCAAATATCGATAATTGCCAAAATATGAGTCTTCAAAACTCTCTCTCATTTTGTCAGACTTGTAACTCTGGATACCACTTATCTAAAGGCATCTGCCTTGCTAATGACTTCAATTGCCTAAATTATGTTCTCAGCAATGATCAACTTACTGAAAACTGTTCTAAGTGCAAATCAGGGTTTTATTTTGCAGTTAATGGGGACTGTATAGCTCAACTAGTTGGTTGCGTATACAATGGAAGTGACTGTGTAAATTGTATTCCTCCTTTTTTATTTGACTCAGACAAGAAAAGCTGCTATATCTCTGGATGTAAAGGTTATGGTAAAAGTGGATGTAGTAGTTGCTTCTCACCTTTTAAATTGAACAATAGCTCATGCCTAATAGATTTTTGCTCGGCCTACAATGCAACTAGCTGTGTAAGCTGCATCAGTGGTTACGCACTTATTGAATCTGGTCATTGTGCACTTATTGATCCTAACTGCCTCAAGTTTCAACAATCCTTATGCTCTCAATGCAAAGATGGATTTTCTCTAAATAATGGAACTTGTGTTGTTTTAGACATCAATTGCCTATCCTATAGCAATGGAGCCTGTAAAAGCTGTGTCCCAAACTATTATCTTAGTGCAGCTAAAAAATGCTTAATTAAACAAAATGGATGCCAATATGAGTCAGGAGTTTGCAAGTATTGTACTCCTCCTTTTACCTTTAATGAAAACAGAAAAGCTTGTATAATCCATGCATGCCTTGAGGCTAGTTCTAGCGGCTGCATTAGATGTAAGTCACCTTTTGTAGTCTCAGCTGAAAAAGTATGCAGTTTGAAAAATTGTAGAAGAAATGACACATCAGGCTGCATCTAATGTAGCCCTCAATACCACTTGAAGAATAAGTAATGCTTCGCAGATGACAAAAACTGTCAAACTTACATAAATGGTACATGTGGTTTATGTCTCAATGGTTACACTCTGAGTTCAAATGGCTAATGCACCGAAACTAGTAATTCTTCTTGTATATCCTATAGTTCCCAAGATGGAAGCAAGTGCTTACAATGTGGGAGAGAGTACTTCTTGAATAGCTTTTATCAGTGTGAAAAGAAAAGTCCGAACTGTTAAGAATACATTAACGGAGTATGCTCTAAGTGTAGCTAGAGATTTTTCTTATACAACTCAATTTGCTTTAAGTATACTAAGGGATGTGTACATTATAGTGGAAAAGATTGCACTCAATGTAAAGTTAACTATGAGCTACGTAATGGCTAGTGCTTCTTATGGAACAAACAAAATATGAAACTTCTTGGCGGTGATGACCACTATGATTTCGATTTTACACCTATCGACGTAAGACAATCCAAATACTATATAAAGAATCTTTCTCCTGGTTCAGCAATTGGTGAATTCTTCTTTAGTTCGTATTTGGATCTTAGCTATCAAGATTGTTCTCTTTCAACACTCTAAGGAAATCCCAGCAAAGGATGGAAAGCTAAATATGCCGACCAAAACCAATACATCGGTATTAAAACAAACGATACTCCTGTGACTTTCTATGCAATTCAGCTGTAGGCTATCTAGGATAACTATATCACTTAGTTTTATCTCTAATACCTAGTCAATGGCACTGAGTTCACAACAGTACAAAACTCTTTCAAAGTGCCATCATCTGTATCAAAAAATATGACAACGATTTACTTCACAGGAATATATGCTTCTGCAATCAGAATAAGAATAAACGGGTTCAAAGGCTGGCCTGCAGCAAGAATAGAATTATTTTATTACGACCAAATAAGATTCAAAAAGATATCAAATGTGAAATCCCTCACTTATCTCTAATATGCCATCAATTCAACTTTTGTTGACAGAGTTGATAACCAAATCTACATCAATCAAGTCTACTTCTTTAATCCAAATGCTGCTTGCACTATTCAGTAGATGTGCTTTACAGGATTACAGCTTTGCAAAGCTAGGGAAATAAATGGGGTTGCTTTGAGTTTTCAAGATCCCAGCAATTATGTCACCCAATTTTATCTAACTTACACAATAGATGGAAGAAGCTATAACTGTTACAAGAATTGTCAAGTTTTCACTGTAGATAAGTTAACTAATGGCACTTTTTATCTCAAGTTATAAGCTTTTCCAGCCTAAGGAGTCAGAATATATCCAAAAAAATACCAAGGAAGTTCTAACTTTAGTCCAACCTTCTTCTACGATTGATGATATATACTTCGCATACTTTTTAAGCTTCATAAAAAATAAAAACTAGAATAGTTCTCTATAAATTTTGTTTCCTTTCTAATTTAGTTGTTGAATAAGTAGATCTAATAATAATATTGACTTTATTTATAAGAGCTATGGCCCCTAGGCAACGTTAAGTTTCAGACTCCTCATCTTCCAACTCTTCAAATTCAGATTCTTCATAAGATAGCGTCAAATTAACTTCTGTCAAAGTCTAAAATATCAGTTCCAATGTAACTCAGGAGCACATTAATTAAATCTTTTCTTATTTCGGACGTATCCATTCCTGCGGACTTCGTCCAATAAAAAACTATGCCATAATAAACTATACAAATTTAGAAGATGCAGAAAATGCCAAACAATGTATGCAAAACGGAGAAATTGACGGTCTTAAAGTGTTTGTTAGTATAGAGTAAAATAATCATGATTTATAAGAAAACAGGCAAAGCTAAAGTGAAAATAAAAACAAAATGAGCAAAACAAAAATCATTAAAAAGACAGAGCAACCTAAAGAAAAATAAACTTATGAAGCAAGAGACAAGAAAAAAGATAAAAATAGCGATAGATAAAGACTCAAAGAAAGGGATAGAGAAAAAGAAAGAGAAAGAGAGGAGAGATAACGCATGAAGGAAAGATAGAGATAAAGATAGAAATAAAGGCAAAGATAAAAAGAAAAAGAAAAGGAAAAAGAAAGGGAACGGGAAAAGGAAAGGGAAAAAGAAAAGTAAAGATAAAGATAAAGATAAAGGTAAAAGTAAAGGTAAAGGTAGAGATAAAGGTAAAAGTAAAGATAAAGACAAAAAAAGAAGGAAAAACGTTCTTCAAAAAAAAAGAGAGAATCTTCCTCAGAAAGCAGAAGCAACTCATCTTCTTCTTCAAGCTCATCTGACAGCAATTAATCCTCTTCATGATAAATGTCTTTAATTAACAAATTTTTTAGTGCTATCATAACGATCTCGTGATAAACGATTTTACCATATCCAATGCCCATTCGCCTTGATCCATAGGAACTAAGTGGCCTGCATCATTAACTGTTCTGAGTTCTAAATTTCCAACTGATTTGTAAAATCCTGCGTTTTTGCCATTCACTTTCCAAGGAGTTAACAAAGTATCTCTATGTAATGCATTAAATACCTAAATTAATCAGCTTTTTAGTGATGAAGGAGTTCAGTCCACTTAAAGGTTCCAGGGGTTTAGACAATTAAATCGTTTTGTCCGTTATAGATCAGTACGTTTAGTTTGTATTCAAGTAAGCTCTCAACCAATCTGACATATTGCATCATGAAGTCAACAAAAAGGCCTTCATAAACGTTTCCACTTTGGGCGGAATAGGCAATACCTGGATTAAGTTTGAACCTATTTTGCACATCAGGATTTCCAAAGAATGATTAGAGTATCAGGGTAGGATAATCCTTATACTTGGTAATGTCATAAACGTTAACTCCTCCAGCAAGATTCACAATTAAGTCAAGGATTTGATCAAAAGTGTTGTGCATTTATTTATAGTCTCTCGTCCTTTCTTGGTAAGTGGCATTAAGAATAAGCCTTTCTACGTATGATCGTTCTTGATAGTCAATTAATCCCAAGTTATAAGCGTACTAACCAACTTGAGTGAGGATAAAGTAAGGATGAGTAAAGCCATCTCCAATAGCAACTCCTTTCAGTCCTTTCAAAAATCCAGCGTTCTTCGTTTGCTCATCTTTAATCTTCTTTCCTATAGCTGGAGCATATTTTCCGGCATAACTCTCTCCGAAAATGAACAAAGGCAAGTCGCCTGTGATGCCTACCATTGAAAAGCAACCTTTAGGGTTGTTGTAAAGCTCACTCAAAGCATTGTAGAAATCGTTGGCAACATCATCCATATTTTTGCAGTAGGGGTCTGGATGGTTGGGATCAGCATAGCTCAATCCAGTTCCCACAGGTTGATCCACAAAAATAACATTATACTCTTTGATCCAAGTATAGTTGTTCTTGACAATCTCATAGGGAGCCATAGTAGCTGGTCTAATGAAATGAGGTCCCAACTCCATGAAGTTACCAAGCTGGCTGGATGATCCGGGTCCTCCGTTGAGCCAAATAATGGTTGGGAATTTTTTCAGATCATTTTTAGCTGTGCCCTATTTTCCGTAGAGGATAAAAGCGAGACCAGAACCTGCCTTACCTTTGACATTAAGATAGCCACTCATTACTACTCCATTGTGATTATAGGGAGGTACGGAAAGATCTACATCGTTGCATGTAGTTTAGAGGTAGATAGCTTGATCGTTTTTCTCAGGGGTGAGAATACCGTCAGTAACGTCTATTCCTCTTTTAGCCCAGTAAGAAGAGGTGTAGAGGGAGTTAGTTAGGACAAACAGAGCCAACGCAGTTAGAAGGATTTTCTCCATCAACTAAATATGATATAATATCTATTTACTCAGGGGGAGAGTAAATATTGAAAATGTAGTTCGTCTGAAACGTTTTCATGCACTCTAAAAATTTTAATGAAAATTGTTTCAGTTCTTCATCAATAGTAATCAGAAAATAAAAAGTTATTAGCCTCATGTATTCTTCCAAGGGTCATTTTTACTTGATTTTGAACCATTTTTTTGATAATTTGGTCGATTATTTACAAAAAATAGTAGTAAATAGGCTTTCTTATTACGATATTTAGCATACTATCGAGAAAATTAATGAAATTATTGATATTTAAATCATTTTTAATAATTTTGACCTTTGAGTCTTTGGCTAAAAAGAAAAATCTTTCATGATCTTTCATAAGCTTGTCACCTCTATTCAATATTAGCTTAAAATGAAACTTTGAAAAAGAAAAATGAAGTCAATAATAACAAGATGGATTGAAAAAGATCAAAAACAACATTTAAGGGAAGAGAATGATTGCAAAATTTAAGTTTAAATGCTATAAAAAATCATTCATTAACGTACTTGCTGTCGAAATTTGCTATGCATATGCAATAAGCAACATAAGGCTTAAGAGGCCAAGAGACATCTACTCGAAATTTATTCTCATCATTTTTACCTAACATTAAAACCTCTCGATGTGCTATCGAATCTTCTAAAATGAAGTTCTTGATGGACGCTTTTTGCACTCTCCCACCGAAGTTTAGGATATAGCCTTCGACTGCTATTGAATAGATAGGTTTTCTGTTACGAAAGCAAAAGATTTTGCCATTATTTTGTTATTGGTTGAATAATTGGTCAAGGCCTATCTATTCGCCAAGCTTAACACCATGTAATTCATAGTATTTTACATTTGCCGCAAGGGTATAAACTTAAAATTCCCTTGGTTGATTAACGGCTGGCTGACCCTTGAACTTTATTGTGGCTTAGATTGATCTCATTTTTTTAGAGATGTCCGAATTCTTGGGATTAACACCTCTAGAAAACACTTGATAGGTGCTGCCTGAGTAATTTCCTCTTAGTTTTGCAGCGAAATATGGATCATAAACCTAGGTTATATCTTTTTGAATTGTAATGTAGTAATTTGAAGTTGTGTTCCCCATCATTTTTTTGCAGTAAAGCATGGGTGCTCCCGTTTAGTAGTGAAGTTAGTACTCTGGCCAAAGAAAATTGAGGCCATTTTGATTCCTGTAGATCGTAAGATTAAGAATTTTTCCTAGGGCAATTGGTTTATCACAAAAGATTTTTACATTCTCATAAGGGTCATGCGTTAAAGCAATTTCCTAAAAAGACACTTTTTCTCTCTAATTTGGTTTGCGTGACAACAACTCAATCGTTTCCTGATGGCGTTATTCAATAATTTGCTATTCTTAATTATTCTTTTAGCTTTAAGAGGAACTTTCATCCAATTCTATGTTCAGCAGATTGGAAGATTTGGTGGTTGCTATAGAAATGTAGCTAGGGGTGTTTTATACATTTTCTTCAGCTTTAATAGCTAACTACTATTAGGGCTACTTGGGAACATTGCTATGCAAATTTTCGTTCTCATGTTAGAGCTCTTTTATTATTTCTATCTTGTAACTTCTCACCTCAAGCTAAGCAATTTTCTCTTCATCTGAACTAATTTAATGTGGTTTTTTAGGAACTTCCTTTTTCGTCAAATCGTGTTAAATTTTAGGCTCTGGGAACGTAACAACTGCTGTATTATAATAATCGTCATTTTATTCATGGAATATGCCTGGCCTCATGAGATTAACATTGAACTTTATTTATGAGCCTCGATTCAACCCAAATTTAATTGGGCTGGGGATTTCTTAGAGTGAAGTTTTTGCTTATCTCTCATCTTAGCTAGACTCCTAATCTAGCTCTAAATTAAGTATTTTTTATTTACTCATAATCTACATATTTATCTTTGTTTATTATTAAATCATATAAAGTCCTCCTCTTTAATCAAAGGAAAACACTCAAATTCTTTTCTAGATTATTTGGAAAGCCTATTTATCTTATTTTTTTGCAAAATTTAATAGTCTTTAGTCTTTATGTATTTTTTATAAGCTTAAACACCTTGTTACTTATAATGATTGGAAATCATTCAAATCTGTTGCTAATGTAATCTTTAGGTGATAAATTATAGTTCATACGGCCGGGAGACAAATAATTTGACTGTTTTGCAGAAACAGCAAAACCAAAGCTCTGATTCTTTTGTCTTTCCGCGTTTCTCAGCTTTCTTGCCATATTTCTTCATAATGCCACAATTACTGTATAAGCTGTTAGTCCCTATATTTAATTTCCTTCATTATTCTCACCTAGATTTACAATTTTTAAATTATTTGAACATTTTATTCAACTTTTTTCAATTGCTCTTTGTAGAACTCTATCTAATCTTGGAGTTACTAATACTTTGCGTTGTATTTCTAACTAACAAAAAAGGGTACTTTGATTTCAATTTAGTACTAAGAATCATTTTTTCTCAGCTAGTTTTTCAAAGTCTCTATTTCTTGGCGCAAAAGCTATATTTGCCTTGAATCATTACTTTCTTGAGTCTTTTTAAAGTTTTAGAAACCGCTCTTGGTCCCTGATTTTTACTTGAAGCCGTCACTTTCAGTAGTGTTGCTACTTTTTTTTTTGTTTAATTGCTATTCCACCAAAGAGATTTGCTCTTGCAAAATGGTGTCTTTTTCTTCAATAAAAGTAGGATTGAAAGATATGTAAGTCTCTAGTGTGTTGAATGAAGTCTCAAGCAAATCCCTAACTTTGCGAAAATGCTTAAAAATTTGTCTAGGCAAACTGACTGCATTTTCAAAAAGAATAGTTTCAAAATTAGCTAGCTATAGGCCTAATGAGTTGTAAATTCTGAGGCAAGAAAGGATAGCTGCCTAGTTTTCTAAAGTTTATTAACGTAAATCAAAAGATTGCTTTACTGCTTTTGATTCTGTTTCCATTAAGATTATAAGTGTACAAAAAATATAAATACAAATCAAAGTTTACTCTCTTTCCTCTCGTTTGTACGAGCTCGAATTCTATCAACTAGTGAAATCTCTCTTGAGGCTCTGGCAAAATGAGTTGAAGCTATTTTGTTTTGAACAAGCTGGCTGATAGGAATGACATTTTGGATATATAAAGACACTGACTTTTAACCTGATTCAAACTTTTCTCTTTTATAGCGTTCGTAACGTTTATATTGACTTTTCTGTACATTAGGAAGTAGTACACCAAATGACTAAGGCTCCTTTCGTTAGGAATAAGAAAAACTTCGTGAATTGAGCTTCAAAGAAAGCGATTTGGCTTGCTCTAATGCCTTACTATTGGTATTTTTCTAGATAGCAAGACCATAAAAAGTTGACGTGCTTGAGACATATGGTTGAGTTTGAGGTTAAATTTATTGTATGTTAACTCTTGTCGCCACAAATGATTGCCTTTGCCTCTGGTAAATCTCATCTTAAAGCTTTTTCCTATATTTTGATTCTACGTCCTCGTTTCTTGAAGACGTATCTTTCCTTTATCTTGAATCATATTTGTTTAAGTAGCTCTAAAGTAAATTATTGAGCGTACTGTCGGATTTTTCAGTTGCATTATGGTTTTTCAGGGTTCTCTTATTTTTGAAAGGAGATTTCGATTTCTTTTATTCCTTGAAAACTTCATCTTAAAGCTAGCTTGAGCTACCATCAGTTTATTAATTGCCATAATTCATAAGCTAGTCATCGTCATAGAACTATTCACAGTGTTTATTCATTACTTAATCTACTTCTAGCTGTAGCAACCTGCTGTAAAAGTAAGTAGATAAAGTCCTACATAACTAAATGCCTATTGTTTAGTAGTCTTTGATGTTGTAATGTCTTCTTTAGCGAATTGGTCCACAAAATGAAAGCTAATAAGTGTAACTATAGTCAATTCCACTTCTAAAAAGAGCAATTCGAGAGGTTCCTTCTTTAGATCTAGGCATTGAGAAGTTGCAGCTAAAATAGGAAAACTGCTGCATTTGTTTTGAAAGGATGTAAGGGATTTACTTTGCAATATAAGGACTTTTAGGAGTTATACAACCATACATAAAGCTTGATTTCTTTTTAGAATGCCCATGAATGTCAATGTATAGTGTTTTCTTATACTAACTTTCAAGGATTGATTTCTTGAGATAATAAATTTCAGGATGAAGGGTTTTATCGGGGTTTTTCCATTGCCTATTCAAATCTTGACCTGAAAGTGAGGTTCTATAGTTCCCATGAATAACTCCATCAGGGTTCAGCATTGGTATGACTTTGATAATGAATTGGTCTCTTAGCTTTGCTGCCTAAGGTTCAGATCTATATGAAGGAAAAGATACGAAAGCAAGTACTGAATTATAGCCTAGCAAGTAAAGGAAGAAATGGTTTCGCCGGGGTGGACTCTTGCTGAAATAAAGATGAGCTTTTTGTTAAGATACTGAGGATTCGTGATTGAAACTAGTTATACAGAGTTATCTAAATACAATATTTCTTACTTCCAATCGTTTTAGCAATTACTTTTCTCCTCATTTTATCTGCATGTTTGGCTTAAGCATTATCTAAAAAGCGTTGAAGACGAGTGTATGTGTAAGGATAGCAATATGAAAAGTAAACTTCATCTTCGAGCTCTGTGAATTCGTAGCTAAAAGAAAGAGAGTAGTAAGTCTTTTATTAGTTGTACTGAATTGTATTTTTTCTGTACTAAATGTTGAAGCAGCCTCTTTCCCATCCTTTTTTCTGTTTGACAGAATAGACACATGGTTTCATGCCAATTTTAAAGGTTGAGAAAGGCTTAACAAAATTGACAATATGAAAACTGAAAACCCCTATGTTTTGCCTATTTTTGACTCTAAAATAAAACCACTGAGTAGTAATAGATTCTGAGTTGATATCTCTTTGGAGGGCTAATAAGTATTGATTTGGAATTTACAAAGATTTAGCTGCAAATGCTAAGTTTCCTGACTAAAAGCGACTTTAAAACTAAAGCTCATCATCGTTGACTTTGATATTAGGGTACTCAGGGTTTGTTTTGATGCTTTCTGTTATTTTGCATGAAGCGAATTGTTCATTATTGGAGATATTCAATAATTAGTGTGATTTATAAACTGGAAATCTGAATAGCTAGGTGAGACTTTATCCAATCCTGTGTATATTTTTCTTGGAATTAAAATATCTTTAATTTATTTTATTAAGCTATTCAGATTATTTTACTAGAAGTGCAAGTTCTCCAGGCTCCTCAATGGCAAAGTTCCACAAGGCCTTTGCCCTCGTGGGATCTTTATTTTGGATCGGCAAAGGTGCTCCAATCATTCGGTACGCTTAGTTTTTATTCTCCGCTTGCATTTATTTACAATTATAATTCCTAAACGAAGATTAATATTGTTTACCAAATATTATTAAATGATAAAATCATTTCTTCTTCCTCTGCTTCAGCTTGTAATTTACCAAAGCATCCTTTATCTTTTTTTGATAATTGTGTTTCTCTAGCTAAATGTGTCTTTTTTACTGAGTTTTCTAGCCGAGGTTTATCTATCTTGTAAGATCGTACTCCATTTATTTCACCAGAATTGTACTCAAGTCTTTGTTTGAGTCTAAGATCGTTGACCCTTTTTTGTGGAATGAGCTCATTTCTTTAGAATCTTATTTGGATTGACCCTATTATCGTTTACGATCTGTTTTCCATTCATCTCTGTTGAAAGTAGATTGATGAAAAAAGTTTAACAATTTTGCGGTTCCTTTTCCAGTCAAATTTTCAGAAGTTTCTTCATTCATTTTAGTGGAACAAAGGTCAGATTGCATAGTTTTTTCGGTTTTAGTTTCTTATGTATCAGAATTCATCTCCACTTTGCTGCAAAGGGGAAGTTATAACTATTCCAAATTCTGAAGGAAATGTTCCTACCCTTTGAGAACTTGCATAAAGAGCTGATCACAATAATTATCTTCTTACTTCTGAGTTTAGAAGCCAAATTATTTGGAAGATTCAGCAAAAGCTGCATTCATTTGAATCAAATATTCCTTTAGTAGTTTTATTTAATCTCTCTATTTTTTCAGTAAGTTCATCACTTCTCTAAAAGTAGACAAGCAATAGGTCGAATTGAAGGAGTTGGTCAGCATTTCTTTGGTTTTTTCAACCACAGCAGGAATATCACTTTGAAAATACTCGAAGCAAATGGAACTTAACATTTAGGAGACGAAGTATGATTGTTTGTTTGGGACAAGGTAGTAGTTATTCCTGTTGCTGAACTCCAGTTCTAACTGTTTTTGTTCCTAGGGGTTATTTGTGCATATGTAGTGCATGAGCAGAGATAATCACTGGGAAATATATATAATAAATTTT
>Ga0316217_10002466_pt1 | contig 22229 bp, 14 predicted proteins | sample 1anoAmetaG_FD_203633 | JGI IMG/M metagenome (GOLD analysis project Ga0316217, IMG submission 203633) | Freshwater microbial communities from Trout Bog Lake, Wisconsin, USA - 1anoA | ecosystem: Environmental > Aquatic > Freshwater > Lake > Hypolimnion/Profundal zone | place: USA: Wisconsin...
ATGTTATTTCAGTCATTAGACAATTTTGTTTCTTGAAAAAGCTCAACTCTTATCAATAAGCAAAGGTTGTGTATTTTTTGCATAAATTTGATCTAGCAATAACTTCCAAGAATCCTCTAATTGTTTAACCAATTATACTATTTACTTAAATCTAATAAAAAGTCACACATTTATGCTCTCATTGAATGTATCTTTTGATTATCAGCTTCAAATTTACTGTCCGGGATTAAAAGTTAAGATCCTGAGATTAGAAAAACTATAGCATATGAACCTGTGATAAAAGCAATATTAAATAAGTTTTCGGGGCTAAAAGGGGTGAAGAATGTCAATACATGTGATTAAATAACAAAATAATCAAGAATGATATATTTTTGGCAAATACTTGCTTTCTCTTGACCTATGCCCAAAGAAAGGTCTTTTTTTGCATTGATGAGAAGCAGCTTTGCCTTACCAACAACGGTATTCTAGCTATTTTTACAAATTTTAATGGAGTTTGAGTAAACGTGTTATCTAAGTATTTTATATGATTACATACGAAGCATTAGAGCCTTTAAATAGTTAATACTACCTCACAATTATCAGATATTTCATGACGTAATCAACTATTTAGATAAAACCGTTTGGCAAGCAGTATAATGCAGAATCGATTTACTCCAGCTTCTCTCCATTGGCGATCAAAAGAATTCATATAAGCCATGCTAAAAATGTAGCTTATGTTGAGTTCTCATCACAAAAATAATTGCAAGCTTTTGGTGATAAGTTTCCTGAATGCACTGTCCCAGCACTGGAAAACGCTGAAGTTGGCCTTGTACCTGCTGATTTCTCTTGGCCTCATTAAATAGTTTAAGAATAAGGTCTCTTTGAGATATAGGATGTTAATAGCAGATGCTTAGTCTCTATCAAAAACTGCTAAAATTTGAATAAATACAGTGACAAAGACATAGCAGATATTTTTAAAAAATACGCGATAGCTAAAGTTGTCCGTTTCTAATAATTGAATGAAGTTGTTATTGAGTTCAGATAATAAGGAGATACATAAGCTCTCTAAATTGACTTTGAAGACTTCAAAGTCCCTAAATTAGGACCAAATGCATACATTGACTGCTAAAATGAAGTTGATATCAATAACTTTATCAAGCATTATAGTCAGCTTAAAAAGCAAGACAATTTAAAAAAGAAGGAAGAGTAATTTAAACTTGAAGAATAAAAGATAAAAAGCCTGAAAAGAATTGAAGATTAAAAGATAAAAAAAGAGCAATAAATTAGGGATAAACAGTAAAAGTAGGAAAGAATCAAGTAAGAATTGAAAAAGAAACAATAGGAAGAAAGGCTTGCTAAAATAAAATAAGAAGAACATCTATAAAAAATAAGGCAAGAGTAGCAATTAGCAGCAAAAAGATAAGAATAACGTTTGGCTAAAATAAAGTAAGAGTAAAGGAAAAAATAGGCTTAAAGACTATAGCAGCAAGAGATTGAAGAAAGAGCCAGAAAAGTCAAATAAGAAATACAAAGAGAATAACATCAAATTTAAGAACAAAGGTTAAGATAGCTAAAGTAAAGATAAGAAAATTAACTAAGGCTAGCCAAAGAAACAAAAGAAAGATAAGAGCAGTAAAGAAAGAGAAGGCAATTAGAAGAAGAATAAAAGGCAAAAATTATAAAACAGGCTTAATAAAGCTAAAAGCAAAAAGAAAAATAGACCTTTCAAAATCAGAGACAAAAATAAGCTGAACTCCAGGAAAAGCAGCTAAAGTAAGAGCAAGAACGAAAATAAAAGGAGAGATTAGACCAAATTCAAAGGGCATAAAGATAATAAAGTGAAAAAAAAAAGAAAGAAGAAGAAGCTCGAAGAAAATAGGCTGAAGAAGCGTAAAGAAGGCAAAAAGTTGCAAAATAGACTCAGGAGGCTTAAGAGAAATTAAAACTTTAAAGATAAAAGAATGAACGTAAACAAAGATAAGAAAGTTAAAGAAGGGCTAAAGAGTAACTATAGCAGAAGAAAATATTGAATGAAGTTGAAGCAAACATTCCCATAAAATTGGAATAAACTAAACCTCAGATTTAAAAGTCCTACAAATCTGCAACAAAAACTGACTACTCTTCGAAGCTACCCAACGTATTTATCCTATTGGTCCTATCTGCTTGGCTCTACTACATATTTATCAGATGAGGCGTGAGTGATGAATTAAATGAACCTAGAATAATAATCAATATTGAGTCTGAATAGTCTAAATTGCCCATAGTTTTAAAGATTTGTCGTTGCATCCCACAGTCGCCCACACGTTTTCTTCATCCTCAAAGATACTAAGCACTCCTCTTGGTTTGCTCATATTAGTCTTATATGAATGAGCTTACCAAGATATCCTAATTTTTTGATTTCTAATGTCTAAAATACTGCATTTACCGTCTCTGTCGCCTGTTGCGATTGCATTGTCATCGTAAAGGGAGTCAGAAATGCACGTTACAGCTCCTTGCTTAAGTTTAAACTCATTGGCCATTTTATTTAGTCTAATATCAGCGATAAAGAGAGAGGAATCAAAGCCACCAACATAGAATTTAGATTATGCAAATTTTCCTTGATCAATCATAAGAGGCACTCCATTTAGATTGTACTTCTTGATTAGCTTCATGGTCTAAATTTAGTATAACTTAAGGTAATGGTTATTATACCCAACTACGAGAGTATTATCGAAAGGGAGAAATCTAATCGCAGTTGGATTCGCTTGATCAGTTAATGTGTATTCACACTTTTCTTTGTAAAGATCCCATATTTTTACAGATTAAGAACTACTAGATGCAATAATCCTGCTATTGAGGCAATGTATATCATTGGTTTTTTCAGTGTGACCTCTAAGTTTCATTATATTTTCTATTTTAAGCTCCTCTTTTTCCGTGTTTATGCTTTAGATGTAGACTTATTTAGAGTGACCTATTGCAAAAACATTATCAGCAATTTCTTGTATTTTGGTAAGAATATTGGTAAACTAATGCTAGTAACTCAAGTTAAAGTTTTTGTCGAAAATTCTTAACTTTTTATCATAACTAGTAGTATAAAGTAAATTATTGCTTCTTTGACAATCAGTCAGAATTAAGTCGACTTCAGGCTGAACCTACTTTATGAGTTTTACCTTATATTTTTGGTTCAACGCTTAAAGATCGTAGTTTGTTTGATGCTCAAAAATGTTTGATTTATCCTGTAAATACACTTTTCTTATATCTGGCAGTTTAGTCCTTAATTTGAAGCCTCTGCTGTCGAAAATTTTGTCTACTTAATCGTGAAATTATTTCATATATAGGTATGTCTCCTCTACCCTACTTCCCTCAGTGTTTTTGAAGACCTCTGAAAGTGGAGTTCCTTCATAAATCTACATTAGGATTTAGAAAACCTTTTTACTCACTTTCAAATAGTTTCGATTAATCCTTGCCTTTTTGATCTGGATGAAGTTCTCATGCTAATCAGACTGGAGTTTTGAGCTAATTTTGCTTTATAGCTCCCTTAAGAAGGAATTCATTTGAATTCGCAAATCCTAAAAGTACTTCTCAATCATTAGTAATTGCTAAGAAAGTACTTTTTACTAGGTGCTTTACTTTTTTTATAGCACAAATTTGTCTAGAGCTTAATTGACTGCAGTTTCAAAGGTTTTGTATGATTAGGATTTCTTGACCATGATACTTTGGAAGGTATTGCCATGGACATGATCGCAAAGGAGGCAAAGCGCTCTAGAATTGCATTCCATATGAAGACATATTCTTTAGATCTTATTCTTATGCTCGGAACATAATTCGTCCATTCAAATAATATGCTAAAATTATAACTTGACAAATTTTATATTGTATCATTCAAAAAAAAGAATAAGGTTGTTAAGATGGCTAGCTGCTGTTGAGTATTACGTCATATTTGTAACTTTATGAATTTAAAGGAAATGCCAAGGTCCTCTTTATTGCAATAGATAGCATCGAAATAGCATTTGCCTTCGTATTGAATTTAACATAATTTATTTATTAAGAATAAGCTATAGTTTAAAGAAGATGGGTAGTGACTGTTTTTCATCAGCCAAGTAATCTCATATAAAGTAACAAAAATAGCAAGCGAACTTCGAATTAAAGGCACAGTAGAATTATCGACGTAGCTCAAACTCTCAGCAACAAAAAGCTAGCACAGATAATCGCATCACAAAATCTCAAGATCGTTCGAGATCCGTAACCCCCAACAAAGTGAATCGAATAGAAGAACTCCAGAGAAAAAGACAGGCAATGATTTAGAAGTAAAAGATGCTGATAAAAGAAAAATAAGAATCCATCAAAAACGTAAATATTCAAATCGAATAACATACGAACAGTGAAAACAAAGATGGCTTAAAGCTAGCCAAACTTCAAAGGCAACTCAAAGTTTTACAAGATTGTATCAAGCAGTACCAGAGAAACATATAAAAAATTGAGCAAGCTGGTTCACAATTGTTTTAGTGATGAGCTAGGATTGGCTATAATATTGTGAATTTGACAAACAACTTTTATCATGATTTGTTGTGGTTTTGATTGTACTGCTTGCATTTTTCCACTATGTCTAGAGTTAAAAAAAGTGCATTTGCTGGTTAGTAGAAACTTGGTCTCTTTGGAGCTACATATGGGTTCTTCAAATTCAAAATAATTTGCTCTTATTCATCTTCTATCTTAAGAAGTCTCCGATCTGTGATTGTCTTTAGTGATCTGACTACATATTTGGTGGGTAAATTCCAAAAACCGACTATGCTACCCAAAAGACCTCCAGCTATACATGCATTAGTATCAGTATCCCCAGCCCTCTTAATGATCCATCTGAGCCAACGGAAGTAAAAAGACTAGTCAAGTTTGGTCTATTTGCCTTCGACTATATAAAATAGTGCTTTAAGACCATATGAAAAGGCGATTTTAGCAAATCCCATGCTTTTTGTTGCAGACATTGACTCTTTTATTTATGTTGAAGCTTCTTATATCCAATCTTTTAGGTCTTTAAAGCAGTCTTAAAAAATATTTTTGTTGAGGATATATTAAAATTCTTATTTTGAGTCATTTTTTCGATTTATGAGCATGGTTAAAGTATTAACCCAGAATAATCCGGCTTTCTTGAGCAAAGGATTACAGTGAGTTAGACTAATTTCATCTAAATCTTTGTATTCTTACTTTAAATAAGCTGAGAGTGTTAAAGTGGATTTTAGTTTATCATCGAAAAAAATAAAGCAAAGGGTGATATTCGCATCAAGGACCCATTAGCCAGACTATTTTTATTTCTCGCGTATATATTGTTGAACATTTTTTCAAAAAATGCAGGTTTTTACACAAAATTCTTAGCAGATTCCTCAAGCTGGTCTTAGTAATCACACAAAAACTCTATTCCTCCTCGACAAGTGTTACCAATGTCAAAAGGATCTGTAATATACCACGCAATATATTAAAGAGCAATATTGCTTGTTAGCCTGTGCTCTTGCTTTTGTAAGATTTACTTGGTATCTAGCTGTGACAAGCCTTTGAGCAAATGCGTAGCCATTTATGAATCATCAGTAAATTGACCAGATTGTAAGTTGAAGGTTCCACCTCCTTGCATCTCCATGGCTAAATATTAGTGTAGTTACCTTCATCAACTACTTATTCTGACAAACTATAGCAGAATTAGCAATAAGCACCTAAGGCATCTCCGATCATGGCACCATATACTGATCCGAGTGCACGATCTAATTATAGGTTAGTTTGCGACTCTAACAGCAACTGTTTGTATTTGTTGATATTTTACTCAGTTTATTTCTTGTCAGCCAGCTTTTGTCTGATTATGTTCCAGTATCTTTCAAACTTTTTTTGCTTCTCTGCAGTAAAATTGGACAAATGAGTGTAGTTTTTCGCCGTTTAATGAGATAAATCTTTTGAGTCAATTGTAGAACTGAGAGGGTTTGCCGAAACTATCATTTAATCTTCTTACATTTGATACTCACTACAAGAACTAAATAGTATTAATAGCTTATAAAATTATGAAATTTTTTCGAAAATATCAAAGATGGATTAAACCTACAATCATTTTTCAAACTTTTAGTTCCCCATGTTAACCAAATTTGCCTCAGACAAAACTCTCTTTTAGAAATTAATAATCTATATTTAATATGTTCTGCTAGGCACAGCTTTATCTAAAGGTAAGTAGCCACCATTTTCCTTACTGCTTTAAACTACTATTTAAACTTTTTCTTTGAGTTAGACAACAGTCAAACGACAATTTGCCAATTGCATGAATATAACAGATGCGGGAATCCCAAAAAAGATTGTCAGTACTCCATCGACTATTGATAAATAGTATTGAGCTTGAAAAATAGAACCTAAATCTATGAATACTTACTTTATTAGGAAGTACTTAGTTGAAATATTTTGTAGATTTCCATGGTTATAACATATTGCCCGATTTCCATGACTCCAGTTGCAAAGTTAAGCACGAAAATCAGCCAAGATAGGTGCCAAATAATCTGCTATACCAATTTAGAGAAATAAGATTGCCTAGTAAATACATAAATGAAGAAAGATATGGAAAGAAGCAAAAAGACTCCAACTGCAATTGAAAAAGCGCCTAAAGGAACGTTATTAAGATAAAGCTGTTACTGCTGAGATATCAAGAATTAGTTGTAACCTGAATGTAAAAACTAGCCTCCAACTAAATTAGTAAAAAGTTACAAATTATGTGTAAAACAGCATTTATCAAAAATACACCAAGACAGGCAATCTTTGGTTTTAAAGAATAGTTCAAGCCTAGCTCGGCTTAAGCTGATACATATTCTTGAATTCCTCCAAGACAGAAATCGCCTTTCAGTTTTGCAGTTTGTTCATTTGAGAGATGACACTTGAGTTATTTTTCAGCTTAATCACATAAAAGATGATTTTGTTAATCTTTGGCCACTTGGCATAGACCTTGCCATTGATTATAAATGAGGAAGACCATGATTGGTGCAGATATGCAAAAAGCGGCAAAAGTTTAGCAAATAAACAATAACTCAAGGGTATTCCAAAAATTTGCTAAGTATGTCAAAATATCCAGGTTTTACTCAAAGAGTATTAAATTTATTCCTGTGGCCACCCCGACCAACACTTGAAAACTAAATGAGAATAGATTAAGATGAAACTCTACATTTAGCATTCTAACTCCTTTCTTGAATGCTAGAAGGGCTGTAATCAGAGTAAAGAGAGCTACAAGAACCGAAAATACAGCTACAAAGAAGTACATTGGTGCTAAGAATTCGAAAATAAAATCGTAGAGTCTTTGAATGCGCTTGAGAGGGATGTGCTGCCATTTGTTCAAGGCGTACAGACACTGCGCTCCAGCTTAATAGAGAAATATTTACTGAAAAAGTTTAGTAAACTAAGACAGATGACAAATATGTTTGTCAGAACAACGAAAAGAGGACTTTTACTCATTGTTTCGGATGTAATTTATAAATTGGGTTTTATAAGCAAAGTTGTAATGATAATCTATATATCTAAAACTTCGTCGCACTAATGATTTTCGCTGATTGACCAACCTAATGAACTCTTTGGGCTTTAAAACTGGATTGATCGATTTTGTAGCTTTGTTTTTTTATGAAAATTTTTCAACTTCCGACTGGAACTTACATTTATCTGATTATTTAAAAAATTAGAGAAGATATCTCATCATCTTTTTCAGCTGTGTAGTTCTTATTATTTATATTAATTTCACCGCAAAATGTCATATAATTTCAAGCGCTCAAAATAAGCCCCAATTTACTAAGAAATTTAGTCTGAAGAGGGCTTAAAAACACAAGAAAGTCGGCCACAAAACAGAGATTACATTACCTTAAAAAACAAAGTATTCAAATCAAAAATTTAAAATGAGGAATAGTTGCTCTAATACTATACAACGTAAAAATTCAATGAATACTTTAAAACGCTGACTCCAATCAAATCTATTTACTCTTCTCAATCTCAGCAATAAATAAAATAGCTCTAGGAGATGGTTCAGCTTGGACACAATGTATGTGTTTTTGGCCGAGGATCAAAGATAGAGCTCTTGAAAAGTCTGCACGCCAGAAAGCTCACAAATTACCACACTTTCTAGATTAAAGCTTATCTTCCTTCAATTACTGACAAAAAAATCTATAGCCATTTTGGCGGGTTTTTGATTGATATCAACTTAGTACAAAAAATTGATGCAATTACCACAAAAGAACAAGCAGTCAAATACAAAGATATTTTAAATATGATAACTATGAATAAAATGAATAGGTTAGTAGTGATTCTTCATTCAATTGACGGACCCCAACTACTTAATAGTTAGAGCCAATAGAAATTGGCTGAACTTTTCGATCACCCTTAAGTTCAACTCATTTGCTCTTTAGATAGTATGAAGATGGTCATGAACTGGTCTCCAAGTAAAAAATATTTAATCTAGTTACCCTTCAAAAGTATAAATTCTTATTTTTCAACATTGATACCAAGCAGCCTTACATTTAATAGCTGAGGTATCGGTCATTAAAAAACTAAAGTCGAGAGTCTACTGAAGATTCTTTGATGTATGTTTGGCAAAGTTTGAACAAAAACCAGAAATATATTGCCAAGTTTATTGCTGCAAATGAGCTGAAAAACCTTGGTTTAGAGGAAAGCTAAGCAACACACTACACATTCAATGATTTACTTTAACTTTGCATCTAAGAAGTAACTCAATTGTTACATAGATTGTGCTTTCCTCAGACCATCAACTGCGTCAGAACTTGCTGGAGTTACTTGATCACAAAGTTATCCTTTAGAGAACTGATGAGAAAAAGAATAAGAAGATTTATGTGATGAAGTATGAAAAAAGGACTCTTGAGAAGATAGTTGATCTTAAGATCGAATGATTTGTCTCTCTTGATTCAAACTAATTAACTAGTAGTAGCTAAGCTCTATATGAATTTATGATCTTAATAAATTATAATAAACAAAAGAGAAATGAACTTTGGCGTTGGAGATTACTACTCATTAGTAGGCAACAGATATGTCAAACATGCCAATGTTTAAGTAATTGGTGTCGATTCCAAGCAGCCTTATTGTTAAGAGAATTCATAAAAAGGTATGCAACCACATACTTACCAGTCTTAAAAGAACATTACCAAATAATCTGTGATAAAGGAGGAGGAAATCTAATATGATTTGCAGTAATCAGTTTAATCAACCGAAAATGTTAAGAAAAAGAGACACTTCAACAACTCTAAGTTAAGAGATAAAACTGAAGTAATCTCACTTTACATCAAAGACGAAGCTAATGAAGCCGAATAGTACGCAACTTATAGCCTGATAGCGAACAATAAAAACGAAAATAGGACGAATACCAAGCAAAAACTCTAAGATTTACAAAAATTGAAATTAAAGTCTGAATATCGTGAAGATTCTTCATATGATGATAAAGAACTTTATCTGGAACTGGAAAAATAAAGGAAAAAAAGGATGGATTTGTAAAAAGAATACAAAAAACTCTTATCAACGATACAAAATTCAGAATCTTCATTATAGTTTTAGGAAAATGGCAGAGGATTTGGTAGCTAAAGAAAACGGTAGTACTTCAAAAGAACTCCGAGAGAAAATAAAGATTAAAAACTTTTGTTGTCGTCCCAAAGTGCTAGATTAAGAAATCCAGGCATAAGAATGAGAAACCGAATCAATTCGAGCTAACTCTATAATACTTAGTAAATCAGTTAAAAACAGCACAACCAAAACTAATATGCGACTAGTCAAGAGACTAATTAATTAAACTAATAAGAGGATGCTAGTCATTATAGCAGTAATAGGTCAGATAAATAATTTCAAGAAAGTTTGATCCAATAAATGCAATAATTGTACTAAAAGATAGAGAAAATTGATAGTTTTTTAGGCTACAAGTAAAAAATGCTGTAGAATTAAGCACTAAAAAGATAAATAGCTATGAAGGAGAAATAAATTGCAAGGATAAAAGAAGTAAAGCTAAGTGATTTGAGTCCATCACAGTCAATTAAAGTGAGCTAAGAATCTGCTCCCAATAACACTTCTGCTATTATCTATGATTTGAGCTTCATAAACAAGATGTAGACCACAACTCTTTACGTAGGTTGCTTAGCGATCATGATATTCATAGCTATTTTGGTTTGATTCATTTTTGAGTGCACACTATTACTAATAAAGATATTTTATAATAGAATGAACATTATTGAGCACTTTAAGAGAGAAGCTGATTAAGTCCTGAGGCAATCCCTGTCGAATCTTTCTATCTCATCTCAGGAGGGGCAAGAGTAGAACCTAAGTACTTCAGACGCAAGCTCAAGAAAACAACCCCTAGTTCAATAAATGACATAAGATAATCTTGAGGGACATACCTAGAATAAAGAAATAGATTATGAAAATTAGCAATTTTTATATTTCGCTAGTCAAAATAAGACCAAACACAGAAAATGCATTGTTTGTAAGAAGTTGAATCCAAAATATCGTTGCCCAAAATGCAAAGTTGAATACTGTAACCAATAACACTACAAATCTCACAACTTGTTTTGCACTTAAAGATTTTTCCAATAGCAGGTCTAAAACCAAATGAAAGCAACTAAGTCAAGCAAGTAAAACGTTAAAAAGATGGTATAGATATTGAAGCAGAATCAGTAATAGATTGCCAAGGATGAGAAATAACTGATCAACGAAGTCACACTTTCATAAATCAGCTAAGATAGATTGAAGTAAATTGAAAGAATGGTTGACAGTGGCAAATAGGTCAGGCTTAGGCCTTAGTAAATTAAAATGTTTGAGGAGTATCTTAAGTAGATAGAAGTTAATACTCAATAAAACGATGGACTCAAGTTGGAATCCAATACAGAGTAGTAAACTTCGAGATCAATTTTCTAATAGTATAAACCATATTGGCTTATTTAAGAAGGGCTTTCTTACTACTTGATTGTTGGAGAAATGTGCTAAGTTTAAGAATTCAACTAATCTAGTAACAAGTAGCTTCTATTATACAGACAGAAATCTTCTCGAGTGTTGCATGAAAAGCTTCAAAACTTAAGAAAAAGTATTAATTTCAAAAAAGCATCTTTTTTTGTGAGTTTTGATGTGCTTCAAACCGTTTATATATGTTCCCTGCTCATGCGTTCTTTCAACGGCTAGTATCTCTAAAACCCTTCGTTTGTGGAGCTATTCGAAAGAATTTATGATGAAAATCTCCCGAAAATGCTAAGCTAAGTATATTCAAGCACATTGAAGGATATCTTCACTCTTGAAACTAATGTTTTCAGCTTAATAAAATCTAGGCTTATTGATCTATAGAATTAGTTTCCTGCAGAGTTTAAGCTTATTTAAAGCTGGCTAGAGATCGCTCCTTCTGATTGCTAAAAAATAATCACAAATAAATACTTAACTCTTTAGACTTTAATCCGGGTATAAAAAGCGTTGAAAAGTGTTGGTTAAATGGCAAAGAAATAGAACAAATAGTCGAAGAAATAAAAAAGCAGATTAAAGCTATAAAAGAAGATTTAGTTTCTTTTATCCTTTACGAATGAAGTGATTTTTTCAGAGGAGAAAAGTAGAACTGATCAACCAAAACTCAAATAAACCATGTTAAATCAAGTAAGAAAAGAAATAGCTGAAACAAACAAGTATTTGTAGGAAGCTGAGAAACTAAAGAATAGCAGTTAACGCTAAAAGCAATTCAAAATAAATAACATTTTGATTCCTACCCATAACAAATGATTATTATTTATTGGATGCCTAAACTTACTATTCATATTAAGCAACAAATTAATCAATCATAGAATCTGACTTTAACTACTTTTGGCCTTTATATTCCTTTAAACTTGGATAGAAGATATTAATCTTTTTCAGTCCTTCTTTCCATTTCTAACATTCTCGGCCAATTAATATGCTTCAAAGGTATTTGCTGATCTAGAAAATGTTGTCTTATTATCAGGCCGAAACCATTTAAACTCCATTTTTCTCTATTCACTAAGGAATGGTCAAGGCACAAGAAATTTTTATTTTAAATACTGTAAAGTTGATAGTACTGAGAATTTTCACTGTAAGACTTGGTGTATTTATATTGAAATCTCTTCAAAAAGTCCTAGAAAAATACTTATCCTCCATGTTACTTAGTTGAGTTTTAGAACTATGGAATGTTTATAAGTTTTAATTTTACATCATATTTTCTCTGCAAATTTGCTTTTAATAGATTATTTAACAGTTGCTAAGAGAAGTTTTCTGCTTTGAATGTTAAATCTTCAAAAATATGCTTTGCCAAAATAGCATCTTATATGTTGCTCATAACCATATAGAAAAGTAGTTCTCGAGGGTGGTTTCTTAACTTTTAGCAAACTTTTAGAAAATTTTTTTAGATGAGCCTCAAAGGTCTGCCTGCTACAGCAAGGCAATAAATCAATCTACTGAGAGCCAAATCACTTAATTGTTAGAATTTTGTGGTGACCATGAGTTAGCAAGCCAAAGTAATTTTGCTTCTCATTTGATTGAAAAGAGAACAGTAATAAAAGCACTAGCTAGCCTTTTCCAAAACATTCATATCTTCAATCAGCTCAAACTTAAAGTCTCCCTTGTATTACCTTTCCTACAGAAAGGTGTACTTGCTACTTACATTAGCGAAAGTACTATAGCCCTTGAAAATGATCTTTGAAAGCTGTTATTATATCTTGGTGAATCTTTATTCTATCGCTTAGAAGAGACCTCTGTTCTTGTGAACTTTAGGTGTAAGTTCTCTCAAATATGTGTTTAATCCATACCTAACCATGCTTTATGTGATGGTTATTAGCTGTTCCAGACTTATTTCCTTGTATGTATTCTCGGGTCCAAATATAATCTCATCACTCTTCCTACTGAAAAATTAATAGGTATGACTCAGCTACATCCTTACTTGGGGAACTAGTGCATGTTACGATTTATGCAGTCGTTTTAGCCTCTTTTAAAAATCTTACAGCAGCTTCGGCATCCTTTTTTGCTACAACTAAGTTAATCCTTTTTCAAAGGAAGACAATTATTGATAAAGATGCTAGAGTGAATTGTAGGTGTTTGTTTGTAGAGGACGACACTTGTTTTTGAGCAAAGAGAAGAAACAAGACGTTCGAATGTTTAACGAGTAAAACGCCATAATTATTATAGCTAAGTAATCAAATCAAAACCTATTCCAACAATCTTTCAGTAATATCTTCAAGTCATTAAAAACATGAAAATAAATCTGAGCTCATTATATATAATAAACGAAAGCAATCATAAGTCGAATACCTTATTGGTGATTTCCGATAAGATTTAGACACATAAGCTCTTAGAGTTTATCCTATAAAAAATTATATCTAGCATATACTAGATATAAACTATATTCTCAATTCAATACAATGTACTAAGAAGACGACAAGACCTTTTAAACTTCTTATGGCAGGCAAACAGCAAGTGGAAAGTACCAAACTATCAAGCAAATTGTAACTACTGATTAATTTAGAGACAAGGTTCGTTTGGAAGTAATCTTTTAAACTCCTGCAAAATGACCATTTTGATTTTAATGCTACTGAGCTGCATTTGGTGTATTTACACTATTGACTACAAAGAAGAAAGCAAAAACGTCGCCGACGCAGCCAAAAAGGTAGCTAATGTTTCACTCGATGATATCTACGATGAAACCGTGTAGGCTGGCCATAAGATCAAATAAGGAGTCTAGAAGAAAATAGATGCAGCAGAATAGAAGATAAGTGATTTGGATCAAAAATACAAGATCACAGACAAAATCAAAGAGAATTATGATTCCCTGAAAAACAAAATCCATGAACTGATAAGCTCTGACTAAGGTGAATAATCATCTGCTGAAGCCAAACGTCGCTAGAAGTAAGAATAGCCCCTTTTATAAAGATTGAAGGATGAAGTGAAAGATAAAGCTGCTGAAATCAAGGACAAAGCTGCCGAAGTCAAGAAATAGGCAGTAAATGCTATGTATCCCTAGGATGAAATATGATCTGATGTAGACAACTGATAAGTTATTACTAAGAAAAATAAGTTATTCTTATCTATTATCGCTAGTATCTTGCTTGAGTATTTAAAGTATAATTGATAATTTAGGCAGTTTATTAAACAAAGTTAAAGGATTCTAAGAACAAATTTACTCATACATAGTAATTTGAGATCATTTAACATAAATCAATCACTATAGAAAGCCTATAGGTTTCTTTTAGGAGGAATAAGTCCGATTCCGAATGAAATTCTCTATTTTTTGAGCTATCGGCTATTTATTATCAAGGTCTCTTCCAACCTATCTTTCTATTTCTTAGCTTCCTACTTTTATTTTTTCTATATTCTGTCCTTCTATAAAAGGATGTTTTAAAGTTTTTATTTTATGAGTGAAAAATCTCCAGATTCATAAAATTCAATGTTTCCGTTTTAAAAGCATATAGACGCTTTTTAGGGATTTTTCTCTTAAATAAAATAGCTTGCAGTTTACTCTTAAGATCTCTGTTAATTACTCGGCTTTTATTCAGAAATGATTCTTTTATTGTACGAATAAAGCTTTCTAAAGGCGATTTCTTTGTCAAGTATTTTCAGTTTGGATTTGTAAGATTAAAGTTGCCTCTCATTTAGCTATGTATTTGAGCTATAAGATTTTATCTTTTAGGCAATTATAGAAAAGTAAAAGACAGGATTAGGTTAAAATTTGATTTTATTGAGCTAATAAAATTCTTCATGAATAACCTTGATTTTCTCAGAGAACTACCTCAGTAGATTCATTGAATATTTGAGAGATTTGTTAATCTTACATGCCTGTAAATGTATGATTTTGCTTGAAAAGATGGATGAAGAAATAAATTTTACCTAAATTTCTTTTGCTCTTATATGCTTTATTATTTAAAAAATAGCTGCCTATAACTAATCCAAAATTGCCTAAGAATTGTTTGTGGCTATTTGGAACTCTTTTTTGATTTCGTTCAGCAATTGTAAGAAAAGATGATTAGTTAATCTCTGCGATTTATTGTCAGTTGAAAGATTTTGCAGCATATTTATCTTCAACTCAAGAAAACTTTGATTCAGCTATCTTGTTAAGATGTTAAGACTCTGTATTTAGCTTTAATAGCTTGCGAATCGATGGTTACTCCAAAAATACATCAGTAGGATACTTGTTTGTAAAGGAAACAAGTAGAACAAGGCAAAAAGAGTGAATAGCTTTATGAAGATGTATGTTTTCTCCTATAAATCGAACTTTTTATAGATCCTATTGTAAACCTGGTTATTTCTAAGCTGGTATTTTAAGAACCTATGTTAAAATACTTCTCTCAGCAATAATAGCGCCAACTAACCAATAAATATCTCTAGTACATTACTTTATTTATTCAGCTTAAATCTCAGTAGACTTTAGCAGAATTCTCTAAAATCCTATTTGGTTTATTCTTCCTGATTGGGTTAGCAGTGTTCTTGAAACTCATAGTCTCCACTGTTGTAACAGCATTCGGTCTCATAATGTTCCTCGACAACCTAATCTTAGTCTAATAGGTGAAACTGTCCCAAGTATTCAATGTTAGGAGACGTAGCAGGAAACTTTGTTTCTAAATTTTGCATTGAATATTTAATAATGTAAAGTATAAATTGCAAAGCCTCAAAGCAAATGAATCACGCAGACATTGTTCTCCTAATTTTCAGGATATTGTTGATTTTACTCAGTGTTTATGGGTTGATAGTCTGCTCAGATTTTTAGCTGCGGAGGTTTTAGGTTAGTTGGGTTACTGAAAAATTGGCCACAAGGTTCGCCATCATGATTTAGATATCAGTTTTATCTATATAAATACTGATTTACACAACTCAATATTTCTCAAAGACTTCAAGCTCAAAGGTGGCAAATCTAACTACTAAATCGAAAGGCAATTGACTAAATAAAGCATTGCAAACTTAGTGATATGTGACGGAGACTGATCGAATGTATGTCCTTCACTGTAGTTATTTCACGACACCCTTAGAGATCAAGTGATTATAACTTAAAACATTTCGACAGAGGAGACAAAGAACTAACTGCTGTATTGTCTGAATTATTTCTTTCTTACTTAAATACACATTCAAAAGCTATGTGTGCTTTTAGAGGCTTTTGATTGAGTTTAATCGCTTGTTGTTTGTTAGATTCAGCTCTTAGAGCTTACGAATGTTCACTAATTCGTCTATATTCTATAGATCACAGTTTTTACAATCCAAATACTTTAAATTGAAGCATTTCTAGATGCCTTTGAGATCTCTGATTGCTAAGTTATTGCCTATATTTAAATCTGTGAGCTGGGCGAAGATATTAATAACATTGATATTCTCAAGATTGCAATTGAATGCTTAAACAACCAAGACAGTATTCCTAATTTTCCAAAGCTTATTTTTTTAGCTCACCGTCCTGATATAATTTTCAAGCTTTTCAAGGCTTTTAGGGATATAGTTTAGATTGAGATGAACTTGCTGATTCTACAAAGCATTTTATACCCTCATCCTATTCCTGCACTAAATCAATTTCTGTTTTTAAATCGCAGGACTAGCTAGTACTTTCAGACCACAACAACCCTATTTATTGCACTTAAAGTACTTGAAGTTGTCTTATTAGATATACTCATGGCCTGTAAGCTACAAGATCACAAATTTCTATAGCTCTTTCTTGATAGCTTTCATTCTTTTGTTCTTTTCGCAGTGTACTTTTATACTGGCCAGCACCTTTTTGTTGCCTTTCTCATCGATTTTTGCAAAAATTGCTTCAGAGTTGTTTTAGTCGTAAATCGATGTAAACAGCTCCAATATAGGTTTCTTTTGATTATGCCTGATCATAAATCCGTAGGTTGGAAACCAGAAACTCATCTTTTATCCACAGAAGTCATTTTCTATCTGATGCATGAATTTATCTTAGTCCCAAAAAACCATATGACTCCTATAAAACGTTCGGGCCTAGTTTTCAAAATTTTTCGCCAAAACGTCTTCAAAGATTTAATATCTGATGCCAGTACTACACCATTAATCAACATAATTTTTATGAATACAACTATTGCATTGCCTAGCTGGACTGCTGAAATCCCGAAAGAAGAACTGAGGGTTGTGAACTATTGCTAGTTTGGAACATGTACTACAAACAAACGGCAACTCAATTCTTAAATTCAGGTTGTTTTTGGATTTGAACCTATCTCTTTATTACTGCTTCTCTTTGAGCTGTTTTTCTTATTATGCTTTGATTTTGCGTTTTTTGACTAATTCTGGACCGAAAGCTGCTTTTTTGGAGTAAGAGTGAATCAAAGGGTCATATTGTACCACTATGTTAGCCATTTCAGATATCGGACCTAATTAAGCACGAATAATTTCATATATCAAATGGCAAAAAATGCTTGAATTCTTCTCATGCTTCTTCTAATTGCTCAACACTGAAAGCTGAAGCTCGCACTAAGCTTTGTTTCCGAAAAACAGGTTAATCAAAATATCATTGTTTTGAGTCTAAAGCCTATTCTTTATTCTAACTATTTTAAGCACCTAAGGGGAACGAGTATGAACCACATCCAAAACCTTCAAAATGTTAATGAATTACTGTTCAGAGCAGGAACACTTGCACCGCATTAGATCCCCAATTTTGAAAGTAACTAAATTCACCGAACTGAGCAAAGCTTTCTATCGATCATTGGTTAGTTTTTCAGCTGCCACCCGAGGAATGGTCAAAAGAGAGTGAATGAGGCGATTGATATATTTGAATATGTACTGGCCTGCTGTTTAGTTGAGTTTGGCTGCGAAGATGCCCACTCTTGTGTCATGCTTTGCATATTTGCCCTTGCTTATCTCCTCAGCAAAGAGAGTTTGCAGATAGTAGTTTTAGTTCTTGAGCTCTTGCAAGTAAGTCTATATCTTTTCGATTTCTATGATCGCTGCCTCGTATAGCTCCTCCTTCATCAAGGGTTCAACGTTGATCAAGCGACCATTATTGTCCTTGAACTTGAACATCCTTCTATAGATGTTATCTTAAGCGTTGACGATTTTGTTTCTTAGTTCCTCAGCCCACTTCGTCAGCAGCCTCAAAATTGAAGAGTCATATGTCTTGAAATTGCTGCACTCGATTTCCTGCTCAGTAAACTGAGGGACGCCGATGGGTATTTTTTGACCAATCAGCACATTCTTCGGAGATTCCTTGACCAGCCTCTTAGTGTCTTGCGATTATTTCTAAACTATCTACATTTAATCCGAATCGAAGAAAGGACACTTATTCAACTAACCCATTTCCTAATCTATTTTATTCTTCTTGCGATGTAGCAACCGGACGAGTTCTTTGGCAGTGATGTTGGGGGTCTGCGAATTGGCATTTTCAAACACATATTCCATAAGCTAGGTGAATATCTCAAAGTTGGTCTCCTGGAGCTCCATGCTATTGTCGAAGGAGTCAGTGGAAAAACTGATGAGCTTATTGATTATTTTCATGATGTCTTCCGAGTAGTCGCCGTCTGACCGGTATTTGATGTGAATATTATTCCTGATCAAAAAGTCGAACTCCTCGCTTTCACGGTTGTCTATCTTCTGGACTTTGGATTTGATCCTTTTGCTGACTCCCTTGGTGGAAGTCAGAGGGTACTTCTTGGCTACGTGCTCAAAAATCTGGTAGGTTTCGGCGTTGATGAACTTCATGAGGTTGAATTTAGCCTCAAGAGGGATTTTGTGATACCGCTCAAAAACTGCCTTGATGTTGTCCAGAATATTTTTGGAGACAAAGGTCTTGGCCTATTTCTCAATCAGAGTTTCCTTCTTGAGGTGGTTGAATCCTATCGAGGTAGTTATTTCTATCAAATCCACCAGCCACTCCCTCAGTTCATCCTCGAACGGCTCATATGAGATCTAGAAGCCGCTGCTCTCCATCTCAAGATAGTACGAGCTCTGGAAAGGCAACACTACTTTCTAATCTCTTGGATCCAGCTACAGGTTAGTTTTGGAAGAGAACTGGTCTATCCGATTGATTGAAGCTGCCTCTTAGTCAGTACCGGCTTTGAGTTGGCTATTGGCGATTGTTATGATGCGGGAGTGCTACTGTTACTTTTAAGTGTTATGGTCCTTTCTAATTTTGGCGTTCTCAGGCAACGGAGTTTTGGCGCTGCCGTTTTGGAATGGAGTGGCTGGTGACGAGAGTTGGGCAGATCGTTACTCCAATGGATAACCGATTCGCTCCCGCACTACATGGTCTATTAAATATTGGTACTTGGGCAACCTTTACTTCTTCCCACTCATCCTACTACTTAATATAATCCATCACCCTTCAATATCAACTGTAATAATCCAACTCATAAACCATCATCTCGGCTTTTTCTACTAGTCGAACTCCTCAATCGGCTTGATTGGCACCTTGAACCTGCTCATGAATTCATGCACCACTGCCGAGTTTTTTAGTATCTCCTCGCCCGGGCAATAAATGCAATCGACATCTCGCTGGAACTCAATCGGCCCGTGAATCTGTATCTACTTGAAAAAGGCCAAATCTTTAGACTCGACTTCGTACCCTTGGGAGGCATAGTAAATGGCCTGCAATTCCTTGCGACTGAACCTCGACAAAACTGGGTAGTTGTATTTGAGAGTGCCTATTATCTCTCCGGGCGCATACTTGCGGGTGTGGGTGATTGTGCAGCGCTTCCTAACCGAGTAGCCTAAGACCATGAAGCAAGAACCATATGCCTTGCATCTGGCGATGCCCTAGTGGTCGTTCATAAAGTTCATGACCCCGTATTTGACCCGCTAGCTGTCCAAGGCTTCATCATAGTGTGGGCCGAACAGGTGCCTCTCCCATAGTTTTCTGCTCTCCTTGCTCTTGTTTCCCCCAGAGGTATTGGTTTCAAAGAGATTCCTGTAGTGCGTGTCCTTGACGAAGTGAGAGAGGGCAGACATATTGAAGTGGATAATGATGGGGGCCATTTCTTAGATGTACTTGCGCATGAGAAACAGGTCATCTAGATGGTAGTTCATTTGGAAGATGTGGCTTTTCATGTCGTGCATGCTTTTGAAATTCTACTCCACCGTGGTCTTGTAGATCTCACCCAGAACAGTGAACTGGCAGGGAGCTAGGTTCGGGGCCTAGTCTGCCAGGTATTGGTGCAGCTCCAAATTGTCAGCGCACATGGCTTCGTGGTCCTGCAGCTTGCACTCCTAGGGGTTGATTTCAATTAGGCACCACTTGCAGGTGTTCTTTAGGCCTGCGTCCTCGAACTCGATGTCCTCAAATTAATTGGCAGTTTCCAGCCTACCTCTTGTAGAGTAGCGGGTTGTCAGTTAGCAACTTCGCTAATGCTGCCTGATACTGCTGCGTTTTACCAGCTTAAAGCAATACGTACACTTCTGGTTCAGTTTGGGGCATAAGTCTGTATGGTCTTAATATCCGCACCGGATGACATAGTCGCCGCAGGCATCGCACTGCACCTCCTTCATCAGGCAAAACTTGTCGTGCTGCTACCTGGTCGTCCCACTCAAGTCCGCCTTGCATAGTTCGCACTCATTCCACCCTTGCTTCTAATTGAACTCACTCAAAAATATCATCTGGCATATTTACTCGTGCTATTGAAATGATGATTCCAGGAAGTATTCCTGGCAATAGCTGCACCCTTGGTAGGTTAACAGTGCTTCCTTGAACTCAGGGTTCTCCTTGTCCGCAGAACCCACCTCCATCTACATCTATTTCTGTAGAGTGTTGGGCACTTCCTCGGCTATTGGATTGGTGTCCTAGAGTTTGGGCTAGGTCTGTTCAGGCTGAGATTGAAGCCCAGGCTACTGCTAGTGAGGGTACTCCTAATTCATAAGTATAAATACTAAGAAATAATGTTATGGCTTGTACTTATTAGGAGAGCTTATCTATAGATTTAATTTGCTCATAAATTGATGTATCATCGGAAATAAATAGAAATCGAGTGTTGGTAGATCTGAGTTCCGCTTCATACGTGGCGATGGGATCTCGAAGCAAACGACCTATTAGCTGAGCCTAAGTTCAGATTGTCCACTAGGTTATAATTTATCGACCAAAATATACTGTAGATTGAAGACTATCTAAACGGATGATTTGTGTGTTAATTGAATTAGATCGGATGAGCCTACCAATTTTATCTAGCTTCCATACACACTGTTCCCGTGGAATTACTGCCCAAGATAATAATTGAGGAAATGCTGAACCGCCACTAATTTCAATATGGACACGTCTGTTCCTGAGATTGCTTTTGATTTTCACCTGCCAAATTCGATGGCTTAAATTTCTGATCGATATAATCTACCCATTAATTCACGCATGGCAATAAACTTAGATAGATTTATATCTTATGAGCTTGGACCAGAACACCGCTCTCCAAAGAGCTGCCATCTTGCGCAAAGACAGCATCTCCTACAACTTCAACATCATCCTCCAGCCCTCCAGCTACTTCGGCCTGGCCTAGATCACCTTCATCGTCGACTCCATCAACTTCTCAGAGCTGGCCATCGATTTCACTGGCACAGCCACCAGCATCATAGTCAACTCCATCTAAAACCCCTAGGTGGACATCACGGCCAACTTCATCAAGTTCCCTAGAAAGTATCTGCTAAAGGGCAGAAACCTCATCACGATAGAGTATAACAATAACTATGATGCCGACAAGCTAGGCTGTGTGACCTTCAATGATGATCTGGGGAATCAGTACGTCTATACTCAGTTCTAACCCTATGCCGCCAATAGAACTTTTCCTTGCTTCGATCAGCCCGATCTCAAGGCTAACATGAACTTGTCAGTTGTCGCTCCCACATAATGGGTCGCAGTTTCAAATGAACCTTCCTTGAGTTCCACGATAATGGACAAAGCAGGCTATAAAAAACTGAGTGGATTGAAGCACAAAGATGCTATTCGCCTTCTCGATAGTTTTATGGAGAAGGTAGGAGATGATACCACCTTGACCAGGTTTGGCACAACTGAACGGCTGCCCACATACATCTTGGGATTCGCAGCTGGACCCTTTATTCAAATCACCAATTCTGATGGAGTGATACCGATGAGCATATATGCTTTAAAGAGCAGTCAACCTACTTTTGATTACTACCAAAGCTTCATCTTCGAAATCACTCGAAAGTCGATGACTTTCTACGAGACCTTCTTTGGCGTTAAATACCCTTTCAAAAAGTATGATCAAGTATGGGTCAGAGATTGTTGGTTCTCAGCCATGTAAAACGCAGCGGTCGTAACATTTGACTAATCGATTTTGTCCTCAACTTATCCCATAATCCCGACCCAAGACTAACTG
>Ga0316217_10002467_pt1 | contig 22222 bp, 14 predicted proteins | sample 1anoAmetaG_FD_203633 | JGI IMG/M metagenome (GOLD analysis project Ga0316217, IMG submission 203633) | Freshwater microbial communities from Trout Bog Lake, Wisconsin, USA - 1anoA | ecosystem: Environmental > Aquatic > Freshwater > Lake > Hypolimnion/Profundal zone | place: USA: Wisconsin...
TCCACATAATAGTCAGCCAAGCCAAAGCAGGAGTAGCAAAAGCCTCTGGGGATGGACTACATCCCGCTGGAGTGCAGCCTAGTGGACGGGGCCACATTCGTGAGCCAGAGCATCAAATCGGTGCGATCGTAGTACTCGCGCAGTCAGAACACGCGCTGGCAGTAGAACAGCTACGTGCTGCTCTACTCCAAATCCCTGCTCTACATCCTCAACGCCGGCCAGTCCGAACTCACCGCCTACCACTACAACGACCACACCATCGAGAGGATCATCTCCTACAAGCTCGACAAGTTCATCAACCGCGACGAACAGATCGGAGAGCTCAGCATTTCCCCTCCCACAATCGTTGCTAGTTCCAATGAGGAGAGTCTGTACCTGTTCACTGCGCTGGGGGTGTGGGAGGTCAAGACCAAGACCATCCTCAGCAACGTGCGCCCACTGCCTTCGTTGTCCGAGTTCAACAGTGCCATATTCGGGGGGATCGACAAGGTACTGCACGGTTAGTCAGGGCTGCTAATCGGACTGAAGAGATCAAGCAAGCAAGTGTTCATCATCCAGTAGCCATCGCAGGACGAGACCATCAAGTACAAATACAAGTAGATCACCAAATTCAACGACGTGGTTTTGTTCCCGCAGGATATCGCCATCATCGGCAACACTCTCTACATCCTTGATTTCTACAAGGGGGTCTTCATCTACTCCATCATGCATGAGGGCAACCCTATCCCCAGGAGCACCATTGGCTTCGACTCGTTTGGGGGCAACTTCCAGTTCAGAGTGTACTCCAACTCCGTCTTCATCAACTTCAACGACGTCTAGGGTAGCAAAATTGCAGAGATCAGCATCGACATCGCAACGTAGACCTACAACCTGGTTCGCTACATCAAAAGTGACGACTTCATCAACATCTTCAAGGTGTTTGTTTCGGTACCCACAGAGTACTACCTGCAGCCGGCCCAGGAAAAGTTCGAAGAAGACTACATGGACAGCTTCTTGTTTCTCATTGAGAACTACGAGGACATCGAGATCTATCCTTTCAATGTCGACCCCCGCATGATCAACCGTGCCTACAACGCGCTCAAGTTGAAGGGCAGCGAGGTCAAGGAGATATTCCACATCGCAGCTGATAGGTACATCATCGTCAGCAAGGAGTACATTGAGTATATCAAAATCACCATACTCAAGCCGTCTATCTCATGCAAAGTCAAGAAGCCAGAAACCAAAGCACCCTAGAATTACTACAGATTGGCCATCACGACCAATATCTCCACCTGTGAGCACAAAGATCACAATATTGTGGCAAAGAGGTACTTCAACGAGTTTTGCGAAATGACCCAAAACTACTACATCCACATTGGAGACCCCTAGTAATCTCAATACCAAAAAGCCTTGCTGTATGCAGTGGTAATAGCTGTGGTTGTGTGCTTCGTACTAGGGTTGCTGTGCCTGATGCAGTGGAGAAACAACAAGATGGCCATCTTGGGGAGACTGAAATCCGAAATAGTAAACTTCAGGAACAGGCACAAACGCATCCAGCCTTCTTTCGTGGAGTAGAACGCTGAACAAAAGGACATCTAAATAGATATTCCTCAAGTTACTGCTGTTCTGTAGACCTGATAAGCTAGTTCTTTATAATACAAGATTAGGGGTTGAAGATGACTGTAATAACTATCATTTGTTTTGTTTGATTCTTTGCAGGTGCTTGTAGCCCATAACTATCAGCACCATTGTATGGATGCTTGATACTATCAGGTACCATCTTTAGCTGTAAAGTTGCCACCAAATTAGAGTGGGCAAGGTCATGACCACTAAGCCGAGGATAGTGAACAGGAGATTTCCTATTAGCCCGAATTTCAATAAGAATGTCATAGATACCTTCAAAATATTGTAATAGAGTTTGTTTGCGTTCTAAAATATGGCGTGGATTGCGTTGTAAATACCCTTGAAAATTGAAGATATCAGAGTGTAAACTGCGGTAACAATAGATTTCAGTGCTGAGTATATCTTTGTGAACAAAAACACTATGGAATCCCTTATCTTTCTTATTATGTCTGCAACTTTTAGGTAAAGAGGTTTGATGACTTTTTAATACGCTAACACTGAGTACTTTACAGTGAAATTGACAGTTTTTTAGCCCATCGCACTTATTTTTTCAACCACCTTAAGCCAAATTTTCTTAATGAAAGCTCCCACTTTTTTGAGCAAGCTAGTGGTAGGATCCACCATCCTTTTCTTGAATATTTCCTCAAAAAAGAACTGCCAAGCCTTAATCAAATCATAATAAATGTCGAAAGGGAACAGAGTCACCCATTCATGGAGTAAAAAGTTTACTCTCTGAGCAGTAAACCACCAAAAGAACGTGATGTAAGCAATTAGCACTAATCTTAAGCCTATTAGTGAATCTTAAAGCCATAAAATACTCACGACAAGCCTAAAAGCTACAACTAAGGTTGTAAGGACCGTTGCGATAGCAGCTAGTACCAGAAGAATCTGTTTTAATCTTCTATGAGTGTTGACTCGATAGTATCTATGCATGAACTGCACTATCTTTTCTACGGGCTTGAAGAAAAGCCAGTTTAAGTAAGCTTGAGCCTCGCCTAACTCAACTTTTGGGCGTCTTATTTGGTTCGTCATCCTCAAAAACTACTCATCTTAAACCTCATTTTGAGGGAGCTCGTTTTAGGGGCCATAGCCCTAGTGTAGCTAATATCGATAGTCTTTGAACAAAAAGTTATACTGCCTTTACGGAAGCACTTACTTGCAAAAAGTAGCAATGTCAACTGATTGCTAGGTAAGATTTGTCTAGAAGTGCCTCTGGATAATTAGATGGTAAGTGATGTTAACTCTCGGATTTCTTTAAGACTAGATTCCAAAAGCTTTTTTGCACCGTATTTCATACTCTTCATCAGTTAGATTGTGCTTGCCAGTGTAAACTGTTTCCCATTTCGTGAACCAAACTTCCTCTCTTTTAGTCATTTGATAATTCAACTTATCCACTTTCCTCAGGCTGATGATGTCTATAATGGAGAGGTAAGAGCAGACATTTAGATAGTTATAAAAGCCCATTCTGTTTATGAGCTGCAGCTACTTCTTATTACTGGTGTTTTAAAAGATCTTCTTGTTCTTCGCAGCCTCTTCCTTCTATGCCTGTTCTTTGTAGTAAAGGTCTTTAAGTTATCTTACAATTATGTGGGCTCTTGTCCATCCGAACAGGCAAGCTATGAAGAAAAGAAGCACATCGAGATAGACGAATGCCAAAGCAATCAGTTCCTTTTGAAGCTATTGGAAGTAGCTATATTAGAGAAAACCAATAAAGAAGTTAAGACGATAGTTTCTTTTGATGAGTAATAAAGCTTTGCTAGTCTTGAATCCTGACAGCAAAAGAAGTATATTCAAGAAGATGCAAGCATAGTCTTTGAATATACTCTTAAATAGCCTTAAAAAGGCTTTTCTTTCGCCACTATCATCTCGAGTGTCTCTTATAGCTTGTAAAATATAGTTTATTCTCCAGGGCATAAGTATCAAGAGTAGAGCAATAATGATGAGATAAGGGAAATCTGCCAAAGATTCAGCAAACATTCCATTAATGTATTGAGAAACTAAAGGCTATTTTCTTGGATACTCATTCCTTTAACAAAGAGAGTATATGCTTTCCAAGTCCAACATTTCTGAACTCTTGAAAATGTATTATTTCAAGACCGAGGTGAGTTCCCATTTGCACTTTCTTCTCATCAATACTCTCAAACTTTTTATCCTAATCCAAGTCAAGTAAATGAACAGTATCTGGAACCCAGAAAGGATTTTTGCCAGATTTTAAACGAAGACACTATACAAAAAATAGAGCTTTTTCACATTTTGGTATTTTTAGAACCCTTCTATTCCCATAGGACCGTACTTATAAGCTGTTAACTTAACGTACTTCAAATAGGTGATTGGAGCTATCAGAATAGATAAGATTTTCAAGGGTAAGTACTTCAGATCATTGAACATTTGCTTGTACATTGAAAATAAGATTGTGAAGAAATAATTTTTGTCATTATGATGAGAGTAGATTTTGATGAAAGTGGGCAGTCTCCAAAGAGTCAAAGGCAACAAGAACAGAAAACCGATTAGCGAAACAATTATTTCAACAACAAGATAAACAAACTTGAGGAAGAATGCCTTCATTAGTTAGTATTGGTACCAATACTAATTGGAGATTTCAGACAAATTGCTTCCTTTTTGAACTTTGCTTTTTATCTTCTCAATCATTCTGTTTGTCAGAAACAGACAAATTATTTTTTGAATCAAAATGATTCTTTCCAAACCATGAGCCTTCTTCCAAAATAATGTATTTTCTTATTAGTTTCGAATTTTTCCATCTTCTTTCATCCTATTACACATCTAAAGATAGTATTCGCCTTTAGATGATTTGGCAACATTAAGGTAGTAATATTGTCCATATAATCTATAGAGATGGGAAGGAGTATCTTTAGGCTACAATTTGTTTGAGTAGATTGAAAGGAGTGTCGCTTTGAGTAGGAAATAAAGTGGCAAATGAGGCAGGTCGTCTTTGAGAGTAGACCAAGCTAGTCGTAGATATTAAAATACTAAGCTTTGGTCTGCAATCAGCCACATTTACATATAGCGGCTATACTCTTAATTTCGAAGTAATTTTTTATTTCTCTAGAAAACCTCATTTTGTGTCAAATTTGCTTTTGTTTGCTTATAGTTTTCAAAAGGCTTCTTTGGACGATAAATGAGAATTAGAGCATTCAGTAAGAATAAGATAGGCAAAAAAAGAAGCTACAGAAATGACAGTAAAACATACTTTAAAACAAAGACTCTTTATAGCTAATATTAGCTATCAATCAGATACTTAACCCACCTTATTTTCCAAGGCTTCAAAAGAGTAGCTAGTACGATAGGTATCAAGTAGAGAACATCGATTGTCTGCTAAGCGAAGCATTGAAAAGTTTTATACTCCAAAATAAGCTGATTTTGAGAGACGAATTCCTTGTCATCTGCGTTTTTGTTCTTTTATCGAAATTTCTCAACTAGCATATTTCTTCTTTTAAACTTATATTGTAGAACAAAAATGAAGATGTTGCAGATAAAGAAAGGAACTCTTATTATGCACTTTACTAGGAGTGATCGAAATTAACTGCCAAACAAGTCTTAGATGTTTTAATGCTGATTTATCAACATTTTTAAGCACAACTTCGACTAAGACCAGCAAATGGGGAACATTAGAACCTCGGCAATTATTTGCAATGTTTGGAGAAACGCAAAACCAAAGTGTTGAATAGCAACTTTCCATTTGATGTGAGTGGTATTTAGCTTTTCGAGATATTTTGTCCTTTTGTAATGGATCAAATTGAAAAACCCAAAAGTCGAAATGAAGAATAAATCGTTTATAGTAAAGATATAAGTTATTGTAAGTAGGACCAAACAGTTAAGTACATTGTTATCCGACTTCTCTTTCTTATAGGTCTCCTCTTCTAATTTGAATCTCCAAGGGAAAGCTTTGAAGAATACCTTCACATAAAAAAACTAAACATATATGATTATGCTTTCTCTCACACAATCGAAAATATGTTTAAGGTATTTGTATTGCGAGTCAGATCGATATTCATAAGAAAAAGTTTTCCCCATATTGACTAGCAAGAGCATATTAGTTATAGTCAGAAAAATGCTCAAGATGTCAATTAGCAAAAAGTAGCAGAGCTCAAAGTGCTATTTGACTGACTTAAGCTTGTTTAGATTGTATTTTTCGATCATTGAGAGATAACCCTTCCTCATTAGGATCAGCAATCCTGTTAAAGCTAATGTTACACCTCCGATCTTTAACCACAAATCGTGATTCTAAAGCTCAAGGAAGTAGTAGACTGCATAGAACTCAAGGCAGAAAGTGGATAGAGCAACCACAAGTAAGACGATTTTGGGTAGCCACATGATTGCATATATTAGTAAGGTCGAGCTATACTACTTTGAGAAGAGAAAGTGGTCAACGATTCGTAGGAGTAGATAGTTCGGAAGGTATGTAAGTATTGACAAGGTCTTAGCTAGGAACTTGTTGATAATGACTGGAACTTTGAGTATTTGAAGAAGAAGTAAATCTTGCTCCATGAAATATCGTTTTTTATGATAATAGGAAAATATCTAAAATAAAAGTTAAGCTACTGCATTTACTTGCATTTGATTATCTTTGGCAGGTTGCACTTATATTCCAAGAATAATTTGGAGATTGGAATAGAATATGTAAAAGAAACTTTTCACCAGACTTTACTACACTGAGTGCTTCAACCACTCCGAAGATGTCACCACGAAACTCATTGACTGCATTGTGAACAGAGCACTGGATTCCTCCATAGCGAAAGAAAGCCAACAAAAGGAGATAGATATGCTTCGTGAGGAATCAATGAATAGGCAAACTTATACTGTAGAACAGGCGTTCACTAGAAAACCCTTTAGAACACTGCTCAATTAAGATACGAATGTTGTAAATTTGTCCTCATTTAGTTCAGTTTCGTGAAGGAGGCAGCAAGACCTTACTCTGCTAAAATCAATACCTTTAAAAGATAGCTTCCTCAACAGAAAAACAACAGGAGATCTCAATATCGATACAGTCGAAATTCAACTATCAAATCGGCTAAAAGTATTGCTTCCAATGCTGGGCAAGAAAGAAGAAAAGGTAGATTTGAGAGGGTCAGCAACGATAGGTTTATTATACTACCAGACGAAAGCGAAGGTTAAAACTTTGAGGAATAGCAATACATAGCTATGCTTAGGGTAAAGAAAGCGAAAGAGGAGGCTTATGAAAAGTAAAAGTTCAAGTTTTTCAAAACGATGGCAGAAAGTCAGGAAAAAAACGAAAAAATAAACAAGAAATTCATACAGCAAATGAGTAACAAAAACTTTTACTACACGAAAAGTGGTTAACTTATGGAGACATCAATCCTTCCTAACCCAATAAAGCTCTTGAAAAAAACTATCACCAGCAAAACATAAAACACTAAGAGGCAACCTAATCTATAGCAATCCAAACCTGAGACAATCATAGTCGAATACCGATAAAAGTAAAACCCTTTTAAGAAGGTAAACTAACCTGTGTTAATTGATACGAGTAAGAAAAACCTTTTTTACAAATCCTAAAACTGCAAGTACAAGGTATTAGACTGACTTTTTTGATCGTGTTTCAAGGCATTTTATGGGCTGTTTTATGCTATACTTAACTATATACCATATTATTTGTTGAGATATGAAGGCCATTATTCTAGTTGGAGGTTACGGGACAAGAATGAGACCACTCACTTTCCACTGTCCTAAACCTATCTTCCCGTTTGTCTCCAAAACACCAGTAGAACATATCGTCCAGGCTCTCAAGAGGATTGGGGTCAAATAAATCATACTCGGTATCAACTGCCAATCTCACAACAAGGTCACATCAGAGGTAAACATCCAGATCTAACTCAGGAGTTCAAGCAACATTAAGTGACATAAGGCAAAGTGGTCCCCATTAACGCCCAAGCTGCAGATCTCATCAACACTTTGGCCCCACTGGAGGAAAAATATGGTGTTAAGTTCATTTATTCTCAAAAGCAAGAAGCCTTAGGGACTGCAGGACCAATCAAATACGCGGAGAAAGAACTTCTCTAAGGAAACACAGATGGACGGTTCTTGGTGTTCAACAGTGATGTTATATGTAACTACCCGCTGCATGAGTTGCTTGCTTTCCACATAAAACACGGAAAATAAGGATCAGTATTGCTGGCAACGGTTTAAGAACCAAGCAGATTCGGAGTGGTGGTAAGCGAAAAGGAAACTGGAAAAGTTTAGCGATTCGTCTAAAAGCCTAAAGAGTTCGTAGGAAACCACATCAATGCTGGTATTTACGTGCTTAATACCTCCATTCTGAAAAGGATTCCAGAAAAGTTCTGCATGATATAGACGGAAATTTTCCCCATTATGGCCTCGGAAGGGTAGCTCTACTCTATGCCAATCAAAGATAACTTTTGGTTCGATATTGGCAAGCCTGCTGACTATTTGAGAGCACAAGGAGCCTACCTAGACTACTACGAGATCCATACTCACCCTGAATACAAAAACGGCAACATTTTCATCCATCCTACATCCACCATTGGTCCCGACTGCAAGATTGGGCCTAATGTTGCAATCGGCCCTAACTGTAAGATTGGCAAAGGGGTCAGACTAGCTCATTGCAGCATTATTGCAGACACTGAAATCAAAGACTTTACCTTCATTAGTGGCGCGATTATTTCGTGGAACTGCCTGATTGGAAATCATGTGCGTATCGAAGGTTTGACAGCCATTGCTGAAGATTGTGAGATTAAGGACGATGTGAGAATAAGTGACAGTCTGATATGCTCACACAAATGCCTTTCGACCAATGTCCAGAGATAAACGCTCCTATGATTATTGTCTAAATATCAAAGCTTTGTATTTGAAATCATATAATACTATAAGTCTTAAGTAGCAAATGCAAAAAGTTTAGGTTGATAGCTAAGATAGTATCCTTCTCTAGAGGGGTAGAGATGCTTAAAGAAGAGGACAGAATGACAAAGCAGTTGGTAAAGCGGAAAGAAAGATTCACTTGTAACATCCACTGAGTAATATGTTGATATTTGTACTTGCAATAGTTATTGTTTTTGTCATCTCGGCTGTGTGGTTCAGATCAAATGCACAATAAGCTCGCAACATGTTGAGTTAGAAACCAACAGTTCTAAGACCATAAGTACAAAAAAAAGTATGCTAGATCTAACTTTAAAACAAAGATTTGTACCCTGTGGTCAATCACCCTCCTCAAGCTGAGCACAAACATCCCATCTCTCCATTATTGTATGCAAGTTTAGGAGTACCTCATGTGGGTGGCATCTTTAACTATACAAAGGTGTGTCTATCTAATTTCAAAGACTACTAAAAGGAATTGTATGAATTTTTTAGACCCTACAACGTAGATCTATCAACACTCAGGATACAGACTGTGAGTATGCCATTTACGGCTCTCAAGGAAACGGCAACGAATCCTATGTTCTTTGTAAAAACTTCATAAGCACATCTTCGGCGTTAGTTAACATAGGCCAGGATGGAAAGGATAGCTTTGGTTGCTCAATAAGTGCCTAATTCAACATTCCGAACTATCTTTATGAATGCAGAAAGCACTCCTACTTTGAAGAGACCTGTCCCAACAACCATGGTTTGACGAAGTTTGCTCGAAAGTGCTTTGGAGATGAGTTGGAGAAGATAGAAGACTATGATTTTACCTTGATAAACAAGGAAATTGACCTAGAAAGACTTACGGATAAAAACATAATCCTCAAACTAAACGCAGGTGGGAACTAATGGGCAGCCTTGCGCAATGTGCCCCTAGAGTACCTCTAAAAGATAGACCAACTCATCTTGGTGGTGTATCTGCCGCATTAGCAGCTAAGAAACACTGTGTATTGGGGAAATCTTGATATAATCAACAGTTTGAGATAAAGCTTTGTGAGTGTATATGTCCATTTGAACAATATGTACAGGATCAAGATAGCCGAGATGAAAGAAATGTAGCGGAAGTATAGTTGTGCTGTATTTTATGTCACTCTTGTGAATAAAAAGCTCATAAAGCTGAATAGCGACAGTCGTTCATACAACCAAAAGATCCCAAGCTACAAAAACAACCCAAATGATGACTACCTACAAATAATAGAATAGTAATGATTTTTATGGCCCTCTCATATTAGCGTTTATTATATTTGAACCATCAATTCTGAAATGCAGCTACTGAAAGCCCCAATCCAGGTGAGAGCATAGGCAGCCAAAATCTAATTGATTATTGTAATAATTGTCATCTTTTTATAATACATTTGATATTTAATAGTTGATTTGAAGGATGATCTAGAAGGAAGCTGATCCCCCTCAAGACAAGGACAAGCAGCTGCGCTAGCGAAGGAAGGTCAAAAATGTTGTAGGATATGTCTCTTTGCTTATTTTGTACGCACTTATTATAGTCTATGCAGTTTTCGTGCAGTCCATTGAGTCTGCTATTGCTGTCGTTTTTCTCATCATCTCGCTCATCTGCAACATCACCAGTCCTGCCTACCTTGCACTCAAAAACTAGAATGACTCAGTATTCTAGTGGACCAAAGTGGTAAACTATAACATTGATCGTGCTCTGTGGTTAATCTTTGTCTTCATTAGCACTTGCTTTTTTATCGTCAAAACAGCCTTATATTACACAGGAATATCCGGCAATTTGGATGTTGAGATGCAACAAATGCTTGAACTGGACTCAGCTTTGATTATATTCTTACCATTGGTCCTTTTACCGTTTGCGGCTGCAGCATCTATCAAGCGACCCAAAAGCAAACTACTAAAAGACTACGCCTAAAAGTTGAACCAATACGTACCTCTGCCTCTGTATCTCATGATGGGAGCTCTGATTGTACTCATCCAGATCTTTAGCGTTTCTATAGCAGGTCTAATCTACTTCGGGTTGGCCATTTATCTGTTTTGGATGAAAAACTTTAACTTCTACGATTTATAGTTCAAAGTGTTACTGGTAATAGTGCAATCTTTGACGGCAGTTATGTTGGTCCTCAGCTATCTTGCAACCATTAGCTATCTTCAAACACCCGAGACATATAAATACTTTGAGTTTTTCGGGATAAATTCAATAAACGACTTTTCAATCTCAACAACCGCCAGAGGGCACATTATTTGTGAAGCCATTTTGTCTTTGCTTACTGCTTATCTCAATCGGCTCTTTATCTACCAAACCTTCAACATCCTTTTGACCAAAGATCAAGGGTCTTAGTTTGACAAAATCATCAAAAATAGCAAAAATAGGAAGCAAGATCTATAGAAAGAAAGCTAGGAAGCCAATGCTCAGCCTCAGTTGAAAAGAGCTCAATCAGAGATGATCAGAATATCCAATAAAGTAAGAGCTATTCAAAAGTAGGTCTAAATGAGAGATTTTACCTAACGAGGTACCGAGAGGTCTAGTCCTTACTAAATATCAATCAAAAAGTCGAATAAGCCCGACCGCATAGAAGACAAGGAAAAGTTCTATGACTTGATTGATTTCTAATAACAACAACAAAGAGATGATGATTCTCCGGAACTGCTGAACAAAAAGAGGAAAAATGCGAAGGTATAAGAATAGCAAAAGTTCGCCAAGTTTAAGCATCAGGTTTTGCAAGCTATTAACACAGTTTTTCGATTCCTCAACTCTCCCTAGTTTTCACTGAGAGTTGTTGAGCTGCTTTCAATCGTAGTGATTCAAAGATTCAACAACATCTACAGTTTCGTGGCTCTGATCTGGCTGGCAATGGTTTCAAGCATATAAAATAAAAAATTCATCCTGATAATCACAGCCTGCGTAATGTTCCCCATGTAGTTTGTGAATTTCGTAATAGCCTACATATTTAACATTCCTTACTCTCCAGCCCTCAAAGTTACTGGTGCAGAAATCTATGGGTTCAACCTTTCTTCCCAAATGTGGCTTGACATTCTCATTTTCAATCTTTACTTCAACTATATAATACTCTTTATCAAGTCTTACAAGGACATCACTAAGAATGTCTTCAGAAGTACTCGTGATTAGAAGCAAAAACCCACAGGTTGGCAGCTTTTTGTAGCATTTCTTTTTAGGTACTCATATCTCCTCACACTGGTCTGGATGTTTTTCTTAGGTTTTTCTTACCCAACAGTCATGGACATCATTCTGGTTGCACTTTTTCTCATATTTTTCTCAAATGGGGACAACCTGATCATCAGCAAAAGGGTCAGAGGAGGTCGTTAAAGACTGACATTGACAACCTTTGCTAAAAAATATTGGTTTATAATAGTCTACTACACTCTTCTATGCATAGTCGCCAAGTATATCTACTTTTTGTTCTTTCCTGGGCTTCCTTCGTAAACTGTTCTGCAGCTAATGCCCACAGGCATCAACGAAGCTTATGATTGGAGTTTCAACTTTTCATTATCTTCTCAAGACGTTTCAAACACTACTCCTTGGTTCATTCTCTACGTTCTTGCATAAATTCAAATAATAATCTATAGGTCCGAAATTTACACTTCTCTCAGTTTTTCTATAATGTCATTCATTGCTGAAGAAAACCCAACCAAACCAAAGACCGATAAAGACGAGTTCAAGAAAAATTTCATAAAATTTATAATCGGTGTGAACGAAATTTACTATCAAAGTCTTTACTATGTTACGGGGATCATCATTATTGGATGCAGCTATAGATGGAGTTTCTTAGGCCTCGCAATCATAATCTTCACACTTATTGGCCTTTACACGCATTTCAACAAAAATTTGCTGGGAATAATTCTCTTCTTGAATCTTTCTTTTATCTTCGTGAACTTTTTCGTAGGACTCATCAACGATTTCGATAGTGTCAAACAAGCCTTAGGTGCAAACGTCGTTAAAATAATCAATTAGATCTCAACTTTCATTGGCTTGTCCTTGTCTGACGGGTCTTATGCTAGTGTCTTTATCCTCAACGTTGTCATCTTTTACTTCTGCGTACTCAGCTATGGCTTAGCCAATGTTCTTTAAACTTCAGTCAGGCAGAATAGTATTTAACTTTCATAGGAATCAGAACGCAGAAATAGCTTGAGAGAAAGTTTAAGAGGAGAGACTGATATGCTCCCTAGGCAAAGCATACATGAGAAGTCACTGGTGTAATCTGATATTTAGGACGAAAAATTTGCTGAAAACTACCAAAAAGGTGTCATAGCTTAAACTCAAACCTACTATCACTAAAACTTGATTAAGAAGTACTCATGGCTTCGTAGTCTGGGCAAATTTTTCGTAATTTTCTGGACAGACATGGTGGCTATCTTTGTGATTCTGTAATGCCTTTTCTTCAGAGTTTCCATTTCAATGCTCCTTTTCCTCATCATTTACATGATTTTCTACTTTACTTTATTTGACAAATTAGGAAATCTTTTCAAAAACTCAGGTTATTATGACTATATAGAATCCCAATTATCAGGATTCACTGCTAAGCAGTCTCTTCTGTAGAAGTAAAAAGATTTCGGGAGCCTCATATCAGATAAAAAGGAACTTTTGAAGGCTTAGCAGGAAATGCAGATGATTTAAAAGAATGCAAAACTGCTGAAAAATTCTTGGAAAAGGAAAATTTGGAAATATTCTGCAATCTTAAGTTCTGTGTGCTTAGTTCTGACCTATGCCAGTCAATTTGTCACATCATAATTCTACAATCAATTCATTAGCTTTGAGTATACCTAACAACTTGAAATAGGCCTTTTTATTATTGGTATCAATGTGAATCTTGGGCAGGATTTGGGGCTATATATCTACTTCTATTATTTTATGGTTATCATCAACGTTTTTGAAAAACTAATCATTGTATTCATCGACAAGATGAGTTTGTTAGCTGCTGAAGAAGACTAAAGTGGATTGAAAAAGACCATTAGTGACCTTCCAGTCTTGTAAAACCCCGATTACCTTATTAACTCTCACGTCAGTGAGCAGTTTATTGAGAAAGTTGAAATTTTTGAGGAAATTGTTCAGTAGGACTCAAAAGTGAGTCAAATAGCTCAAATAAAACAGTAGGAGGAGTAAAGTTAGTACTTTTAACAAGCAAATATGCTGATTTACTTTACTTACAAGCACACCCAAGTGAAGATAAGTACGATGTATGGCATTTTAAACCTTATAATTAGATTGTACCTTTGGCTGATGCTCATTAATGTCTACGAAAAGACCAACATCTTCGCTTTTTTCTACCTTATAGCAGTCCTTATCTTTTGGTTCAAGCCACTAAACTTTGACCTCATCCGAAATATAAACAAGGCAGCAATCATCATCCTTATCCTACAATACCTTGCTTTACTGCTCGATATGAACTCTACGATTTCTTCTCTTCCACTGCCCTACGGAAAAAACCTGAGTTTGCTGTAAAAATACATTCATAACTCTGATTGGGTAAATTTTATTGCAGTCAGCAGCTAAACTGCCAATAGCAACAATAACTCTTTTCTAATATCTTTCATAATAAACTCAATAATCATCTTCCTTACTTAGCTTTGCTTCACAATCTTTACTGTTTTGTCTGAATCCATGATGTAAAACATCTTTTCAGTCTACCTAAAGTACCAAGACATTGTGAATAAGCTGACCTCAATCAGCCTCTCAGATCCCATCATCATCAATTACAATCACTACAAACAGTTCAAATACAAAGTTGCATCCTTTCTGTATTAAAACATCATAATGAGCTCCTACTTGTTGGTTTCAATACTTATCTTCATTTTGCTAGCAGGAGTACAAGGATACCTAGCACTAGTTTTGCTTGTGATTGCTTTTGGCTATATCTATGTAGGCATTTTCTTGAAAGTTAGCTAAAGTCAAAAAATATTTTAATATACTCGTATCTACTTTAGAGCCTTTAATGTACTCCAGTTCATCATCATATTCATCACTAATGTCCTCAACATTCCCGTCATTGCTGAAAAAGACCAGGTTGTGAAAATCGCGGGCGAATTCGGGGCACTTACTTCTCTTGAGCAGATTTTTTTGATGCTTTTTATTTAGCTTTGGATTGACCTTTACAACTCAAAGAGCTTCAAATAAATGAGTTAAGGATACCGTTAGCAGTCGGAGCGTAGAGAATTGATCTTTTTACGAGGTTTGGCCTTTCAAAGAAACAACTTTCTTATCAAAAGTTTAGTTAGGGAATACAAATAGGTCCTTTCTTTTGATCAGAGCATCTCCTCGGCTATAAAGATCATTAAGTAGTGGCACAAATCAACCAACAGAGAGATGCAGAATGTAGAGTACTAGTTCGAGGCCCACAAAGAAAACAAATACCTCTAGCAAATCCTCAAAGAGATAAAAGAGGAGAGTTTGGTTGACGACCACAAACAATTCTCGACTATCCTAGCGACCACAATCAGAAACTTCACTGACGTTAGTTTACTGTATAACTATATGCAGATGGTGACCTACATCGCCAATAACATACATAACATCAATTTCGAGAATGAGATTGTACTTTCAGGCTGGAGCTTCATTAAGGAGGACTACAACGTAATACAGGATCTTCTGGACAGGTTTGATGAAAGGTTTTAGTAGCTGGTGACTATGATTGGAGAATCGGATGAAGACGAAGAAATGGTGTTGACTTTGCAAAGAATGAAGTAGAATCTGATGGAGTAGTAGAATCAACAGGTGGATTAAGTAAAAGTCAAGTTGCTAACTCCTGCTAAATTGGTTATCGATGTTGAAGTTTAGGCTGGTAAGGGTATATCTAGCTTCATCTTGCCTTTTGTGCTGAGCAACATCTAGTCCTTCATTGTGCTTTTCATTGTTATTTACTATTTGGTCAATCCTTGTCTTTTGTCTTTCCCTCTCATTGTCTACACCTTTTGCTACTACTCAATAGCCACTCGCAAGTATGTTTACATCATCGTTATTTACCTTTTCCTGATCATTTTTGCCAGTTAGTTGCTAGAGTTACTACTTCCACCCTCTAATCTAATTACCCCATCTAATTTAGAGGTCATTAAGTTCCTTTACGTCACTAACACTGATACAGGCTAAATAAGCTTTGAATTGCCATATCTTTACTTTATGTTTGTCATACTTTTCTTTAGCCAGGAGGTGGTGCGCTACAAAGGGAATCGCTACAGAAGTGAGTTGGAAGTGGAGAATCTCTAACAGGCCTTTTTGCGAGTGCTACTGAATGAACCAACAAATTCACCTCTTAACATGTGGAAATACAGTAATCTGGATAGAGATGTGGTGGAGAACTTCAATCCTTTCAACATAGCAGCTTATGAAATCGAAAGCAAATTCTAAAAGCTAATCGGAGATGACACTGCTTTTGACGGTGTTTTCAGTGATCGCAAGATAGGTGTAGATTTGTACCCTGCGATGGCTGCAGTCCAGATTCTTCTAATGATCTACATCATATTCCTCTACCCCTACATGACAGATATCAGTGGATATACCCTTCAGGAGTCCACTAAGTACTTTCAGTTTAGCAGTGATATGGTCATTGCAGTGCTTGTGCATGTGGCCACGATCATCATAGAAAGGAGGATTGCCATTTTGGTGATGCCGCGCAAAAAGAAGCTTATCATCAAGTATGTCTATACTTTGATTATTTTCACTCTTTTCTGCTGGTTCATCTACTACCTGGCTCCCTTCCATAAACTACTTACAACTGCCTCTACCCTCTACAACCCCACTCCTGCTCTCATCGCCTTTTCCTTTTTCTACTTCATCTACTTTTACCTCTCTGCCCTACAAATCAAATATGGCTATAAAGAGTTTAAGAGCATGAATTCGTTGATGACTCGCAGAGGCTACATCAACTCCTATGCTGTCTCTGTCTATACTGCGATCCCTTTCCTCTATGAACTCAAGATCATCATAGATTGGACGTTTACTGAAACAAGTCTCACTCTGTTTGACTGGTTTAGGCAGTTCAGCATTTATCTAAGAGCTTTCAGAGCTAAAATACAATACTATTCAGCAACTTCATTCGTTCTTGGGCAGCCTCAAGATTGGTATCAGAAGATAGTAGGCTGGATTGGCTTCATTATCATTGTAATCATCATTTTTGGTCCAATGATCCTCTTCTCAGGGTTGAACCCAATTGCCTAGCCAAATTTAGTCACTAGTGGCTCTCTTTCAGTGGCCCTCCAGGTCGTAAATGGGAACTCCTTCACCTTGTACGAAACTTCACACTTTTCAACTCCTCCACAAACTTTCACGCAGGAACGATTTGTAGACGATGGATTCATTAACGTGCCAGTGCTCCAACAAATGACTTCCTCAGATATACCTGAGCAGTTTTAGTTGGTCACTTACTAGCCTATCAGTGACACAAATTGGGGCATAGCTTCACCCAATTACTATGCTTTGCTTTACCTACTCAATGAAACAATTTATGAACTGAACTAGACAGGCAACTCTACTCGCCAGTTTCAACTTTCCACCACTTATCAACTCAATCGCCAAGTGACATCAACCATTGCGACTGATACTCAGTTCTTTTACCCTTCTTCTACAACCTATCTCAACCTTACTTTACTGCAGGCCCTCTACGCCACTTTAACTGATTGCCAGGCATCAGCCTACATCCCAGGATTCTATATCTCGCTGATAAGGCTCAACACTATAGGTACTACCTATAAGCCGCGTCCGATCTTATATACAAATGCCTCAGGTTAGCCTTACCTTTACAACGTCACTTTGAATCTACAATGTGATGGAGCTTCTAATGCCTCAGATACCAACAATGTCTATTGGAGTCTTTATCTTCAAAATGTTACTCAAGGAGTCCAGCTTTACGTCTATTGCGACAAATACCAGAATGTGATTGGAGGCTACGGCTTTACGGCACTCTACACCTCGATAATATTGGTGGTGGCAGGATTTGTGAGGTCTATGTTCGATGGAAATATGCCACTGATTCCTTACTAGATGAATCCAAGGCCAGACAACATCCTTCAGATTTGTGAGGCCATTGCAACACTGAGAGTCAGAAAACAATACAGAGACTAGTACTTGATGTATTACTAGCTGATTGACTTGATCCGTTCGCCATAGATAATGAAGTACATGAGTGGCAGTTTTCCGTATCTGATTGAAAAAGCTCACTACTAGAAGCAGCGAGAGGAGAAAATGAAATAGTTGGAGAAAAATAAGACAATTTGATTGTTATCTTAACCATTTATTAGTTAAAATTAGATAGTAAGAAAAATGAGCCAGCTTTCAGTCGAACTGAGGCACGCTAAAAGGAGTAATCTTACTTAAATTGACCTTTCCGAAAGGTTTTTGGCCTCACTTCCTAAAGAACTGTACTCTATCCAAAGTTTGCTGCATCTCAATCTCAATCGCAACAATATCTCACATATTGATTCTTCCATAGCACAACTTTAAAAACTTCAGACCTTATTACTCGAAAATAATGATCTTGCTTAGCTTCCTAAAGAAATTTTGAAACTAAAAGAGCTAACTTTGTTTCAAATCAAAGGAAACCCTTTAACTGGAAAATTTACATCATTGCTGGTCCTTGATAATTGCTGTTAATAGATGAATACATTAAGGAATTGTTTCGAAAGTTTTGAGAATAGAATTGCTGCAGTAAGTTTTTAATAATAAGACTCCTTCATGGCTTTTATAGCATCCCTAGAAAGAGGTATAGAAGGAAAAAGACTATTTGACTTAAAAGCTTAAAATAAGCCCCAAGAAAAAGATAATTCAACGTCGCCCGATAGTTATCAAAAACTAGCCAATCCTTGAAAGCTAAAGGTAGTCAAAAAATGGTGCTTTGGTGGTGAATACCAAAGATTTGGAGCTTTATAAAGAAGTAAATAAGAGTTAGTATTACTCTTTGTACACTGGGGAGTATTGTGGGCTCTAAGTAAACATAAAGATCTTTTCGAAAACTGATGAATAATCTCTAAATACCTTCAAAAATGAGCAAAAACTGATGACAATTTATAGACATCCAAACATCGCAGCTTTTATCGGAGTTTGCTAGGAAGATTTACCTCAAATAATTACATAAAGACTCTCCAAATCTCTAGGCGAAAGACTGATAAGTAGTTAATAAAGTTTAAGTAATGAGCTAAGAACAAAAGTTATATTCCAATTGGTATCAGCTGTGAACTTTTTACACAACCATGGAGTTATACATGGTGGCATTTCCCTTTTTAGTGTGTTTTTGGATTCAAATGAGAATCTAAAACTGACCAACTTTTAATTTGCTCATCACCAGGTAAGTCCATTTGTATTTAGAGTTAACGCTTTTTGAGCAAAAAGGGCACAAGAAAAGGTTTAGAGCTTTACTTACCTCCTTAATGCCGATAAATGGAAATCTCAAATCAATAATCAGACATTTTTGCACTTGGCACTTTGATCTACGAACTCTATACGAGGCCCTTGGCTTCTTAGGCACCTGAAATAAGCTAATTCTTCAATAACCCCCATAATAAGGAACTATTGCCACGTCACCCTAAGATTAAGCAATAGATTTGGTAAAAAAGTAAAAATTTGTTGACTTAGTAAAAAATTGCAGGAACAAGTAACCATCCTAAAGGCCAAGTTGTTCGTAGCTCTCAAAATTCAAGGGTTGGTGATTAAAGAAGTGATATTTTATGTGAAAGTATGTTATTATCTCAATTATGATCATAAGTAGAAAATTGTAGAACTCTTTCTTACAGTCCTCTTTCGAACTAAACTTTTTCCCTCAGCAGCCACTCTTTCTCTTTTTGTATCTTTAGTTTTCCCAGCAATTTAGTAAACAGGGAAGCCAAATCTTTCTTGATTAAAGCGACTATTTCAGTCAAATTATTCTATTGCTCGTAAATAAACTTAAACTAAAAGGGCTATTAAAAGTTGCGCTATTGTAGCTCAGTGACTAACTACTGAATACATTCAACTGTTTCGAAGTTTCTTGACTGCTTACTTATAAATGAGAGTTGGCTTTACTTATGTATTAGCTCCGATCTTGCAGTTAGTGCCTCCTCCTTAAAATCATGCAAGGCTATTAATGATTCTCTCACCTTTCTCTACAATTATGAGATTATTTTCTATTTTTATTGGACTGAGGCCTGCAGTTGCTAGTTGAGAGCTTTTAGTTCCCACAACTATTGCTAAAGAACGTTTTGCTGTTGAAGAGATTGAGTTTCTTCATATTAATAGACCTTGAGCTTCAAAAACTCTAACTAAGCCTTGACTTGTTCCTCACTGAGTTCTTTTTCTCTTAGCTCTTTCAAATACTGATCTCTTTCTTTGCTGCATTGTTTAAGTTAGCTATATAGATCTTCACTCATTTTGTAAAGCTAGTTTCTTTACTAGGTTAGTGCTTTGATTGTTTCTGCGTACTTGGAGTGGCTGTCTATTTGGCTTTTACTCAAAGGATGACTGTCACTGCTACGTTCAGAGTTGGAACAACTTTTTTTCTTAGGTTAAACACTTTCAGGAGAGTGCTATGAGCCGTTATCCCTCGACTTTGGGCTCAAACGAAGTGATCTGCTATTCTTTGAGCTATGAGATTTAAACTAAGGCTACCTTTTATTGACCTATAGCAATATTTCTGCCTTAATTGTAGCTTTTGGATCAAGAGACTTCTCGAATCTAAAAATTCTGAACCCTTTTAGATATTCTTGCAGCGGATAGAAGATGGTTATAGTGGCAATACCAATGATTTCCTACTTTCGAGCAATGCCTTTCTGCGCATCTTATGTTTCGCTCACTACCAATATGAGTTGTAGCTTGGTTAAGCAAAATGTACTTGGCTTGAAGGAAGTTCGCACACATCGGTTTTGAAGCTCAACGTTAATTGTGTATTAAAAGCGAGGTTTTGCTGAGCTTGGCTATCACAAGCGGTGGCTATCGGAGAGGGATTTGAGAATCTATCGTCTGTGTTAAAAGAGGGAGACCCAATCCAAGGAGAAGCGAGTATTCAGCTGATTTGTGAGTGGTTAACCCTTGACATTCAGTAACTTTTGCACTTATTTTCCAGTCAAACATAGGTTGAACCAATTATAAAAATTATTATGCACTTTAGTATTTTCTATCCAAGCACGCAGACAACATCTACCTCATGTTTATTCATTTTTTGGCCTCATATGAAAAATTGGTTAATTTCTGAGTTAAGTTCTTTCAGAATTTGGGACTGCTTATTATAGAAATTAATGCAGTCTATTCCTTGGCAGCAAACCAGCAGGCACCAAACTAACCTTAGCCCCACCAAAGCCACCTTCGCCTTTCCCAAAGATACCCGTTTCAAAAGCAGCAAGAACATATTGTAACGTCTTTGACCACTTAGATGCGACTCCTTCTATAACATCCCTTCCTCACTAGGAAAAGCTCCAGCCCCAGGCATCGGCAAAGGAAACAAAGTTCAAATCATCAACCACAATACCACTACCCCTTCTCCCCAAAATTACCAAATCCACTCGGACCTTGATGACAAAAAGAAAGGTATTCGATTCGGGTTGGGCCGATAGGTAATTCAGCTCTGATTTTAGAAGATTAAATACAACGGAATCTTTGAAAAATCCTAAACTCCCTAGCCTGGGCATTACTAAGTCTTCAAAAACAATTAGAACAAGAAAGGGTTCACATTGTATTCTAAATTACAGTTGCCTCAATTCTCCAACAATAAAAACCCAGGACCAGGGCACTACCAATCTGTCCAATCCCTCAACACTTCAGGTCGGTACATTCTCTCACAGATGACAAATTGCCCAGGCTACAAGATAAAGCCAGTCAAAGACTTTGTCCATGTGAACAGGAATCCAGGACCAGGGCAATATACCCTTGAGCAGTAGAACCTGAATGCTACAGGACGCTATTCGATTTCAAAGCATGAGAACAGCCGTTGCAGGACGTTCAGCAAGTCGGCCAAAGTTCTACCAACCAAGAAAGAGATTCCTGGTCCAGGAGCCTACAATTACGTTTCCTAATTCGGAAGAAAATTATGATACTTGAAGAAGTTATATAACACATCATTATCCCCATTTTCATTACTTTTTTAACAAAAGCGACATAAACTCTTTCTTACTGATTGTCCCATCGCCATTCTAGTCGACTTAGTCAAATATTTTCTTTATTTATTCACTGGTTTCATCAGTCCCGTCAAGAAAAGCTTTGACTTAATCGATTGTGATGTAACCTGAGTGGTCAGCATCCAGATAATTGAAGGCATTTTCCAGCCTTTACTCTTCAAGAAGTTTTTACTAATTGCTAGCGGCCACAATAAATTAGGTAAAATCGATTTGTCCTGAGCCATTTGTATCCACAAGTTGAAGGATCTTCTCTATTTCTTTGTCAGTAAGGGAAGAGGTCGAATGCTGATTGAAAACTGAGATCAGCTCTTACTTTTCGATGACTCCATCACCATCTTTGTCTATTTCCTTGAAGACCCTTAATAAATTATCTTTGTCTTTGTTGGAATAAAGCTGAGAAGCAATGAAAGTGTATACTACAGCTTTTAGTTTGTTTTTGAAATGAAAAGACTTGAGATTTGCCACAACTTCTGTTTCGATCATATCGATTTCTTTTTTTGATATTTAATCGTGAATCCCTGCTAGCCATGGGCTGGTAAGGGCTTACTCAGCTGAGATTCTTTCATTTGGGTTTTTATTCAGCATTTTCATCACTAGTTCTTTAGCCCTTTTGTTCCTTTTTGACCAAATCGAACCTAAATGAGCTAAGAGGTACTTTTGAATTCAACCGGCATTA
>Ga0316217_10002468_pt1 | contig 22221 bp, 20 predicted proteins | sample 1anoAmetaG_FD_203633 | JGI IMG/M metagenome (GOLD analysis project Ga0316217, IMG submission 203633) | Freshwater microbial communities from Trout Bog Lake, Wisconsin, USA - 1anoA | ecosystem: Environmental > Aquatic > Freshwater > Lake > Hypolimnion/Profundal zone | place: USA: Wisconsin...
ATTGCGCGCGTTCAGGAAAATTCTGATTTTGGAGCCGACCACTTTGCCATATAAATCAGCCAGCGAATTTGTGCTGGGCGCCGATGTTTTTAGGGTCGAATCGTAATCCAGCTTGGTCTTGCCCCCGAGGTCGGTGCGATCACGGATGCTGAGGAATTCCAGTTCCACTTGATGTCCGCCCTCCGGGGTTGCCTGTAACACCGTAAGTGCGTATTTCTTTTCCCGGGTTGCGGCCTCTTTCAAGGAATCGGGCTGGGCGGGGCCGAGCAAGTTGGGAGTCGTGTACTCGCCGGTTCGCTTCGTTTCAATGTCCAACACTATGCGTTCGCCCACTGGCGGCCATTTCAATTTTAACTCCACCGGACCTGCTGGCGGCGGCTCTGGAGCCACGCCCTTGGAAGCCGCTTTGGCGGCAAACACGACGACCAGATATTTAGCCTGCTGGTCGCGCCCAAAGGGAATGAAGAAAGTGCGCGATTTTCCGCTGGACGGAACTGGTCCGTCGTAGGAAATCTCCGCAGTGATGGGGTGCCGGGCATTGCTGCCAATAATATGGCTGACTTGGTAGCGTATCCGGAATCTGAGCGAGCGCATGTCGCGGCCCATCCCACAGAAACCTTGTCCTTTGCCGCTGGCCTGCCCGGTGTGGTAGCTCCAGGAGTCCGGGCTCCACTGATAGATGTTTTCTCCCGGCTTGATTCTTTTCACCAGCAAACCAGAGTCGGTGGCGGCAGCTTGCTGCAAGGCGCTCAGGGTGGCATCGTCTATCTCGGCCATTTGAGCCACCGCGGTATAGGTTGGCGCCAAGGTGTAAGTCCCAGCGGTGGAAAGTGCATTGCCCGGCTCGCGCACCTCAAAAGGCACCCGTTGATCCACGAGCCTCGCGTCCGCTTCGAACACCTGGTAATTCAGCTCGGCTCCAGCTTCGACGCCCCAACCGTAACGGGCCTTGCGGCTGTTTTCATCCAGCATGATGTAAGCCGGGTACAGAACAATCACCGCCAAACCAAAGGCAACGGCCAGCCAGCGCAGGTTGCGCTGCGTGTGTGCGCTTGAGCCGGCCGCGCCGGTGCCGGCGCTCCCGCTGATTGCCCGCCAGACCGGCTTGATAATCAGGTAATCCACCCACCCGATCATCAAGCCAAGCAGCAGCGTAAACGCCGCGAAGTCCCACAAGTTGCGAAACATCGAGCCGCCCAGCCCCCGGCTGGCCGCCAAAGCTTTCACCGCGATCACCCAGGCGATCAGCATAAAAAAATCCACCGATAGCAGCGGCAGGAACAGTCCTGCGAAAGCCGCCCACCTCAGACCGCGAAGCCGGCCCGCCGAGCGGCGAATCTGAACCACGCCGATCCACCCGAGAATCGTGCCGGCAAGACCAGCCACCAAGCCGGCGGGCAACACGGCGTTGCGAAACAGGATTTGAGGGAGGGTGTGGCCGAAGCTTGGGTCGCTGGATGCGGGCCAACCCGCGAGCCACAATATAATCACGACCAGGAAGCATCCGATTCCCGCTGCCCCGGCGATGGCCGCGCGTGCCCAGCGTGCCGCTGGCAGCGCCGTTGTCGCTCGGGGCACGTTTTTGGGCCCGGTTCCCAACGCGAAACCTCCGGCGCCAGCGGACTTCAAGGTCTCCGCCACCACGGTTTCGATTACGGTCTTGAGTTCCCCGGCGGTCTGGTAGCGGCGTTCCGGTTCCCGCTCCAATGCGCGCAGCACCACTTCATCCAGCCGCACGTCAATGTGAACTTTCGCCGAGGGCAGTTCGATGCGCTTGCCCGGCAGTTCGCCGGTGAGCAACTCGTAAAAAACCACGCCCAAGGAATAAATGTCGGCGCGGCTGTCCACCCGCTGCGGATCGGTCTTCTGCTCGGGCGCGCTATAAGCCGGTGTGCCCACGGTGGTCTGCGTGGCGGATTCCGGCGCGGCGGATTCGCCCGCTTGGCCGCTGGCGTTGGCCGTGCCAAGCATTTTGGCGATGCCAAAATCGGCCACCTTCACCCGGCCGGCTTTGTCGAGCAGGAGATTCTCCGGCTTGATGTCGCGATGGACAATGCCCCGCTCGTGGGCAAATTGCAGCGCGTCGCACAGCGGCGGTACGATGGCCAAAGCCTCTTCCGGCGTGAACTTTCGCAAGCGCAGAAGCTGGCGCAAATTCACGCCGTCCACAAACTCCATGAGCAGGTAATAAAACCCGCCCGCCTGGCCAAAATCGTGGATGGTGACGATATTCGGATGGTTCAGCGCGGCCAGCGCCTGCGCCTCGCGCGTAAAGCGTTCGGCAAACTGCGGGTCGCGCACGCGCTCCGGCGCCAGCAGTTTCAGCGCGACGATCCGGTTCAGGGATTTTTGCCGCGCCTTGTACACCACGCCCATGCCGCCACGGCCCAGACATTCAAGAATTTCAAGCTGTGGAAAATGCGGCGCAAGCTGTTCCGGCGGCAGCGGTGGTTGCGCGGACAGTTCCGTGTCAACTTGCGTTGGCACCATGGCCTCGGCCAGCAGACAGCGCGGACACAGGCCGGCGGTGGCGCTCGAAGGCAACGCCGCGCCGCATTTTGGGCAGGAATTTGAAGCTGCTGATGATTCGCTCATACCAGTGTCCTGACGCAATGGGGTGGTTTGGTTACCAACATCTTCTTCAATTTCCCAAGGCGGCGAACAAAGCGCGCATCTCCGCCTCGACCAAGGCGGGGTCTTCGAGCGTGCCGGCCACTTCCGCCTTCAGCAACTGGCGGAAGCGCCGCTTCAACCGATGCACCGCCACTTTCAGCGCATTCGCGTTCAGGCCGAGACTGGCCGCGAGCGCCGTCTGGTCGCCATGCGCGGCATCGCCGGTGAGCCACGGTTTGACTTGCTCGAAGAATTCCGCGCGGCCTTCAGCGACGCACTCACTCCGCAGGGCTGCCAGCGCATGTGCCACCACCGTCAGCGCCCACTGCCGGTCGAAAGCCGCATCGGGCGATAACACCCCTGCATCCGGCACCGAACCAACTTCGGTATCATTGAGCGAAATGGCTTCCACTCCGCCGCCGCGTTTAAACCGTCGCCGCGCCTCCCGGTGATGCGAAAGAAAATGCTTCACCGCCCCGAGCAAATAGGAACGGAACCGTCCGCGCTCCGGCTCGGCGCGCTCGATGGCGCCGCCCGCCAGCAGGTGGGCGAAGAAGTCATGCGCCAGCTCGCGCGCGGCATCCGCATCCCGCAACTCATGGCGGAGGAATGCGGCCACCGGTTCGTAGTAGGCGTGGCAAAGTTCGGCCAGAGCGCGGCGCCCTTCCGGCGAATCGGCTTTCGCCCGGCTGACTTGCGTCCAGCGCGTCGTTCGAAAAACCTCGCCCGGCGATTCCTGCGGGGATTGGCAGGGCGTGGTTGGTGTCGGTTCAGCGGTCATCAGGATCTGGACAAATCATGCCACAGATGCCTGACGCGTTGAAAGCGAATGGTTACCGGTTTTCGGGATCAATCAGTGCCCGATCGCCCGCGACAACACGTGATCGGAAAGATGCAGATACCACGCCACCAATTTCGGTCCGGCAAAAATCCAGAGCGTGGCCGCCAGCGCGAGGAACGGCCCAAAATAGAGCCGACCCGACCACTCTTTTTTGTGCAGCGCCACCATGATCGAGCCATAAATCGCGCCGATCATCGAAGCCACGACCAGCGTAAACACAATGGCTTGCCAGCCCAGAAACGCGCCTATCGCCGCCATGAACTTCACGTCGCCCAGCCCCATCGCTTCGCGCGGCAGGACGATTTCCGAGCAGACTGCCTCCAGATGGGCGACCGTTTCCGGCTCAATCTCCTCGTCCTCAATCCGCAGCCGCGACGGCGAAAGCCGCACCGTCACGTCGGCATAGCCGCGGTCCACCAACTCCACGGTTCGGGCGTGAAACACAATCGTGTCCGACTGGCGATAGAAAATGTCGTCGTAAGGAATTTCCTTGTCCGGCAGGCACAGCGCGGTTTCCGTAAACACGATGACAGTTTCCACCGGCAGTTTGATCTTTTGCCGGCCAAACAGCAGTTTTCCCCCACGCAACACGCCATAGACAATGCCCGCCCCAGCCATAATGCCAATGACGCTTTGCACCATCCCCTGGCCGTTGGACTGAACGTGGTGCAGGGCGGGCAGGAAAAACGAAATGACGAATCCCACCACCGTGCCGCCCAGCGTGATTTCATCGGGAATGATGAAATGCTCGAAATCTATGAAGGTGGCCACGATGAGGCCGGCGAGGAAGAGGCAATAAACCAGGGCCAGCGCGGGCGAGCTTGCCCCAAAAGCCAGCCAGCAGCTCAAGAACGCCAGGCCTGTCAGCAGTTCCACGATAAAATAACGCGGGGAAATCGGCACGCCGCAATTTTTGCAGCGGCCCCGCAGCAGCAGCCAGGTCACCAGCGGAATGTTCAGGTAAAACGGGATTGCGTATTTGCAATGCGGACAATGTGAAGGCGGCGTCACCACGCTCAAATCCAGCGGCATCCGGTAGATGCACACATTTAGAAAACTGCCCACGATGCAGCCAAACACGAACACCACCAGCGACCAGAAATGGAAGGGCACCACCGCCCAATTGTGCGGGTTGAAGACGTTGTCGAAAACCAGGCTCATAATTCAATTGCGGCGCGTTGCCCCGGGCTTAGGGACGGTCTTTAAATTGCACCCGGAGCGCGCCCGTCCCGGGCGCAGCAATGTCCCCAACGACACACCGCGGCAAATCCTCGGAAATCGTGGGTTCCAAGGGAGCTGCTGCGGCCGGGGACGGCCGCGCTCCGTAGATTGAAAACCCGCCCTAGATTTGGTGACCATAAATATTCTCCACGAGCGCGCGGCGCATCACCTCCAGCGGCGCGGCGCGGCCCGTCCAGATTTCAAAGGCCTTCGCCCCCTGGTGCAGCAACATGCCCAGACCATTGGCGGTTTGGCAGCCCGCCGCCCGGGCGGCCCGGAGCAACGGCGTTTCCGCCGGGCGATAAATCATGTCATAAACCGCCCGCGCCTGTTTCAGCGCAAACTGGCTTTCGTCCAGCGGCGACGCGTCGCCGGGTTTCAAACCCAGCGAGGTGGCGTTCAACAATAGATCCACGCCGCCTTGGGGATACCCGGTGGATACTTTCACGGACGGAAACTGGCTCCGAATTTCACCCGCGATTGCCTCGGCCTTGCTGGGCGTGCGATTGACCAGAAAAAGCCCGGCCACACCTTCCGAAACCAGCTTCAAGGCCGCCGTGCGCCCGGCCCCGCCGGCGCCCAGCAACAGCACGGTGGCGCCGCGCAATTCCAACCGCAAATCCTCGCGCAGCGCCGCCACGATGGCATCCGCATCCGTGTTAAAGCCGATGGCGCCGCGCTCCGTGAACTGGATGGTATTCACCGCGCCCCATTTTTTTGCGGACGCCTCCAGCGTGTCCACCAGGTCCACCGCCAGCAATTTGTGCGGCACGGTGAGATTGAGGCCGGCAAACCCCATCACCTGCGCGCCGGCAATGGCGGCGCGGAGGTGCTTGGGGTCCACCTCACAGGCGACATAACGCCAGTCGAGGTCCAGCGCGGCAAACGCGGCGTTGTGCATGGCCGGCGACGCGGAATGTTTGATGGGCGAGCCAAACACCGCGCACAGGCGCGTCGCGGTGTTGATGGCGGGCTGAACCGTATGTGACACGCGGACTTTATACGCGGCAATCGCTTGCTTTCAAAGCGCAAAGTCCGGTTTTCAGCCGGTTGATGGCGGCCGGCATCCTTGCTGGCCGTGGAACCGGGCTTTCCACCTTCGCGGCGCGCCAAAGCGCCGCTCCGGCGCGACGGCGGCCCAGCCCAGCGGAAAAGAACGCGCGCAAATCCAAACGCGTTGGAATATTCGGAAGCCACAAAACCTGCTCACGCCTTTCCCGGGCGGCAAGGATGCACGCCCTCCACGTCAGGCAAGGGTGCCTGACGCCACCTTGCTGGCGCGCTGCGAGGTCACCTTAAAAACATCTCCGCCGCCGCGTCCGCAAACCGCAGTCCCTGATGCGTGAGCTGAAAACCGTCACCGGCAAAGCGCGCCCAGCCGCGCTCCACAAGCTGCCGCATCTCGGATTCCCAATCGCAGCGCAGGTCAAACTGCGTCACGCGCTGGAATTCCTCGAACGGCCAACCGGCGTTCATGCGCAAACCGAACGCGGCGATTTCACCGGCGCGGCGCAACGGTGAAAGCTCCTCCCTGGATTCAATCGCGCGCCGGCCCTGCTCCAATTGCTCACAATAAAGCTGGGTATTCGCCCAATTCTTGGTGCGCACACCGCGCACGTAACCCGTGGCGCTGGGACCCAGCCCGTGATACGATCCGCCGCGCCAATAATTCACGTTATGTTTGCAAGCCAACGAGGGGATGGAGCAGGAGGTTGCTGGATTGGTGGATGGGTGGCTGGATGGAGTATTGGATTGCTGGATTGGTGGATGGGTGACTGGGAGAATGGGCGGATGGATGGGAGAGAGTGCGCCGGATTTCGCAGCGCGCGCGAAGTTGGCGATCTCATATTGCCGGAAGCCCGCGCGCGTCGCCGTGGCGATCAATTCCTCGTACATCGTGCAGGCCAACTCTTCATCCACGGCAAATTCGCCGGCCTGCAATTGCTGGAACAGCGGCGTGTCATCCTCGTAAATCACCTCGTAGCTGGACAGATGTTCGCTTTGCATGGCCATGGCCTCGTTCAACGTCTCGCGCCAGATCTCCATCGTCTGCGTGGGAATGGCAAACATCAAATCGAGATTCACATTGTCAAAACCCGCGCGCCGCAAAATATCGAACGACTTGAAAACCATGGCGCGCGAATGAATGCGCCCCAGCCGGTCCAGCAGTTTTTCATCCAGCGACTGCACGCCCATGGAAACGCGGTTCACGCCAAAATCGCGGAGCAGTTTGCATTTGTCGGCCGAAACTGTGGCCGGATTGCTTTCAATCGTGAATTCTTCCGCGCCGAGCAGGTTCAGTCTTTCCATCGCCCGCAGGATGGTTTCCCACTGACGCAGGTTCAACAGCGACGGCGTGCCGCCGCCAAAAAAAATGGTCTTGGGCTTCAGGTCCTCCGCGACCAGTTCCAGCTCCCGCACCAGGGCGGCCACGTAGCGATTGACGAGTTCGCCGGACGACGCCTCGGAATAAAACGCGCAATACTCGCATTTCTGCGCGCAAAACGGCACGTGGATGTAGAGGCTGCGGACGCGAGCCGATGACAATTCCTGCATCGTTTCAATTTAGCCGAGCCGGCGCCGGATGCGAAGGCATTTTCCGAAGCATGACAGAAGGGGTCAACATGATGGCGGGTCGGCCTCGCGGAATAGGGCGACGCGTTCCCGTTTGGGTCTGATTCACAAGTTCGACCATTCATTTTGGCACGCGAGTTTGCGAATTTGGCAGCTTGTCAGCCCGGCAACCCAAGTTCAGCGAGGCTGGGAATGAGGATGATTTAGTCGCGGCCTTTTCTGACGGTGACGAATTGCGTTTCACTGGTCGGGAGCTGCAGTTATGCCACAGGCCGCCGTATCCAAAGAGGCAGAAGATGAGCAGGACTAGAAAATGATTCATAAGGCTTTGCGGAATTGAAACAGGGCTTGTCGTTTTCCGTTGGGTTGGCCAAATTTAAAATGTGGCCGACGAAGGAATGAAATCTGACCGCACAAACTTTTTGTTCACAACCATGTTGGAATGCGTTTCAGTCGAAATGGACTGCATGCCTTCAATGCTCCTTAGCGTTCGAACCTGGTGAATCAAGAAATCCTGCTTGCCAATCCAAAGCGTCTTTGTCTGGCCTTGGGCTTCCTTGACAAAAACATAGCAATCCACGCCTGCCACTATCTCGTCAGTCTGCCTCGTTCCGCTGTACCCCCAGAGGTCAAGCTCGTCATCCCAACGCAGGTTGAAAAACACCCGCGGAACGGTGCCGGCGGCGCCGCCGGAGCAGCCCGACGCCTCGGCCAGGGCAAAGTCCCGGCAATTCATGTTTTGCGCTCCCAATCCCACCTCCAAATAATCACCTGCGCCGGACGACCAGACTGCTTGAGGACTGGTATTCATGGTGGATAAGGGGGGCATGCTGTTCCGTATCCATTCGATCCGGTAAAAATTCATCCGGGCCAGCCGGATAGTAAAAATGGTGGTGATGGTATCACCGTTCAAGGTCGTGACGACTTTCCCCTCATCGCTGTACCTGATCATCGACGCATACGACTCCTGCGTCTTCTTGAAAATTTGTTCCGGCACAAGACTCTCGCCGTCGGAGTCACTGGCCAGAACATTGGTCGGCGCATTGGTCGCCAGGAGGAATGCCACACTGACGCTAAAAATCAATTTGGAATTTGTGTGTTTCATAATTCGGTGGATTTTCTGGATCAATTTCATTCGTGTGGAAACAGTTGCACCAACTTTTCCTGAACGGCGGGAAGGTGCAGATTGCCCAGATGCCCGCCGGCGGGATAATCCAGCAGATGGCTGCTGAAGGTCGAACGGAACCAGGGCAAGTCGGTCGGCGTCAACAGAAAGTCATCCTCGCAAATCTGAACGCGAATTTTTGGATTTTTGCGGAGCAAATCCGTGCTTTGCGTAAGGTCGGTGTTGGCCAGAACCTCTTCCCGGTTCGCCACGCGACCGGTCTTGATCAAATAGGGGAGCACAAATCGCTCCGTATAGTCGGCGTAGTTGATCTGCCGAATCTCCCGGACGGAATCCTGACGGACAAACTTGGTCGGATTGACCTTCAGGACACCCAAGTTGTTCCGACGCTGGCTGTCCATAATGACGTTCATGAGTGTGTAACGGAAGGACAAGCCGATCAAAAAGTCGGACTCGGTGTGGGTCAAGGGGATGTTGCCGGAGACATCCAGGCCGTTGTCGGCAAAATACAGGGCTTTGTACACGGACTCTTCCATCTTCCTGCACCGTTGTTCCGCCGGCCAGGCGAGCGGCGCGTCAAACATGTCATCCAGCAACTGGGCGGCGTGGGCCAGTTGCCGCGGCGGATTGACCGCCACGTAGCGATCGAACGAAAACCCGCCAAGCTGGCCGCCGGCTTCGCGCGCGGCGATCATCAAAGTGAAATAACCGCCGTGGGAAACGCCCGTCAGGCTGGTGCCGGTGATTTTACTGTCCTGCCATTTACGCACGTCCGCCGAGATCAATTTCAGCGCGCTCACCACGTCATCGCAGTCCGCCGGGGCGTACCCCGGAAGTGCCATCGTGGAAGCTGATTCCATGAATTCCTTGTGGAACGGACTCGAAAAGGCCACCACGGAATAACCGTGCCGATACAGCATGTCCGCATACGCCAGGGTGGAACGATCAAACCGGCAGGCGCCAAGACCGGGAATGTAAAACACCAGGGGAGCCGGTTTAGGCTGCATCCAGCAGGAGTAAGGCAGTTTTTTCCCGGTGGCCAGCACCAAGACTTTGCGCGTAACGGCCTGGTCCGCGAAATTCGTAATCGCGGGCTTGAACAGCACCGCGCGGATTGTGGGATTGGGATGGTCGTTGGTGTCGCAACTGGGAATGTAGTACAAAATGAGCCGCTGGCGGTTCAACGAATACAGCGTGCGGAGCGCCTCATAGGGATCCGTGAACGAATCCAGTTGCCGCTTGTAATCCCGCGCATTGCCGCTGAGGCTATTGAAACCCATACCCGGCTGGACGGCGTTCGCCCAGATTTCTTCGGGATAGGCAACCCCAAACCAAAAAGCAATGTCCAACGGCAGGTCCACCAACTTGCCCACCGCATCCCGGCCATTGCTCGGACCGAGGAGCGGAAGCACCAAGTAAAACCCCGGTTCAGAACCCCACTGGCCCAGAGTTTCGCCGAAATCCCGGTCGGAGCGTCCGATTTTCCAATGCGTCGCCGGATCGAAAAGGCCGCCCAGCCCGACGGTGGAGTTGGCACCGAAACGTTCCGTCTCCACCCACGCTCCCTGCCACTTGCCCTCGCAGCAATTGTTCACGAGTCTCACGGGATAAGTCAGGTTATGCCCGCCGTTGCTGATCATGGTGCGGACCGGCCTGGGCACCACGGTGTTGTAGCCGAAACTCACGGGATAGATGAGGTCACGAAACAGCCACTCGTTTACCGTCCAACAACCGCGGTTGAATCCTTCGATCGGATCCGGCACCGCATCGAAATAGGGCATCTGCCCGGGTTGCAATTTTTCCGCGGGTTGATTCGGCGCCAGGGTTTGGGCCCCTAGACGCCCGGAAGACCAGATCACGAACGCCGCCAATAGAACCGCTTGCAGGCTGAACCAATAATATCTTAAGCCCGCCTTTTCATTGGTTAAACCGGGAGGGAAGTGCCCGGTTATGCGGTCGGCCGGAGGAGGAAGGCGGCCGATGGCTGAATGGTTGGCCAGACGCCCACAGGATAGGCAACCCACACACGAGACGGGGGACGGGCACTTCCCGAAAGCAGTTCGCCAGCCAAAACGCGCAAGAGCTGTTGGATTCGGCGTGTTCATGGTTATTGGGCGGTTGGCTGAAGTTGAGTTCGCACGGAGTGCCTCACTCCTTGCACCCACGCGGCGGCTTTCTCCGCGTCGAGAAAGAAGGTGAGCAACACACCGCCGTCTCGAGCCACACCCTCAACCACTTTGGCGTGTCTGGCCTGTTCCGGACGCACCACCAGCGCCACCCGTGCCCCCGGCGGCAGGTCTGCGGACAGGCCATTGGCGAGTTTAAACAGATCCATGGCCGTTGGAATGGATCGCAACCGGGTGACGTCCACCACGATTCGATGCCAGTGTCTGGCTGCCAGCAGTGCGCCCGCTTCGTAGCGAACGGCCACAGCCTCAATGGGCGGCATCTTATCCTCGTAGTTCAGAAACACGCATTGCGCTTCTTCGTCTGGATTTATGAAGTATGACATGGTAAAACTCTTCCCCTTCAGCCTTTCAGTTTGCGACTCAACTTCTGTTCCGCCAGGAGCCAATCGTTCAAGGTCATTCCCTTCACGCCACCCCGCGCGAAATAGATGTCGCGGGCGCGTTGGTAGATCTGCTGCCAGGTGAGGGGCAGTTGCGGGGAATGGATAGCGGGCGCAATTTGATACCGTTCGCGGGCTTTTCGTTTTGAGGTTTTCATATCATCTTTGCCAGAGAATCAAGTTGGCTTCAAACGGCACCGCCACACTGGGATGGTGCGGCCTGAGCCGGGGCGTGTAATCGCTGGATGGGCGGGCGGCGGCCACTTCCGCGCGGTAAAGATAGCCGCCGGTCGTGCCGTTCAGCGGGCGAACCAGCTTCATGGCCTGTTGGATCGGTTTGCGATCATCCGCAGCGTCGGCGAAAAGTTCCACGCGCACGGCCTCGGGAGCGAGTTCGGCCAAGTGAACCTGCACTTCAAAGACGTGTTGTTCTCCGGCGGTTTGGATGCTGACCTCGCCGAAACGCAATTTGTCCCATTGCTGAGCGAGTGTTCCCCGCCAGTGAAGCATTTGCGAACCGAAAGCGCCCTTGTTTTCGGAGCGCGCCCGATAATTGGCTGCCGCCGGCAGATAATATTTGGCGGTGTATTCGCGAACCGTGCGGCTGGCGGAAAATTGCGGCGTCAGTCGGGCCATGCTGGCCCGCATGCGCGCCACCCACGCGGCGGGAATGCCCTCCGGGCCGCGCGAGTAAAATTCCGGAACCACCTGCTGTTCCAGCAGATCGTACAGGGCTTCGGCTTCGGCGGCGTCCACGTTCGGATCGTGGTCGTGTTCGCGGCCATCACCTAGCGCCCAGCCGACTTCCGGCGTGTAGGCTTCCGCCCACCAACCGTCTAATTCGGACAGATTGAGGCCGCCATTGGCCAGCACTTTCATGCCGCTAGTGCCGCAGGCTTCCCACGGCCGGCGCGGGTTGTTGAGCCACACGTCCACACCCTGCACCAGACGTTGGGTGAGCATCATGTCATAGTCGCCCAGAAACATCACGCGGCCTCGCGCTTCCGGCCACCGAATGAACTGAACCCATTCCCGGATCAGGGCCTGTCCGGCGCCGTCCGCCGGATGCGCTTTGCCGGCGATGATGAGCTGCACGGGGCGTTGCGGATGATTCAGGATGCGCAACAGCCGTTGCGGATTGTGCAGGAGCAGGTGCGGTCGTTTGTAGGTGGCAAACCGCCTGGCCAATCCCAGCGTCAGCACGTTGGGATCGAAGATGGTCCGGACCTGATCCACCACGGCCGGCGGCTCGCCGGAGACCGCCAGTTGCCTGGCCAGCCGTTGGCGGGCGTACTCCACCAGGGATTTGCGAGCGGCCGAGCGCATTTGCCACAGCCGTGCATCCGCCACGGAGCGAATTTTTTGTTCCACGATTTCCCGCGCGCCTTCCCAACGTTCCTCGCCACAAACCTCCGTCCAAAGTTCGTCCGCTTCCGCCGACTCCCAGCTTGGCATGTGAACGCCGTTGGTGACATGGCCGATCGGCACTTCCGCTTCCGGCAAGCGCGGAAATAGTGGCGCAAAAATGCGCCGGCTCACCTTGCCATGCAACTCGCTCACGGCGTTGGCCGCGCCGCTGCCGCGCATGGCCAGATACGCCATGTTGAAATCTTCCGACGTATCATTCGGATTCAGCCGGCCGAGGGCCATGAGCTCCTGGAGCGTGATGCCCAGCAGGTTGGCGTAACCGCCAAGATAGGGTTCGATGAGACCGGGACCAAAACAGTCGAAGCCGGCCGCCACGGCCGTGTGGGTGGTGAACAAGTTGCCAGCGCGGGTGACCGCCAGGGCCTCGTGGAAGGACACTCCGTTTTCTTCCATGAAACTCCGGGCGCGTTCGAGCACGGCGAAGGCGGCGTGTCCTTCATTGAGGTGGCACACTTCCGGGTTGAGTCCCAGCGCACGCAGCAGGCGCCAACCGCCGACGCCGAGCACCAGTTCCTGTTTGAGGCGCAATTCGGGGCCGCCGCCGTAAAGCTCGCTCGTAATGCCGCGGTGGGCGGGGAAATTGGCCGCGTCGTTGCTATCGAGCAGATACAACCGCACCCGTCCCACCTGCACCTGCCAGGCGCGCAGCCAGAGGGAATAGCCCGGCAGCTTGATTTCAATTCGCAACCACTCCCCGTTCGGCTCGCGCACGGGCGTGATCGGCAACTGGCCGGGATCGTTGTAGGGAAACAGCGCCTGTTGCCAACCCTCCCGATCAATCATTTGCCGGAAATAACCCTGCTGATAAAGCAATCCCACCCCGGCCACCGGCACACCCAGATCACTGGCCGCCTTGAGTTGGTCCCCGGCGACATTGCCGAGTCCGCCCGAATAGATCGGCAGCGCCTCGCTCAACATGAATTCCAGGCTGAAATAAGCAACGCAGTTAAGCGGTGTTTGCGCCGGCTGTTGTTGAAACCACGCGGGCGCCTCGGCGGTCCGGCGTTTGGTTCCGACCAGGGCCTCGATTTTTTTGCGGAAATCCGGATCGGCCAGCGTCCGTTTGAGTTGGTCGCGGGAAACCGTTTGCAGCACCACCCACGGATTTTGTGTGAGGTCCCACAATGCGGGGTCCAGTTGTCGCCATAAGCCGGCCGCGGCGTGGTTCCAGGACGAACTCAGGTCCAATGCCAGCTCCACCAGCGCGCCGAATCCTTCGACCTCCAGCGGCAGAAAGTTGTGCAGGGGACTGGTTACAAAGCGATGTTTGATTGCTTCCAGCGTGTCGGATGATTTCGATGATTTAGTTCGAGTCTTCATATGGTTATAGTTTTGTTGTTGGTAATTGTGTGATGTCATTCATAGGTTAAAAGAACCAACTCAATCCAATCATCCCCGCAACCCCGTTCAGGCCCAGATTGGGGCTGTTCATTCCGGCGCAGGATAGGTGGAGATAACGGGCTTCCGTGGTGATCGCGAGATTGTTGCGGATGAAGCAATGCGTGCCCACCCCGCCTTGCAGGTTAAACTCGAACGTGCCGCTTAAATCCGGCGCCCCAATACCGGTGGCGGTCACCCCCGCGCCGGCGTCCACAAATGGGACCCAGCGCGTGCCAGTGGCGAAGTCATAGCGCAAGTGCGGCCGCAAGCCGATCACGTAGTTGGCGGACGGGGAAAATTGCGGACCGCCGAACAATTCAGCGCCCACTTCCCAGTTGCCGCGATACCAGTGGTCTTCGCCGCGCACGGGGCCATACATTTGGTCGTACGAAATACTGTTGAGAGCCAAGTCGTGGCGCTGGTGGCCGCCCAGGATCGCGAGACCGGCGGCGTCTCCAGCTTCGAGGCTGATGGATTGGGCGCTCGACCGGAATCCTTCGCCGACGCCATTGAGCCAGACGTCAGAGGTTGGCGTGTCCGCGAACCGGATGGACTGGGAGAAAGTATTCGTCAATGGCGGTTGGAATTGTGGCTCTGCTGCCAGCAGGAGCATGGCAGCCATGCCAAACCAGAGACCAAGCACGACAACGACGAGGCTGCGCTTGTGATTGGGTTTCATGCCTGGCTCTAGTCGGATGAATTTGTCCGGCTGCCTTTCAGGAAGGTAATTTGCGGATGTTCGTTTCATAATCATTGTTTTCTAATGGTTTCAGTTTGCTCCAGTTGCTTGATCCGGCGGCGAAGTTTGACGAGTGCGGCGCATTGGATTTGGCGGACGCGTTCGTAGGTGATGTGGAGTTCCTGCCCGATTTCTCCCAAGCTCCTGGACTCGTGCCCGTTCAACCCGAAGCGCGAACACAAAACGGTCTGCTCCTGCCGGTTGAGCGTCTCGATCATTTTCCCGACCATGGTCCGGACGGCCTCGCTTTCCAGTTTCTGGTAAGGTGTCTCTGCTCGTTCATCGGCAATGACCTCGGCATAACTGCGCGAGCCCTCGCCTTCGATTTCGGCATCGAGCGAGACTGGTTCAACGACCGCCATCCGCATTCTCGCGATTCGGGAGGCCGTGGTTCCCAACTCCGCCGCCAATTCCTCATCCGTGGGTTCACGCTCCAATTCTTCTTGAAGTCGCCAGACCACCCGGCGCATTTTGCCGAGCTTTTCCATAATGTGCCGCGGCACGCGGGTAATCTTCGATTGATTGGCCAAAGCCTGGTAGATCGCGTGCCTGATCCACCAGACGGAATAACTGGACAACTTGCCGCCTTTGCCCGGATCGTAACGCTCAACGGCGCGCATCAGGCCTATGTTCCCTTCGCTAATGAGATCCAATAGCGGCAGGCCCAAACCTTCATAGCCCCGCGCGATTTTGAAGACCAACCGCAAGTTGGCCTTGATCATCTGGTCACGAGCCTCCCGGTCTCCTCGTTTGATGCGAGCACCCAGTTCAGCTTCTTCCTCCCGCGTGAGCAGTTTCACGCGGCCAATTTCCCGCATGTAGAGCGTGATGCATGTCTCGCTTCGTTCAGTCGAGGATTCCGTCCGGCTGGCGTCGAGCACGTCAGTTTCCGAATCTGCTGCCCATCTGCTTGTGGCTAGGTCATCCCGGGCGCGGTCTTCCGGCGCAAGTTCATCTTCGCTTGGAGTGGTCAACTTCTCCGGGTCGAAGCGAGCCTCTGAGCTTCGCTGAACGCCAAAGAAAGTTTGTCGGCAGCCAACCGATGAGTTCTGACCCGGTCGGCGGGTCGCTGGTTCATTTATTGGGGAAACGGCTATCATAAAAACAGGTTGACAGGGATGGCGGCTGCCAGCGCGATAATCAGGAGCGTGTCCATTATACGGTGACCGGGTTGCCCGCGGGTTGCATTTGCTTGGGCTCATGAAAGCTCATACCTTTCGCCCAATTTGTCGCCGCTTCCACGTCGAAAAAAAACGACAGGAACAGCCCCTCGCTTCGCGCGATACCCTCGATCAGTCTGGCCTGGTTGGCCTGGTCCGGTCGGGCTACCAGCGCAATGCGAACACTCTCCGGCAAGTCCGCAGACAAGCTTCTAGCCAGCTCGAACAATTCATAGGCTGCGAATTGGGTAAGCAAGCCGGTAATGTCCACGACAATGCGATTCCACCGCTTGGCTGCCAGCAGCGCGTTCACTTCATATTGAGTGGACATTAATTCAATCATTGATGAATTGCCTTCGTAAGTCAGATATATACAAAGGTCCTCCTTGACCGGATTTATAAAACATGACATGATAGTGATCCTTTCGACATATCAGGTTGCGCCGCCGTTTTTGGTAATAAGTCCGACGCTGACCGGTGATGTTTCGTGGAATCCTCCGCCAGCCAAGCTTCCGCGATTTCGTCGCTTACAAATGCTGTCAAGTAAACCCCGACGCTTCGCAGCAAGGTTTCCAGCAACTTGGCAAGGGTGGATTGGTCCCATCGAACCACTAGCGCCATCCGGCCGGTTTCTGGAAAATCCTGCCAAAAGAGTTTCGCCAAATCAAAAAGCTCCGCCGTGTCTGGGCCACTGTGCAGGTCTGTGACATCCACCAGGATTCGTTTCCATCCCAACGCAGCCAACACGCGCTGGATTTCCCGCCACGCCGACCTCATTTCGTCCATGGAAAATTTGCCGGCGCAGGCCAGGAACACACAGTTGTTGCTTGGCATCAGGTGAAAAGTCATGGTCTTCATCGGAGGTATCCCTGGTGCCAACTTAAGATGACTTTCTTGAACAACTGCTCGCGTTGGGATTGGAGCCAGTCGTCATAATCACGAGGTAGGCTGGGGCGTGCGGGTTTGGACTGACCGGGGCGCGGCTCACGGCGCCTTTTCCAGGCCCTTAATTTCCCAGATTGCAGTCGCATGTTTTTGTTTTCGCAGTTCATGATTTTTTGCACGGCATGGTTCTCAACTGACGGCGATCAAGGAAACCCGTTCATTGCGCTCATTGCGAACCATGCCGGTTGCGTGCGGGTCGAGTTGGGGCTTGCCATCGGCGACAAACAGATACCGGTGATGACCGTGAGGCAATTCCAAGCCCGCCATCCAGCGGCCATCGGGTGTCCGCAGCATCGGGGTCGCGGCCAGGTCCCACCGGTTGAAATCCCCGACGAGACAAACACACGAAGCTCCCGGCGCGTCGCAAAAAAAGTTCACGTGATGTAGCGTGCGTCGCGCGGAGTAACGGCCTGGAGGCGCCGCTTGGTCAGATTTCATGTCGAGGACTGAGTTCATGACTGTTTGTCAATTTGATTGGCTTTCAGCGGACTGAACCACCGGAAATAAAGGGACGAAGTCCGATGGGGAGAAGCTTCGGTTCAGGACAATGTTGGTGTGCGTCTCCGTCGAAGTGAAAGTCGGCATGGATTTCAGGATGGCGACCATCCGCGCCTGGTGCATCAGAAAATCCTGTTTGCCAATCCAAAGCGTATTGGTCGCGCCCATCGCGCCCCTGGTGAAAACATAACAACTGATATTTTCCACTTTCTCGTCGGCTTGCCGGGTCACCCGGAACACCAGATCATCAATCGGCTCTTCTTGCCATTGCAGACTGAAGAACAGCGGCGGAACCGTCGCCGTCACGCCGCCCGAATCGGCACTGGCGCGGGCCAAGGCGAGGGTGCGGTTGCCTTGAGGCTGCATCCTGCCTTCGGCCTGAAAAAGATCACCGGCGCCGGACGACCACACTGCTTGGATCCCGGCGCTGCTGGCGGCAGACCGTGATCCGCCGGCCGGCTGCCATTCAATCAGGTAGAAATTCGTCCGCGCCAGCCGGGTTGAGAAATTGACACCGGCGCCCTGGTCGGTCACCACGCATCCTTCGTCGCTGTAAGATGCCATCCGGGCATAATTGTCTTTGACCTTCTTGAATATTTGAATCGTCGGCAGATTGTCGCCAGCCACTTCGTCCGCGAAAACTGGCGGCGTGGCGCTGCTGGCCAGCAAAACGGCAACGCAGATGCCAAATGCGGCTTTGGTCAATGACTCCGTTGATGACAAATTTGCAGATGGTTGACGCAACATACTTCAGCCTTGTTATTTAATTCTTCATAAATGCTCCGGCTGGCCGGTGGCGGCCAGCGTGCCCCGCCAGACGGGTCCAGCGGGATCTATGGATTTCCGGCGACTGGCGAGCAGTTCGATGGGGACGTGAATGAACTCGTCATGCAGAAAACCGATCACCAAGCCGGTCTTGCCAGCCATGGCGGCGTGGACAGCGTTGCGTGCGAAGAGGTCGCAGAGGATGGAGTCTTCGCTGTTGGCCGGGCCGCTGCGCACGTGATAGCTGGGATCGAAGTAGCGCATCACGATGGGTATCTTCTCCGCCTTGAAATACGCCTCGATCTGACCGCGCAGAAAGGAGCCAATGTCGCCGAGTTTGACGTTGCCGGACGCATCGCGCGCAGCGTCAGCGTTGCCCAGCCACTCCTGCCCCACGCCCTCGGCCACGACGATCACGGCGTGCGCGCGCTGGACGATCCGTTGCTTGAGCGCCGCCAGAAAGCGGTCAAGTTTGAATGGCACTTCCGGGATGAGGCAAAAGTTCACTTCCTGGCTCGCCACCGTCGCGCCGACCGCGATGAAGCCGGCGTGACGCCCCATCACTTTCACCAGCGCAACGCCGTTGTGTACACTGCGGGCCTCCACATGCGCGCGGTCGAGCACGGCCGCCGCCTCCTCGACCGCCGTCAGATAACCAAACGTGCGCGACACAAACGCCACGTCGTTGTCCACGGTCTTCGGAATGCCGACCACCGCCAGCGTGTGCCCGCGCTGCCGGGCCGCGTGGAACAGGTCGTTGCCACCGCGCTGCGTGCCGTCGCCACCGACCACGAACAAGATATCTACACCGAGTCGCGCCAGGTTTTCGACCGCCGCAGCCTCGTCCACCCGCCCGCGCGAGGTACCAAGCACTGTGCCGCCGTGGCGATGGATATTGTCCACCAATTCGGGTGTCAGCCGAATCGGCGCTTGGCCGCGCGCCGGGTCGAGTCCCTGATAGCCGCCACGAAAACCGAGCACCTCTGGCACGCCGTAAGCATGGTGCAGTTCGTTGAACAGCGAACGGATGACGTTGTTCAAGCCGGGGCACAATCCACCGCAAGTGACAATTCCAGCCCGGGTCCGCGTGGGCTCGAAGAACAATTTGGCGCGCGGTCCGGCCAGTTCGAATTCCCCCACCTGCGGGGTTGCCGACATACCGCGAACGATTTGCTCCGGCACTGACGAATCGTCGTTCACGAAACGATTCAGGGGCGAGGGAAAGCGAGATTCCCCCAGGGTTGTGATTCGATGGCGCATGGTGTGACGTTCGTTTTTTGATGTTTTCAAGGGCGAATACACTGCAATAAATCCACCTCCAAGGCCGTCTCAGCGACTCCTTTGAGTGGTGGAAACACAGTCACCCGGCTGATTTTCGGTGGATTGATAAAACCGATGCCCCCCTCCAGCAGGCGAAATGGAATGACTGGCAAATCTGAGAAATGAGCCAAAAACTGGCGTTCTTCCTGGATGGTTGCCTGAATAGCAATTTCCACTTTCAGTCGAGCCATCCAATCTCCCAGCGTGTGGATTTCCAGCACCGCGGTCGTTTTGCCCGGTGCTCCAGGCGATTCTTCCCCGGAGGCATTATCTTGGAATGTATCGCCGTTGACCTCGGCAATGTCGAGCCACTGCGGCGGCAGCGGCAAGGCCGGCGGCGATCCGGTGTGGGCCAGAATCACGTCAATGGTCCGGCCGGGAATGGCGCTGACGCTGTGTTCCGAAGCCAGCGTGAGCAAAGGCTGACTGAACAGTCGGGGGGAGAGCAACTGCCGTAGCGTTTTGCGAACACTTTCTCCGCAATTTTGGTAGAATCGCGTGCGCGATCCATCTTCAGTGCAAATATCCAGCGTCAGATCAAGTTTGGTGGTGGTCATAAATGTTTTTCGCGATTGGTGATTTGTTTCGCGAGCTCCGGTTTCAGTTCCAGCTCGGCCTTCAACCAATCATTTAACGTCATCCCAATCATCCCGTTGCGGGCGGCGTAGTATCCCTCGGCACGTCTGCGGATTCGCTCAAAGTCGGGCGGCAACGGCGGAGTCTGAATGGCGGTTGCGCTCGTATGCGGTGAAGTCTTTTTCGGTGTTGACGTTGTTCTTTTCATAACCATTTCAATGCATCATCCATTCGTGTGAAATGTCGGTAAGCGCAGCTTGGAGAGCAGAGCGAGATTTTGGCAACCTGCGAATCAGCCGTGCGGTTGCCATTTTGCGGCAGACGGCAAAACCAATGGCTGTCCGCGATTGGTTTCTGGCATGCGAAGCACCCGGTTGACGTTTGAGCGTCTGAACCCGGAGCCAACTTGTCCTGGAAGTTTTTCATGGAATGACTTGCTCAAGTGAAATGTTGCCATCGGACGGTGCTGCCGCTGACTTTCCACACAACCAGCCGAGCCACTGGGAAATGCGCCGGCACAACCTGTTTTGCCACCGGTGGCGCGATTGGCTGGGCGAATTCTCAGTCTCTGCAACACAGCGGAAGACGTGATTAATTTGAACCGGGTAGGCAGCGTAGCTGAATTCATCCACACTCACTTTGAGAATTTTTGCCTTGCCGTTGCAGGCTGCCGCGACTTCATCCAAAACCGGCTCGACCAGCCGCGAAGGTTTGCTCCAGCCTGCCAGAAAACCGACCAAGACTGGTTGTGCGCACCGCAAAACTTCCGTCTTGAAGTCTGGCTCGTTGATTTCTTGGACTTGCTTTGTATTCATTTCCATTATTCGTTGTTGTGCTGCTGATATATCATCCGGCGTGCCAAGTCTGTGTTTGTGTCGCAAGTGGTTCTGGAGCAATCGCTTGAAGTTTTTTTTGACCTTGTCCAGTCTGGGTTGAAATATCGAACAATTGTTATTTCGACCCGATTTTAAGTTGAAGATTCCTTCCCGGTGGCATTTTGAATCGGCTTGTGGAAACGTGCAGTCTTCAGATCCTGCTTGCGCTGAGAGAGACTGGTGAAGAATTCCACGGCTTCACGGCAGCGACGCATAAAGACCTGTTTGTCTTCCAGCATGGTTTTGAAGATGCGCCAAGCCGGGCCGGGCCGGAAATAGTAGGAACGGTAAAACCGGTCCACCGCTTCAAAAATTTCTTCCTTGGTGGCGTCCGGATATTCCAAAGTGCTTTGCTGCAAACCGCTGGCTTCCACCAAGTCGGTCTTGTCCTTTTTAACGAACCAGCCATTGAGTTTGGCCTGCTCGTACAGTTCGGTGCCGGGGTACGGTGCCGCCAGGGAGACCTGCAGGGAAAAGACGTCCAGTTCCTTGGCGAAGTTAATGGTCTGCTCAATCGTCTGCTTGGTTTCCACCGGCAGCCCCAGAATAAAGGTGCCGTGAATCACCACGCCCGCCCGGTGGCAGGCCTTGGTAAAAGCCCGCATTTCATCGGTGGTCACGCCCTTCTTGATATGCTTGAGAATCTCATCGCTGCCGCTTTCATAGCCGACCAGAAAGAGGCGCAGTCCGTTATCCTTGAACAGCCTGATGGTGTCGTAATCAAGGTTGGCGCGGGTGTTGCAACTCCACGTCACGCCCAATTTGCCCAAGGCCTTTGCAATCTCGCGGGCGCGCGGCAGATGGGCGGTAAAAGTGTCGTCGTCAAAGAAGAATTCCCGCACCTGGGGAAACAGGCGCTGCATATGAGCCATTTCATTGGCGACATTTTGCGGCGAACGCACGCGGTACTTGTGGCCGCCAATGGTTTGTGGCCAGAGGCAGAAACTGCATTGCGCGGGACACCCGCGGCCCGTGTACATGGAAATATACGGGTGCTGCAAATAGCCAATGAAATATTTTTCAATCTGCAGGTCCCGCTGGTAAACATCCGCCACCCACGGCAGCGCATCCATGTCTTGGATGATTCCGCGTTCGGGATTGTGGATGATTTTACCATCCCGGTTCTTGTAGGAGAGGCCGGCGATGCTTGAAAACTCGCGGCCTTCGGCCACTTCCTTGCAGGTGAAATCAAATTCTTTGCGGCCCACCCAGTCTATGGCGGGCGATGCCTTGAGCGTCTCCGTGGGCAGCACCATCGCATGGGCGCCGACAAAACCAATCTGCGTATCCGGCTTCTGCGCCTTGATGGCCTCGGCCACCTGGCAGTCGTTCTTCAATGACGGCGTGGAGGTGTTGATGATGACGTGACCGAAATCCTTGGCGATGGCCAGGCAGTGGGCGAGGTCAATATTGTGCGGGGGGCAGTCGAGCAACCGGGAATGGGGCGTCATGGCCGCCGGTTGTGCCAGCCAGGTGGGAAACCAATAGCTAGCCCGGATATTTCATAGCCGGCTGGATTTTTGAGTCGCGAAAGCAGATTGTAACCAATAGCGACAAGACTGTTCTGGGTTTCCATTCGCGCGCTGCTGGG
>Ga0316217_10002469_pt1 | contig 22210 bp, 8 predicted proteins | sample 1anoAmetaG_FD_203633 | JGI IMG/M metagenome (GOLD analysis project Ga0316217, IMG submission 203633) | Freshwater microbial communities from Trout Bog Lake, Wisconsin, USA - 1anoA | ecosystem: Environmental > Aquatic > Freshwater > Lake > Hypolimnion/Profundal zone | place: USA: Wisconsin...
TCAGGATATTGGCCGTACTCCCAAAGATCCAAATACATGTTGTGAGGAGAGTGGTTCATGGTAGTGTGTTTGCGTGGATCAAGGGGAGCAAAACCGATACAGAAGTTGTAAGAAACTGCTCTGCCGAATACGTGTGTTGCTATTTTGGAAACTTTGAATGCTTTTTGCATCTGAAAATTAATTAATATGTTAATTGATGACCAACAAATCAATCATAATACATAATCCTCCCCTTTTGAGCTAATCTTTTGCAAAGACGCCTTAGCATTTGATTCTTGAAGTTTCCTTAAAACGAATCAGGCCATTCTTTAAAATTAGTGATCAGATCTTAATTTAATCCAAGCTGCAACCTAAAATAAGAAGGTCAGGGTAAGTAGGATTAAAAATAAATTGAAACAAGCTTTGTGTTTTTTTATTCGCATACAAACTTCTCAAGATATATACTGAAAATAAAAAACTTTGTTTTTTCTATTTATCCAGGATAAAAACTAAGACAAAACTCATGAACTTTTTCAGGAGGCAGGAATAAATAACTTTTTGCATCCTTTTATTGTAAAATTATTTACAAAATTTAGATGGCTTACAAACTATCATCATTTGGTAAGCACAATAAGATTGAATGGTAAATTAACGTTAGAATGTCCATGCCTACCTGCTAAGTTAATTCTATTAGATCTTCCTTTAGCTCTAAGTGCCCAAATAAGGCCTATTATAGGTCAAGTGATATCTCAAGTATTCCCAATATACTCCGCACCTCCAAAAAGGGTTGTGAAACAAAAGAATAGTCTTCTGAAAATTCTGGTAATCGTAAAACCTCGGCTAATTTGCTAGCCACTCTAAACTTTTTACAGTAAAAGCTACTTTCAGCCAAAAATTAGCTGAGCCCGGCAAACACAAATTAACTCTAAGAATTCAGTACTGAGTTGAACACAGTGAAATAATGCTTTGAAGGTGAGGAATCATCATTTACGTTTTCTTTACTGTAAAAAATGGACCAAAGCACTATAAACCTGGAGAGCCAAATAAAACTTATGGAGACGGTCAAAAGTAAATAATATCTGGTTTTAATGAGTAAAATTAAAACTTACTATGTTTCCTAGATCGCGCAGGGGGTTGCAGGAATAAATTAGAGAGCACTTTAACATCTTATCCTTTCTTTGTAGGTCCTGAGGAATGTACAACTTAACAACCTCCCTATATCTCCTTACTGGAGTGGAAATCAAATAGACTTACCAGTCAAATCTTAGAATGTAAACAAAAAGGTACTAGTTATAGACCTTGATGAGACGTTAATTCACTGCGAAGATAGTAGAATGAGCTTTGACGATCTATAGATTGATATACTGACGGAAACCAACGTGTAAAAGGCTTATGTCTCAATTAGGCCCTACGCTTTGAGTTTTCTGAAAAAAGTCAAAAAGAATTTTGAAATCGTCGTTTTTACGGCTAGTTAGCAGTGCTACGCTGATGCTGTGATGAACTAAATAGACCCCGAAAACAAGTTAATTGACCATAGACTCTATCGGCATCACTGCGTTAAAATATTTAACAAACTTTACACCAAGGATCTCAATATTTTAAACAGAGATCTTTCAAAGATAGTATTAGTAGACAATTCTCCCTTTTCATACCTTTACCAGCTGTAAAACGGCATTCCAATACTATCCTATAATGGTGGAGCTGATAATGAGCTGCTAAAACTTGAAAAATATTTGGATTAGGTCAATAAATAAAAAGATGTAAGGCAGTTAAACCTGAAGACTTTCAAATTAAACAAATATGGAAGATACGCGAGTTGTTAGGAGCTGATCAAAGGATTGTATTGCAATAACGAATGACTACTATTGATTTAATAGTTTTTAGCATCTTATAACTTCTATTCATGAACTAACTAGAAATATATTTATATCTTTATCTTGAATCATTTCATCAGAATTTCTCTTTCTTCAAGCCTTTTTCAACGAATTTCAAACTGCCATGGTAATAGTTTGAAAAGTCATGTTCTTAGTACTCTTTCAGAATGCGTTACATAATGTTGAACAGTTGTTTCTCTCCTGAGTAGTTTATCTTCTTCAGCTTGCATTTAATCTCGTGGAACCAGTTTTAAATGGGATTCAACTGAGGTGAATAAGAGGGCATATATAGCACATTTATGCCGTGTTACTTTGCCAAGTTAATTGTTTGTTATTTATCGTGAATCGCACAATTATCCATCACAATCCAACGTTATTCTGGGTCTTATGGCGATTTATGCTACACTAATTTCTGAAAGAGTTCTCTGATGAAGTCCAAATACTCAAATTTCCTATAGTTACCTTCAATGAATCTCCAATGAGCCAATCCGTCATCACCTATGATTGCAATAAGTGAGAATCTTTTTCCTTTTGAGATTGGGCAGTTTACAGTAATTTCTTAGTTCGGTCTTGACCAAGCTTTGTCTCTTGTCATGTAAAGGTTAAATCCAGATTCATCCAAAAAGTAGACTTTTGCTCTTCTTTAAAGAATTTCTTTGTATTTCACACAATATTAGAAGCGCTTTTCCAAAGATTTACTTGTATTCTTTTCTTTAGGAATACATTTAACTCTTTTCTTTCTGAATTTGCCCATTTTTAGCAGTTTTCCTACGATTGTCCTTGTCATATTTTGTGCCACACCACATTTGATTACTTTCAGATCTTCAATTTTGTTCAATTAAACGCATAGCTCATACTGAGTAAGAAAAGGGTTCTCTTTGATAAGTCTAGTAATGTGTTAGAGCCTATCTAAAGTAAGCTTTCTCTCTGGATTCTTAGTTTGTTTGCGATAACGGTCATATCTTTTGATTCTTTCATAAAAGTAAGGATCGTCCATCCATTAAGCATACAACTTATGAATAGTGGCATGCCCAAGCTAAAACATCTGACTTATATCCCTTAGTGTAATCTTGTCACCTTTAAACTCTCTATTCGTTTCATAAGCATAGTATTCTGAGAATTTACGTGACACTAATTCAAGCTGCTTCTTTGAAAACCTCTTTTTGTTTTATACTTTCTAACGCTTGCTGATTGCTAGCGGGCGGTCATCGCTCATGGAACCAGTATTCTAGTTGATTTTTTCTCTCTTTTCGGCTTTGAACTTACTATAGATGTCTCTATTGGGGTCTGATCTTTTGGCAATCATATCATTGGTCTTTTCGCTTTGCTTAATATCATAATCACTCAATCCATCAACTTAACGACTAGAGTTGAATTTTTATTGGGGATATGAGCCTAAGGACTTGACACCATTCTAGCTGCGCAAATCGCCAAACAAAGAGTTTTGGTACTGAGAGACTTCCTAATCAGACTCATTTTCATAGTTGCTGAGCTATTCATCATCAAGGTTTTTCTTTTTCTTTTTCGGTAGAGTTTTGCTCATTGGATAGTTTGAGATTGAGTTGCCTGTGAACTCGTTGGAAACACTTCTGTCTTCAAATAGATGGCCATTTAGTTTTTTGTTTTACTTCTAGAAGGATTAGTTGCTCAAAGAGTACCCATCTTCCTAATCTTCTTCCACTTGTGGAATTACTTTTTTGGAAGCCTTATTCTTAGTGGCTAAGGTGTGGATAGGCGGTCTACCTCTCTTTCCTTTTGGAGGTTTAGAAGGTGGTTTGATTGATGAATAGTCGTCATTATTGAGCTGTTCTTCTATATTGTTATTGGCAATCGTCGGATCATAATCTTCAATCTAATCAAAGTTAAACCCATCAAAATCATCAAAGTTATGATCTATCTGACCTTGGCTGTAATGCGAAAGCGGTTCTCCCGAAAGGCTTTCCTCTGACATAAAAGATAACAAACCACCTCAGTTGACTTTAATCAACGTATTGTTCATTTTTTTAAATCTTTGAAAGTCACATGTCTCATTTCAGTTTGCCACTATAACACTGCTTGATTTGATGCAACAATGAAATGTACATTATATCCTTAAATTTTGAAAACACTACTCACAAAAATGAGCAACCTGATTCTGAAAGGTAACTAATGAGACTAAATGCTTCAAAAGGCTCTATAGTCAAATGCGAAAAGTTTGGGTCAAAAATTTTTTGAGTATAAAATTAACTTGAACTCTAAAAAAAGCGCTTCAAGAAATATGATTTGTATAATATTCAATATTAAGAAGATGGACAAGCCCTACAAAGAGAAATATACGCTCTAATAGAGAATCGCAAGAATGAAGGGCTTCCAAGAAAGCGAACCTGACAAAATTATGGTCATCGTCGAAAAGCATCCTAAGTCCAAACTACCTCCTCTTGCAAATAACAGGTTCCAATCTAGATATTCAGATTCCTCACCTTCAAAAATTTCAAATTCGCACAAGTAAAGAATCTGATCGAAAAAAGAATAAGGTAGAGACTGGGCAAAGAAAAGGAAGCAAGAGAAAGTTTCTTTATTTTCGTGAATGGAACTGTGCCAAACCTGGGTAAGCTGTAGTCTACTTAGAAGATACAATGGAAGCCGTATACTAAAAGTTCAAAGACGCAGATGGCATCCTCTATATTTCGTACCAGGAGCAGCTTAGCTTTTGATAAGTTCATTATGAAGTTATTGCTTCTTTTTTATACACAAATAAACTAATCAAATAAAACCTAAGAAACTAAATAATCGTTAAACTTAGTTTAGATTAATCAATTTGCTTTATGGCTCTATAATTGATAAACTTTATTGCTTGTCATAAGTGAAGCCTTTCGCGCAAAATTATATGCTTAGAGAAAAAGCTCTAATTCGATTTTAGAAGCCCTCTTGTTATTAAATGATATTTAGCTTACCATAGCTTTTATTTTTTTATTTCTCATTATAATTAGTGAGTTATTAAACAAAACAACCATGGATAAAATAGTGTCACAGTTTGAGGAGTAAATCATCGTAAAAATGCGTTAAAAATTTAGTGAATTCAACTCAATACCTAAATCCTCTCTTCTTCTTTCATAACAATCTCTGTATATCGTCAAATAGACTCCATCATTCACCATAGAAGATGTCTGTCAACTCTTATAAATAGCGGGAGAACCTCAAAACTATTAGATAACCACCGCTATTCAAAGAATCTATAACTATTTCGCGAATTTGCTGAGTGTCTTGGAAAACAATGAGAAATGTAGATTGAACTGGGAGGAAGGAATACTCAGGGGAAGGGTCTAAAGGTAGGCCAAATTAAACCTTGACCTTGTCCGAAACGAAAAAGCGAAGTTATTGCGTCTAACTTAATAGTGTAAATATGGAGTCACCTGCAAATCTTAGCTGTCTGATTTCATCAAAAACAGAAAAAAAGAAATCTTTGAAGAAGTGAATACTTCGCACATAACTAAAAGCATCCGGCAACTTTATTTGTTGCAAAACTATGAAAACTACGCCTTCACCACCCTTATTTCCCAAGAAAAATATTTGTAATAATATGATATCATAATCCAAAAGCTGCTCACATACCATAACTCCCTAAAATGCTATTTATAAAGAAAAATGCCTTTTCAAGAGCTACGGCTAAAATACTTGAACCCATTGAAACGAGATTATCCTGCCATTATGGGCTAGAAGATAGCTTAGCTAATCAAGTATACTTTAAGTTTCAGCATGAATCAATTCAACAAAGTAACAAATCTAGTCGAATCAGCCCATAAATTGAGAGTTCTTTTGATTAGGTCTATAGTCAAGGCTTACTATATTGGGTTCCTAATCAAGCAAGATATTCAAAAATTGTAAGATACACTAAAAAATGCCTAAGAAATTTTACTTAATTCCATCAAATCTCAACAAAATAAAATTATACAGTAATCTGGCATAAATAAGCTAAACAACACTCCTCTACTCAATAAAGCATAAAGTATAACAAATTAGTCATTCCAGAGCTTACATAGTCCTGAAATAATGAAGGAAATAACTAAAAAGATCGAAAATATTCAATAGAGTTTTAATGTTATATTCTTTTACATTAGTGATGAGAACTAGACAGTTTTCATGAGATTTTATCAAAGGAAGTTAAATAAAAGAATGATTCGATTGGCCAAGATTTAAGATAGCCTTACCCATATTTAAAAAATATATGCTAATTCTGACTATATCCAAGAAATCAGCTTTAAGTAAGAACACAAAAGTAAGATATAAAAGAAAAATAAGGTCATTTAATAAAAGATTCAAGAATTAAAAGACCTTAAACAGGGAATAAGGTCTTTGGACTAAAAAAGCTTTCGATTGCTCTTTGAGGAAATTCAAAGAGTTATGCTTTTTGCCAATGAATAAGTAGGATTTAGCTTATGGAATCCACTGCTAGCTAGTTTTTAGAGAGAATTACTCATATAGTTTATGTATAATAATAGAGGAGAGCGAATTTGGAAAGACAACTCTAAGGTTTTGAAACTTTCTAAAAGCAATTTTACTCAAAATATAGTCAATTATAATATCACTAGAGAAGATGTCTTTTAAGAAAGTATTTTGTAAATAATTAACAAAAGTTAAAGTCTACATTCCAGTCGATTACAAACTCAGTAAAACTTTGATAAGTATTCCGCAGCCGAAGAGGGAAATAACTATATTTTAGACTTAAAGCCGGACTTTGCGTAACATTTGTTGGATGAAGATAACTTCAAAGTGCATTTCCTCCCAAAATTAATCAGAAAGCTCTAAAGGGCATACCAAATGACTCCCTATTCTGAGCAACCTTTGAATCTACAACTTGCCAGAACCCTCTAAAGCTTAAAACTGATCCCTTACATAGTTATGACACAAATCAACTAAAAGAAGATAAATCTTTTAGTCTACCCAAAGTTCAACTTGAGTCTTTTCATCTAATTCAAAAATATGCTTTAGTAGCATCAATAAACAATAATAAAGGTATGCTCTTAAATAAATAACAATACAATCAAAAGAAATGCAATCTAGAAATCGATCATAGGTTTTTTGGAATACAGACTAAGGTTTCTGGTTGTCTTTTTAAACTAAATTGACCGATTGGAAATGATTATAAAAACCGTTGATTACGAAACTCTGATACTAAAGTAAAGTTACGATATAAGTGACTAAATCACATATAACTTTGTGCTGAAGTTTCTTCTAATCTAAAAAGAAGTCAAAGCTTACAATAAAGAAAACCAAGACCGAATCAACAAAGAACCATGTAAAAATGCTCTAAAACTTGTTGGTGAACTTCATGATAATATGATAAAATCTTGTAGATTTATTTTCCAAAAAGAACAAGATATATTCGAACCCAATTTGCTGGCAAATTTACTTGATTTATGTGAAGAAGCAAGAACAACCATGACTGGAAATAATTAATTCATTTAGCAAATGCTCAGGTATTTTTAAGGGATTCAAACAAATAAGGAAAGTATTAACATTCTAGAGACTTCTCAACATTTTAGCAAAAGTTTTATGGAAATTAAAGTGATAATAGAGAGAATAACTGCAAAAATTAAAAAATTTCGCAACATTACATCTTACTCGCTCGAGCGGCAACACTTGAAAGTGCAAGAATTCTTGATAATCTTTACAGAAGGTAGCCGAACCACACACGAACTTTTCGATTAAAACAGCTTAAAGCTCATAAAAATACTGAGGACTTTTGATTTTTGAATATAATAAAGTACTTAGATTCAAGTATACTTAAACATATCAACACTCACAGGCTCCCTTTTCTGATTTTTTTTATAGCCTTGACGGAGTTATAGGCACGTAAGGACTATCGCTGATGTTCTTTTTGTTCTTAAACACTATCCCGAAGTTGGATTATCTTTCTGAAATCTATCCTTTTTATATGGCGTCAATGGTTTGGTTTGCCAAATACATGAAAGGCTCTTCAATATTAAGTCCACTTAAAGCTGAAGTCTAAAAATACGTCTCAATCTTATTTTCCTTCATAAAAGACTTTATTTATTCCTCTGAAACTTCTCTAGTATCTGCTAAATCGGCCTTACTCCCAATCAAAACAATCCTTAGTTTTTGATGAGAGTATGTTCTCAACTAAGACAGCCACCTTTTGGCACTTTTAAATGTTGATTCTTGGCTCAAATCAAAAAACAACAATGCTGCAATAGCATTTTTGTAGTAGGATCGAGTGATTGATTTGAAAGATTCCTGCCCAGCTGTATCCCAAACTTGAAGCTTTATTTTTTTGTTGTCCAATTAGACAATCTTTGATCCAAACTACACTCCCAATGTTGCCTCATGCTGACTTTTGAATTTCCCTTCAAGGAATCTAAGAAGTAGACAACTTTTGCCAACATCTAGGTTACCAGAAATTTACTTGAGTCTCCTATAAGGATGAACTTGAAGAGCATCTCGTAGTCTGGCATTTCCACAAAAATATTACTTATATAACCAAGAGATCAATTATGTCATCGAATATGTCATAAGTGGCTTTAAGTAAGATTATTCCAAAACCACTAAAAAGATCTTAATAATTTGGAGAATTTGCAATCTAACTAATTTATAATCAGTTTAAGCAAAACTTGAGTCAAATCTTCTTAAAAATTCGATTTCAAACTTCAATTGCTAAAAAAGATTGAAAAGGCAAGAGAAAATATCAAAATACGGAGCTAATGCTTTTTTGTTAATTTTCTAAAAGTAAAAAACAAATTAGAAGAAGCAATCTGGAATTTTCATATCATCTTTTTATGCAGTAAATCTGCATATTTAATCATTTTTTTGAGAGGAATGTTTACTTTTAACTTTCTTCAAAGAAAAAAAAGTAGGTTAACTGCGACATGCTGCAAATTGGACGACATTAAATAGAAAAATGAATTTTACCTTCAGAAAAAACATTTTGCAGCACAATGACGGCAGGTCTTGCAAAACTTCTAGGAGGCTAGAGCTCTAAGACTTCGTAAACAATGCATTTAACCCCTCTTTAGAGGATTGCCTGACTGTAGTTAAAAAGAAGCAAGTGCAAAAAGCCTTAAAAAGACTTTACGGTAGACACTACCCTGTCAAGGTGAGTCCTAATTGCTAATTTTCATAGCAGTGGCAAACAAAGAACTTCTAGTTTGAGGAAAACATCTACTGCTAAATCATCCAGCTATAGAAACCTTTTTACTTAATTTATACTATTTTTATACTAATGCTAGAAATCGTCTTAATGTGGTTCATAAGTTCATATCGGATGCTCTAACTGGTTTAATATGATGAAACGATGTAGATTCTGACAAGTGGAATCATTATCATACTAATCGATGGAGGAGCTAAAATTTATCTACAGCTATTCATTCAAAAATTGGATATTCAGCCAAAGCGCATCCTCAAAAAATTAAAATCGCAGATTTACCTACTAGCTTACTTTTTACTCAATATAGTTTTTGTAAAGTGTGGCGTAAGTCAAAACTCAAAGCCCGTTTACTATGTTTTAGATCTTCTTGCTCTCTATTTGCTTTACAAAAGAGCTCAGATTCTTTGGCAGCATATAAAAGTGATTGTGTGTACAACAAGCTACAAATATCAGCTGAGACTGATCGATCTTTTAGCCACCCTTATGATACTTGGCCACTTGTTTGTAATTTTGTTCCTATTCAGGCTCTTCTACTTTATTCTTCATCGTTCTATGATGCAGATAGTAACTGGACTTCGAAAATTAATGACAACATTAATGATAAGATCTATCTCTAGCGGTATTTCTATTCCATTTATTTTGCTTTTACGACCATGCTTACAATAGGCTACGGAGACTTAATTCCCATGAATAAAGTTGAAGTTTTGGCAGTCTTGGCTGTTCAAATCTTAGGTAACTAATCTCTAAATTAGGTGTGGCAACTTTCTCTTTTGTTATAAACTAAATAGGCTACACTATGAGCACAATAAGAAAGTAAGAATAAGACCTTGAAAGCAACCTTTCGACCCTATCGAAGATGGCAAAGTTCTACAATTTAGAGCAAGACTTAACAAATCTAGTAAAATAACATTTAATTAATAATCGCAAATCAATTTAAACAGTATACCCTGAAGACTAAAATAATGTTCTCATGAAGCTGAACGAAGATTTACGCGAAAGTAAAACTGCCATCATTTAGCTGTTAGCTTGCAGAATAGCATTAGTGTGGTGAAAAGTTGTTCCTTTTTCCTGTGCCATTGGACCAAGTACTTTCAATCCTAAATTGCCAGAAAGCTGGTCAAAAAGATACTTCATCCCAACGAAATCTTGACTCAGTTCATAGGCAAATAAAAGATATACATCGTCAAAAGCGGTAAACTTTAGCTCTATACCAACAGAAGTTCTAACTACAAGCAGCATTTCAAAAAACTTCTCAAGACAATAGTCCCAAATCCTAATGAACTCGTATGTGATAATGTCTACGGCTACACGAGTATGGTGTCCTCCCGGCCTGTCAAATTGACAGCAATTAGCAAAGAATTCAGCTGCGTTTTCGTCATAGACAAAGACAACTTTATGAGCTGCGTTAATTCAAATAAACTGGATCAAGAGTACTTTTCATAAATGAGAGATAGGGCTGATGGACTTAAGTGTGTTTAGTAGTGGGAGGCTCCTTCTGTCCTTAATATCCGCTAGCATTATATACCAAGCTAGGTTTTCGTCATAAAGAGAAATAGCAGTCGCTTGAGAGCTTGCAAGAATAGGAGAAGTTACCAAGTAAGGTCTATGCACCGTAGAAATGGGAGGTTTCTATCTGAGCCAAAATAACCGCTTTCGGAGGCAATTTTCAACTTAAAATATTTCGCAGCATCACAGAATGAAATAATTCCATAAAGCGCTACTAATAATTAAAAAGAGTTAACAGAGATCGAAGAAAAAAGAAATGAAAAGCAATCGACAAATGAAAGTTTCTTAAATTAGGATTTCGAAGGTGTTAAAGAATACATAAGATATTTCAGAAATAGTAACGTGTCAAATGTTCTGAAAAAATTAGAAAGAGGCTTCCCAAGAACATGCTTGTAAGCTGAGAAAGCTTTGTTGTACCTTACGAAATAAAAAAAAATTTGGTTTGATTATTTGGGAAGGTAAAAACGCATTTGAATCAGAATAGATTTTGATTTTCTTCTAAAATGATATACGATAAATCAGTGCCATAACGAAGCATGCTTCAGCAATCATTTAATTTTGTTAGAAGTGTGTTCTCTACTTAATCAAACTCTTTACACTTCAATGCATCAATTGTATCATTTTCGAAATTTCGAAATTTAGAGCATTTCTAAATTGAATAGGTTTCCGGAACAAGTCCGAAAGAACCAGGAGCTTAATATTCGCCGAATTAACAACTAACAAGGTATCTGGGCGAGAAGAGGCTTTGCTTTTGTTTTCAAATTTTTAAGGGTATACTTATTTTTTCTTAATTCCTCAAATGTTGACAAAATCAGTCTTATTGGCAAATCTGAAGCAGGATGGGCTTTTTCTCTCTTTTTACCGTTTCAAGTAATTTGATTTTCTGGCCTTTGCTGAAATAGCCTTGATTCATCACCTGGTCAAAGGAGTTATGAGATAATTCATAAAAATCTAATGATTTGGTCCAGAAAGAAGAAGACAAACAGTGCCATATGTCATTTTGTCAAAGTTTTAGGGAATTTCGTAAGAAATGTAGTAGTTTGCAAGACTTTTTCTGCACTGCGAAAGTGACCTAACCCTAAACTTATGGATTGATAGCCTCACCAGGGCCTATCAAGCCACCAAACAAAGCTCAACCAGCGATAAACTCTTTTATTTTTAATACCAAACCTTCCATAGCTTATTAAGAAGGTCATACTAATCACCACTTCGATCTTACGTGATATAATTAGAAAATACTGGATAATAGTATGTAACTAAAGGACCCGATAAAAAATAGAATAGTCAGCACAGCCCCTTTGCCTCTCGCTCATTCCTTGAAGCCTGAGCAGCTGTTCGATAGAGATTCAATCAATCACAACCTGCTTGTAAAATTTTACAAGAGAGAAGGTAGACTTAGCAAACATCTTTACATGTAACTCATCAGAAGGGCAAAGACCTACACTTGTAAGCAATAATTGACTTAGAAACATAACCCAACATCATCAAACTTGATGATCCCGTTACTATCGTTGGAGATGTCCATGGCCAATTTTATGATTTTGTCACACTTATTGACGAAGATGTTGGAGGGTCATTTGATTAAACTAAGTATTTGTTCTTAGGCGACTACGTCGACAGAGGTTTTTTCGGGATAGAGGTAGTCGGACTCCTCATGGCACTCAAAATCAAATACAACCGAACTGTTTTCATGCTAAGAGGAAACCACTAATGCAGGCAGATGGCTATCTCTTTCAACTTCCACGCCTAGTGTAAGGATTCTTTCATTCAGGTCTTTAAAAGTATGACCAGGAAGTATACTAAGCTATTATGGACCTGTTTGATACCTTACCTATAGCCTGCATTGTGAACAGCAAATTTCTCTGCATCCACGGAGGTATCTCAACCGCAGTCAAGAGCGTATTTGTATTTTGACCTAGCTCTAAGACATATAGAAGCTGAACCGTTTCAAGTAAATTCCAAAAAACGGCGGACTATGTGATTTGATGTGGGCGGACCCAGTAGACAACGACAACGGAAAACTAAGATAGCTTATCATGTTTAACTAATCCAGAGGCTGCTCTTATTACTTTGGTTATCAACTTGCTGACCATTTTCTTAAGGAAAACAAGCTGCAGTCAATTATTCGTGCACATGAAGTCCAAAATGATGGATTCAAGGCTTACTTTTGGGGAGGGAAGAAGGAGTTTCCGACTGTGGTTACCATCTTCTCAGCGCCCAATTACTGTGATTACTACGGAAACAAAGGTGCCATCCTAAAGTTTAAGGTAACATCTTTACTTATTCAGAACAACCATTTCGATATTCAACAAATAGAAGAAGTATCTCATCCTTACGTTTTACCTAATTTCCAAGATCTTTTCCAGTGGAGCATTCCCTTTGTGGCCCAAAATGTCCTCTAACTTTGGAATCATTTGATTAAACCTCAGAATCCTTTTAATGAGAAGTAAGAAGCAGTTCCTTTGTTTTTAATAGGGCAACAAAAAGTCCTGTAAAAAATGTTGACTAACCTACAAAAAATGACCAAATAGTATATGGAGAGGATCACAAAGAATAATAACAAGGACTAATAGTTGAGCTTACCAGAAGACATTTTGAAAATCAACTCCGACACTGATAGGGAGAAGGAGAAACTCTTGGATTAATAACTAGCATAAGCTCAGATATAAATCCATCGAACCCCCATCGCTGAATATGAAACGAAGTCTTATGAAAACAAAATGAAGTTCTAGAAAAGAAAATCTTTAGATTTAGAGAATGAAAAAAGACCCAATGATCCTAACTAGTTTAGGCTCATCCTCCCTACTTTGGTCGCAGACTACTAAAAAAAGAACCAATAAGAAGAGATTCCTATACCCAACACTGCTGAGAGTTGATCGTTTAGTCTTGATTTTTGTTCAGAAGCTTTTATTAAATAATAATCATAAAAATATTTTTTACAATTTATGCGAAATATTATAAGCTCTAATCTAATTTCAAAAGAAGAATGTTTCAATTTCTTAAACTTTTCCTTATCCATTATTTATTGCCCATATGAAAGACTTCTGCTTTTTTATCACTCAAGTTTAAACCTTTTCGATTGATTATTTGTTCAAATGGATAAATTTGACTATAATTAATAATGTATGCAATCTAATTGAAAACCAGAAAGTGGAAAAAACCAATTTAAGGAAACAAATCTTTAAAAAATGCACCAGATCCTCTTCGCTATTACTTAACCACTAAACTAGTCAAGGCGCCGATAGAAAAATACCCAGAGAGACCAAGCAAAGTCGTCAATGTTTCCTAGGGCGATCCCACTACTTCACCCTAGTTTAGGTAAAACTCAATTAAACAAGAACTCACAAAGATAATCTTTAGTTACTTGCTTAGAGCGTTGGTAAAATCGATGGCTACACCAATCCTGAAGGACTTCTAGCTGCTCGTAACGTTTTAGCAGAAAAATATAGCACTTTATGTTATACATTAAGCTCTGATGATGTATACTTAACTAATGGAGGAGGCATGGCCCTATGGACAGTTATGAGTTTGTTAGGAGATAAAGGTGATAATTTCTTGTTTCCTGCTCCCGGATATCCCTTGACTTTGGGAATGGCCAACATTCTCGGCATGGAGCCTAGATATTACAGCTTGGAAGAAAAGACGAATTGGTAAGCTAGCATCTAGCAAATTGAAAGCTTGATTGACAAGAATACTCGGTTTATTTTAGTTATTGATCCTTCCAACCCTCTAGGTTCTGTTTGGTCTGCAGAGCATAAAAGAGATATTATAGAGCTCTGCATAAGAAGGCAGATAGTGCTCTTGGCAGATGAGATCTATGAATCAATGAGCTATGAGTACCAAGTGACTCCTTTCGCTTAATGCGTCTAACCCAACTAAATTGATCGGATAACCATCTTCAAATGTTCAGGCTTAAGCAAAGTATATTTAGGGCCTGGATGGAGAATGGGCTGGATTGTCCTTTATGCCTGCTAAAATGCAAAGAAGCACTTTAGAAAGTATCTGAGGGGAATCTTCAACTTTATTCAAATGCCGAACACGATAGTTCAGTTTGCGATCCCAGGAATAATTAATAATCTCAATAACGTGCTAAACTTGAAGAAATGCATCTCTATGATGCACAAAAACCAAAGGTTTTTGAAAAGCAGCTTGTAAAGCTAGCATTATTGCACTTTTGGAAGCTCTTCAGGTGCTATATTTGCAACCATAATAATTCATTTGGAGCTATTTTAGAAAGAATAAGTTGGTAATCAAATCACAGACTTCGCTTTGAGGTTTTATGCGTAATAAAACGTCATAGTGTACCCTGGTAATTTATTTATGGGCAACTCAACATTTATCCGTCTGATGATAAGTTGCAGTCTACAAAGAATTCACGAATTTGTATTAAGATTCAAGAGATTCTGCAAAAGACATCTTCTCAAAAAACAGTGATTATTGCAATCAAATTATTCCAATTATCTCCAGTATTATTATTTATATCTTTTGGATGGAAATACTCAACATTTTCAAAAATTTTCAACACACAAAGATTAGAGACCCATTTCACGTCCTTTTCTATACAATAACAGCTTCTCTCTCGATAGTCTACCTGGGCTATAACTTCGTCTTTCTCTCAGCCATCGAATTTAGAGTGATAGCTGAGATTTACCAAATAGATATTGATGTAACTGTCGCTGAAGGTTTATATCAAGGGATCATATCTTTTGGAGGACTTTTCGGAGGCCTCCTTCCTGTCTACTTGGTTTCAAGGTTCTCTAGAAAGTAATAGATGAGTTATTTAGAGAATTGATGATTTTGATCAATGTTGTTAGTATAGTTTTATGCATCCTCAGCCTCTACCCCAATAGTAAGTTGCTTCTCCTTATTCGCTTTCTACAAGGAGCATTCTCATCATTCGCGAACTCAATAGTCCCAATGATAATCAGGGAGAATTCCCCAGCAGAGATGCTTACATTGACAGGTGCATGTACAAATTTTTTCATGACTTTTGGGATCTTCTTTTCTTACTTATTTGGGTTTATTCTTGCGGTGATAACTGGAGATTTCACTGGCTAAGTTTATCGCTAAATCATCTTTCTGTTTCCTCTTCTTTTTCTCTTCCTACAGCTATGGCTCATACTGAAGGTTTATCCATATGAGACAATTAAGTATTTAGCGTAGAAGAATAACAAGTAAGAGCTGAGAATGCTGCTAAGCAAGTTTTATAGAGAGGAATTTATAGAAGATCTAGCTTTAGAAAATTTAAACTTTTATAAAAACGACGTGAATGTAGTTACGAATAATGCTAAAAACTAGTCTAAAACTGCTTTAATCTTTGGAGTCTTTTATGCCTTTATGCGTCCTGTTGCTGGATTTACTGTAGTTCTCATCTACAGTAAGTAACTAGTTGCTCAAATCTTTCCTTCATTCTAACCTATTTTAGGAGCTTTTAACATGTTTTTGTACCTTATCTTTTCAACTATCTCATTGGGATTTGTCTAGAAATTCGGACGTAAATACATGGCAATTATGGGATGCTACGGTATCGCATTCTCTCATTGTTTGATTGCTTTTGCTTTTTTCACACAATAGATGTTTCCTTTTCTTGCCAAAATATTATCTTTTACTGGAATCTTCCTCTATCTTTATGTTTTTGGTATGACTTATGGTCCGATTCTGTGGATTTGGCTTGCTTAAGCCTTACAACCCAGACAAATAGGCTATGCTATAATGGCCAACTGGGGTGGATCTGCTTTAGCGGCATTGCTTTACCCAATAGTAAAAGAAAAAGTGCCAAATTAAGGAATCATTTTTAGTTTCTTCGCTGCTCTTACCATCCTTTGCCTCCCCGTCATCAATAAGCTGATGATAGAAACTAAAGACAAGAGTTAATAACTGATTTGCGAGTAGTATGATTAATTGGACACATAGCTTTGGTCAATTAGAAGGAAAAATTTAGTTTAATTATAATTAGAGTAAAAAATATTCAAAAGCAGAGAATAATGATTTATAATGAGTATTTATCATTTCATCGAAATAGTTAGTTATAAGTAATGAGATAAGCTCATCTATAAAGTTTAGTTTCCAAGTAAATGCCTATGAAAACGTGCAAGATTATAAATAGAAAATATTATCATCTGGTTTCTTTCACTTATTTTTCAGTATATTTTAGATCTTTCTCCTCAAGTAGTGATAACCAAACATTTTTTCTTCCTTGATGTACCTCTGATTTTCAAGTGATGCGTACTTCATGTTATAAGTTTCATCCCAAAATCTTTAGTAGCTCTCCATCTCTATCTTCTTCAGAATCATATACACCTTTGATAACTTTTAAGCTATGTCTCTCATCGTTTTTTTCTGTTCGCTGGGCTAGTCTAGCTAACTCAAAATCATTTTAGCAAATTCCAGGATCTTACTTTAGAAATATTCGTCATTCAAGCAATGATCTTAAATGAGTTCCTTCCTGAACCGCTCTTCTATCTGCTACTTGATAAAAATCTATCGAACCTTGGTCTGAACTACAGCTATCTTCAATTTCTAGCCAAAAACAATTTGATACAGCTACTTCTCTTAGAATTCGCTATTCTAGTGGATTTGCAGCTTCTCAAGGCATGACTCCAGAATTAGGTTAGCCTGCTTGACCATTAGGTAGCCTAATTCAGGGACTATCCATTATCGCATTACGAATTAAGAGAGATCCAGTAAAAAGAAGGCAAGGTTGCGATATTTTACAACTTTGTTAATGGTTTAGCTAATCTTTCTAGTAATTTTTGGATTTTGAGTGGCTAGCCTTCTCTAACTATTCAAGCTAATGGGTGTTAAAGCATTTCTTCCAACCTATTTGGCAGATTTAATCTCACAAATGGATCCCAATTTAGGCGCGACAAGCATATTCTCATTAAACTACACCGATTTCTCAATTTTGACATCAATGTTCATCGTAGAAATCTCAAACAATTTGTATCTATTTGAAGGCTACCTTTAGGTTTAATAACTAACTGAGTTATCAGAAAAGCTCCGAACTGAGTACGGCCTGCTCTTTTGGCTGCTATGAAAAGTGCTGTTCAAACTAGGTATCATCAAATGGTCGACTTTGAGCTACCCAGAATCCTTACGCTACTTATTGTTCTTTTAGTTTTATAGCCATACTTGAACATCCTCCAAACGCAGCCTATTTTAGTATTAGCTTTGGGTCATATCACTAAAAAGGCAGAACAATCGCTTGTATCTTTAAGAACTGTCTACAGAGGAACATTTAATTATCTTATTGAAGAGTTTACCGAGCATGTAAACATCGGTATAGGTTCCCCATCTCCCAAAATCAATGAATTCATCAGGCAAGCTCTCTGCATAGAATGGGGGAAGCTAGCTTGTATTAGCAAGACAGTTGCTAGTAAGAAAACGTGCCTGGCTGAGATCAGTGAAGAAAATGTTTCCTTCATCATCCACTCTTATAGTCTAAGCGGAAATGCCGATAACAGCGACTCCCATTTTGTGAATAGCTTTGAGTGTGGAGACAATTTTGATGAAAAGTTCGATTTCTAAGTGGCTGATGAGTTACTTTAGTGTTTAGTGAGTATATTAGTGAGTATATGCTATTTGAGGTTTAGTTTGGGAAACTCATCGTAAACGATATAGAAATGGTGATAAGTGCGGATCAATTTGTGGCATCTAGGCACTCCAAATTTCTGTATACTTTTGTTCAAATCAACTAAATAAACATAACTATACTTTAAGCTTTGATTTGGCTGTAAACTGTTTAGGTTTGATTCTTCTTGATTACGATGCTGGTCAAGACCTATTTTGAAGTTTGGTCATGTTTTATTTTGCGGATGGTGAAAGGTTTCTTCAGGATGATGTTTGTGGATTTGTAGAACTAGCCTAAGATTAAATCGAGAGTACTTTGATCAGGATGGACGCAGGTTAGCTACTAGAGTGAGTAGTTTTAGATGATTTTGGCTGAGTCGTTTTTCATTAAGGAAATATTATACATGGAATACTCAAAAATGGCAATTTATAATAGCTGCCCAAAGTAGAAGTCATTTATACTTAAGAGAACAACAGCAAATGATTGGACAGGCGAGGATGTCCCAGCAAAGAGACTTTTCTGACATGATTTACTTAAGTGAAATCTTTTGAAACGCAGAAATAAGCTTAAATCTTGAGAAAACTAAGTAATAGTTTTTGTAAAAAAAACAGATTTTTCATCAAAGTCACATTATGAACATTAACGTCGTCGGGGAAGCTATTATTATTAAGGAAAGTAGTTTACAGTTATTTTACTTTTTTAATAATGAGTTATACTATTTGAAGCAAGATATCAGAGATATGGATGAATTCTAGTCCAAAATCATTTTGCATTTGTGATGGGTAGATTTACTTCAGGGATTTGTGGTGTGCTATAGAAATCATTTTTTTAGCCTGCTTGGCTTTTCAGAAAAATAACTGCTGCTGAAATCTACTTTGATAAACCTTATCTTATAAAAATGAGTGCATGATGGTTTAAGGATACTCATTAAGATTGCAGTTCGTTTTCTTTTACTTTCTTTTCATCAAAGCTTCCAAGAAAGTAGCACACATCCTATTTATAATCTTTTAAGCAAAAGCTACAATAAATAACTAAGGTAGCTACTAGAGTAACATGTTAATACAGAAGAAAGATGAAAGAATATCTATCAAATTCAAAATATCTGAAGGAAGAAGACTTACGCCAAAAGCTTGAGTGAGTAGCAAAAAATAAATCACTTGAATCCATTATAGCGGATATATTTTGACACAAGCCTTGAATCAGCCAAGATTGACTTTATTTCTCAAGACGAAAGCTATTCTATTAGTTTGATCTTAATGAAAAATAGTATAATGCTTTAACTTTAGCTTCAGTGGCCTAGAATACTAAAGTAGCAATAGACAAGATTATCTCTTGACCTTTCAGGAGTAAAAAATCATTAAAACTAAATGAATAATCGCAGATCATCTTATATTTGATCATTTTTGAGAGGATCTTATCTTTTATTCAAGAGTCAATAACACGTCGGCATTCTTACTAGCGATAGAGTTTTTGATAAAGTTGGGGATCGATCCTTTAACATCGACGTCGTTCAAATGAGTAAGAAGCGTTGTTTTGGCATCAATCTTATCCACAATAAAGCCAGCCGCATAAGCCTCAGCAAGTACTGAGTCAGGGTCCTTATTAAAAGGGTACTTGCAACTCCTGTTACCACAAATAGCTCGATTTCCCTAGATTTTTGCTGTGTGAACTGCAAAGATTTCTCTGTTTGAAATTGGCCCAGCTGGACATTGTGAAATGGATGACCTCAAGAGCTTTATTGTCATAGAGTACTTAAAAGGAAGTCATATTATCACTGATGTTTTTCATGAACTTAGGATCTGAAAAAAAGCCAACAACGGCCTCAAATGGAAGACTTACCTTGATTTGAGATTTAACAACGATCCTTTCTTAGACTTACTTCTCCCAAACCTTGAGAAGACCATCGTCTTTCTTAACTTGCCAATCTTTGCTACTCTAGTAAGGCTTCATGATGGAGACGAACTGGTTGGAGATGTCCAGCAGATAACTGTCTTGGTTTGCTTGCATTAAATTAGTTTACCTTTTTCTTCATCTATGGATATAATACAGTCTATCAGAAAATATAAAATTTATCTAAAAGTCATTATTAAACAATCCTCCATTAAAAGTAAATTTGAACGGCATCTTATACTAAAGATTTTGGAGTGTTAGCTAAGGGAGGAATTGCAATCAAGATCGAAACATCATTAATGGTCCAATTTTTAGCAGCAAACCTTCAAAGGAGTGAAATCGGCAAAAGTCTATTAGAGATTTATTTTTGGCGATAAATTTTTTGATGGAGAAAAAGACAGGCAAATGTGCTCGTTTTAATGCGGAGAAAACCGTAGAATATCATTCCCAAACATATACTTAGATAACCAAACTAACTCTTAATAAACTATATTTGTAAGGTTATACAGATTTCTAAAGAGCCTTATTTAAGCATCATTTCTTATGGGTTCTTATCTTCTACTATAGGTTTTTTAGCGCATCAGCTCTTTTGCTTCCAAGCTTATTTTTTATAAATCCAGGGATTGAACCTTTGACATCCATGTCGCTAACCTGTGTCGCAAGAGTTGTATTGGCATCAATTTTATCCAGAATGAAGCCTGCTACATGAGCCTCAGCTAGCACTGTATCAGGGTCTTTGTTGATTGGGTAGTTGCAGCTCTTGTTTCCGCAAAAAGCACGATTTCCCTCAACTCTGACCGTATTGACTGCAACAAGTTCCCTATTAGAAATAGGCCCAGGGAGCTCAACAATCAAATGAATAACTCTCACAGTTTTACTGTCGTAAAGCACTTCGAAAAGTTTGAGATTATCAGACATATGTTTCATGTAGAATGGATCTGAGAAGTAAGCAAGAACAACTTCATAGGGTAGATTGAGTTTGATTTGCGATTTCACACCCATTCTACCTTAGATTTATTGTTCCCATACTTTGAGAACACCGTCATCTTGCTTAACCTGCCAGTTTTTATTGTTTTAGAGAGACTTGATGAGAGAGATGAACTGGTTGGAGACCTCTTATAGATAAGTGTCGCTATTTCCCTGCATAAACTAAGATTATGAGTCAATCGAAAGATATCTTCAATATTAAGAACGATCAGAAAAATTAAATTGAGAATGTAACCTTAACTTTTCTAAATCATAGTTTAATAAGAGTAAACTTAGTTTATCTACATCAGGGAATGATAATTTATTAATAATGAGATGCATCATGGATTTTTAATAAAATAATTGGCGTTGAAAGCAGCCAAGATAAATTTTGAAAAGCTGCTTCTACTGTTCCTTTATAGTTCAATATCTGAATCTCTCAGTAGACAAAGAGATATATTTTATCTCTTATATTCTATCTACAAATAGCTCATCACTTTTCATTTTTCCAAAGCAGCCACGAATCATTTTGATCATCCTACTGACAAACACAATATAGTAAAAGATGATTCAGTTAAAGATCTAGAGTATAAAAAAGGTTTAACTTTGCAATAGTCCTGATAAATCAGTTTTAAGTATGTTAGACCTATAATGCATCATCATGTGCTGCCAAGGTGCTCACTTTAAATTTAGAATTATTCTTCAAGGCTCTATGCAATCTTTGAAAGTTGCAAAAGCTGTTAGGTTGTAAATTTCATCTCCGACTATTTATTTCCCAAACTCTCTCGAATCTTGAGCAGCCCATTGATAATACTGCCCACTCCGGGCACTTTTTCCAGCTTCCTCTTGATGTCTCCAGTAGCCCACTTCCTGAAAAGTTCTAATTCGTTATTAGTCCTCTACATCTGGGTGACTGTATTGATGATTTTAGCGTAAAAGAGGGGTTCAAAGATGTTTTGAGAGACAGTGAATAATTGAAGCGCCCATTCTTTGTATCTAGTGAGCTCAGTTTGCTCAGAATCCATATCAATGAGGATGCAAATGCAAGATTCGATTGTTTTGTATATTTTCGAACAGGTTTGCTGATCTTACTAGTCATAGGATTAGCATGCTAACTTAAGAATCTGCATATTTGTAGCCATAGCCTTGGTTTTATATCTATTTTTAAGGAATAATTATCTTTTAGCCTACAAGAGGGTTATTCTAAAGGAAGCAGGTGAGTGCCTACGATATAAATTAAAGAGCTTTTAGTATTTGGTAAATTGAGTAAGGTCCTTGAAAATG
>Ga0316217_10002470_pt1 | contig 22204 bp, 19 predicted proteins | sample 1anoAmetaG_FD_203633 | JGI IMG/M metagenome (GOLD analysis project Ga0316217, IMG submission 203633) | Freshwater microbial communities from Trout Bog Lake, Wisconsin, USA - 1anoA | ecosystem: Environmental > Aquatic > Freshwater > Lake > Hypolimnion/Profundal zone | place: USA: Wisconsin...
TCATTTACTTCTCTTATCCAATCATCCAGCTTTTCTTTAAGTTCTTCTGATGCTATATGATTTCCTTCTTTAAAGAAATCCTCTATATCATTTATTAATTTAATTTGTTGTTTCTCTCTTTTTTGTTTTAACTTATCTTCTTCTACAGATTTTCTTATTTCCTTCTTATATTCTTCCTTTATTTCTTGTATTCTTACTTTCAAATCATCTATCAAATTAATTTTATCAATTATTTTTTTACTATTTTCTCTCTTTTTACTGTAATTCTTTTCCTTTTTCAATAATAAGATTTCTTCCTGAATTTCTTTAATCGTTTCATTTAATTCTTGAACTCCATATAATTCATCTAAATTATTCACTTTTTTCTTACACTTTTCCAATAAATTATAATAAATAGTTAAATTCTCATTTTCTAAAACTGGTTTATTCAGTTCTCTCTCTTTTTCTTCTTCCAAATCTTTATATTTCTGTTCGTATTCCTGAATCTTAGTTTGTTTATACACTTTTAATTTTTCTAACAGTTCTTTTACCTTTTCCATTATTTCTCTCTTACATGGCATATATAATTTTCTTTTTGTTTTATTATTAAAAATTTGACACTTATCTATTACTGTTTTGAAATGTTTTTGTGTTAACTTTAATAATGGATTATTTTTCAATTGAGTGATCTCATCATTTTTAGTTTTTTTTAACTTTTTATATTCATTATTAATCTTTTTAGGATCAAACATTTTTCTCTCTAAATATTCACTTGGAGTAAATTCTGTTAATACATTTTCTATAATTGGTTGAGCGAATTGTCTAACATCAAATTCTCTATTCAAATAACTAATAATACCAGTAATTTCATTTTTATATTTCTCTCTTCCATCATGAGTAAAATCTCCTTCTTCATTCAGATATTCATTACTGAATTCTAAAAATGTTTCTGGCATTTGTTCATGAGGTAGTTTACATAAATTTAATAATTTTATTAATTCCATTGGATTAGAAGTTATAGGTGTAGCAGTCATTAATAATAACCTTACAGAATTCTCACGAGAGAGAGAATAAGATTTCATAATTGCATTTTTTAAATCAATCATATTTGGTCTTTCTAATCCAGAAAGAGTATCTGTACCATATAATTTGTGAGCTTCATCAATTATTAATAGAGTTTTTCTTAGAGGATCTGTTGTGCCATTTCTTTTAGTTAATCGTTCATAGAAATTATTACTTTCATTAATTAAATTTGTAAATTGTTTATAAGAAATTGGTTTGATATTCCAATATTTAGATAATAAACGAAATCTCTCATTTCTATCATCTGGAATTTTATTTCCTTTTAAAATATATCTACGAAGTTTTTGATGACAAACTTCATCAAATATATTTTTCCATATATCTTCTTTCAATGTGGTTCTAGTAACCCATAAAATAGTATATTTTTTAAATTCAAAATTTTTGCTAGCAGCTAATATAGCAGAACAAGTTTTACCGGTTCCAACTGAATGCCATAATAACATGCCTTTAACAAAAGTGGTAGGTTTGAAATAATCTCCAATAAACATTTGAGAAGGAGTATAATTGATTAAGGTAGATCCTCCTACGATTGCTTTATTAGAATTTGAATCAGTTTCTACATCGGAATCTATAACAAAATCATCTCCACAAGCATTTTCTATATGAATATTATCCCATTTACAATGTTTAAAATATTTAAAAATAAAATTTTCTAACTTTTCATGAGACATTTTGTGTATGGGAGGAATATATCTGTACTTTACATTGAAGTTTTCTTGTTCTTCTTCGGATAAAGAAGAATTTGTTAAAGAAGATAAATCTTCTTCTTCTTCATTTGGAGATAAATTGAGAGAAGAAGATGGCGAATAATTTAAAGAAGAGGATGATTTTTTTATTTTCTTTTCTTCTTTTTCTCTCTTTTTTGTTTTTCTACGACAATATTTTCGGTGTTTATCCACGAAAACACAATCTTCTTTTAAATTTTTACAATCTATTTCATTTTTCTTAGAACATATATTTTCTTTGGGAACTTTTCGTGTTCCTTTTCTGCAATATTTTCTATTTTTATCAATAAAATAACATCCAGAAGTAGTATTACATGTATTTTGAGGTAATTTAGAACAATGAGATGCTCCACCTTGTTGTTCGGAAGTGGTATCTCTTATTCTAAAATTATGTATTTTTTTATTCAAATCATAATCTACAGCACAACGAACAGATAATTTTTGTAAATTATTTGTGAAATATATTTCTTTTACATCAATATTCAAAGTTTTTAAATATAGTTCATTTAAAGTGTTACTATTTAAAAATTGAGAAGATACTTGTTCTTGTATAATTAAATCATAAATATATACATATAAAGGCCAACCGATTCCAGGGATAAATTTCAATCCTTTTTGTCCACAAGTTCTAGTTCCTCTTCCAATAACTTGTTTTAAATCAGAATTATTGAGAGAAGGCTCAAATATATGTATATATTTTATATCAAATAAATCAATACCTTCTTTATATCCATTATCCATAATAATAAAACGACATAATGAACCATGTATATTTTCAGGTCTTTGATTAAATTTACTTAGAATATTTTTCTTTAAAGAAACACTAATAGGTTTATTATATACTTCCAAAGAAGATAACAAGAAAAAGTTATTATTTTTAGTTTTCAATAGTTCTGTATCAGATAAGATATTTTGGTGACTATTATAACCCAAATGATAATTTTCGGATAATAAACAAGAAGCTAAAAAGTTAGCACCATATTTTCTGGATTTGATATCACAATAAATAAAATGTTTGTATAATTTTTTATCGGTTTGTAAATCATTTTCATCTAATTCTTTTATTTTATCTAATAAAGTTTTTGCTTTTGGAGAGATTAATGGTAATTCAGTTTTTAATATTTTTTTATCAAAAGAAAGTTTATCAAATTTATATTTTATATTATCTTGAGAAAGATTAGATCTTTCTCTCACACATTTGGAATGAAACATATATAATAAATATATATTAAAAATATTTAAAAATTGGAAGTTTCGCTTCTTGATTTTTTATGCATCATATTTGATGATGTCTCATCATCAATATAATAAATAAAAAATTGAAATGCTTTTTCCGGTCTAGAAAATCCTTACAATTCAAAAGCTTAACAATCTTCAAGAAAATGTCTTATATCCGCAAACAAACCGTTTCTAAGAAATTCTGCAAAGTCTGCCAAGATGCAGGCAAATCAGAATCTGAATATACTTCTCACTTTGTGAGAGATAGTCCTGGTCCAAATGGAAAAGTGATTTGCCCTACTCTGCTTTCTCAAAATTGCAGAGGGTGTGGGATTAACGGACATACATATAAATATTGCCCTACAATTAAGCAGAATGTGAGAGAAGATCATCGCGAACAAAAATGGAAACAAGCAGAAGAAAAATTGGTCCAATCAGTCAAAGCTCCGCCAAAACCAGTCAAAGAATTTGTTGTGAAAAGTGGAAAATACGCAAGCATTATCATGTCTTCTTCTTCTGATGAAGAAGATGATGTTCCAACAAAAAAAATCGCACACAAGAAAGCAAGAATTTTGGATGATGAAGATGAAAAGGAAGAAGTCAAGATTGCTCCAGTGAATACATACGCAAGCCGGTTGATTGCTCCAGCTCCTCCAAAAGTTGAAAAATCAAAAGTGAAGTTTTTGGAAGAACCTGAACCTGAACCAGAACCAGAACCAATTGTGACAGTGACAACAAAAACTTTCACAGAAAAAGAATTGGAAAATATGAAAAGAATTATCAGAGAATCCAAAGAGACAAAATGTTCTTGGGATGATGATTATTCTTCTTCTGATGAAGAAGAAGAAGAAGATGAAGAAGAAGAAAAACCAATAATTCCTCAAGCTCCAAAGGTTTTGAAGCCGATTCTGTTGAAATCAGAAAAGAAAGTTGTTGATATAATTAAAGAAGAAGATATGCCAATTATTAGGAGAGAACCTCTGAAGAAAGTTGTTGTGCCAGCACCAAAGCCAACTCCAGTGCCAGCACCAGCGCCAGCTTCAGCACCAGTGAAGAAGGAAATGATCCAGATTGTCTTGAAAGATGCGTGGAGTGATGATGAGTGTTAAATAATATAATAATATAATTTTCTTGTTTGCGTAAAATTGTAATTTTAAAGAAGGAAACGGCAATCCTTTAAAAACCGCGATTTTTTTTTATTTATTTTGAGTTATTGATTTAATATATTTTAATAAATGTTCTCTCAAAAATATACTAATAAATCGTATTATGTGTTCATCAAAATTTTTTAAAAATATCATAATATATAAATTATTGAGAGAATACTTCTTTATTTTCTTAAATAGTTTAAACAAAAAATAATAATATATACAGAATGAGTAATATTGATAGAGTTGTTTTTACAAAAGAGGAAATTTATAAAATGAATAATGATCCAAAGTATGGATTCAATTGGATTAATTTGTTGCTTGTAAATAATGTAAATCCTATTAATAATGTTATAAAGTATAAATTATATCCTACAGAAAATATTAAGGATATGAATATAGGGAGAGAATATATAGCTTTACCAGAAGATAAAGTATTGACTTGTCATGAAAAAGTAAGATATAATCTTATTTGAATTTAAAAAAGAATGTGCCAATTACAATTTATCAAGATAATAATACCGAATAAAAATAATAATATTCTAGTTTCTTCATCAATAATAAATCGGTATCCATAAAATGGATTAAAAACGATAATACAAATAAATCCCATACAAATAAGAAAAATAGTTTCTAATCGTTCTTTCCAATAACTCGTCCAATTATATTGTTTTGTATAATAAGAAACTTCAGATTTATTGGAATGGTTTATTTTATATTTATAAAATTTTGTTAAAACGGCAAAAACTACAAATATAAGTTTAATAAAAATAACAAGTATAATAAATGCATCATATAATTTTCCTAATTTTTTCATATAATATATCAATATATTATTGATTGATATATTATAATATTATTATTATTAATGACAGAAACTGTTTTGTATTCATTAAATTATGGTTTTATCGGCGGAGAGAATGAAGTTTGTCCTATAATTTATCAGAATGGAATAATATATGGAACGAGTCCTTATGGAAAAATATATAGTTATGATATAACAGCAAATCAATTTATTACTTTATATACTTTTGGAGAAAATGCTTATTCTATTGTTTATTATAATGGAATATTATATGGAACTACAGCATATGGTGGTATTAGTAATTTAGGAACATTATATAGTTTTGATATAACAGCAAATCAATTTAATACTTTATATTCTTTTACTGGTGGAACTAATGGTTCAGTTCCAATAAATTCTTTTAACGGTCATTATAATGGAATAATATATGGAACAACATTATATGGTGGTATTAGTAGTTTAGGAACATTATATAGTTATGATATAACAACTAATAATTATAATACTTTATATTCTTTTATTGGTGGAACCAATGGAGGAACCCCTACATCTTATGTTGTTTACGATAACGGAAAATTATATGGTACTACACCTAATGGTGGTAATAATAACAATGGATTACTATATAGTTATAATATAATAACAAATAAATATACTATTTTATATTCTTTTAATGGAATTGGTAGTAATAGCACTGCTAGTGTAACTTTGAAAAATGGAATATTATATGGAACTACATATTATAGCGGTAATAATAACAAAGGGTTATTATATAGTTATGATATAACAACTAATAATTATAATACTTTGTATTCTTTTACTGGTGGAACTGATGGTTCAAATCCTTGTTTTTCACCTATTTATCAAAATGGATTATTATATGGAACTACAACATATGGTGGTACTCATAATTTAGGTACGATATATAGTTATGATATAACAACTAATAATTATAATACTTTATATTCTTTTATTGGTGGAACTGATGGTTCAAAACCATTAATTTCTCTTATTTATGATAATGAATTATTTTATGGAACTACAAATGAAGGTGGTACTCATAATTTAGGTACGATATATAGTTATAAATTACATCCTACACCAACTCCAACACCAACTCCTAATCCTAATCCTAATCCTAATCCTAATCCTATATCTGATATTTGTTTTCCTAAGGGAACACTTATTTTAACAGATCAAGGAGAGATACCTATTGATGAAATTAATCCTTTTGAAAATACTATTCATAATAAGAGAATTATTGCAATTACTAAAACAATTTCAAATGATACTTATTTAATATGTTTTCATAAAAATGCGTTAGAATATAATTATCCTAGTAGAGATACACTTATTAGTAAAAATCATAAAATATTCTATAAAGGGAAAATGATAAAAGCATATAAATTTTTAAATTATTTTGAACTAGTTAAAAAAGTAGATTATAATAAAGAAATACTATACAATGTATTAATGGAATCATACGAAAAAATAAATGTTAATAATATTATTTGTGAATCATTGCATCCAAACAATATAATAGCACAATTATATAATAACAAACTTGATCCAGATTCTAAAAATAAAATAATATGTAAAATGAATGAAATTATAAATAAAAATGATAATAAATCTCTCATAAACATTTGCGAATCATTTCATCCAGATAATCTAATTGCAAAAATATATAATAGCAAACTTCGTGAGAAATCTAAAAATAAAATCATATATGTAATGAATAAAAATATGAATAAAAAATAATATATCAATATATTGATTGATATATTATGAAGAAGAAGAAGATGATGATGATGATGAATTTGTCTTTTGGAACTTATTAATGCATTCCCAAATTTTGGCGGATTCATCAATAGAAAAGACACCTCTTCTTTGTGCTAAATTCAAAAAAGACACTAACATATTCAAAGCAACTGTTTCATTAGTAATTTCCATAGTCATTAAATTATTCTTCAAATCAATAAGGTCTTTCTCCATATTTTGATAATACTTATTTATTTATATTATAATTTTCAAATATATATATATATAATAATTTAAATGTTGTAATATAATTATGGTAGAATGTCGTTTGTTACTGAAAATATTAATATTAATTTTCATCAAGGAGAGAATAAATATGAAACTATAGTTCCAAAATTATTTGAGGAAGAAGAAAAAAAATTTGGAACAATGAATATTTTGATGAAAGAGTTTGAAGTTAGTAAAACTCCGTGGTTTATATTTTTTAGTAATGATATTTCTGGATCAATGTCTTCACTATGTGAAAACAACAAGAATACAAAGATGGAACATTCAAATCATACGATTCGTAATATTCTTACACTTTTTTCAAAATATTCAAAAGATGTTGAGATTTGGGTCCAAGTGGATGCATTTGACGATCAAATAGATAAGATTATTCCAGCACAAAAAGTTACCGAAGATAATATTGATATTCTTCTAGCGAGTGTAAATAAGATGAGGCCAAGAAATTCAACTAATATTGAATTGGCGATAAATAATGCGAATAAAGTAATTACGCAGTTTCAAGAAGAGAATGAAAATTTTAATGTAGCTCATATTTTTACAACAGATGGAAATGCTACAGTTGGAATTCAAAATATTAAATCATTATCTGAATTGGTAAATAAAAAATTTGTGAATATTTTTATTGGATTTGGTTTGGATCATTCAACAGAAACATTAAATAATTTGGCGAATTATGTTGGTGGAAGATATTATTTTATTGATGATATTGAAAATGGTGGTTTGGTTTACGGAGAGATTCTTCATTCTTTGTTGTATAAATGTTTTGAGAATATAAAAATAGAAGTTAAAAATGGAGAGATATATGACTATATAAAAGGAACATGGGAATCAAGTTTGTATATAGATTCTCTCTATAGTCAAGCAAATAAGACATTTCATATTAGTTCAAGTAATCCTAATTTGATAGAAATTTCTTTAACTGGAACAAGTAATAAAGTATTTTTAGAAAAGAGTCCCATTAGTTCGCTTTTTTCAAAATCTGAACTGAATGGTTTTGATATTGGAATTCTTGTGGATATTGAAAAAGATAAAGAGTTAATAGATTTGAGTAAATATATTTTTAAACAAAAGTTACAAGAGCTTATGTTTAACTATTCAAATAATAATTATGGTTTGGTGATTCAAGAATTTAAAAATTTATATGAAAATTTGAAGTTGTATATGGAAGATTATAAAGATGATGAATTTCTAGTAAAGTTACATGATGATATTGTAGTTATTCTTTCTTCAAGTAATACGATGTACGGTCATATGTTTTGTAATGCATTGAGACATTCAAATGCAAAAGAACAAGTATATAATGTAAGAAATGTTCCAAGAATGGAATTTATGGATTTTGAAGATTGTGATTTTGGAGTTTCAAGAGGTTGTGTAAGAGGAGGACATACTATGGATCATCAACAATATAGAACATTAAGTGATAATATTTGTAATAGACAATATTCTACTCCAAAACAGATGGAAATAATGAGAGGTTGTAGTGCTCCGATGCCACAAACTAAAGATGTATTTACTTTTCAAAATGTGAATGACAGACAAAATGTGAATGACAGTCAAAATGATGAAGAAGAAGATGAAGAAAATTAATATGAAAAAGAATATGAAGATCAAAAATTTATTTCTTATTTTTCAAATCGTAGTTTTAATGTATAATTATTAAACATTTGTATAAATATTATATTCTTCTTTTGTTGGGTTGTATTCTAATTTTGGTTTAACTCCGACATTATATTTATTTTTTTTCTCTCTGGGAATATTTATGGACCATAAATATGCCCAAATAGGACTGATAATTCCTTGATCGCCGATATCCAAAGAAAATTTACAATTATAGTTAGGAACATCTTCTTGTAAGATAGAACAAGGATTACAAGGTTCTTCTAAAAATTTAAATCCTGGCAATAAAGAAGGAATCTCTTCTGGACTAACATTTGTTTTATTTTCAATCATATATTCAGATTGCATAGGTGTAGGTTCTTTTATTACTTTTACTATATTACCATCTTTATTACATTGCAACAAATTATTTATATTTTTTGGTAATTTGTCATTATGACCTATAATAGCTCCATTTATAATAAACTGTCCTTCTTTTGTATTCCATGCTAACAAATCTTTAATTGCTCGTTCATTATAAATTCGTTTAGCTTTTTCAAGAGCACTTGGAGGATTGAAACTGATTCCACTATCTCGTCTTATCATTTGTAAATATATTTCTTCAATTTGAGGAGACCAAGTCCAATGTCCGGTTTGAAAATATTGTTTTACTTCTTCAGGACTAACTTGTTGTTGGATAATATTAACATCATAAATATAATTAGGATTATGTAAATCTTGGTAATTTAAAAATTCTCTAATTAATTCGGGAGACCAAATATTATCAAAACCTTCTTTTGTATCAGATAAATAAATAGAAATACTTATTATAATAACTATCATTAAAAACCCAAAACTGATGGAAGGATTATAAATGTTAACTATAAAAATAAGAAATAAAATAAATAAAATACCAAACAAAGAAGTAAATAATTTATTCATGAAATATGGGAATAAGTATATTAAAAAAATTATAAATAAAAAAAAGAAAATATAAAGAAGATAATGTTTTTGATTTTTCATTATATTATAATAAATTATAATATAATGTTTTAATGTCCGGTTGAACCAAAACCACCTTCTCCTCTTTCAGTATCTTCATTCAGATCTTCAACAATTTCAACAATAATAGGAACTAAAGAAGGAGCACATATTTGGATGATAGAACTATATTGTTGTATAGTTTGAGTATTATTTTCAGAATAATTTGCAACATCAAAACATCCCATTAGATTTCCTCTATATCCTGAATCAATAATTCCGACACTATTTGCCAAACGCAAAAGTGTTTTGCTTCCAGTGCTAGATCTTGGATACATATAATAACCTGTCATTTCCGTATGATTTTTTGAAATCAAATTTGCAGAACATTTTACTCCAAAATCTATTTTATTAATTTGGTTTGTATAACATTCTGTTGTAGTTGGAACCAACAAATTAAAACCAGCATCTGGATAAATGTTATTTGCCAAATTATTATTGTGACTATTTGCATTTTCAATATATTTTTGAATGAGATTGTTATCTTCAGTTACAACTTTAAGTTGAAGATGCATAATTCTTTCATGTCGTGTCAATAGTTCATTTACATAATATTCCAAATTAACATTATAAAATTGGGTATTATTAATATAGTTATCATTATCATTAATTATACTATTTTCGTAAGCAGACATTATGATATTTTATATCATATATTTAAATTATTTCATTAATTATATAAGTTTATTAAAGAAGTAAATATATTGAGAATATCTAAATAGTAGTCCATAGATGCAGTGATAAAATCTCCATAATAATTTCTTTGTAAAATAAAATTTGTATCATATATGATGTAAAAAGAAAATATTATTACTCCCAATATTCCATATATTTGATGTGTTTGTGATATATTACCAAGAAAAATAGATATTATTTGAGATAAAATGAGAAAAAGTAATAAATAAAATAATAATAATCCTACCCATAAACTTAACTGTATTCCAAATAAGATAAGTATAACTCCAATTAAGAACATAGTAAAGTAAATAGAAATAGTTCCTAGAACAGCAAATTGTATAAGTTGTTCGCTGATATTACTTTTTAAATAAGAGAGAATAATTCCGAATAAAGTTGAAAATATTGTAAATAAAATAAATTTTAACCACATTGGCATAGGAATCAATCCAATAATAATAATTAGAGTAAATATGGCTATCCATATTCCAAATATTTGTGGAAAAGTTAATTTTTCTTTATAAGTTTCCATGAAATAATAGGTAATGCCTAATTGAAGAATTAAATTGGAAAAAGTTAATAATAAAAATTTTTTATTATTAAGAATGGATTTAAAAATATTTTTATTAATAGTTCCTCCTTTTTGTAAATTATTATTATAAATTAAATTATATAAAGAAGAAGTTGCATAATTTGGCATTTATATAGGTATATATAATAAAGTTATTTAAGGACAATTAGTTCCAGCCGAATTTAGTTTAGGAATTGTTGAATGTAGACAACATCCAAATTGTCCGCAACCTCCAATCGGACAATTAGATTTTGCAGAATCCATTGCAGCAATATTGCTGTTAGGACAACATCCATATTGTGTTCCAGCACATCCACCAGGTGGTTCATATGGAGTAGGTGGTTGTGGTGGGTTATAAGGAGAACAATTACTTCCTATATAGTCGTGTTTTGCAACTGTACTGTTAGGACAACATCCATATTGTGTTCCAGCACATCCACCAGGTGGTTTATAAGGGGTAGGTGGATGTGATGGGTTATAAGTAGAACAATTACTTCCTATATAGTCATATTTTGGAACTGTACTGTTAGGACAACATCCATAAATACTTTCGGCACAATTGACTGGAGTAATAATAACTTCATTTGTTGGAGTTGGTTTAGCTGGATTTTCTAAACGAACTATAAAAAATATAATAACTACAACTAAAAGAATTATAATAATAATAAAAATTAAATCATCCATATATATTTATTATTATTTATTTTTCTCACTTTTTTAATAAATAATATATAATTAGTTATTAAATGTCACCAAAAATGAAAATCAAATCAAACATAATAATAATAAAAAATAAAAAGAAATCTTATTAATAAAACACATAATAAAAAAATTTAATTATTTTCTTCTTTTTTCTTCTTTCTTCTTTTTTTTTTATTTTTATTATTGGTATTTTTATTTTGATCTTCAGAAATATTTTCTTGATTTATAACACTTAATAAATAATTAGAATGAATTTCTTTTTTTAAATTTTCATTCATAACATGTTTGATTATAACAGGCTCTGCAGGTTGAATTTCTATTTGTAATTCTAATGGTGGAATAACTGGTTGTAAATCAGAATGAATAACTGGTTGTAAATCAGAATGAATAACTGGTTGTAAATCAGAATGAATAACTGGTTGTAAATTATTTTCATGAGTAGGTTCTATGTGTATTTTATCTTTTTTTGGATTATTGTTTTGTTGACTAAATAAAATTCCCATATAAATTCATAAAATATTATAATTTTTTATGAATTACATTTGTGATAGATTATTATTTTCAGTATACCATCTAGGTGGTTTTAAATAAACAGGTGTAATAATTCCAATAGGAGGTCCTTTTGTTGCACTTTGGACGGTGGAAGAACTTAGACTTGCTATACTAGGAGAGCATGTATTATTTGCAGCATAAGGAAATGGTTTTTGAATGCCAATTGGATTCGTACATTTTCGTTGTATTTGTAAAGTATATTGAGAAGAATCTTGAGGTATATGTAACATTTTGGTATATAACCCATTTCCTGAAAGAATATTATAAGAATTGTATAAAGCGGTGGTAGTAGAGCACCCCGTAGATCCTCCTTTGCGATAATATCCAATAAATTTATCAGTTCTATTGGTATTATTCACACAAATATTTGAAGCAGCTACATTATGGATATAAACTCCTTGACTAGCATTATCAGATAAGTTGGAGTTAGGATAAATAGGTTGGACCCAATAGTTAGGATATTTACCATTATGAATCCATTTATATTTTTTCTCTAACATACCTTTTGTAGAGAGAACACTAGGTTTTACAAATTCAAATTGTTTTCCTCTAATATCAACTAACACTTCAGGACAATTAAGAAGAGGTTCTGATTTTGGATATCTACCACTAGTTCCTCCCCATCCGATTGGAAATCGTCCATAAAAAGGAGTTCCACTTTTACTCATACGATATGATTTACCAATGTATGAACCGGTTCTTCTAGTTCCTTCTAAAGAAAATCCACTTTGACCGAACGGTAAAATATTATTTTGTTTTAAAGGTCCATGTGGACCCTGACTGATCCAGAATTTATAAGCTGGTTTACCACTAATTTTAACACCATTTGCTGTAATTATTCCTTTTTTTTTGAAAGTTTGAATTGACATATATATTAAATATAAATTAAAATATCAAGAAGTAATATTCAAAAGCGAGGTTTAAGACTTTTTATCTTTATAAAATTTAATAATATTATGTTATTAAAAATAAGAATCTGTTATTTGGTTTCTCTCTTAATGTTTTTTTAAAAAACCAATAAATAGGAGTATGGATAATCATATCCATATTTTCTTCAAATGTATCTTCTTTTACTTTTGTTTCAAAAAAAGAATAATAAGCTAATGAACCTAAACTATAATAGAAAGAAGAAATTGGAATGGTATAATTAGGTAATTGTTTGATAGATAACAATTCAGGAGAAAGAAACCCATTTTTTGAAAAAGGAAAAAAGAGAGAAAAAGTATTTTCATTTGTTGTTTTACATATATTTCTATCATTTAAACAAAAGAAGTTATTATCAGTCATAATAATATCTTCTAAATGAAAAGAATAAAATGAATAACCAATCGATTGTAAATGTTCTTGTTGTTCGCATAGACATTGAATCAGTTTATAAATCATTTCGTGATTTTGTCTTGGTTTTATTGGTTGAATATTATTTGTATATATTTCTATTTCTTTCTCTTGATTTTTGATTTTTGAATTCAAAAAAGAGAGAGGTTGGATAGATTTTATTATTGTAGAAGAATAATTATTTAATTGGATAATATATGTTAATTTGCTATTTTTTTGAATAGAATACATATATTTATTTATGTATATAATTTTTTTACAATTAAATTCATTATTTTAATATCAACCATTCTATTGTTAGATTTATTTCTAAAAAAAATATAATCATTTATATTTATATTTTTAGTAACTGTATTTGTATGTAATTCGGAACTCATATATTGACTTCCTTTTTTAAGAATAGTTGGATTATATGTTTTAAAAAATAATCCAATAGAAACATCATCTACGATATCATGTCGTAATTTATCTTTATTATTTATTAAATATTTGACTGTATCATTAGATAATGTAATAGAAATACCACTTGCATAAATTGTTCCGAATAAAGAAGTATTATGAATTCCTGCTCTAGGATCTAACCATTGTAAATTTAAGAATTGACTAGTTGTATAAATATTAGTTGTTGGGATAGAATGTAAGTATTGTAATAGTTTTGGTATATAAATTATTGTTGAAATATTAGATCGTATTACAAAGTCATACTCATTTTTTTGAAACAAATATTCTAAAGCAGTAATTGTTTTATATAATACATTTAATACATGTTCTTTTCCTTTTACATAAATGATATCATTTTCTTCTTCTACTAATTTTTCTTGATTTTCTCTCATAACTATGAAAAATGTATCTACTTCATTAAAGTTATGGGCGTATTTTTGTTGAATAGAAAACATCTCATTGTAAATAGGATTCAGTGAATATATTAAGAGAAGTAATACTTTCATGTTATATAATATTAATAAATGTTTATTTATACTGCTATTCTACTAGTATTAGTCAAGATTACCAACTCATTAGTTATCTGAACTGTATAAATTGTTATAACAAATAGTGATCTAGTTTGTTAGTAAGTTGTGATCTAGTTTGTTAGTAAATTGTGATTTAGTTTGTTATAACAAATAGTGATTTAGTTTGTTATAACAAATAGTGATTTAGTTTGTTAGTAAGTTGTGATTTAATTTGTTATAACAAATTGTGATCTAGTTTGTGAATCCATACTCATATTACTCTGTACTTTGTACTCTGTACTCTGTACTCTGCACTCTGCATTCAACATGGTGCAATTGTATCAATTGTTATAACAATTGTTATAACAACATTATATATTAACATATGTTATAATGTTATATGGACCAAAGAAATGAGTGACAAATCAATAAATGAGTAACAAATCAATAAATGAGTGACAAATCAATAAATGAGTGACAAATCAATAAATGAGTGATGCATATAATTGTAACAAATGTTCGTATACCAATGTTCGTATACCAATGTTCGTAAATAATTACAACATATGTTAATATAAAATAATGATATGTTACTCATAAATATAGTTACAACATATAGTTACAACAAATTAGTTACAACATATAGTTACAACATATAGTTACAACAAATTAGTTACAACATATAGTTACAACATATATTTACAACATATAGTTACAACATATAGTTACAACATATAGTTACAACAAATTAGTTACAACAATTAGTTACAACAAATTAGTTACAACAATTAGTTACAACAAATGTTTGTATAAAACATGATATGTTACTCATAAATATAGTTACAACAAATAATTATAACATTTGTTTGTATAATAATGAATAATTATAACATTTGTTTGTATAAATGAATAATTATAACATTTGTTTGTATAATAATGAATAGTTATAACATATGTTTGTATAATAATGAATAGTTACAACATATGTTTGTATAATTTAAGTTTTTTATTTTTTGCAAAATCCACCAAAATCTAAAAAATTGAAATAAAAAAAGTGGAGAAAGGTTCCTCACTAATTGCTACGCAATAAAACGCTGTTTAACAACGATGAACTCTCAATACCAAACCATTATCTCCAAGTCCATGGAACAGTCCTTTGTCACCTGCATTCAGCAGACGGTAAAGGTTTTGGCCCAGAAGTACGAGTTTGATTACGACGAAGCCCTCGCCTTATTTGGCACGGAAAATTTGAAAGTTACGACTAATTTGGGTAAAACCAAGGGAGGAGTGACTGGTGATGCACCTAAGCGCACCAAACCCAAAATTCCGCTACCATTTACTGGAGAGGTCTTTGACGACTGCTGTCATGCCATTGTATTCAATGGCGGGCTTTTCACTCAATGCTTCAAATCGCCGAACCCGAACTCCCAGAATTCACTCTGTCAATCATGTGAGAAACAGGCCGAGAAGAACCCCAATGGGTCTCCTCCACTCGGCTATATCTCTGAACGCATTGAAAGAGGCGAAGACTGGGCTGATCCCAGAGGTAGACGACCTGTTCCATATACAAAAGTGATGAAGGCAAAAAATATCACTCGTGAAGATGTGATTACCGAGGTAAGCAATAACAATATGGACTTTGATGTAACGATTTTTGATGATGTAGATACCGACAAAAGAGGACGCAAGAAGGGAGGAAAGAAGACAGAGGTCCAATCCATATTTGGAGACGACGAACAAGAAGACGGATTGTTGGGATCATTGATTCAAGAGGTGAAGGACAGTGAGAGTGAAAGTTCAGAAGCATCCAAGACATCCAAGACATCCAAGACTTCATCCAAGAAGTCAAAGGAAGAAAAAGAATCAGAGAAACTAGAGAAAGCGTCGCAGAAATCGGAGCAGGATATGATGAAAGCAGAAGAGAAGAGGATGAAGGAGCTACAAAAGGAAGAAGAGAAGAGAGCGAAGGAGCTACAAAAGGAAGAAGAGAAGAGAGCGAAGGAGGCACAAAAGGAAGAAGAGAAGAGAGCGAAGGAGGCACAAAAGGAAGAGAAGCGATTGGCAAAAGAAGCGAAGGAACAAGAGAAGATTGCCAAGGAGGCACAAAAGCTATCTAAGAAAGCGGATGCGAAACGACCAATCAAACAAATCCAAGAATCAAAGCTTGCTGAGCCAGCTCAGGAACCAGCTGCTGAGGATGAAGCCCCTCTATCTCCACTGGCTCCTCCTGATGAACCAGTTGTGGAAGTGGAACCAGTTGTGGAAGTGGAACCAGTTGTGGAAGTGGCAGTTAAGCCAAAGATGAGAAAGTTTAAGATAGATGGGGTCTCATATGTTGTAGATGTAAATGATATTGTATACAGAAAAGATGTCCCAAAGGTCAGAGTTGGCTTATTCACCGAGGAGGGATTGATTTTGGATGATAAAGAGGAGGATGATGAGGAGGAAGATGAGGAGGACCTTTCAGACATTGAGTGAATGTAATTTTAAAGAAGGAAGCGGCAATCCTTTAAAAACCGAGTTTTTTTTATTTTTTTTTGTTTGAGTATATTTTTAAATTTTTTTAATTTTTAACATTAACATATAAAAATAAAAAATTGAAATACTTTTTTGGGATAAGAAGTTTTGTACTAATTTAAGCCTCTCCGCAAAAATGCAAAAAACTACCGATTTGAGTATTGATTACACCCTTATTCCATCCAATGTTCCAGCGATATGCATTCCGTATGTCTTTGAGAATATTGGGGAAAAGAGAATTGAAGGAATTTTCAAAGATCTGGATATTGGAAAAGTTGAAAGAATTGATTTGGTGCCGACACAAAACCATGCTCCCAATGGTTCAAAAGTCAACCGAGTCTTCATTCACATCAACTGGAAGATTGACGAAGACACGAACAAGATACGAACCAAGCTACTGTGCGGAAAAGAAGTGAAAGTTCTCTACGATGGAAAGTACTTTTGGAAGATCTCAGCAAGCAGAGCGAAAGAAGTGAAGCCACAGCAACCGAAGCCAGTTCAGAAGGATACGAAGCCAAGGATTGAGTTGGATGATGATAGTCCTCGTGGACCTCCTCCTTCTCGTGGACCTCCTCGCGGTCCTCCTCGCAGTCAAGAACCTCCTCGTGATTATCGTCCACGCAGTCAAGAACCTCCTCGTGATTATCGTCCGAAAGAGATTTTTGTGCCGAGACAAGTTCTTCCGCCTGCACCGAGTTTGAGTGAATCACAATTTCTTCCACCAGCACAGTGTTTGAGTGATTTCCCTTCGTTGTCACTAGAACATCCTGATTCATTTATTGGAAGTCCTGCGAGTAGCTGGAATGAAGAAGAAGAATACCAACCAACAACCCCTCCAACACCACCACCAGTCAAAGACACGCGACCACTCGCTGACATTGACTTTCAAGAAAAGGTTTCAGACCAAACATACGCGGGAGTGGATGGAAAAACTCCTCCCAAAGTGACAAAGAGAAAGAAGGTTTTGGCGAAGAAACCAGTTGTTCCAGTTGATGTTGAAGATTCTGAAGATGCTTAAATGAAGACCTGAAATTCTCCTTCCCCAGATGAATATATGTGTAATCAATTCAATACTAATCGGGTATATTTTGTAGGTTTATGGAAGAGTGCTGGTCCTATGGACCGGGCTGAATGCCCTTTGTAATTTCTTTGTGATTTGGCTGTGTGTGGTCTATAAAAGTGTGATTTGAAAATAAGGTAAGATTTGATTGAACTTAAAATTGTGCTAATAACTAACCTCTTTTCGCAGGTTTTTTTTTCTAAAAATGGTTTTTAAGTTTTTTTATTTTTTATTTTAAGCATATAATGATATAAAATTGAAATACTTTTTGGTGAAAAGAATTTTACACTTTTACACAAAACGAACTGAGTTAAAAACCGAAAATGTCAAGCGTTATTACAAAATTTCAGGAAAATTTGCGTGCGGGTAATAAAATAATAATAAAATTTGATTCTAATATTCGTTTTTCAAGCAGGTATGTCATGTTGTTGGCACAAATGCAGTCCGGAAAGACATTTGTATACTCATTTGTCTTGTGTGAAATGTGGAGGTTAGGAAGAGTGAACCACGTTGTGATATTTTCTGGGAATGCGGAAGTTGCGTTGAGGGAGCAGACGAAGGCGTGTTTGGAGAATGAAGATTTTCAAGAATGTTACAAAGCTCATTTACTTGAAGAACTGGAATCAGAAGAAGAAGCCGAAGAAAAATGGAATAATATAAAAGAAAATTTTAAAGATGAAAATAAGTTTCGTGTTATTTGGGGAACAGCAATGAAGAAGAGAATGGAGCCGATGGAAAATACGTTATTTATTTGGGATGAATCACATTTTGCACAAACACAGGGGATGTGTCCGGATCAATTTTTGGAGAAGATGGGAATTATGCCGAATGGGGATCAAGAGTCGCTTATTGAAAGAAATAATTATGTCTTATCGGTTTCAGCGACACCATTTTCAGAGGCGAGTGATTTAATTCTTTCAAACCAACAAAAAGAAATGATTATTTTTACACCAAGTAATGAATACTTGGGTGTGGCGAAGATGATTGAGCGTGAAATGATTGTTGGTTATGAAGTTCCGGTTGATTGTGCGAGGGAATTTATGATGAGTTCAGATGAAAGAATAGGTCTCACCTCATATGGAATTATTCGTATTCCACATGATGGAGGCAAAAAGAATGTGAGAGGTTCAGTTGATTACGAGGAATTGGCAAGAGAATTGGGATGGGATGTTCGTCTATATTATGAAACGGATGACCCAAGAAGAGTTCATTCTACGGGAGATGAAGAAATGGAAAATGAATTTATTGATTTATTGAATGAAGTTCCGGAAAGAAATACATTGATTTTGGTGAAAGACCATTGTCGTATGGGTCAACAGTTGCCGAAGCAGAATATTTCATTTGTATTGGAAACAGCTGTTCGTTCAAAGACGGATGTGTTGCTTCAAGGATTGCTTGGAAGAATGTGTGGATATCATAATTTTACGAACATACGGATTGGGTTGAGGGAAAAATTTACAAAAGGTATGAGGAGAGGAGAGATGGGAGAATTGAACCGATATCTTGCTTTTGTATCGGAAGAGACCAGAACTGGAATGCCAAATGTTATACCAAGGAAAGGGAAACATATTGGTATCAAAGGAATACAACATAAAGTTCCAATTATTCCTGTGAAAATCAATGCGGATATGCGAGAAGGAAAACACATGAAAATACAACAGTTGAGACAGTTGAAGATAATATTCCGAGATGAATTGATTGAAGATTACAACAATGAAAAAGACAAGGAAAGAACAAAAGAAATGATTCAAGAATTGACAGAAGATCCAAAAAAGTTCAAAAAGTATTGCGCCAAGAGGATGATAAAAGAAAATTCGGCACAAACAATTTGGAGTGCGTTTGAAACAAGAACAGCGAAACATTTGGGAACAGCGTCTGATATTGACATTGGAATAATTGGTGTTTATGTTGCGCATAAAGATTTTCATGGAACTGGGATAGTTTGCGGAGATGTATTTATTTTCAGACAAAAACCAAGTCTTGAATGGGATGAATCATGGGATATGATACCTCCAACAACGAAGAGAGAGTTATTTTGTCGTGAAACAGAAACAGGATGTCTGATTCCTTCAAACGGACAATGTTCTGAAGATTTGGACCCAAAAACATCGGTTAATGTGTATTTGATGAAGAGTGCGATTATCAGTCGTATTGAGCGCTCTTTCCAAGAAGTGCCTGGATTGATTATTTCAAGAAGTATCACATCAAACAGAGGGGTTGATTCAACATGGAATGGGATTTATGTGACACATGAAGTATTGAATGCCTTAAAAGCGGGTGGTGATATTTATGAAGAAATAAAAACAAAGTATAGGAGACAGAAGGTAAGGATTAAGTTAAAAAGAGTAATTTGGGAGATGAAGAGTGAAACAACAGATGGTTCATTAATTGTCGGAAATATGTGTAGGATAAAAGAAATTTCATGGTGATTTTGTGTTTAATATTGTAATTGGAAGGAAAAGGCTCTCCTCTAAAAACCTTTTTTTTTATGAAATAAAATAACAATCATTATAAGAGTATGGAAATGATTGGAAATAAGTATAAGTGTATAGGAAAATTAGGTCAAGGTGGTTATGGAAGTATTTATAAGTATATAAATATAAGAACGAAGGAAGAAGTTGCGGTGAAAGTTGAATGTAAAGATGATACGAAGTTATTGAAGAATGAAACGATTATATATCAATATTTGAATTCTTTCTCTCATAAAGAGGGTATACCGAAGGTGTATTGGTATGGATCGGATAAGGTTAATTATTATATGGTGATGGAGTTATTAGGTAGAGGGTTGAATGAGATGGATATAGAATATGGTAATATAATGGATGTGGGTAGACAGATATTAAGTAGAGTAGAATTTCTACATTCAAAGAAGTTGATACATCGTGATATTAAACCGGAGAATTTTTTGTTTGGTAATGAAAGAAATAAGGATCTGTTGTATATGATAGATTTTGGATTTTGCAAGAAATATATAGTGAATGGATTTCATATAAAGAATAAAAAGAGAGAAAATATAATAGGAACACCGAATTTTGTCAGTATAAATGTGATGGAAGGTAATGAACCAAGTCGTAGAGATGATTTGGAATCTATTGTTTATATAATGTATTATTTATGGAAGAAAAGGATTTGTTTGGAGGATAAAGAGAGAATATTAAATGGGGAAGATATTCCTTTTTTTATTTCTCTCTTTTTTCAATATTGTAGAGGACTTTCTTTTGAAGAAAATCCAGATTATAATTATTTATATTCTATTTTATCCAAAAAGTAAGTATAAAAGATAAAAAGAATAGTTCTCTCTTTTGAAGAAAAATATTATATAATGTATGAATAATATTATTTATTTATGGAGATTTAAACCTAATGAAAAAAATTTTTTTCCAAAAAATGTTGTTATGAATAATTTAAAATATATTGAAAATTATAAAATAATAAATGATCCATCTATAATAGAGAGTTTCATAATAAATAATAATAATATATTTCCTTCTTTATTGCAATTATATAATAGAATACCACATTGGGTTATAAAAACAGATTTAGGTAGGTTATTGGCAGTTTATTTAAATGGTGGTTTATATGCGGATGCGGATTGTTTTATTCAAAAGAAATTAGATAAGCATAATGATACTGATAATATAATTTTATTTATAGAACATAAATGTTCTTCTGTAAATCAATTAGGTAAAAGAGAATGTAAAAATCCGGAAAATTTGGTTAGGATAGCTAATTTTTGTTTTGGTTCTAAAATAAAAAATCATCCATTTTTAAAAGAAGTGATTGAAGAATGTATATACAGATTAAATAAATTATTAATTATTGAAAAAAAAAGTGTATTTAATCATGAAGATATATTATGGGTGTGTGGTCCAGATGTGATTACGACTATATATCATAGATCAAAGAATAAATACAATGATATTTTCTTGTATAATAATACATTTTTAAATCATAAATGTAATGGAAGTTGGAGATAAAGAGAGAAAGTAGAAATAGGATAAAATAATTATCCGATATAGTGTTTCTCTCTATTTACAAGAAATTATAACTTCTTTCAAAGAAAAATTATTCTCAATAAAATATTTTCTTCTAATAAAAGAGAGAAAGTAATGGCTAATATATATTATTGTTTAACTTAGAGAACTTTTCTCTCCTTTACAAGAAATTATAACTTCTTTCAAAGAAAAATTATTCTCAA
>Ga0316217_10002471_pt1 | contig 22201 bp, 22 predicted proteins | sample 1anoAmetaG_FD_203633 | JGI IMG/M metagenome (GOLD analysis project Ga0316217, IMG submission 203633) | Freshwater microbial communities from Trout Bog Lake, Wisconsin, USA - 1anoA | ecosystem: Environmental > Aquatic > Freshwater > Lake > Hypolimnion/Profundal zone | place: USA: Wisconsin...
AAAACTTTATACGGCTTTAAAAGATCATCTGCCGACAACAACCCTTATTTCTATCGGTCACCGCTCGACCCTAAAAATGTTCCATTCGCGCAGTGTAAAAATGGAACCGATAGACAAAGGTGGGTTCAAAGCCGTTGCTCTGTTAAGAGAATAGAAAAGCCTTAATTAAAAAAGGGCACGCTCAAATTTCAACTCGCTCTTTTCACCCAGCAAAATGAGAAAACCGTCTTTCATCTGCCATTGTATCGACGTCCTCAGGCTCAACAGATACGCCTTCTCAAGCTCATTCGTTGCTTTGTCGCATTCTTTTTTGGTCGTGGCTAAAGGGCCAACCGCAATCCCTTGATTTTTTCCGGGGTAGGATGTCGCCGAATAGGTATTGCACCCCGCAAAGCCACGTATGCGGTATTGCGAGTCTAACAATAAGGTTGGTTGATTATCGCCCGCAGGCTTTCCGTTGATCGTTGACAAAATCCACTGCACATTTAAAGGAAATTGTTTAGGCTGTATCGGCGATGGCGTATTACCTCCCGAGGGCATTTGTTGTGCTAAGGTATTTTGCGTAATCGCAACCCATGCCAAGCATATAAGGGCGAGCTTTAGAAACATTGCTTTTTTCATCATGATCGCTCTTTATTTAGCTCAATCGAATGCGCGCTTCGAGGCGTTCGATTAAAGTGTTGGATGCCGTAAACACATAGTCTGCTTCACTTACCGAAACGCGGAGAGCACCTTCTGCTATAAGCCATTCCGATAATTCAAAAATTATGCTTTTCTTGGCATGGAAGCCAATCTCTTCTCCATAATCGCCGAGCACGGCTACGCCAAACCGTTCAACACTGCGCTGCGCCATCGATTTTGGCACACGCGTGAAACTCGCGCGCACCACGCGGTGCGTTCGGGCTTCTTCTTCTGCTGCAATACGGGCCAAAAGTGTTCGCGCCGCCTGTAGACTTGTTTCGTTCCAATCTGCCGCAAGCGAAGCTACAAGATTGGCTTCGCTTTTTAATATCGTCCCATCATCCAGTACTTTTAATGCATTAGCGGCTAAGGTCGCACCCGTCGTCGTAATATCCACGATCAACTCAGCAGCTCCAGAGGCAGGAGCGCCCTCTGTAGCACCTAGGCTTTCAACAATCCGGTAATCGGTCACACCATGCTCGGCAAAGTAGCGCCGTGTGAGATTAATATATTTTGTAGCAACCCGCATTTTGCGTCCATGACGCACACGAAAAGCAGACGCCACATCCTCAAGATCGGCCATTGTGCGAACATCAATCCAAGCCTGCGGTACTGCAACAACGACATTGGCATGGCCAAAGCCTAACGGCGTTACCATATCCAGTTTTTGATCGGCATCGGGAATAGATTCGCGAATCAGATCTTCTCCCGTAATGCCAAAATGCGCGCCCCCTTGCGCCAATTCACGCGCAATCTCAGACGCCGATAAAAATAACACCTCAACACCAGGCACACCTGAAATCATCCCGCGATAGTCGCGAGCACCACGCGATTGCATTAAGGGTAAGCCTGCGCGGGCAAAAAAACTAAATGCGTTTTCTTGCAAACGACCTTTAGAAGGCACCGCAATGGCCAATGGGCTTTGAGTTGATGAAGCATTCATGCCGCACCTCCTTCAAGCCGATCAATAAACACCGCGCACCCAACCGCTGGCACAGGGGAAGTAGCCCCAAGCGTTTGCAGCAAACGATCATAGCGACCGCCGCCAACCAGCGGTCGACCCATTAAATCCCCCGAACGGCGGAACTCAAATACCACGCCCGTATAATAATCAAGGTTACGACCAAACCGTGCCGAATAGGATATCTCGTTAAACGGCACACCACGCGCGGCAATAAATCCGGCGCGCGTATCAAACGCATCCAAGGCAGCATCAAGGTCAAGCTGCGCATCATCAGCAAGCGCTCTTAACGCGAAAGAGGCGGTATCAGGGTCGCCCTCAATGGCCGAATACGCTTCTAGCACTTGCCTTGCATTATTCGGCAATGCACCTTCACTTGCGTTTGATGCTTGCCCCAAAAAGCGTTCGGCAATTTCAGCGGCACTACGCCCGCCAACGGTCGAAATACCTGCAATTTGCAAGAGGTCTTCAACAAAGACACGGGCCGCCTTCGGGTCTTGGCCTTCAAGCGCGTTTAAAAGGCCTGCATGTTTCATGGTCTCCGGCGCCGTATTTACCATCGATGAAAGGGCTTGTGTATCCAGTGCGCCTTTCGCAAACGCTCGTTTCAGGCGGCGTTGCCAAACGGGTTGCAATCCAAGGGCCGAAAGTAAGGCACTGAACAGCCCCATATCACCGAGTTTGATATCGATTTTCGTCTCACCTGCCTCAACCACAGCCTCATAGGCCCGTGTTAGAATTTCAGCATCGGTCGCTTCGCGGTCCATCCGACCAAAAGACTCGATTCCGGATTGCACAAACTCATCAGCTTCGCCCTGGCGTACCCGAAAAATCGGCCCTGAATAGCTGAAATTCATAACCTTGCCTGCATCCGGCGAGGTAAGATAAGCGAGTGCAACCGGAATGGTAAATTCCGGACGCAGCGCCCATTCGTGGCCTTCGCTATCGATGGTTACAAAAAGACGATGCCTAATTTCCTCGCCCGAAAGATCAAGAAAAATATCGGCTGGCTGTAAAATGGGCGGTTCTAACCGCGCATAGCCTGCACGCTTAAAAACCGACAGCACTGTTTCGGCATTTCTATTCGGTGTCACAATTGCATTTTCCGTTTGGTCGGGTCGCTCTTTAGCAGGCCCCCGCCCGATAGGCGACAAAAAACGCGAGAGCAATGTTGGACTTTGCTAAACACCGTTAAAATTGTAAGAAAAACCATTTATCGGTCTTAGGTTGTGTACCTTCAGAAATCGAGTAAATCGCGGAGTAAATACCCAATTTCCAACCATCTTTCGGCTTTTTTAAGCCAATATAAATTAAATTTTGTGCTTTTGGCTTGGTCATTGGTTCAAAAACCTGCCTAACAATCGGCTCGCCATCCGGTCCTATAATTGCGAAGGTCTGGACATCATTCTTTTTGAGTCCTATCACACGAACATAAGCGGCAATTACATTCGAGTCATGATCCGGCAATCGCGACTTCAAATCGCCCTGCTCAATTTCATCGCCCGTTACGGGGCCGTCGACAAATCCAAAATTCAAAACAATGCGATCATGATAGTCAAACGTTAGATCTTTATCATCAAACAAAGTCGATCCTTGTTTTTCCGAGCAAGAACCGGGTGCAAGGTTCGGAGCAAAAGGATCAACCACCTCACCATTATGCCGAACGGTTAGATGCAGGTGAGGAAACTCAGTCGCTCCTGATAACCCTACGCGCCCGATCGCCATTCCTCGCGTTACGCGGCTTCCAGGCTTAACAGTGATAGAGCCTTGAGCCATATGGCAATATTGCGTTTGCCACCCGTCTTTATGATCGATTACAACACCATTGCCGCATTCCTCTCCTGCCACATCAGCCTTCGTGGCGGATGTTAACAAGGCATCAGGGACGCCGTCGCGAATGGCTTTCACTTTACCATCCGCCGCTGCCCTAACATTTACACCCTGCTTTTGAATATTAATCGATGGAATACGGAAATCGGTGCCGTTATGCCCCTCATAGGTCATGGCTCCGCAATGATAATCGCGATAGTCGGAGCCCGAGCCGTGATCGACATAATTTTGGACAAAACAATCGCCGCCCAACGTACATTCGAGCGGAACGGCCAGTTGAAGCGGCTCAGCCGCAGCCGGGCTATTCCAAGCCCCCCATGACGTCAGGACCATTCCTGCAATGAGGAATACTCTCTTAAGAATGATTACTCGTCTTACCATGCTTTATTCTAGCAAAAATTTGAGGTTAAGCGTAGCGGAAAATAGAGGGAGCGTTAATTTGTTAGGGATGTGAAATGACATCATGACGTGCCAACACCTTACGCACCGCCTCGACCATCTCGTCTTCCGATACTGCAAACTGGGCCTCGGCCTGCTGCTTCAAATAAGCGTCACGATCGGGGGCTGAAGAGAGCGTGGCACCAAGCACAAGGTCTTTGATCAGCACTTGCCCCTTTTCGCGCTCGTCCGAGCCTTGAATAACCACGCAAACCGAGCCGCGCTTGTCGGCATATTTCATCTGCGCCTTCATGCCGGAACCGCCCAGATAAAGCTCCGCCTTGATGCCCGCCTGTCGAAGCGTTGAAACCAGCTTCTGATACTGCGCAATCTGGTCCTTATCCATCACAAGGACGACCACAGGGCCTTGCGCCTCCGCCTGCCCACCCAATTTGCCAAGGATGGAAAGCGCCGAAAGCAAGCGGGATACGCCAACGGAAAAGCCCGTGGCCGGAACAGGCTCGCCACGAAACCGCGCGACCAAGCCATCATAGCGCCCGCCGCCAGCAACAGAGCCAAAACGCACGGGCTTGCCGTCATCGCCTTTTACCTCAAAGGTAAGTTCGGCTTCGAAGACAGGACCGGTGTAGTATTCGAGGCCGCGGACGACGGAGGGATCGATGACGATGCGGCCATCATCATAACCAGCGACTTTAATTTGGTCTGCAATTTCCTGAAGTTCTTGGACACCTTTACGAAATGAGTCACTGCGTTGCCCATAGGCATCGTCCATCGCAGTAAGCATGTATTTAGAAACAGTTCCAGAACTGAATTCGATAACAGGATTTAGATCATTTTTATGAATCTCTGCATTCACTCTAATATTAATAAACCAAAGGATCAGTTTTATTTGTGATTCATTTAAACCTGCACCTTTTGTGAAATCACCAGATGCATCCATTCGGCCATCGCCCAAAAGCGCTTTAACGCCAACTTCTCCAATTTTATCGAATTTGTCGAGCGCTCGAAGGACAATCAGCCGCTTTGCTTCATTCATTTCGCCATCACATTCAACGGCCTCCAAAAGTCCATCCAGCACTTTGCGGTTATTGACCTTGATCACATAATCCCCGCGCTTAATCCCAACCGCCTCCAGCGTATCCGCCATCAACATGCACATTTCAGCATCCGCCGACACGCCCGGCGCGCCTACCGTGTCGGCATCAAACTGCATAAATTGCCGAAACCGCCCCGGACCGGGCTTCTCATTCCGAAACACATAGCCATTGCGATAGGAGCGATAGGGCTTCGGCAGCGCGTCAAAATGCTCGGCCACATAGCGGGCGAGCGGTGCGGTTAAATCATAGCGCAGCGAGAGCCACTGATCATCATCGTCTTGGAACGAAAACACGCCCTCATTCGGGCGATCCAAATCGGGCAAAAACTTGCCCAGCGCCTCGGTATATTCAATAAACGGCGTCTCGACTGCTTCAAACCCATAAAGCTCAAAGGTCGTGCGGATTTTTTCCAGCATCGCCCGCATCGCGGCGAGTTCCTGAGGTCCGCGATCCCCAAACCCGCGCGGCAGACGCGCCTCCACCTTGCGGGGGGCTGTGTCTTTGGGCGTATCAGCGGAGGAAGTCATGGATCGGGCCTTGGCTTTTAAATAAAAGATATCATTCTCGCGTCCTAACGCAGGGCGCGGGACGCGGCAAGGGTATTGAAATTCAGGTCATAACAGACTAGTCTATAGACCAGTCGGAGGAAGTCATGACACGCAACATCGAAATCGGCGCCTATGAAGCCAAAACCCACCTGCCCCGCCTGCTACGCGAAGTCGCGGAGGGACAACATTTTACCATTACCTTACGTGGTAAGCCTGTGGCGGAGTTGAAGCCAGCGGTTCCCGCTGAAAAGCAGACACACGAAGAAGCGGTTAAGGCAATGATCGAATTTATGGATCGTCCTAACCGCCCTTTTATTAGCGCCCAAGACCTAAAAAATATGATTGATGAAGGTAGAAAATAATGCCGCTCGTGCTTGACGCATCCGTCGCGATGCGATGGCTTGCCTATGACGGTAGCGATGCAGACAAAGACTATGCGAAACATATCCTAAAAAGCATCATCGGAAAGGATGATATGCCCAATGTACCCTCGCATTGGACGTTAGAAATAGCTCATGTTTTATCGCGAAGTGAAAAGAGGGGATTGGTAACATTCGATGAGACAGCATATTTCCTAAATTTATTGAGCTCCATCAAATTTATAACGGACCATAACACCACCACACTGGCTCTCACATCAATCTTGGAGCTTTCACGTCTTTACGGCTTATCGAGTTATGATGCGGCCTATCTCGAACTCGCGATGCGCCTCGCCTTGCCGCTTGCTACACTTGACAAGGATTTGCGCCGTGCCGCAGAAAAGGCTGGTGTCGCCTTGGCATAAAAAAGGCCGGGTTTCCCCGGCCTCTCCAACCCCGTCCACCATCGGCAAATGGCTTTAAGCCACGGCCAAAATTACCCTCTTAACCTTCTCCAAAAGCTCATCCATCTCATTATCGGACATGATGAGAGGTGGCGTCAGCGCCAGCGTATCACCTGTAATGCGCAGCAGAATGCCATGGTCGTGAAAACCCTGTTCCATGGCGCTATAAGCACTTTTGCCCGGCCCATCGGGGTGTGGCACCAAGTCAATCGCCGCAACCAAACCAATCGTGCGAATATCCAACACATTTGGCAAAGGCTTAAGCGCTGTCATCAAGGCATCCATCCACGCCTGTTCGCGTTTTCTGGTTTTTTCAAACAAATCTTCCTCGCGATAAAGATCAAGCGTTGCAAGGGCTGCCGCCGCCGCTAAAGGATGACCCGAATAGGTGTACCCATGAAAAAGCTCGATGGCGTGCTCCGGCCCTTTCATAAAGGCATCATGCACGGTCTTGCTGGCAATTACGCCGCCCATTGGTACAGTGCCGGAATTAACGGCCTTGGCAAAGCAGATAAAGTCAGGCGTAACACCGAAGCGTTCAGCCGCAAATGCATAACCCAAACGACCAAAACCTGAAATTACTTCGTCGAAAATCAGCAAAATATTATGCTTGGTGCAGATTTCCCGCAAACGGTCCAAATATCCCTTGGGGGGCGGAAGTACGCCAGTCGAGCCTGCCATCGGCTCCACAATCACCGCCGCGATGGTTGAAGCATCATGCAGCGTTATGATCCGCTCAAGCTCATCCGCCAAATGCGCGCCCCATTCCGGCTGTCCCTTCGTAAAGGCCTGCTCCTTCCGATTATAGGTGTGGGGCATATGGTCCACACCCGTCAGCAAACCGCCGAAATATTTCCGGTTACTCACAATGCCCCCGACGGATATCCCGCCAAAACCAACGCCATGATAGCCCCGCTCACGGCCAATCAGACGGGTTTTCGACCCCATACCGCGCACATTCCAATAGGCTAGCGCCATTTTAAGCGCTGTATCAACAGCTTCCGACCCGGAATTGCAGAAAAACACATGGTCGAGCGTATCGGGGGCCATTGCCGCAATTCGTGCGGCCAGAGCAAAGGCCGCTGGGTGTCCAAAGTTAAAAGCGGGCGCGAAATCAAGTTCAGCCGCCTGTTTTTGGATAGCATCCACAATAGAATCGCGGTTATGTCCAGCATTACAACACCAAAGACCTGCTGCACTATCCATGATTTTCTTGCCTTCCGGCGTTAAATAATACATGTCTTTGGCCCCGGATATCATTCGGGGATTATTTTTAAAGGCACGATTTGCAGTAAAAGGCATCCACCACGCCTGTAAATCATTTGGAGCCGCGCCGCGGCGGGAAGATGGATCAAATGCGAGTGACATGCAGAACCTCTTTATTAATTTCGATGTGCGTGTTGAGTATCGATAGCCTATTCGTCATATAACCACCCTATCAGCGCTTGCCGGGCGCGGAAAGTGCTTCGTCGACACGGGTTGATAGTACCCTGTATATACGACAATCGCGACGTGGGGAATGCTGATAGAGGATCTTAGGAAGACGGAGTATGCACGAACTCGCACCCGAAAAGGTGGACAGGAAGGAAGCCTTCGGCGCGCTCGACAAAATACTGGCGTCCGAAGATTTTAACGCTTCTCCTCAACTCGCTGCATTCCTGACCTTTGCCGTTCAGCAAACGCTCAACGGTCAAGGACCCGCGCTCAAAGCATACACCATAGCGACTGAAGTATTAGGTCGTCCACCAACCTTTGATCCACAAAATGATCCGATTGTGCGGGTTGAAGCAACCCGTTTGAGGCGCGCCATTGATCGGTATTACGCTAATGATGGCGCAAAAGATGGCCTTAGAATTATCATGCCCCGCGGCGGCTATTCCGTTACCTTTAACGAGATATCTAAAGGGCCTTCAAATACACACACGCAACCTTCGCGTCAGGGATCAAAAGAAAAAAGTTTATTCACGGTTAAGCCACTGGCCATTATCGGGCTCCTTTTTATCGCTTCAACAGCAGTCGCCACGATTGGCTGGAAAAACTGGTCAACCGTTTTTTCTGAAGCCTCAAACACTGGAGCGGATGGGGCAGGAGCGAATGAAACAACAACCACCCGTTCTTTGCCAAATACCTCTAAGCCTAACGCTACGCCAAAATTGACGAATTGGAAACCGCGTGTTGCTGCTTTTTCGATCACCACGGACGCGTCTGCGGCGCCCTTTATGCATCAAATAGGCGATGTCCTTTCGCACTTTGACGGCATTATGGTGTTTGACGAAACCGCGATGGTCGATCAAAACGCAGAAGATTTATATCAACTCGACGGGCGGGCCAAATCGGGAAGTCCTGATCTGGTCGATATCAGATTAACACATACCGCCTCCCATCGCACGGCCTTTGTTCGAACGATAACCTTGCCGAAGGACGAAGTGTCCCTACAGGAATTAGCAAAAAAAATCGCAATCTTGATTGGCGGGCGCGATGGTATTGTCATAACCGATGCTATGCCCGCGATCATAGATGAATTTGATCAATCCATAAACCCCCGCGTTTGCCTGTCCGTAGCCAATGCAGCTATTCGCATTCAAGAATCACATCTCATCCAAAAGGCGCGCTCTTGCCTAGATAGTCTTATCAAACATGTAACCAATAGCGGAATGCTCCTGTCATTGTCAGCCGATCTGAGGCGTCGAGAAAATCAAGGCGATCTGGCAAAGGCGGAAAGTGAAGCCCAATTGGCGCTTGCGCTCGACCCTCGTAATGTCCGGGCACTTCATGTCTTAAGCGAACTCGTCAATACAAAAAATCCTGGCCTTGCGCTAAGGCTAGGTGATTTAGCTGTCGAGCTTAATCCCTATGACCCGGTTATTTTGCGTTCGCAAGAGCAGCGGTTGCGCGCCGCAGGCTTAATTGGTAGGGCCGATAAACTCCAAAATGAATTTTTTGAGGCCGAATAAAAGCCTGCTCTTCAATCACCAGAATGCGCAGGGTAACCCGCTTTGGTAACGGCTTCCACCAACTCCCCAGCCGCGATGATCGTTACCACTTCGACACGACCCTTCGTCAGATCAATATCGATCTCGGATGCTTGATCAATTTTTCGGATCACCCGCTTAACGGCTTCCACACATCCACCGCACGTCATGCCATCGACATGCAAGATAATTTTCTTAAGAAAATCAGTCATATGGCTCCTCTTTGGTGATCTTAAAGGAATTTATAGCACTAATTTCCACTTAACCGCCATTCTCTTCCAGAAAAAGGCTCAAACGTGCATTTGAGCTTTTATTCCGCTACATTACGATAACGAATCACCTAGTTTTTAGATGAATATCGTTGTTTTAGGTCAGTATCGAAGCGGTAATGGGCAAGGCATAGAATGAAATTAAACCTACCCTTTCTCCCAAAGCCATCGGAAAATACGATGCTGGGTCTGGTTTTCGCGGCCATTTTTATTACCGGGCTTGGTATATTCTCCTTATCCGCTTCCATCATCGTATCATCGGCCTTTTTATCCGTCACGTCCCTTGCCGCTTATATCGTGGCCAAGCAGCGCCATGAGGCTCATACGGCACGTATCGATCACAGACCTGAATTATTGGACACTTTTTCGCGACGTCTTGCAGCGGTTGAAGGATCCGTTAAGGGTATAGAGACCCGTGTAATCGCGATTGATGGTACCATTCAAGCCCAAGTCACGCGGCAAATGGAGCCTTTGATTAATACGGTTCAACTATTGGCCGACATTATCGATCAGCAAAGCCGCAAGGCACCACCAGCCGAGGCTGTTAAGCCAGAACTACCCAAAACTCCTTCGGTTAACCCGCTTCAACAGCGTCGGGTAGAAGCTGTCATTCGCGAAAGCCTGCATTCGGGCCGGATCGTTACCAAGACGCAAGATATTGTCGCTTTACCGACATCCCGGCCCGCCTATCGCGTCCTTCATGCATCAATCGAATACCAGCTACAAAATCCCATCGGCGAGGATGGGCTGAGGCAACAAGGGATTGGATCTTCCCTTATCCAGCTTTTTGACCGCGTTCGCTTTGCACATGCCTTTGAAAAGGCAGCCCAATTGGCCATGTCCGCCGATAGCCCGGTGCTTGTTTGTCCGCTGACGATTGAAACGCTTGATGACGGTATCGCTGGAGCTGAAATTGCCGAACTGCTCCAACGCAGACCAGCCATTGCCAAGCGGCTCTGCTTCTTATTGAACGAAGACACGCTGTTTCTTGATACAGGCACCGCAGGCCAGAATATGCGCAACCTCATCCGTGCCGGGTGTCGGTTTGCTTTTCACCTTAAAAACGATATCCGAATCGATCCATATATTCTCCAAAGCCGAGGCGTATCGCTTGTTTTGGCACCGGCTTGGCTTGCTTTGGCAGCACGGGATGGCAAAATTCAAACCGATATCGATCCCATGGACCTCGTTCATTTATTGGATCGGCACGATATTGATTTCGGTATTTTGCACGTAAAAACCGACAGTGAATTGAGAGCAATCCGCGCTATGGGTATTAACCTCATCCTGCGCCCGGCAGAACAAAAAGCCCGAGAGTCAGTTGTTAAATTACGACCAGAGCCTCGACTTGCATCGCAACAACTACCTCTTATAAACGCTCAAGAAACGCCTTTTAACGAACCAATCCGTCTCGAACCGGAGCCATTAAAAGCTCGATTACGCCGCATGTCCGCTTGACAGAGCGAAGAACGCCCGGTTGATAGCCGCCTACCTCCTTTGACAGTCATAATAGCGGCTTAATCATGAACCAGACCTCTCATTTGCCTGTTATCTTAAATGGCATTTTACCAATCTCGGCGCAATATGATGTGATTTTGTGCGATATTTGGGGTGTTTTGCATAATGGTGTTACGGCCTATGCCTCCGCCAGCGAGGCCCTCACGCGATACCGCGCGCAGGGGGGGAAAGTCATTCTGGTATCCAATGCCCCACGCCCCGCATGTGATGTGGTAGGCCTCCTCGACGGCATGGGCGTGGCCCGTTCCGCCTATGATGGCATCGTAACCTCCGGTGATGTAACCCGCTCCATGCTTTCCTCAGGTATCTGGAAAAAGTATTACTGGCTTGGCCCAGAGCGCGATGGAAGCCTTTTCGATGGTCTTCCGATTGAGGCTACCCCCCTTGACGAGGCCGACGTGATTGTCTGCACGGGGCTATGGGATGACGCCACCGAAACGCCTGAGGATTATCGCGATTTTATTGCCAAGGCCCGCGCACGCCATCTCCCCTTTTTATGCGCCAACCCCGATATTCTGGTCGAACGCGGCGGCGATCTGATCTATTGCGCGGGCGCCATTGCAGCACTCTATGAGGCAGAGGGCGGCGAAACGCTTTATTCGGGCAAACCCTATCGACCAATCTATGAAGCAGCCCTTAATATCGCAGCCTCGCTCATCAAACGCGATCCTGATCTTACGCGGACGCTGATGGTGGGCGACGCCATTCGCACGGATATTGCTGGGGCCAGCGGCATGGGCTGCGATAGCCTTTTCGTCTTGCGCGGCATTCACATGCACGAGTTAGGGCTCGATCAAGGCGCGTTGAACGATGGCCAATTCGCAGCCTTCCTTGAAGGCTCGGCCTTTAAGCCGAGCTACGCCATTGAGACCGTACAGTGGTAATTTAGCGATGAAGCGTCAGCGATGAAGCGTCATGGACTCCAATTTTGAAGCCAATACCTGGGTTGAAAAGGGCGCGATGGCATAAGCATTAACGCCCGCATCGATGGCTTCAAAAAACTGCTTGGGCTCCGGGTCTGTAGTGACAACCATCACCGGAATTTCGGAAAGCAACGGATCGCTGCGCACCGTTCGCAACAATTCATCGCCTGCCATCGGCTCCATATTCCAATCGGTGATAAAAACATCGGGCTTCAACTCGCGCAACCGCGCAAGTGCATCCACCGGATTGGTCATACCCTCCATCTGAACAATACCAATTTCGCCCAGCATTCGCTTTAAAACAGGCGTTGCCGCTTCTTTTGGATCAAGAATTAACACAGAAAACGTAGGATCTATACGCAACATTACTCAACACTCCACTCACTCACTTACTCACTAAACACGGCCCTATAAACGAGCGGCGGTAAACGAAGCTCCAGCGGTTTCATTCAAATACGATGGATGCCCATACCAAAGAAACATGCACGACCCCCTTGACCCGCGACGTATCAGACGCCACCGTCCGCCGCATCAACAATCTAAAGGCATATACTGGGTTCCGATGTCCGATTTAACCGCAATTCCCGGCTCAAAAGCCTCCCCCATTACGATTTGGCGAGGGATCGGCGCTTTACCAACCGCCCTTACCCACCCCGTGGTGGCGATTGGCAATTTCGACGGCCTACATCGTGGCCACCGCGCGGTTATTGAGGCGGGGCGCACACTCGCCCATGAATTAAGCCGCCCGCTCGTGGTCTTAACCTTCGACCCGCACCCGAGAAGCTATTTTCGGCCTGATGAACCCGTGTTTCGCCTCACACCCGACCCGCTCAAAGCCGCTATTTTGGGCCATTGGAGCGTCGATGGCCTCATCATCCTGACCTTTGACGCCAAAATGGCGGCCACAACCGCCGAAGATTTTATTGAGCACACGCTTTTTGGCGCTATTGATGCCGCAGGTATCGCCGTCGGACATGATTTCCATTTCGGCAAAGGCCGCCAAGGCTCGCCCGATTTTATCGCGACCCGCGCCAAGGCTAAAAGCCGTCCCGCCGTCATCGTGCCACCGCTCACCGCCTTTGACGAACCCGTCTCCTCCACCGCCATCCGCACCGCTCTGGCGGAAGGCGATCTACCCCACACCAACCATCTTTTGGGCTATCGCTATCTCTTCCAAGCGGAAGTCCACCACGGCGAAAAAATCGGACGAACACTGGGTTTTCCCACCGCCAATCTGCGTCTGCCATCCGAGAATAGCCTGATGGAGGGCATTTACGCCGTGCGCGTCGAGGTCGACGGCAAGGTTTTTGACGGCGTTGCAAGCTATGGACGCAGACCTACCTTCGATAATGGTGCGCCTTTGTTTGAGATTTGGTTGATGGATTTTTCGGGTGATCTTTATGGCAAGACTCTGACGGTCGAATGCGTCCAACGCCAGCGGGGGGAAGTGAAATTTGATGGCGTCGAGGCGTTAATGGAGCAAATGCACCGCGACGCGGCGGAGGCGCGGGTGATTTTGTCAGCCCCTGCCGATCCGGACGCGCCAAGTCTGCTGCCGTTGTAAAACGAGCCCGAACGTTGAATAATTAGCTCCCTTTTTAAATAATAAATGAGCGCTATTAAATGCCGGAGGTCAAAATAAACCGCCCGTTCAGCATTGAACTTGGAGATTTGATCCATAAGGCAAACCAACCCGGTCACAACCACCGGATCATCACAATCGGCAACCCAACCCCTTGGCTAATCGACGTAGCGCGAGAAAATACGCTTCATATCGAAAGATTTACCCATATTGTCGACACATCCGCCATCCGGCACATTTTGACCCGGCACGGCGATGCGAAAGAAAAGGCCCGAGGCGGCATACCGCTAGCGCGAACGGATATCGAACTAATCCCTCATATTCTGTCGGAGCCGAATCAAGTCGCTTTTGGTGCCATCAGCAAGCAGGGAAAACAACTAATCGTCTACATCAAGCAAACGACCGACGGAACGCTGATTTTGATGGAGGAGGTCAGAAACAAGACCTTAGCCCTCAAAACGATGAGGAAATATCCCGCCACGATCAATGTGCTTTTAAACGCCGATCTCTACGTGCGAAACGATGGCAGGACACCGCTTACAATAGTCAATTTTGCCAAAATATCAACTTAAATCCTGTTATTTAGGAATTTTGGAGCACTGATCATCGTTGTGATCTGAATTCCGGCACTAATCCATGGCATCTTGCCCCGGAATGCGCTATTCGGCTGATCTTGTTTTGATACCGCCTGCCCATCAATAGCCTTGAGAAGTAGCCCAATACCATGACCGATACCGCCCCAAAGCGCGATTATTCCGAAACCCTTTTTCTCCCGCAGACTGAATTTCCAATGCGCGCGGGCTTGCCGCAGCGTGAGCCGGAGATTTTGGCGCGTTGGAATAAGATTAATCTTTACAAGCGCTTGCGCGAAACCTCCGCCGGTCGCCCCCGCTTTGTGCTGCATGATGGCCCGCCTTACGCCAACGGCAATATCCATATCGGACACGCACTCAACAAAGTGCTGAAAGATTTGGTCACCCGCAGCCAGCAAATGCTGGGCTTTGACTCGAATTACGTCCCCGGCTGGGATTGCCACGGCCTGCCGATCGAATGGAAAATCGAGGAGCAATATCGCGCCAAGGGCAAAAACAAGGACGAAGTCCCCGTCATCGAATTCCGCAAAGAATGCCGCACCTTCGCCGAACATTGGCTCTCCGTGCAACGCGAGGAGTTCAAGCGCTTGGGCATTACGGGTGATTGGGATAACCCTTATTTGACAATGGCCTACCACGCCGAAGCGCAAATTGCGCGCGAGATCATGAAGTTCAAGGATAACGGGCTTCTGTATCGCGGCTCGAAGCCCGTGATGTGGTCGGTGGTGGAGAAGACCGCGCTGGCTGAGGCGGAGATCGAGTATCAGGATTATACGAGTGATATGGTTTGGGTGAAGTTTCCGGTGAAGGGAACAAAGCCGATAACAACGGATGCCAATGCGAACTCAGATGAGTTTATCCGTTCAACGATCGATCAATTTCCATCGGACCTTCAGAAAAATGCTGATGCAAAATCAGTTTTACTTGGTGCGTCCGTGGTCATCTGGACTACCACTCCTTGGACGCTGCCCGGCAACCGTGCCATCTCATACTCGCATAAAATTTCATACGGTCTCTATGAAGTAACGGCGAACGAGCGAGACTTCGGGCCAAAAATTGGTGAAAAATACATTCTTGCTGATAAGCTTGCCGAAGCTGTTGCAAGTTCGGCCAAAATTGCGCTTGCGCACATGTCGGATGTTCCAGCGTCTACGTTAGAACGACTCGTCTGCGCCCACCCTCTTGCTTCCCTCTCCCTGAGGGAGAGGGTGGCTGCGGAGCAGACGGGTGAGGGTGAGGAGCGGTTTGGCGTTAGCCAAACGAAAAGCGCCAGTGACGCTTTTCGAGCAACGAACGCCCAGAGCGTAAGCGGCGGGCCGGTGGTTGCCAGTAGCCCCTCATCCGTCGCCTCCGGCGACACCTTCTCCCAGCAGGGAGAAGGAAATTACACTTTCCCCGTTCCCCTCCTCGACGGCGATCACGTCACCGATGACGCAGGCACGGGCTTTGTCCATACCGCCCCATCCCATGGTCGCGAGGATTTTGAAATCTGGATGGCGAATGGTCGCCAACTCACCGAGCGCGGCATCGACACCCGCATCCCCTTCACCATCGACGACGACAGCGTCTACACCAGCGAGGCCCCGGGCTTTGAAGGCAAGCGCGTCATCACCGAGAAGGGTGATAAGGGCGATGCGAATGAGGCGGTTATCAAAGCGCTCATCGACCAAGGCAGTCTCGTCGCGCGTGGCCGTTTGAAGCATCAATATCCGCATTCCTGGCGCTCAAAAAAGCCGGTCATTTTCCGCAATACGCCGCAATGGTTTATCGCGATGGATAGAGCGTTTGAGGTTAACGCTGAGGGTCCTTCGACTCGCGCCTCCGGCGCGGCTCAGGATGAGGTTAATCTTAGCCCTCATGGTGAGCCCTCCCCCACCCTCATGGTGAGCCGCGATACAACGCATCGCGAGTCGAACCACGCTCCCCGCACCCTCCGCCAAACCGCCTTCAACGCTATCAAACAAACCGAATGGGTGCCAGCTACAGGCGAAAACCGCATCACGGGTATGATCGAGAACAAGCCCGATTGGGTTATGTCGCGCCAACGCGCGTGGGGTGTGCCGATTGCCGTTTTCGTGCACAAGGAAACGAAAGAACTGCTGCACGATGCAAAGGTCGATGAAGCCATTGCAACGGCGTTTGAAACCGATGGCGGTGACGCATGGTTTGCCGACGGTGCAAAAGAGCGCTTCCTCACCCCCTTCGGCCACACCCCCGATCACTATGACATGGTGATGGACGTGCTCGATGTGTGGTTCGATTCCGGCTCCACCCATTCCTATGTGCTCAACACGCCAAAGCATTTCCCGACGCTATCCGGTATCCAACGCATCGTTGATGGTGGCCAAGACCGCGTGATGTATCTTGAAGGCTCCGACCAGCATCGCGGCTGGTTCCAGTCGAGCCTGTTAGAGAGCTGCGGCACGCGTGGCCGTGCGCCGTTTGATGTCGTGCTCACGCACGGGTTCGTGCTGGACGAGAAGGGCCAGAAAATGTCCAAATCCTTGGGCAATGTCACGGCCCCGCAAAATATTATTAAAGATTCCGGCGCCGATATTTTACGCCTCTGGGTCGCCGCCGCCGATTATTCGGATGATCTGCGTATCGGGCCTGAAATCCTCAAAACCTTCGTCGAAACCTACCGCAAGCTTCGCAACACATTGCGCTGGATGCTTGGTACACTCGCGCATTATGATGCGGCCTACAGTGTTAAGTCAGCGGACATGCCGGAGCTTGAACGTCTGATGCTGCATCGCTTGGCCGAACTCGCTCCCATCATCGGCAAGGCTTATGAGACCTATGATTATCGCAAGGTGATCACCGAGCTTTCAGCGTTTCTCAATACCGAACTATCAGCCTTCTATTTCGATATCCGCAAAGACACGCTTTATTGCGATCCGCAGTCGAGCCTTGCGCGGCAATCCTCGCTCGAATGCATTGAGCAGATTTTCCGTGCTGTCACCTTGTGGCTCGCGCCAATCTTGGTCTTCACGGCGGAAGAAGCTTGGCTTTCACGTTATCCGGACGCTGAATCCGTGCATCTCGAAACCTTCCCCGCCATTCCGCAAGAATGGCAGGATGAGGCGCTGGCCGTGCGTTGGGCCACCATCCGCAAAACCCGCCGCGTCGTCACCGGCGCTTTGGAGATTGAGCGCGCCCACAAGCGGATCGGCTCCTCGCTGGAAGCCGCACCGAAGGTTTACATTGCGGACCCTGACCTCGCCCAACTCATCGAAAGCGTCGATTTTGCCGATATCTGCATCACCTCCGCCATCACCATCATCGAAGGCGAAGCCCCAGCAGATGCTTTCCGGCTGGATGATGTGCAGGGCGTGGCGGTCGTGAGCGAAAAGGCCTCCGGCATCAAATGCGTTCGCTCCTGGCGCTATTTCGACCCCGCCACCGCCGATCCGGCGTTCCCCGACATCACCCCGCGTGATGCACAAGCGATGCGGGAATGGGAGAAACGCCATGCCTAACACACAGGCTCGCTCCCTAGGCCTCAATGCCGCGCTGACCGTGCTGATCGCCGATCAGGTAACTAAATTTTACGTGCTCAACCCGCTCGATCTCGAGCACACAGAGCCCGTTTCGCTCGGCCCCTTCATTGATCTTGTTTTGGTCTGGAATCGTGGTATTTCCTATGGGCTTTTTCAACAACATGCCGAGTTTGGTCGATATATCCTGATCCTGTTGGCGCTCGGTGCGACCCTTGGCTTTGGCATCTGGCTCTGGCGCAGCGTTCGTCTTGTGCCCGCTTTTGCAATTGGCCTGATCGCGGGCGGGGCCGTTGGCAATGGCATTGACAGGATTTTTCGCGGTGCCGTCGTTGATTTTATCCTGCTCCACTGGGCAGATTGGCGCTGGTATGTCTTTAATGTCGCTGATGCCGCAATCGTCTTCGGCGTTGCCTTGCTTTTGTATGATTCATGGTTAGGTAATGGCCAGCAGGTTGTCCCCCCCACCTCAAAGGATCTGTTGTCATGAGACCCGTAAGCCCCTTCGCCGCAACACTTCCGCGTTATGCACTAGCCGCCCTTCTGCTCACAAGCCTTGGTACCAGCCTTCCGGCCCGTGCCGAAGGCCTAACCGAAGGTGTGTTTAAATTTTTAGGGCTAAGTTCTGATGAGGATACCAATAAATATCCTGAGCGCGCGCCGCTTGTAGTGCCTCCTTCAACCAAATTGCCAAAGCCTAAAAAAACCTCTGAGCTTGGCGATCCAAATTGGGTAAAAGATCCAGACTTGGCGAAGAAAAAGGCGAAAGAAGAGGAAGACTATGTTCCAGGCACCGCGTTTGCCGATTTTATCAATCAAAATATGGAACCCAAAGATACTAAACACGCTTTAACCGAACCGCCCGCTACGATGAAGCAAAAGGCCAAAATCACACCGGAAATCGAGGCTGCGACCAAAGCGGCAACCGGCAACGATAAGCCGTGGTATCAATTCTGGTAATCATCATAACAACCTCGTTTTCCAGCATCAGGTAAATCAGCATGATCTCTGAGCCGCATTCGCATAAAGGGCCTGACATCGCCCATGTAACGCTTCAAAACGGGCTTGATGTCGTCGTTATTCCCGATCACCGCACCCCGGTTGTCACGCATATGGTATGGTATCGCAATGGTTCGGCGGATGATCCCGTCGGCAAATCCGGTATTGCGCATTTTCTTGAGCATCTCATGTTCAAGGGAACGGATAAGCATCCGCAAGGTGAATTTTCTGATGTCGTTACGGCCTTAGGCGGCCAAGAAAATGCGTTTACCTCGTATGATTACACCGCCTATTTCCAACGCGTCTCGCGCGAGCACCTCAAAACCATGATGGAGTTTGAGGCCGACCGCATGACGGGCCTTGTGCTCTCTGATGAGGTGGTTGACCCCGAGCGCGATGTCGTCATCGAAGAACGCCGTATGCGCACCGATACCGATCCTTCCGCGCAACTCGGTGAGTCGCTCGCCTCAACGCTCTTCACCCATCACCCCTATGGCAAACCGATCATCGGTTTCATGCACGAAATCGAGGGGCTGAACCGCGAGGACGCGCTTAGCTATTATCGTCGTTTCTACACGCCCGAAAACGCCATCCTGATCGTCGCAGGCGATGTCACCGAGGCGGAAGTCGTGCGCTTGGCGGAAGAAACCTATGGCCGCATCCCATCGGGTGGCCAAAAGCCCGAGCGTCAACGCCCCCGTGAGCCCGACGCCCGCGCCGCGCGTCGTGTTGTGCTCGCCGATCCGAAGGTCGAGCAACCTTCGGTTCAATTGGCATGGGTCGTGCCGAGCTACAAAACCGCCGAGAAAGGCGAGGCTGAAGCGCTGGAAGTGCTCGTTCAAATCTTATCGGCCCATGGCACTGGTAGGCTGCATCGCAAACTTGTCATGGATCAAAAAATCGCCGTTGCCACAGGCGCATGGTATCAAAGCACCGCCGTTGATCGTTCGCGGCTCATGCTCTACGCCTTGCCGCACCCGGATGGCACCTTGGAAGCGCTTGAAGAAGCGATTGAAAATGTCCTGGCCGATATCGTTCAAAACGGCGTTGAAGAGCATGAATTGCGTCGCGCTAAAACGCGTTTGATAGCTGACACGGTTTACGCTCAGGACAGCCAATCCTCCCTCGCGCGTATGTATGGTTCCGCACTTGCTACAGGTTCAAGCCTCAAAGACGTCACCGATTGGCCCGATGCAATTGATGCCGTCACTGCGGGAGACGTGCAAAAAGTCACCCAAAAATGGCTCAACCGCCGCCATGTTGTATCCGGCTATTTGTTGAAGGATGAGGCCGCCTGATGAATGACGCATCTACCAGGGCAAGCCTCGCTTCCCGCATCCAAGTGGTCCGCTCCCGCTCGGGTATCGAAGCCTGGCTCATTGAAGATTACACCGTTCCCTTGATCGCGATGGAAATCGCGATGCTCGGCGGCTCATCGCAAGACGAAGCCACAAAGCCCGGCACGGCAAGGTTCCTCGCAGGCCTGCTCGATGAAGGCGCTGGCCCTTATGATTCAACCGCCTTCCATGATCGGTTGGATGATTACGCGATTGAACTCGGCTTTTCCACCTCGCGCGACCAAATCTCGGGCCAATTGCGCACACTCGCGCGGCATCGCGACGAAGCATTTGATATGTTTCGCTTGGCGCTTAACGAAGCGCGCTTGGATGAAGAGCCGATTGAACGCGTTCGCGCGCAGCTTACAGCCTCGTTACGCAACGAGGCGAATGACCCAGACGCCATGGCCAACCGCGAATGGTTCGCCACCGCTTTTGCAGGCCATCCCTATGGCCGTCCCTCCAAAGGCACACTCGAAAGCTTGGCCCTGATCACGCGCGATGATCTTATCGCCTATCGCACCAAAATCTTCGCCCGCGAAACGCTCAAAATCTCGGTCGTCGGTGCCATTGACGCCGCAACCTTGGCCAATGAATTGGAACGCGTCTTCGGCGCACTGCCCGCCAAAGCAGCGTTGAGCGAAATACCGATGGCAAAGCCGCAAGCGGTAGGAACGCGCAAAATCATCGACCTCGATATCCCGCAAAGCTCGATCCGCTTCGGCGCGGCGGGCATTGCGCAGGATGATCCGGATTTTGTTACTGCGAGCGTCGTCAACCACATTTTAGGCGGTGGCGTTTTCTCCTCACGCCTCTTTCGTGAAGTGCGCGAAAAGCGCGGCCTTGCCTATTCCGTTTCCTCGCAACTCGCGGCCTTTGATCACGGCCCGCTGCATATGGGCGGGACTTCTACAAAAAACGAACGCGCGGCGGAATCGCTCTCCCTTATCGAGGCCGAAATCGCCTCGCTCGCCACAGATGGCCCGAACGAGGAAGAACTCGATATCGCCAAAAAATACCTCATCGGCTCCTATCCCTTGCGTTTCGATACCTCCACCAAGCTCGCGGGCCAACTCACCCATATGCAGGTCGAAAACTTAGGCCGCGACTATATGGACCGCCGCAACGGGCTTGTGGCAGCGGTTACGCGAGAAGACGCGGCAAGGGTTGCCAAGCGCCTCTATGGGGATGGTAAGCTATTTGTAACCGTGGTCGGGCGACCAGTGGGGATGTAATCGTTTTAAAGTGCCATTTAACATCGTATCTCTGATTTTCAATTGACAATTTTACGCCATTGACGTATAAATTGTTATGGAGATTATAAGGACAAAAACCTTTTCAAAGGATTTTGCCCGCGTTGGCGGAACCAGCGAGGATTACGAAGCGCTTATTACCGAGTTGATCGAAAACCCGGAGAGCGGGGACCGTATCCAAGGCATGAAAGGCGTTCGCAAAATTCGGTTTGCCTTGAAAAGTCGAAATATTGGCAAAAGCGGTGGTGGACGAGCCATCTATCTGGTGATGATGGTACGGCAAACCATCGTGTTGCTCCGAGCCTATTCGAAGAACGAACAAACGGACTTATCAGCGCGCCAAAGAAAAGAAATACTGCACTTCCTAGAGGATTTTGATCATGGCTAAATCGGCAAAATTCGGAACAAGCGACGAAGATACCTCTTTCGGAGCAGGCCTCATCGAAGCCCTCCAGGAAGCCATCGCTTGGAAGCGCGGCGAACTTGAACTCACCGTGATTTCCTATCCCTCCATCACGGCGGATCGCGTCAAAACCATCCGCAAAGCCGTTGCCAAATCCCCAAAGGATTTCGCCAAACGCTTCGGCATCCCTGCCCGTACTTTGGAAGGCTGGGAGCAAGGCCGCAGGCACCCCGACCCTGCCGCAGTGACGCTGTTGCGTGTGATCGAGAAGAATCCGGAAGTGGTGGAAGCGGTGGTGCGCGCAAATAGCTAAATCGTACGTTTAGAAATAACCACCCTTCTCCTTGAAGGAGAAGGTCCCTGCGGAGCAGGGGGATGAGGTTCTAGCGGTTGGCATTAGACCCTCATCCGGCGCGTCCCGCGCCACCTTCTTGTATCTGGACATTACCCTGATTGTGTTTTTGAATTTGGGTGTGTGGATGGGGATGGCCATCCCCATCCACACGGCGGCATTGG
>Ga0316217_10002472_pt1 | contig 22195 bp, 16 predicted proteins | sample 1anoAmetaG_FD_203633 | JGI IMG/M metagenome (GOLD analysis project Ga0316217, IMG submission 203633) | Freshwater microbial communities from Trout Bog Lake, Wisconsin, USA - 1anoA | ecosystem: Environmental > Aquatic > Freshwater > Lake > Hypolimnion/Profundal zone | place: USA: Wisconsin...
CGATGACCGCTCCACCAAAAAGCAAGGCCACTACTTGGAAAGAAAAAGAGCTTCGCAGTGCTGTGAGCCAGATGGGTCCATTTATCTGAGCAGAGGTGGGTGAGTTTAGCTGAGCGCCATAGCCGGCGTGAGCGGCAACCCGTCCGGGGAAATGATGTGATATTTTTCCTTGGCCGGGCTCATAATCACATTTCAAACGCTTTTCCCTGTCCCCGTTCCGTTCGGCGGGCCTGATTCATTTCCTGTTTTCTGATTTCAACTCCCAGTTTGTCCAGTGCCGCTTCAGCCGCCGCACGCACTTCGGGAGGCGGGTATCCCCAGGGAATGAAATTCGCAAACCTGCCTTTCATTCGGTCTGGATTCATCCTGTGTTCATTCCCAAATCCCAAAAACTTTCCGTCCTTTGAACGGATCATCGGCAGGAGCCGCTGCTCGCAAGCTGTCCGGGTCTGTCCCATCATGATGGCCACTTCTTCCCGGTCCGGGAACGAAGACGGCGGCCTGGACAAATCCAGTTTTTCACCCTTCTTCGGCCTCTTCATCCATGCCTCTGAGACAAACACCGTCGCGTCGGCCCCCGTGGCAATGCAGGCAAGTTTCGCAAGGTTCGCAAACTCGTCCTTGCTACGCTCGTTCTTGAACTCCTTTGGAGTGAATACCGCAATGCCATTCTCCCCATGGATGAATAGCATGGGCTCGATGCGCCCAATTCGCTGCACGGAGTATTTGACGAAGAGGTTGGCTTCATTCATCAATTTTTCCAGCGACTGCTCTTCCTGTTTGCGTCGGTTGTCAATCATGCCGCCAACATTGACGAACTGGGCGCTGCCCGCAATTTGAGGTTGAAATTAATTGCAGGGTTTTTGGACCACAGTGGACAAGGCTGGCCAGGGACGGCCTGAGATTTTCGCTTTTAGGGGGCTTCGCCACGCTGATGCTGACGTTTGTGCTCCGCTTCTCACGAATCGCTATCGCGAAAATCCCGCTTTGGGGGTTCGGATCATTGGTTCAATCATGCTCAAAAAACATTGATTTGTTGGGGCCATCACCCAAATTAGGGCATGCGCTCGGTCCTCATTTTGACACAATTTAGTAATTTGGCACTCGCTGGGGCATCCTCACCGACTGAGTGGGAACTCATGCCAGGACTGACGCTTTCAACACGGAAAGACCGTTTGCACAGATTGCTGACGAACGATGTTATATCAGCGTTGGGACAAATTAATTGTGGCCCTCTCTTAAACGGAGACCATTTTGTTTTTGGGATCATTTCTGATGCTACCGCAGCCGAGATGTTTCCCCCCACTATTGGCCAACCGCAGTTGACGCAAATGATCCTTGAATCCGCGCTAATGTGGCTACGGACGTTTCTTCGCGCATCGTGGCTCATTAAAGACAATTGCATGTCCATCGAGGGCACTTTTGCACTTTATCCTTACGAAGGCCCAATTCAAGTAGCTTCATTAAATTCCCTTTACGAGTTGAATGTCACATGCAATGGACACAAGTCGCAAGAGTGCACTCTGACCGTTGCTGAACTCACGGAATTGATCAATCTCCACCACAAGGTTGAGACCGCCTTATGGGAATGCCGCGATGCCCATGGCGACGGGGTGAAGGGAAAAAATTCACGTATCGTCCGATGTTTTGAATTTCTTCACTGCGCACGGACTTCCTATTCCATACCGCTTCGAGTTGCGCATTATTGTTCCGCTTTCGAGGCGTTGTTTGCCTCAACTACCACAGAACTCACCCATCGGTTGTCTGAGAGAATTGCTCATTTTGTAGGCAAAACGGCCGAGGATCGGCACAAGATTTACGGATTGGCAAAACGCGCTTACAATTTGAGGTCTCAGGTTGTTCACGGAAGCTCATTGTCCAAGGACGCAATCAAGGAGATTTTCACGACCTGCACAGAGACCGACGAATTGCTTCGGATAACCTTGCGCCGGATTATTGACGACACAAATTTGTGGTCGCTGTTATCTTCATCAAACGAGGAAATTGATGCATACTTTCTCAAACGCCTCATGGGAGGCCAGTAATTACATCGCGCAAATGGTGCCTTTGACGGCTTTCTGTCCACTGCGCACAACGCATGTCCTGGCTTAATGCCCTACGCTGGCAACCTGCAATTTCGCCAACTCCTGTTTTACGACTGTCCGCAGTGCCACAAAATCAATTGTTTGTGCATCACCCATTTGTTTTGAAGATCGTAGCTGCCTGAGTTGGTCTTGTTTTACCGCCACAGCCTTCTCCTCTTCCGAACCGCCCGGATACAGGTGAAAGCCAGTCGCCAACCAGTCATTGGCACGGTCGAGTTTGCCATCGTTCACGAAGTCATTCACCAGGGAGAGACGCTTTGCCACCACCGCCTTGCGCGCTTCCGATCCATCCGGGAACGTGCGGTAACCTCGTTCCAGCCACTCATTGGCCATGTCGAACATCCCGGCCTTCACAAAGGCATCCACCAGCGGGACGGCCTTTGCCACAATGGCCGCCACCTCTTGCGAACCGTAAAAATACGCTCTGTAGCCTATCACCAGCCAGGTATTAGCGGCGTCGAGTTTTCCAGCCTTCACGAAGGCATCCACCAGCGAAAGTTGCTTTGCCAGCACCGCCTTGCGCTCTTCGGAACCGTCCGGATTCACAGTGAACACTTTCCCAATCGCACTTTGAGCCGCGTCGGTGATGTTTTCAATTGAGTCAACAATCTCACCAACCGGCTTCTGAATGAAAAGTTCCGCCAAATCCTTTAGTAGCTCCGCAGACTCGGGATTCTTCGTGAGTTCCGCGTCATTGGCTACAGCATTAAACGCCGCCAGCACCTCCACGGCTGTGGTGAGTTTTGTGGTTGTTGTCTCCACGGAATTAGCCTCCTACGCTAATCCATCATTTTTTGGAATTTAGGCAAGCAAATTTGCTTTCCCAACAAATTTCTTATGTTCGCACAATAACCGTTATGTATAATGTAACAAGTTATGAACTCAACCGGAGAAAACTCCCAGCTCCAAGTATTAAACCATTATGCTGATCATTTTGCGCTTGAATAAAACGAACAAATTGTTTAGGACATTACCCACAATACTTATGTTGGATATTCGGTTCATCAGGGAAAACCCAGCCATTGTAAAAAATGCCGTTGAGCAAAAATGCATTACATTGGATATAGATAACCTGCTCGCTATTGACAAAAGACTATACACATTAAAAAGGGAGATCGAAAAACTTAACGCAGAAAAAAACGCCGTCAGCGGTGCAATTCCTAAAGCATCACCGACTGAAAGACCTGCTCTAGTTAGTCGTTCAAAAGAAATAGGTATACAGATATCCACTCTCACTGAAAGTATCAATCCTCTTGAAGAGCAATACAATGCTCTTATGACCCTGACGCCAACAATCCCTGCTGCTGATACTCCTATAGGCAAAAGTGACCAAGATAACGTAGTAATCGCAACAGTCGGCGAAAAACCGAAATTCGATTTTACACCGTTAGATCATATTGAACTGATGGAGAAAAACGCATGGGGGGAATTTAAGCGAATCTCAAATATATGTGGCAGTCGTACCGTAGGGATCAAGGGTGTATTAGTTCGTTTGGAGATGGCCCTATGGCAGATGGTCATTGACAAACTTTCTGCAAAAGGATTCACCCCAATTAGTGTTCCTGTCCTCGCAAATGAGCGAGCATTTTACAATACCGGACACTTCCCAACCGAGAGAGAAAATACCTACTCGTTGCCAAAGGATAACCTGTTCCTTGCAGGAACTGCGGAGGTGATTTTGAATAGTCTGCATGCGGACGAGATCATACCAGACAAGGACTTGCCCATATTATATGCTGGGTTTTCACCATGTTTTCGCAGGGAGGCAGGTAGCGCCGGAAAGGATGTGAAAGGAATGTTCCGTGTCCATCAGTTCAGCAAAGTGGAGCAATATGTGATTTGTAGGAACGACAAGAGTGAGACAGAGAAGTGGCACCAAGCGATCCTTCAAAACACTTTCAGCGATGGTTGCCGATAGCACTATCAGAGGAACCCTGAAAAGCAGCGGTGGTGTCACGGACAGTACCCTAGGCGCCCTCATGAAATTGCAGCTGTGCTATTATGACTCCGGTACAGACTCCTTTACAAACGGCCTTTTCCCCTCGCAGTGGAGTAACGGTACCATGGCGATAACAGCCGATGTAACAATCCCTTCAAGCATCGCGTCCACCACAAACGCCCAGACTGCCTTGGCACAGATCTCCTCCGCGCCGGTAGTAATTGATTCGTTGAGTCTTCCCGCCGCGGTACCCGGATACCCGGCCGGCGTACTTTCAGGCGATACCTTGGACCTTACCGGAGTGGCTGCCAACACGGAATTTATACTTCAAGCCACCGGGACAGCCGGGGAATATGGCGACACCAGCAACTATGTGGTCTCGGCAATTGATTCCTCTTCAGGAATCACCATTACTAGCACGCCCGCGGGTAGCACCGGAGTAACGTTCTCCTATACCCCGCCGAGCCCCTAGGGAGTGGGCGTTGATTGGGCCAGCTAAATTATCAGCGTGTCGGGGCGAAGCGTAGTGAAGGTAGGTAGAACCGTCTTGAGGCAGAGTTATCCTTACATTCCGGCGTTAAGTCCGACTGTTTTCAGTGCGCATGGCTGTTTGATCCTGCTACGCAGTCTTGCGGCAGCGAGCGCAGCCGCACCCAATCCTCCTAGAGCAAGAGTCCCCGGCTCGGGTGTGGCCTCCATTTGGAAAGAGGTAACGGGGCCTTGGCCACCATAAACCCCGGCAGCATCGCTCAGGGAGCTTTGTATAGTCGTTGCATACTCTCCGTTTGCAATCGAAAGGAGATCTGCCTGTATACCAGCTTGACCTGGAAGGTTAGATGGATTTGTGAGATTAAAGGCAAGATCGTCGGCCATACCGTTCCATGCTATGGAAATTCCGTCTGATCCAGGCGCAAAAACTATTTGAAGATCGGAGTAGTTGTAAGCGATCGAGTTGCCATTGTAGGCAACATTATAAGAGATCGATGCAGTTGCATCCCAAATATTTGCGCCAGCTACTTGGCTTAATGTTGAAGGGTTGAGAGTAAGAGTACCGGTGCCGGTAGCGCCTGGATAGAACACAGAGGCATCATCGGCAACCGTGAATATTGTGGACCAACCAAAGGTCTCGTTGGCGTTTATTACGCTCTGGCCCTTTGCGGCCGGGCTGGCTGCAAGGAGACTTCCGGCCACAAGACCAGCCGTCGCGAGGTTCGAGAAGCGTGAGGACAAGGGGGATTTCGCTTTCATAACGGATATAATTATTACGTTTTTGGGCAATACAGACAACCTTATAGGCGAAAGCCAGCAGTAAAGCGTTATCAGTGAAAATGTTGCGTCAATTTTTTACAGGCGTAAATTTTCGCACATGACGTCCCGCTTTCGCGGCTCCCGGCTGCGGTGTGTCCAGATGTTTCCGCTGAGTATCATTATAAGGATATGCGCCGTCAAGCTGCTTTTCCGGTAAACGAAGAGGGTGGCTAAAGAAAATTTGCGAGACCAGATCAGCGCCGAAGTCGTCCGTTTGCTCGTTGCGGAGCGCAAACGCCAGGGCGTTTCCGGCAACTCGCTTGCCGAGAAGACCGGTTTGAGCCAGTCGCTCATAAGCACACTGGAGACCACCCCTTGGAATCCCACGCTCGACACCCTCCTGCGCATTGGAGAGGCACTCCAAGTGGACATTGGGGAAATCATTTCCCAAGCCGGGAGAAATATTCTGAGGCCGGAAAAGTAGCCCCGCCGAAGTCTTTGGCTCCACCGCAAAACGGGTCGAAGCTCACACCGAGATTGAAAAGAAGATCCGTGAATCCCGTCCCGACGGAAAGCTCCCCTCCCTTCCGCAGTTCCTCCATGTGGAGTACCTTGGCACTCCCCATCATCACGCGGAAAGGAAATTAAGAATGGCAATGGGGCTACATTGTCATTCCCTGTCATTCTTTTCCAGCCACCCGATGTATCCTGTTGGCATCCGACGCGTTGTCAGCCTCAAACCGATCAATCGCCCCATCTTTTGGTGGTAATAGACCGATTCCACAAAGCTATGGCACTCTTTTGAATCCCTTATCTCAAATGTTTCAAGAAGTTCAAGCGAGAGCAGTATGTTCTTAACCCTTCCCATTGGTGCTATCTTTTCATTATGTAGCCCGGCTTGTCAAAACCTCCCTTAACGCAAGGCCAGACCTGGCGGCTTGACGCTTCCCACCGGCGCACCAATTGCCTCCATGATGCGGTGAATGAGCCGGTGAGTTGGACTCTTTATAGCCTTCCGTCCTTCAAGTTCATCAGCCTTGGCCTCCGCCAGCAGCCCGTCAAACCGGACCTCCTTCAACAAGGCTTTCGCCATTTCAAGGAACCGCCGGCATTTGGGGACCTCGATGCCGCCCTTTTCCAAAAGTTCCGCTTCATAATCCGATAGCGATGGGATGATTTCCAGCGCCCTGTCAAACAATTCCCTGGGACGGCCGCTTTTCAGATAGGCATCAAGCAGCTTTGATTTCTCCGGGTTTACCTTGGCCCTCACCGGGTTCTTTTCAACCCATGCCAGAAGCTTCCAGTCCGACCCGTCCACCGTTTCCGCCAGCCTGACCCGGAATACCCCGGTGAGCGTTTCAATTCCATCAAGCTGTTTGATTATGGATTTTCTATTTTGAGTAAACAGTTTGTGGCGAAGGGACTTGTATTTTGGGATTGGAAAAGACACCTGGTCAAGGAGAGTGGACAGGCAAATCTCAAAAGGATCATTTTCGGAATGATGAGCCGCCCGGCTTGGAATGTAGAGGTATATTGCCTGGGCCAGGGGCGAACTCAGGGAAGTGAACACCTTGAGCTTCAGACACTGTAGTTCGGCGTACCTGGTGAGCAGGCTGTAGAACTCGGCACTCAGAACGCAGCCATTGAACCACAACTCGCGCTGGCTTGAGGAGGCAAGTGCCGCGTTCTTTTTGCGGATCGGCTTGTCCATGATGTCCAGGCTTTCGATCAGGCGATAGGTGTGCCCTTCATTGCGTTTGACATCAACCACCCGGATGTATGAATCCGTGAGATCAGCCAGTATTTCCTTGATTGCCCTGGCATACCGCCCCCCGTTTGTCGTGGCATATCGACGGCAGAACTCGTTGAAAGAAAATTTAATGAGGCGGCCCTCCTGATAGGGGTCCAAAAAACTAATCAGCGTGAATATGGCACGGCCATGCCGGACATCGAGCGCCGGAGGCGGGTGGTCAGGACGCAGGGGATGCCACCCGCCCATGGTGTAGCGTCTTTCAATAATCTCCCCTTCAATTTTTACCCGCACGGTCACTTCGCGCGACCCCCTTTGCTTTGCGGCGGCGAAGACCGGACTGAGCAGATAGTCCTGTGGCACGCGGACTTCGGATTCATTGGAATAAGCAGAGAGTTCAATAACCTCTGATGCTGGACTGCCCAATGTGGTCTGCATTGCTGGTATGTTTTCTAAAACACTACGAAGAACCGACGCAACACAATTGTTTGGACACCTAAGAAACAGGCTATTGTCCCGTCTGGAAAAACAAATAATTTTTGCGTGTTGTTTGGACGGCTAAGAAAGTGCCTGGGTCGTCCATTCTGCTGTTGTTTGGACAGCTAAGAAAGATACATACTTTGGACAATTAAGAAAAACCACAGCAAGTCCATGGACAACTAAGAAAGTTTACAAGAAATGCGTGGACAGTTAAGAAAGTGCCATGTTCACAACTCATTTATGATCAATTATTACCATGATCTTTGGGACGCTCTCCAATTAATGTTTTCCCATCTAATGATATTCCATTGGGAATGCCATTAACATGGCGATGGAATCACGGTCCTGCCGTTGTTGAACCAAATCTTGGACATGCGCGGCAGGACCCACTCCTACATGCGAACATGGGTGGCGAGGGTACGCCCCAACCATTTCGTTCCCTCCATTTGCGAGAACCTCGCCAGACAAGATTGTCTGGCACTTACCGCAGATCAAAGAGGTAAAGCAGCGCTGCCCAACCGCTCGGAAGGACTTGAGTCGGCATCTCCTTCAATCCCTCGCCATATCGCACCGCCATTTCCAACATGAATTTCGCATGGAAGAACGCCTCCAGCTTCGGGCGGGTGCTTTTCAACCACACATCCTCAATGCTTAGACCGTTCAGACGAGCTTTGACATAATCCTCAAGATTGCCCTCCAAGACTGGCTGGCCTCCCGGCCCACCCTCCTTGATGATCCTCTCGAACCATTTGTTAAAAGGGCGCTCGCTCAGGCTTTTGAGCACCCGCACAATGTCGTCCGTTGATTCCCAGATGCCATCCACCTTGAAGCTCTGGTGGTAAAATCGGTAGATCGGGTCTTCGTAGCCCCAATGACTCGACGCACCAGCCAGGACTCTTTTCAATTCCGGCAGCTTCGCCTTGAGGTTGTGGTAGAAAATTTCCATTTCGCGCGACTCCCCCTGTGCCTTCCAAATTTCAGGGTGTTTTTCTGGATTCACACGGAGCCTGTTCGCCTCCTGGAAAACCGAACCTTCGGCCACAAGTTCATTCAGGCAGTCGCCCGTGATCTTCCGGGCGGATTCTTCTGGAAACCACCTGGCAACCAATGCTGCCGACATCCGTTTGATCAGTTGTTCCTGTGAGAATTCCGCGTGCATCGCCAAGTCCCGGACGATTCTTCGTTTCCAGATGCGCTGGATCTCCTGCTGGCAGTCCATCCGCCGGGTTGTTCTTTTGATACTCGCAAACTCCTCTTCCGCACGAACCGCCGCCGCATCATTTTGGCAATAAGCAATGCCGTCTTCGTCATCGTAGAACTGTTCCGGGTCCGGTTCCTTGCGGGAAATCCGGCCCCGGTTCATCAGTCGCGGATTGCCCGCCGTGTCTCCGATTTCGACGACGTGCCGCAACTCATTTTCAAACAACACCATCGCCGGCAAACTGGCCGTGGGTGGTTCCACCAGTTCTTGTGTTGGCATTGGCGTTTCCATGAACAAAACCTACTCCAATACTGGACGCGTGCAAATTTTTACAGACCAAACCACATAATTCGCTTGTGAATTGGCAAATCCCCCCCACATGGATGTCTCCACCCAACACCACCACATCCGCGTCGGTTTGCACCAGCGCGAAATAGCCCATCTCCAGATGGAGGTCGCTTAGAATTTGCAGCTTCACGACTGTATCAAAATATCATTTTTCCCTTTGGGATGCCAATTCAGCGTGAATCTTGCCTTGCGGATTTTACCCGCAAGGCGACACTGACAAGGTGAATCCGTTGACTCCGCCAGACAGCCATCACCTCGCCGCCGCGCAGGGATGGCTGGAGTTGGGCAAAACTTTTTGCTGTTTGCGACCCCCTCGACCGCCGAGGAAAGGCCACTTGCCAAATATAAAACACCCTTTCTTGGCAAATACTTACCTTATATTGTGAATTGGGCGTTTTACCCAAATTGACCTTTCTTTTCCTGTCCGCGTTAGCTAAACGTTCAAACCAGAGAATTTCCTATGAACTTTTTCTGGAGTTTTGCCAAAAATCTGAGGTTCGGCTTGCAAAAGGCATGTGTGCTATTGCTGTTCGTTGCCTTTCTTTTCCAGACCGACATTTTTGCGGGCCAAATTACGGTTACAAAGAACAACGTGACTTTCACGGCAAACTTTGGCACCAGCACAGATTATCCTGTTGATGCCAACGGATATCTTTCAGATGACTCCCCTGGAGACTTTGGCTACAGCTTTAACATTTCCAACCCGAACGGCAATCTGGCTTACGCTTATGTGCTTGGACAATATAATGGGGCGCATTGCTATTGGGGTGGTGAAGGGCTTTTTGATTCTTCGTGGTACATGTACAAAATGTATGACACCCAGGGAATTATTGTTGCATTTCTGGTGGCCGACGATTATGGCGAGCTCGGGGCAAGTTGGGTAAATGGAATTCCAAGCACGTTTTGGGAGTCTGGCTTTCCGACTTATCTTGGTATATCTGCCGATGGAGGTCCATCCACAACCGATGTAGTTTATAACACGCGAATTTCATATGATGCCAATTTCCACTTTGGGGGGATGGAAGATTCAATTGTAATTAAGATTCCTTGGTCGCAGGTTTTTGGTGCCGCCAATATTACTTACAATATTCCCTCCTCGCCGTGTAGGCTCACAGGTACAGCCAGTGCAAACAAATTTGGCAAAAATCCCCTTCAACCTGGAAGCCTGCGCGCAGAGCCAGTTGATACAGCTACAGGGGCACATCTGTTGAACATTCCACTCCTGCTAGTTCATGGCGCACAGGATCTAAACTTCCAGATAGCCTATAATTCGATTGCGCGCTTGCCCGACATATTGGGAAATGGTTGGTCGCACAATTTCGAGACATCAGTGCAACAGCTCCCAAACGGGAACATCCAAGTCTCCTGGAATGCCAACAACTTGAACGATTTTGCTCCACAGGTCGGCAATCAAAGCACTTATACCTGTACTGACACTCCAGTTTGCCATGACGTTCTAATTCAAAACGCTGATGGGAGCTGCGTGTTGACTGACCCGACACAACAAAAATGGGAATTCGACAGTTTTGGCCGCCTCAGCACGTTCGTAAATTCGCATGGGCAGCAAATCACACTCTCCTATCAGTCAACAAATCAACATCCTTATCAAATCACTGAAACTGTTTCGCAGAATTCGCTTTTCTTCGCCTACGACCAATCTAATCGTTTGACCCAAATTTCCAACTCCATAGGAACCGTTGTAGCCTTCAATTGCGATACAAACAACAACCTTGTTCAATTCCAAAAGTATTCCGCAATCACGACCAACCTATTCACCTTTGCCTACGACAGCAGCAATCGCATTACTTCCGAGGTAAACCCTGAAAGATATCAGGTATTCAGTGATACTTACGATGCCAACGACCGAGTCGTTCAACAAGAAGATGCTGTCGGTGCGGTAACCTCATTTATTTACGACGAGAGTCAAACCAATCGTGTAGTGACCACCGTCATTGACCGTATGGGGGCGACAAATATTTACACCCACGATCAGAATTACATGCTCTTGAGTGAAGTTGACGCACTCGGAAACACCAAAAGCTATGGATATGATGCAAGCGGTGACCTGACGGCAATAACAAACGCTTTGGGGCAGGTGCTGACGTTCACCTATGATGGATCGGGAAACAAAACTTCTGAGACAGACGCTTTGGGCAATACAACTTATTATGCCTACGACGACCTAAATCGTCTAGTTGCGACAACCAATTCGATGGGCAACACGGCGACGATTGCCTACGATGCGAACAACAACGTCACAACATCCGTGGATTTCATGACCAATATCGTGACAATGCTTTACGACGCCAATGCGCAACTTTCCCAACAGACGTTACCACGAGGCGGAGTCACACATTTTGTTCACGCGGGTGGTCTGATGACCAGTATGACTGACGCAGCAAACAATACAACCACCATTGGTTATGATGCCATCGGACGCGTGAGTTCGACCACAAACGCTGACGGTTATGTAAGCACAAGTGTTTACGACTTAAATGGAAATCTCGTTGCAATGTGCGACGGACTCGGCGATACGTGGCAAGCTTCTTATGACTCCACAGGTAAACCTGTTACGAAAACCGACCCGCTTGGAAACACAGACACATTTATTTATAACGGCAACGAAGATATGATTAGGCATACCGATCCCCTTGGCAACGCAACATTGTACGCTTATGATCCTGAGGAACGCCTGACGACGGTTACCGACGCCAATGGCAATGCAAAAACAATGGCCTATGATGCTGCCGGAAGGTTAATCTCGATTGCAGATGCGTTGAATCACACAAACTGGATACAATATGACGCCGTTGGCAATGTTATTGCCACGGTGGACGCTCTTGGGATTACAAATCGCTTCACTGCATATGATTCGCGCAACCAGCCGATTCTCACGCAGGACGCGATGGGCAGTCAAACGCGGATGTCTTACGATGTTTTGATGCGCTTGGCACAATCAAAAGATCCCCTTAACCGAACCAATACCTTCACATACGATTCACAAAGCCGGTTGACTGCAAGCAGCGATCCGCTGTCACTCGTTCGCCGACAACAGTTTGACAGTGATGGCAATCGTACGGGCGTTATTAATCCTAAATGCGGCGCAACCATTCTTTCCTTTGACCTTGCCGAACGACTCACTGGAACCGCTACACCCGCCGGCAAACACACCAGCTATGTACTGAATGGCAGAAACCTTCCGACCCAGATCACCCAACCCTCCGGCGCGCAAACGATGCTCACCTATGACGGCGCTGGGCGTCTGACAAACTCCCAAGACTCAGCCGGCACTGTTGTCTGCATCTTCGATCAGGCTGGCCATTTGATGACCAGTTCGGAAAGTGGCCAGTCCATCATTCGCCATTACGATGCAGCCGGTCGTTTAACAAACTATGTTGATGCTGCGGGCAATGTGATTGGATACGCTTACGACTCCGTTGGTAATCTTACAAATCTGGTTTACCCGCATGGAAAGCAGGTGTTTTATGCCTATGATGCCGCGAATCGCCTGACGAGCGTGACCGATTGGCTGGACAATGTAACAACCTTCACGTGGGACGCTGACAACAGAATTACAGGCATCCTCCATCCGAACGGCACCGTTACAACCTACACGTATGATTTGGCCGGTCGGTTGCTGATGCAGCAGGATTTGGCATCAAGCACAAATGTTATCTGCCAGGCGTTTTATGTGTACGACGCGGCAAACCAAATCACAAGCGAGCTGAGGCAACCCGCCGCCACGCCTTATGAATCGGCGACGGTTAGTTTGGGATTTGACACAGACGATGCCCTGACCAACTACGCAGGGTCATCAATAACGAACGACGCCAACGGCAACATGATCTGGGGACCGCTCACGAATGGCATTGGCAGTTTTGCTTACGACGTCCGCAACCGTCTGACAAGCGCCGGTGGCACCAGCTACGGATATGATCCTGCGGGAAATCGCGTTGCGGTGACCAACGGGACAACTGTGACGCAATTTGTCATAAATCCCAATGCAGTACTTCCGGAGGCGTTGATGCGAATTCAAAACGGAGTCACAAACTACTATGTGTATGGAGCGGGCCTCCTTTACCAAGTGACGCCAACAAGCGGCACGAATGTGGTCCTCAATTACCATTACGATTATCGCGGCAGCACTGTGGCAATCACGGATCAAGGGGCAAATCTAGTTGACCATTTTTCGTATTCACCATACGGTAGCATTACTTTCCGCAGTTACACCACAGATACTCCATTCTTGTATAACGGACGCTATGGCGTGACGTCCGATGGGAACGGACTATTTTGCATGCGGGCTAGGTTTTACAATCCGCAAATCTGTCGGTTTGTGAACCCGGACCCAAGCGGGCTGTCGGGTGGTCTTAATCGGTATGCCTACGCCAACGGGAATCCATTAAACTTGACGGACCCGTTTGGTCTATGCGCGATTGACTGGAACCAAGTTTACCAACATGAAGCTGGTTCGTTTATACTCGGAGGCAGCATAGCGGTAGCTTTAACGGAAACGGGTGCCGCCGCGGCTCTTCTAAGTAATCCCATTGGCTGGGCTATTCTAATAGCTGGAGGTGTGGCTGCAGTTGAACACGCGTATGAGGTTGCGGCATTAGGCACCCAGCAACAGCAGGCAAACTTAGTCGCCGATATCATCGGTGGCGGTGTTGGAGGGGGTGTCGCGTCGGTTGGTACAACTTATTTGGCTGAAAGTGCATCGTCGAGTGTTGCCGCAGCGCCACAGTCCGAGGTAACCGCCTACGTAGAGGCAGATATTCTTGGCCCCGAAGGTCCTGGCCAGTTTGTTCTTCGTTCTGGGCAAGGATCGCAGGAAATTGCGAGTATTGTCCGCACGGGCGATGAGTTTAACAGGGTTTTCGACTCTCGGTGGCAACTTGGGCCACCTTACTCACAGCCAATGGGGGGAAGTTTGTCGCCGGGTTTGACAATTCCAAGTTCTGCGTCTCAAACAATTATCCGTCGCGGTTTGAACTGGCCAGGTGTAGTGAATAATGCGGAGATGGGGGTTGCTTACCGAGCGATTCAGAATATGCCTGCGACTAAACGAACAGCGCTTGGTGGAACTGATCCTGAAATTCTTATTGCTCCACCTTATCGTAATGGCCTTCAACAAGTTGGTGGGTTTGTCCCTATAGCACCATGAGTAAATCATTGTCCATCCCAGAGTTAGAACAACTTCAAGCGCTTTCGGGCGGATTGAAGGAAGTTTATCAATTGCTTGCTAAATATTTAGGTGATCTCAACACATCACCTAACTTTTTGCTTCACATTACTGTAACCAAGAAGCAGTTGTCGCATTACCTGAGACTTCACCCGGATCTTGCGGAGCGTCATGTTTCTAAACCGTCCGACCCGAAGTATGAGGAGTCGCCGGTCCTTGAACGTTCTGGTAGAAAGTATCGCGTCTATGAAGTCAATCATGGCGAAGCCCTCTATACTGTAGAGTTTGATGACTTAGCTGACGCTGCCGCCGAATACCTAATGTGGGGATGGTGAATATGTCGAGTTTCAAAAGGATCAGTTTCATTTTGCGATTTGCTTATATATCCTTAATACGAATTTGCCAGACACAGTTCGGCGGTGCTTAAGAGAAAGCAATCCGCGGCTTTGAGAGGTAATTGACTAATCACAAAGCACTTTAATCTCAGACATAAATAGGCGTTTTGAATATGTGCAAAATCAACGTAATCTGTTGGTGCATCGCAGAATATATTTTGTTAGCTGCCGGCGCAGGAGCTCCGGCAAGCGCTCAAAGCTTTAGTTATGATCTTGGCGGCCGATTAACAAGTGCAGCATACACGATCGGATCTCAGACGTCGTATGGTTACGATCCAAACGGAAACATATCAGCAATCTCATCCAGCAACGTTCAAAGCGGAACCGGTCCAATTATTTTCATCCAATCACCAGCATCCGGAAACATGGCGAAGTTTTCCCCGATTGATGTGGTGGGAGCAACTACCGCTACAAACGCAATTGCTTTCGTTCTGCTTCAGGCGAACAACGGCGTTTGGCAGCTTACCACCACAACGAACGGTTGGGCAAACTGGACTGGAGGCGTTTCGCTGAATCTAGGAACGAATCTGGTTTCAGTTCTCGCGCAGGACGTTTCTGGTAATTCTACGAGCAGTCAGATTCAAGTTGTATATTCTCCATTTCCAGGGTGGACACCGGCTTGCCTCGGCACCAATCTTGCCCTTTGGCTTGATGCGGCAAACACCAACAGCCTTGTGTTGAATGGCACCAGCGTAAGCCAGTGGAACGATTTGAGCGATCAGGGCAATAATGTTTACACTCATTCCTTGGACTATGAACCGATTTATGTTCCCGGTGGTTCCGCAAACCCTGGCTCTTTGTATTTTGACGGTTCTAGCTGTCTTTTTGCAACAAACCATACGCTGGCTGTTGGAACGAATCCTGTCACAATTTTCAGCGTGGCTTCAGCAGGTCCAAACTCGACTGGCTGGCGCTGGCTTTATAGCTATGGCTCGGGAAATATTGGTTGTGCCCGAGGCCTAATACAGGACAACAATGGTGAGGTTATCGGTTTTAACATAGGTGTCTCCTGGCCGCCAACCATACCATATACCTGGACAACCCAGACTTGCATGGCGGGTGCGATCTTTACTGAATCCGCGATTTATGGCAATTATGATGGCGCGGCATTTGCCGAAATGGGGTCCGGCATGTATACCCCTGCGAACCTTCCGCTTTATGTCGGCGCTTCTCCAATTGTCAATCAATTTTGGTACGGAAATATCAATGAGATCATCGCTGCCAATACCATTTTAAGCACAAATCAAATTGCCCAACTTGAAGGATACTTGGCGTGGAAATGGGGATTGCAGACAAATCTGCCCGCAAACCATCCGTATCGGAACGCGGCTCCGCTGTATTACACAAACCCACCTGTTATTACAATTTCCAGCCCAAGTTCCAGAAGTTTATTGACGTCTGGTCCTGTTTGTATCACTGGAACCGCGTCTGGTTATGGGCCTTTGGATGCGGGATATTATCAAGTAAACGGCGGGGCAACTCTCCCATTGATCACTGCAAACGGGTGGACAAATTGGCTTGTGTTCGTCAATCCGTCTTTGGGAACAAACGTCATCACGGTTTATGCTCAGGACATTAGCGGAAATACAGGCAGTAATTCAGTCGTATTCAACTGTGTTCCGGCCAGCCTGTGGACTCCAGCCCAGCTTGGAACCAACCTCGCGCTTTGGCTGGATGCGGCGAACACAAACAGCATCCAACTTACAGGTTCTAACGTCTCCGCGTGGTATGATGTCAGTGGCCAAGGCACTTTGTTGGTTAACTCGACGCTTACCAACGAGCCGGTGTACCTGCCCGCAACAGTAACGAATTTGGCATCCTTATATTTCAATGGCGTAAACGCAACATTGAGCACTTCAAATTATTCGCTGGTTGTCGGCACCAACTCTTCAACGCTATATTCCGTTGGCTCCATCAACCCGAGCGCGACCGGTTGGCGGTGTCTGGTTGGATATGGAGGAAATACTGCGACGGGAATCGGACGGCTTCAGTTGGAAGATTATGGGGATCAGCAAGTGATGGTAACTACGTTCGGACCCAATTTGCCCGCTGGTGGCAGTTGGTCGGCGGAGCCTTCAATCGTTGGTACAATTTTTACCGACCCAATGTTGTATGGGAATTTTAATGGAAGTAATTTTGTAAGCATGAGCACCACCTTGAACACCGTGGCGGGTGAACCGCTTGCTGTCGGTTCTTTCTTCAACAACAGCTTTTGGTGGGGTAACATCAATGAAATTGTCGCTGCGAACACAGCACTTACAACAAATCAGACACAGATGCTTGAAGGTTATCTGGCGTGGAAATGGGGAATGCAGTCCAGTCTCCCGACAAACCATCCGTATTATTCTGCCGCGCCGCCATATTTGTACCCGACTCCACCAGCAGTCAGCATTTCGAATCCGACAAACGGCGGAAGCACTGCCACACTGCCATTGACGATTAGTGGCACGGCGTATGGCTCCAATTCTGTGATGGCCGTATATTACCAGGTTAATAATGGTCCGGCACAAAATGCGATTACGACCAATGGTTGGACCAATTGGACTGCTTACGCCTTGCTGGTCCCTGGCACGAATCAAATCACCGTTTACGCTGAAGACTTGGCTGGGAATATTGGAAATTCCCAGGTTTCCGTCGCATTTACTGGTACTTTTTCATGCGATCCTCCTCCACCCGGCATTGTCAGTTGGTGGCCGGGGAATGGCAACGCCTTGGACGTTGTCGGTGGCAACAACGGCACACTCACTAATGGGGCAACTTATGGTGTAGGTGAAGTTGGCCAGGCATTCAATTTCAATAATCTGGGCGCGGAGGTTTTGGTTGGAAATGCCACCAATCTTCAATTGCAGAACTTCACTATTGAAGGTTGGGTACAACGGGCCAGCGCTTCCTGCGTGACCGAACCGGGCGACGGCGATAGCGACGGGGTGGTCTTTGGCTTTGGCTTGTATGGGTATGCCTTGTCGTTGCATGCTGATGGCACAATATTTTTAACCAAGGTGGGCGTATCTGGCACCAATAGTCCGGTCGCCATCACCGACACCAGCTTTCATCATGTCGCGGTTACGACTACCAATGGAAACGTCGTTTTTTATCTGGACGGCGTTTCATATCCGGTTGGCAACTACAGCCCTGGGTATGAATTTACAGGGCCGGCTGCGATTGGCGGTCCGGGGAACCTTGGTGTGGCCACGTTCTTCGGTGCCGTTGATGAATTGTCCGTTTACAGCACCGCGCTCTCAGCGGAACAGATTCAGGCAATCTATGTTGCCGGTAGCTACGGAAAATGCACAAATACCTCTTCAACCAATTCAGCCCCATCCATCAATGCGAGCTTTGCTTCTGGGCTTGGCCTTCAAGTTCAGTTTGCAGGGTTGGCCGGTTATTCCTACATTCTCCAAACCACAACCAATCTCGTTCCGCCCATAAACTGGCAGCCGGTGGTGACGAATGCGGCCGATAACAACGGCAACTGGCAGTTTACGGACACCAATTCATTGGCACTGCCGACCCGCTTTTACCGTGTCGTACTTTCGCAGTGATTGCCCCCGTCGCGCAAGACTGGCCGGCTTTGGCTTCCCCTTACAGACTACGCCGCCAAACACGCCCAGACTTGCGCTCCCCCGCAAATGCGCCATTGCTGAATTTCAAAAGCCGCCACTCCGCTGCGCTTTTTGTTCTGTCCGCTGATCCGTGCCCCATCTCCCCATGCGGGCGGCCAGCCCAAACGCTACGCTACGCTCACGTCTTTTGAAAATTCGCAACAGCGCACGAGCCTGAAACGTGCCAGTCAGGCTTCATGGAAATCAACGGCCATGAAGCCCGCCAGTCACGCCCGCTGACGCGGAGATGGTGGTGAAGCAGGAAAGCAGGGGCTTGGATGTTTGTGTTATTTTCTTCGCCTTTTTTACGCCCGCCATCACCCCACCATTTGCTGCTCACTGGTCCGACACCCAGCCGACAGTCAGAAGCGAGATCGCAAACCGCGCCAGCGTCGGCCCCTCCTACCCTCCCCGCCACTGTCACGGTTTCCGCTTTCGCTGAATCAAGGATGCGCTCCCGCGCACGGCTGGCTGCCTCCCCATCTGTGAAGCGAGCAGCAAACGGCAGGGTGACGGACAGCGGTTTCAAAAAAAAGCTATGAAAACAACAATAACAAAGAATGAAGCGGCAGCACCGGCGAGTGTCCGGCCATCGCAATCGGTTTCAAAAACCACTGATATGGTACTCAAGGATGAAACTCCCGTTCTTCCGGGACTCGAACAAATCGTAAAGCCTTTCCGGTTCCCCGCACAACCCTACGAATACAAGGTGACGCCGTTGCGGGAATGCCCCACTCCCGATCAAATGCAACTTTGCGACACGCCAGACCAAGCCGCCGCTTACTGGCGGATGCACATTGCCACGAATCCCTATTATGACCCCGAACGGGAAACTTTCGCGGTAATTCTTCTGAATACCCGCAAGAAGGTCAAAGGCCATCAAATCGTTTCCATCGGCACGCACGACACAATTCTTGTGCATCCCATCTCCGTATTCCGTTTGGCAGTGATGGCAGCGGCCCCGGCCATCGTAATCGGGCATTGTCACCCATCCGGGGACAGTTCGCCCAGTGAAGCCGACATCAAGGTGACACGCGACCTCATCCGCGCTGGACAGTTGCTCAAGATCGAAGTGGTTGACCATATCGTCATGGGCGCAGGCACCCCCGGTTTTACCAGTATCCGAAGTCTTGGATATTTCTACCAATAAGGAGGCACCATGAACACAAGCAAGGATGACTCTCCCACCGCCAAAGCATGGCGCGGAGTTTTCTTTGACGGCCCGCAGTCCGACCAGAACGCCGACGGCGACGAAATCCCCGTCTGGTTTGTGTATATCGGCGACGAAGACATGGAACCTGTCGGCAAGGTTTATCGCTCCCACGACTTCAAGGCTGCCGAGCAACTGGCCCAGGACATGGCCCGCGACCGCCGCTTGGAACTTATCAACGAAGCCATGCCCGACTGAATACCAGTTATGAAACTCCCCATTGAATTCACCGAATCCCACCCCATTGAGATCCCGATAAACAGTTCCGACCCCGGCTTTGGACCAGTCATTTACGCCTATACGCGCAAGCAAGCCATTTCGGACGGCGAACAGATTGACGTGACTCAAACCGCGCAAAAATGCGGCATCCGCTATCCCATGTTCATCACCCGCGCCGTGTTCGAGAATTTTGTCGCCGTTCCTGAAGGAGTCACAAGCCACGATGAAGCCGGACGCTTGTTCAACGCCGTGTGGGCGACCCGCATGGCGATACTGCGCAATCGTCGGGGCTTGGACCGAATTCGTGTTGTGCTTCATGTCCACAATGGGCAACGCCGGGCCAAGCGAGTCCAGCTTGTTGCGGTTTGCTCCGCCTTTGACATTGATGATCCCCGGCCCGCAATAACACTGCTGATGAAACACGAGGATTGACCATGAATCTTCCAACTTTGACACGCACAAGGGCCGAGGCCGAGCGCCTCGCCGCCGAGGTTTTCCCCGGTGAGGCAATTGCACTCGCAAGGCTCAAGCCAGGCACCACATACCCGCGATATCAACTGGAACATGATATGGCCGACACGCTCCACGAGGTTTTTCGTTGGCTTCATGAAGAAAGGCCCCGCATTTACAAGCGCGCACGCTGGTACCTGTTTTACGATCTTGCCCACCGGTTGGCCCGGCAACTTGACGAAAACGGACAAGCCAAAATTCGTGAAATCTACGCCGAGGCACGTGCCGAGGAGTGGCGCAAACACAATGCCCCACAGACGATGACCGGCGACGGCGAAGGGATTTGACGCGACCACCATCACGGCCCCGGCTTTCCGCTGGGGTTGCCCCTTTTTCCCGGCTGGGCTTTGCGTCAGCCCAGGCCCGACGCCAAAGGGAATGTATCCCTTTGGAATCCCTTGCTCGTTTTCCGGGCCTGACGCCGGCCCGAACCCCGCGCCAAAGGGAGCCCTTTGGAATCCCACTTTCAAAAAATCCATTCCCCCGGCGTGGAGACTGACACTCTTTCGTTTCTCCGCCTTCCCTGCCGCCCCAAAGGCTCCGCCCCGCAATCGCGTCAGACTCCACGCCGCCCGATGCTTGCGCGACCAAAACGCAAAAGTCGTTCTCCGCCGAGCCCTGTCTCCCAGGCTCCGAATCGCCTTTTGCGTTTCCGTCGCAAGGGTTTCAGAATCGCCTCCCCCACCGCGAGGAGACTGTACTGATTGATTCCCCTTGAAAGAACGCTGCGCTCTACGCCTCAATCAGTACAGACTCCTCGCTTCCCGGGGTTAAAGCGTGACTTGTGAGCTTTTGCTGCGCCACCGCTACGCTGCGCTTTTTCTCGCCGCCTGCTCGCCAACCCTTTCCCCTATGACGGCTGGCGTCTCCAAACGCTTCACTTCGCTAACGGCTTCGCAAAACTCCCAAGACGCGCACTGATAATCGGCCCTGTCAGGCTTCATGCAAAACAAAGGTCATGAAGCCCGCCAGTCCCGCACGCTCCGCCGTCGCTCCGCGTAAATGGTGGAACGTGGTCGTTCCAGTTTTTGTTGTGTGCCTTCAAGTCTTTTTCGCTTCACCGAGGCGAACAGCTTTGGTTCCGATGAATACAGCAGCCCAGGCCCGCGCCAAAGGATGTCTGGACTCCTCGCGTGGTCACCCACATCAGGCATTTCCCCTCAAATAGCCTGCCTTGTTAGTCGCTTTGCAACCGGAAGAAGGCGGCGGCGTTTGTAGTGGGGATGGTCACGGAGTTGGTGCCGTTTACGATGGTGGGCAGATTGGTGACGGCGGTCCACTTGGTGCCAAGAAGCGAGGCGCTGCGGTAGAGATTCAAGTTGGTTGCGTTGTTTGTCGGCCAAGAGATCACCGCGTTTGACCCCGAAAGATTCAGTGAGAGAACGGGAGAATTAGTCCCCGGCTCCGGGGTAGCTTCAACTTGAAAAGTGTTGCCTGTGCCGATACCACCATAAAGCCCGGCAGCATCACATAGCTGGCTTTGGCTGGCGCTGTATTCTCCATTGGCAATCGAAAGAAGATCGGCCTGTATTCCAGCTTGGCCGGAAAGACTTGATGGGTTTGTCAGATTAAATGAAATACCGTCGGCCCCACCGTTCCACTCTAGGGAAATTGAATCTCCTCCAGTAGCGAAGGGTATTTGAAGATCGGTGTAGCTGTAAGAAATCGAGGTGCCATTGTAGGCGACATTGTAAGAGATCGATGCAGTTGCATCCCAAATATTTGCGCCAGCTACTTGGCTCAATGTTGAAGGATTGAGGGTGAGAGTACCGGTGCCGGTAGCGCCTGGATAAAAAACAGAGGCATCATCGGCAGTGGTGAGGGTCGTGGACCAACCAAAGGTCTCGTTGGCGTTTATCACGCTCTGGCCCTTTGCGGCCGGGCTGGCTGCAAGGAGACTTCCGGCCACAAGACCAGCCGTCGCGAGGTTCGAGAAGCGTGAGGACAAGGGGGATTTCGCTTTCATAACGGTCCCAATCACTACCCTTTCAAAACTACGCGTCGAA
>Ga0316217_10002474_pt1 | contig 22181 bp, 27 predicted proteins | sample 1anoAmetaG_FD_203633 | JGI IMG/M metagenome (GOLD analysis project Ga0316217, IMG submission 203633) | Freshwater microbial communities from Trout Bog Lake, Wisconsin, USA - 1anoA | ecosystem: Environmental > Aquatic > Freshwater > Lake > Hypolimnion/Profundal zone | place: USA: Wisconsin...
GCAACACCGGCGAACGCTGACGCCACACCCACGCGGCGAGGGCGCCGACGACGACGATGGCCCCAAGCTTCCAGGCGACTCCAAGACGTGGCGCGTCATCCGCCAGCTCCAAGGGCTTGCTCGGCCTGACCGCCAGCGGGGTTCCTGCCGCCGGTGCCACGTCCACGGCTCCGCCAGGGTCCGCGCTCGCGACCCCCGACGACGTCAACGCGCTGGCGCCAACTGCCACGGCAATGACGGCGGCGAACAGGCGCGCCCGGGTCACGTGGAACCCTCGTCGGGCGTGGCGACGATCTCCGTGATGCGCACGCCGTAGCGGTCGCCCATCACGATCGCCTCCCCCCGACCCAGCAGGCGGCCGTTCACGAACACGTCGAGGGGCTCCCCCGCCGCCTTCCCGAGCTCGAGCGTCTGCCCGGTCGCGAGCTTCAATACGTCGGCGATTCGCATCCGCCGGCGACCGATTTCCAGCGTGATCTCCACTTCGACGTCCCGCAACATCGACATGGCTGCGGAGTTGGACGGCGCGGCGTCTCCGCTCGCCTGCGGCGAGTCAACGGAGGACATGTTGCTCGTCCCGAGGTTCGGCTGCTCGATACCCATGACGTCCTTTCGTGAGTGACGTCCCGGACAGTTCAAGCTTCGTGCCGAGCCCCCCGCGCCGGCAGCACGTTAGGCACGACCTTGACCGCGATGCGCCCCCCGCTACTGGTAGGTCGGCCTCGCATCAGCTCGCGCCCATCGACGCGCACGCTCACGAGGCCACTGACAGGGACGTCGAGGCGCAGGGTGTCGCCGACCTTGAGCGACGCCAAGCTACCCACCTTCAAGGGCACGCGCCCCAGCTCGACGACCACCAGCAGCTCGACCTCCTCGAGCACCGAGACAATTCGTGGATCGTCGATACTCGGAGGTGGAGGATCGGAGGACGCTGACTCCATCACGAGGGGCTCCCGCGCCAGGAGCAGCGCAACCCGAGCCGGCGGGTCCGCCTCCCCGATGTCGAGCACGCACGCGATCGGCGCGCTCTCCACCTTAGCGTGGTCCACGTTGCCCGCGGGGGGCTCGAGGGAGAGCCCGAGGGATGCCTGCAACGCGGTCGAGAACGACCGCAGGATGTTGCTCGCGACGCCGCCGACGAGAGCGGCCTGAGGCCCGGAGAGCCCAGCTGGATTCAGCTCTGGAAGCGTGGAGCCGTCGCCGCCGAGGACGCCATCGAGGAACAGGGCAACGGCGCCCGCGTCGAGCAGCAGCGCCCCCGCAGCGTGACCGGGCTTGGTGACCAAGTGCGTGGTGTGGACGGGGCGTACCAAGGTCTCCAGAAGGTCCGCCATCGGCATCGCACGTGCCTGCGAGAGCGCTATCGGCACCCCGCGGCGCGACAGAAATGGCACCGCGCGCCTCAGCGCCGCCACGAGTCGGGGGCTCTCGCGCTCGAGCACCGTCGCAGCCTTCCGGACGCGCTGCCCTTCGAGCGCGAACCGGAGAAGCGGCGAGCGCGTCTCCCCTTCCGTCGTCATTGGACTACGAGGTCCGTGATGAGCACGCGATTCGCGGCCGTCGCGCCGACCGCGCGAAACCTCTCGAGCAGGTCAGTGCGAACTCTCTCGCTCTTCTCTCCATCGACCGCGTCCTCGTAGCTGAGCCCTCTGAGGTACGCGAGGGCAGCGTCGCGGATCCGAGGCGTGAAGCTCTTCAGGGTCTCCTCCTTCGCCTTCTCGTCGAACTCGATCGCGAGGGTGACCTTCATCGCGTGCATCCGCTTCGTGACGTCCGGAGTGAGCAACACGAACGGCTCGAGCGACACGGTGGGGCCGGGCGGTGGCGCCACGACCGCGGCGTGCTCAGGAGCGCTGCTCGGCCCCGCCGCCGCGTGCGCCGCCGAGAGCTTCGCGCCTCCGAACGCTCCTGCGCCGGCGATCAGCGATGGAATCACGATCGCAAGAATCGCCGAGAGCACCTTCTTGGGCGGCTTCTCTTCAGTCTTCTTCTCTTCGGTGTCGCTCATGTCACTGCTTCATGGAAATGATGTCTTGCAACATCTGGTCGGCAGTCGTGATCGTCTTCGAGCACGCCTGGAACCCTCGCTGGTGCGCGATCATGTCGGTGAACTGCGTCGCGATGTCTACGTTCGAGGACTCCAGCGAGCCCGAAACAACGGCCGCCCGTCCGCCGGTGCCCGCCGCACCGATTGCGGCCTCGCCCGAGTCGGGAGTCGACGTCCAGCAGTTCTGCCCCGCTTGACCGAGGCCGCCGTTGCTCTGAAACTTCGCGATGGCGAGCTGCGCGATGGCGATCGTCTGGCCGTTCGTGTAGATGCCGCTGACGACCCCGCTGTTGTCGATGGCCAGGCTGCTCAGGGCGCCCGACGCGTACCCGTCCTGACTCTGCGCGCTGATCTCGTCCTTCGACCCGAACTGGGTGATTCCGTCCAGACCGGTGCCGCCGCTGGCGACCGGATTGCCGAAGTTGAAGGTGAGGGGCTGATTGGTCGTGGCTCCGTTGAAGCTCACGGTGCCCCCCCCCGTGACGGTGTTGCTCTGGAGCGATCCGTTCGTGTTGAACGCGAGGTTGCCGGTGGCAATTTCGCTATTCTGTCCGGCGGTGCCGCCGGAGACCTCGGAGCCGTTCGCGAGCACGTGGTACGTCCAGGTACCCGTTCCGGTGTTCTGGAAGTAGACGCTCGCCGTATGCGCGTTTCCAAGCGAGTCGTACACCTGCATGCTGGTCGAGAAGTTCGAAGTGGTCGACGGATTTTGAGGGTCCCAGGGCGCGGCGGGCGGGACGTCGCTGGAGTTCAAGTTCGCCGTCACGGTCAGGGTCGCCGTCGTCTTGGGGGACAGCGCGGCGGTGTTGACCGTGATGCCGCCAAGCGATGTCGAGAACCCACCGGTCGGCTCGGCTGCGTAGCCCTGGAACGAGAGCCCGTCGGGATTCACGAGGGTCCCGTTTGCGTTCAATGAGGTCTGTCCGGCGCGTGTATAGAACTGGCCGTTCACCCCCGCGACATCACCGCTCACCACAAAGAACCCGTCGCCGGAGAGCGCAACGTCCGTAGGATTGCCGGTATTCTGCAGCGACCCTTCCGCGAAGATCTGCTGAGCGGTGGCCATGCGAACGCCTGCGCCGATCGCGCCCTCGGCGCCAACTGCGGCACCCAGGACGTTCTCGAACACGGCGCGAGACTCCTTGAAGCCGACCGTGTTCGTGTTGGCCAGGTTGTTTCCGATGACGTTCAGTGCGTCGCTCTCGGCCGAGAGCCCGGAAACACCTGCATACATCGCGTCAAGAATGGACATGGTTCCTCCGCTGCGCGGCTATTACGTTCAGGGCGACGTCGAGGCGGGGGCGCCGACGCTGACGAGTTGAGAGACCGGGGCCTGGGCGCCCGAGGTGAGAGTCAGCTCGGCATACCCCTGGGCGAACGACACCTGCTGGACAACGCCGGTGACGCTCTGAGTCACGCCGACAGGGTTGCCCGAGGAGTCGGTCGCCGAGACGCCGATCGTGTAGGTGCCGGCGGGCGCCGAGGCACCGGAATCCTCGTGACCATCCCAGGGCACCGCCACGGCGCCCGCGGCCCGGGCCCCGAGCTGAATCGTACGAACAACTGTCCCGCTCGAGTCGGTCACGGTGGCGGTAACGCTGGCGGCCGCGGATGCGAGCGTGACGCTCGACGGCGTGGCGATCGTGCCGTCAGACGTCACGGTGTTTCCCTGGATCGTCACGGTCTTTCCGACAAGCTGCGTCGTGTCGCTGTTGCTCAGGCCCGAGAGCTGCGAGGACATGTTGGTGAGCTGGGTCGTCTGGTTCTCGGACTGCTCGACCTGCGCGAACTGCGCCAGCTGGGTCACGAAGTCTGTTCCTTGGGTCGGCTGCAGGGGATCCTGGTTAGAGAGCTGCGCGACCAGTAGCTTCAGGAACGTCTGCTCCGTTGCCAGAGACGAGGTGCTCGCCGCGGTGGAGGTCGAGGACGCCGACGAGGTCGCCGTCCCAGTGCCCGTGCCTTGACCGATGGTAAGGGACATGGGGGGTTCTCACAGCACGATCCGGACCCGGCCGTGCCGGGTTCCGGCGACCTCGGAGTCCGCGCCCCCGGAGGCTGCGGGTCGGGCAGGCTGTTCCCGACGGTCCCGCGGCTCCGGGTCGCCCCCCGCTCGGCTGGATTCCCCCTGAGAACCGGCGCCATGGTGCTGCTGCGAAGCGATCTCCAGGCGCAGCAGCGGGACGTTCGCCTGGCGTACATCAGCCTCGATGGCAGGCGCGTGAGGGACCAGCGCCTCGCTCGCCGCAGACCGTGCGGTGGAGATCTTGACGTCGACGCCCCCGTCATGGCCGGTGGCTGTCACCGTTACCCGTCCCAGGACGCCAAGGTCCACGTCGCCGTGCGCCGCCTGCCGGATGAGCGTGATGTTTGCGCTGGAGGCACTCGTCGCGGAAGGGGCCACCGTCGTGCTGGGCAGCGTCGATGTCATGGGCCCGACGGTGCCGTGCCCGGCAGGCGTCAAGGTGTTGTCAGTCGACACGGCTGAGGTCGTTAGCGGCTGGCCCCACGCGACCGACGTTCCCGGCAACCCGTCGGCCTGCGACGACGCCTGTCCGTCGGCCTCCGGCCCCGCGCCGTGTCCGGGAGAGCCCGTTAGTGCGTTCGTCGTCGAGGGCGGTCGCCGCACCGATCCGAGCGCGGGCGGCTCGACCGCCTTCGAGGCGACCTCTCGTCCGCTACCAGCGGCGCGGCCAGCCGACGCGCGGGTCGCGTCGTCGCGGAGCGCCGACGGCTCGTTCGTGCCGGTTACGCCTGCTACGGGCCCGCGACCGAACGCGGCGGTTGCGGGGGCGAGGACCGCTCTGGGCTGCGCGAAAGGCGCGGCGACAGGGGCTCGTGGTGGCGCCGGATCGCCGGACAGCGGCGCGTTCGCCGCGGACGTGCCAGTTGCCGCCTCGAATCCGTCCTTTGCCTCGCTGACCGCGCGCCCGGGCGTCTTCACATCGCTCGGTGACTGGGCCATCGCACGCGCTGCGCCGACAAGCAGTGAAGCCTCGCTGTCGCCGGTCCCCCAGGGAGACTCGGGGAGCCTTCCACCTGCGGTCGCCGAGGGGCTCGTGCCCGTGCTTCCCCGGGCATCCACGGCCACCAGGCTCCCCGACTCCGTCGCCGCATCCGTCGGCGGGATGGCCTTTGACGTGTCCTTGAGTGGCTGGGGCCAAGGTGGGACCCCGGTAGTGTCCGTCGGCAGGGGCTCGACCGAGGGGACGGGCTCCGCTGGAGCGGCGGCCGCGGGCCACTGCCAGACCGGCGACGACGCTCCCGCCGAGACCTGCCTCTCTGCGCCGGCGAGTGCCGACGCCCAGACGGATGACGCCGTGTGGGGGTCGCCACGCCTGCTTCGCGTCCAGGCCGCGGGAGCCGGGCTCCGCGCAACCGACGCCGTCCCCCCAGGACTCGACCGAGCGTCGGGCTCAGGAGAGCGTGAGGCCCCGACCGCGCGCGCCTCCCCCCCCCTGTCCGGGACGCCGCTCGCCGGGTCGCCGACAGTCGGCACGGGCGAACGGGATTCACGACCCCCTGGCCCAAGCTCGCTGCGCAGAGGCAGGGGCGTCACCGGGGCAACGGGAGCTCGGCAAGGGACCGACCCTTCGGGCAACGCCGCGCCGCCAGCGCAACCCGGCCCGTCCGACTGGGCGGCCGCCGCGCTCGTCACGCTCAGGTCCTCCGCGCTCGCGACCTCCGGGTGCGAGGGCCCCTCGGTCGTCGAGCCCGCAGCCGCTGCGTCGGCCCGGTCACCGCTCGACGGGCCGGTCGTCATCGACGCGGCGTTCATGGCCGACAACAGGGCGCTGTCATTGAGAGGAGCAGGCTCCCCAGCGACGGGCCTTCCCGGAAGCGGCACTCCCGTCCCCGGCGAAGGTTGGCCGCCACCGTCGGCGCCCCCCTCCTGCGATGCCTCGCCGAACGGACCGGGACGGAGCTGACGCGGGTCCGGGTCCGGCTGCCCACGAGCGCCGCTCTCCTCGGCTTGCTTCGCGGCGAGCACGGCGTGGAAGCAGGTGCCGGACGCAGGGAGCACGGCGCCAGGCGCCGCCGAGCTCACGGCAGGCGCCATGATCGCGGGGTGCTCGATCGACGGTAGGCCCGCCAACGACACGGAGGTCATGCAGTCCTCACGACTCTCGCTGCAAATTCGTCCATCGCCCGCCGCTCACGCGCGGCCTCCTCTCGATTGGCGGCCTCCAGTACCTTCGCCCGCCACATCTCGAGCTTGCGAACTTCGGTCCTCGCAGCCGCAAGACGCGCCAGGCACGCCTGGCGACGAGCGTCTGCCTCGCGCAGCTCGCGCACCCTCGCGTCGTGCCGATGTCCAAGCGCCGTCGCGTAGCCGTGCACCTCCGCGAGGTCGGCGCTCGAGCACTCGCTTGCGAGCGTCGCGCCCATCGCGACGGACCAGTCGTTCCTGGCCTGCTCGACCGCTCGCTGCGCCTCCAGGAAGGCTCGCGTCAGCCCCCCAAGCTCGACCTCGACCCGATCAGCGACCGCCTGGCGTGCCTCCAGCACCCGCTGAATCCGGACCAATCGCTCTCGGCTCATGAGCCGACCTGAGCAATGGCGCGCAGGGCGTCCAGGGCCGCGGTCCTGGGCACGCTGTCGTGGAGCCCCTGGCGCACGAGGGCCTCGAGCTTCGGATGCGCTGCGCGCGCAGCATCGATCCGTGGATCACTCCCGGCGACATAGGCGCCAATCTGGATCAGGTCCGCGGCGTCGGCGTAGGTCGCGAAGAGGTCACGAGCCCGCTGGGCGGCCCCCAGGTGCTCGGGAGTCGAGATGTCCGGCGCTACGCGCGAGATGCTTCGCAGCACGTCGATAGCGGGAAATAGACCTCGATCGGCGAACTTCCGTGAGAGCACGATGTGCCCATCGAGGATGCCGCGCACGGCGTCGGCTATCGGGTCCTGAAGGTCGTCTCCCTCGACAAGGACGGTATAGATAGCCGTGATCGACCCGTCATGTGATGCGTTGCCGGCGCGCTCGAGCAAGGATGGTAACGCCGCGAACACCGTCGGTGTGTAGCCCTTGGTGAGCGGAGGTTCCCCGGCCGCAAGTGACGCCTCGCGCAGGGCCATCGCGTATCGGGTGACCGAGTCCATGACCAGCAGCACGGACTTCCCCTGGTCACGGAAGTACTCGGCGATCGCCGTCGCTCGCAGGGCACCGTGGGCGCGGACGAGCGCAGGCATGTCGCTTGTCGCGGCGACGACGACGGACCGTGACAGTCCCTCCACCCCCAGCGCGCCTCGGACAAAATCGCCCACCTCGCGCCCGCGTTCGCCGATGAGGCCGACGACGATGACATCGGCAACGCTGTGCCGGCAGAGCATGCCCAGGAGCGTGCTCTTACCGACCCCCGTCCCGGCGAACAGGCCGATGCGTTGACCTAACCCGAGCGGAATCAGCGCGTCGATGGCCCTCACGCGCGTCTCCATCGGTCGCACGATGGGGCGACGTGAGAAGGCGGGGGGCGGCGAAGCGTGCAGGGCCGCGCGTCCATCGCAGCGCGGCGTCGGTCGCCCATCGAGCGGGCGACCGAACGAGTCGATGACGCGACCGAGCAACCCCGGTCCCACCGCGGCGAACCCCGCCGCGCGGCTGACCCGTACGCGCATGCCCGCTGCGAGACCAGCGACCGGGCCGAGCGGCGCGGCGAGCACGGCTCCGCGCCGGAAGCCGAGGACTTCCAGCGCGAGCGGGCGTCGCCCGTCCACCGTCTCGAGCTGCCCGCCGACGACGGCGGCCAACCCCTCGATCAGCACGAGCTGCCCGACCACCTCGCTCACGCGTCCCTCAGGGCGCGGGCCGGGAGCCTCCTTCGCGCGCCGGACGTAGTCGCTCAGATCGATCCGCAGGTCGTCGTTCATTCTTGCTGAACTCCTAGCTCCTCAGAGATCGTCGCGAGCCGCTCCTCCAGGCTCACATCCACTCGGGCGACCCGGGTCCGGACCTCGCAGCGCATGGGACCCAGGGCGGGGTCCACCTCGAAGGTCGTGAGGTTCGTCACGGCGCCACGGAAGGTCTCCTCGTCGAGCACGAGAGCGAGGTCCGGAGAGACGGCGAGGCACAGGCCATCGCTTGCCGCGAGTGCCTCGACGGCGTCCCGCACCCACGTGAGAACCAGCGCGGGGTCGACGCTGAGCTCCCTGCGAACGATTCGCTCTGCGATGCCGTAGGAGAGCCGCACGAGCTGCGGCTCGCTCGCAAGGAGGACGGCACGGCGGAGCTCGGCGAGCGCCGTACGAAGCGCCGTGATCTCGTCGCGCAGCGTCGCGTTCTCTCCGCGCAGGTCGGGGTACGCGGGAGCGGAGGGGGGCGCGGGCTCCACGAAGGCGACGCTCGGCGACGGAACGGAGGGGAGGACCCGTATGCTCGGACCCGGGCTGCTCGGCGACGGCTCCGTGACGAGGTTCAGGGGCCGCGCGACCAGCATGGTCGTCGGCTCGTCGGCCGGGGCCAGCCAGGACGGCCGGGGAGACGCCGGAGCCTCGACGCTGAGGCTCCACGCGACGTGGACGTCGCGGTCGTCCAGGGACTCTCCGCTCACGACTCTTCCCTCCCCAGGTCGATCCGCCCGTCGGACTCGAGCCTCAAGGCGGCCTCCACGATCTCTCTCCTTGCGCCGTCGAGGTCCGACTTGCGAACCTTGCCGAGCAGTTCGAGATCGTCCTTGATCAGCTCGGCAGCGCGACCCGACAGACCGCCGTAGACCGCTTGCAGCACCTCGTTCTTCGCCCCCTTGAGGGCGAGCGTGAGCCGCTCCGACGGGACCTCGCGCAGGAGCTCCCGCATGGCGCGCGGATCCAGGCGAGCCAGGTCGTCGAAGGTGAACATCGCCGTCCGCACTTCGGCCGCGATGGCGGCGTTGTCGTCCTCGATTCGCTTGAGGATCGCGGTCGAAGTCTCGCGACCGGCGGCGTTGAGCATCTCGGCGGCCTTCGCGACGCCGTCGACGCTGATCAGCGTCGCGGCGTCGTCGGTCGGGAGCTCGTTCGCGAGGGCGCTGGCGACGTCCTCCACGACCTTCGCTGGAAGCTCCGTCATCTGGCTGACATGCGCGATGAGCGTACTTTGACGCTCGAGCGGAAGGGCCGCGAGGATTCCCGCGGCCGCATTCGGCTCCATCCGGGCGAGGATCGCGGCGATGAGCTGCGGGGGTTCGTTCACGAGGAGCGCGGCCACGGCATCCGGCGGGGCCCCTTCGAGGCGCGCGAGCGGGCTCGTGACGCCGTCCTCGAACACCTCTCGCGCGCGGGCCTCCCCGAGCGCTCCGACGGAGAGCCGCTTGAGGTAGGACAGTCCACCGCGGGGCACGGCGACGGCGTTCGACGACCGCTCCAGAAACTCGCGAAACGCCTCGTCGAGAGCCTCAGCCGGGACCTCTCGCATCGTCGACGCGACAGCACGCAGCTTCCGCAGGTCCGCCTCCGCGAGCTCGCTGACGATGGGGGTGGCGACGGCCTCGTCCAGCGACAGCAGAAACAGGACAGCTTTCTCGGCTCCGGTCAGCACGGACCACCTCCGAGCAATTCGGATGCCGACGTTCGGCGAACCCGCTACCTGGTCGCCTCGACTCCGGCCGGGGCGGCCTTGGTGTCGGTGTTGGTCGTACCCAACCAGAATCGGAGCACGAGCGCGGCGGTCGCGGGGTCCTGAGCGGCCCGCTCGAGGGCGCGAGTCCGAAGGTCGGCCCGGTCCGAGGGGCTGTCGAGCTGGGGCAAGCTCACAGCGGCCGAAAGCACCGGGACGCCAACCTCCACCTTCTCGCCCCTGGACTTGCGCATCCGACTCGCGCCGATAGCGACGACCAGGAGCAGCAGGGCCGCCGCGGCCGCCGGCGCATACGCCCTCAGGCTCCTGGCCGACGACGAGACGACGGCCGGAGCCGCCGGAGCTTCATCCGCGACCGTCGCGGCCTCCTGGAACGGAACGGACTCGACCGTCACGCTGTCACCACGGGAGTCGCTGGCCCCGATGGCGCTGCGCACCAGAGCAGAGAGGGTCGCGAGCTCGGCCTTGTCGCGCGGAACAACGACGCGCTTGCCCCCTTCGACCTTCGCGACGCCGTCGAGGATGACGGCGACCCCCACGCGCCTCAGGGCTCCCGGACGAGTTACTCGCTTGTCGGAGACGTGATCGACCTCGAAGTTCCGGGTGTGGGACTCTCGCAGCGGCTGTTCCGATGCCCGAGGAACGGCGACGGCGCCCAGCGCGGTCTTCACCGCTGCCGGCGCGGCCGGCGCGCCCGAGGCGCTCGCAGCGGGCGCGGCGGGTCCGGCGGCCACCGCGGCCGAAGCGGCCGGCGGAGCCCCGGAGGCACCGGCAGGGAGGTTGCTCTGTGCGCCGGGGACCCCCGCGACGGTGTCGTCGAGCACGCCGCCCGATCGCTCACGGGTCAGCTCCTCGCTCCGGAGGGCCGTCCTTGCCGGGTCGTAGTGATCCTCGACGTGCTCCACCCGCGCTGGATCGATCTCGGCGGTGACGCGCACGTCCACGTGCCCCGGGCCGACGACCCTCTCGAGCATCGCACGCGCCCGGTCCTCGAGCTGCGCCTCGATCGCGCGCTGCTCGCCGGCGGTGTCGTCAGCCGAACCCGCGCCCGACTCGAGATCGCCCCCCGTCCGCGGCTTCTTCAGCATCTGGCCATCGGTCGTGACCACGGCCACGTGGTCTGGTGTCAGGCCGGGAACGGCCGCCGCCGTGAGGCTCACGATGCCGTTGACCTCGGCCCCGCCGAGGCTCCGCCCGCCCCGCAGCCGCAGCATGACCGACGCTGACGCCGGCTCGCTCCGCGTCACGAACACCGACTTCTCGGGCAAGACGAGGTGCACGCGCGCCGTCTGAACCGCGCCCAGCGACCCGATCGTCCGCGCGAGCTCTCCCTCGAGGGAGCGCCGGTAGAGCACGCGCTGCTCGAACTCGGTCGCTCCGAGCCGCATCTTGTCGAAGCTCTCGAAGCCGACTCCGCCCCCGCGCGGTAGACCGGCCGTGACCAGATCCATGCGCAGCTCAGCGACCTTCGACTCCGGCACCGTGACCGTCGAGCCGCCGGCCTCCAGCCGGTACGGCGACTTGAGCTCCTTCAGCTTCGCCACGATCCCCGCCGCGTCATCCTGCTCCAGCTGCGAGAACAGCACGGCGTACGGCTCGTGAGCCTCGCGGTACACGACGAGCGAGCCGAACAGGACCGCGAGCACCGTGGAGGTGACGAGGAAGATCTTCGCAGGGCGCGACATCGCGCTCAGACGCGAGGTGACCGCGGCAAGCGCGGCCGCGACCGGGGCCGGGAGAGGGCTGGGCTTAGACACTTGTCTTCCAAATCTCGTTGAATGCGTCGAGTAGCTTGTTGCGGATCGTTCCGACGAGCTTCACCGAGATTTCGGCCTCCTTGACCGCGATCATCGTTCCGTGAAGATCGTCGCTCGCTCCGCGCGCCAGCGCCTCGACCTTGCTGGACGCGAACGCGTCCATGTGGTTCGCGTTCTCGACGACCTGGCCCAGCACGTCCGAGAACGTCAGACCCGCCCCTGTCGTCGTGCTCGATGCCGGTCCGGACGCTCCCCGCGCGTCGCCCAGCGCGGTCGGCGCGATCGGCTCGGGCAGGCGCGGCAGGGCGAGCTCGGTGACGGGAGAGATCGCCACGTTACTGACCGATCTTGATGGCTTCGCGGGCCATCGACTTGATGCTCTCGATGGAGCTGACCCCGGCCTCGTACGCTCGGGATGCCGTCATCAGGTTGACCATCTCCGTCACGACGTTGACGTTGGGATACTGGACGTAGCCGGCGGCGTTTGCGTCCGGGTGACCCGGGTCGTACACGAGCTGGCCCGGCGTGCTGTCCGGCCGCACACCCTGCAGCTGGACCTCGTGGACGCTCCGCAGGACGGAGTCGAACGAGCCCGGCGCCACGGGCCGCGACACGAACACGGGATCCAGCCGCTTGTACGGCGTCCCGTCGGCTCCCCGCGTGGTCTGCGCGTTCGCGAGGTTGCTCGCGATCACATTCATGCGGCCACGCTCGGCCGTGAGCCCGGAGGCCGCGACGTCCATCGCGCTGAACACGCCGGCGACTGTGAAGCCGTGACTCATCCGCCCCTCCCGTCGTTGACGGCCCACGAGAGACCGGACAGCTCCCCCGACACCAGGGAGGCCAGCGCGTCGTAGCGGACCTGGTTCGCCGCGATCTTCGCGGCCTCGCGGTCCACGCTCACCGCGTTTCCGTCGTAGCCGGGCGTTGCGCTGGCGTCCTCCACGGCCTTCCACCCGCCCTCCTCGCCTCGAGCCGCCTGGACGCTTCCGCTCTGATGACCAGACTCCGTCTGCGTCATGGCGAGCTGCATGGCCGCTCCGAAGGGGCTGGCCGTCCGCTGAAGGTCCAGCGGCTTGTAGTCCGGCGTATCGAGGTGGGCGAGGTTCGAGGTCAGCAGGTTGTGTCGGGCGAGGTGGTAGTCGAGCCCGACGTGAAGCCGTTCGACTGCGTCAAGAAGGCCCATCAATCGACGACAAGTTCACGCGGCGTGCCAGGTCCCGCGGCGCTCTGGCGTACCGCTTGCTAGCCCACGGTCACCCGGAGATCGTCCTGGATGCTCAAGCTGACGCGCCTAAACAACCACATCGTCGCCATCAACCCCGACCACATCGGCTGGGCGGACGCGACGCCCGACACGACGCTGGCGCTGATCGGTGGCGAGAAGATCATCGTCCGCGAGAGCCTCGACGAGCTCATCGCGCTCGTGGTCGAGTACCGCCGCCTGGTGCACGCCGGCGCCCGCGTGGTGGATGACCCCGGCGCCATCATCGGGGACCCGCCTCTGACCACGATCCCCGTCCGCCGCCTCCAGCAGAGTGAAGCGCCGCAGCGCTCCTCGATCTCCCCCATCTCCCGCAGCGAGGGACGCTGACATGCAGCCCGGCCCGCTCATCGGGATCGCGTTCGCGCTCATCTGCATCCTCCTGGGCAACGTGCTCGAGGGGGGGCACCTCGGGTCGATGATCGGCGGTCCCGCTGCGCTCATCGTCATCGGCGGCACCATCGGCGCCGTCATGGTCCAGTACCCGATCTCCACCCTCGTCGGAGCGATTCGGGCGGCCGGCTCGACCTTCAAGAAGCCGACGCAGGACGGCCACAAGCTCATCGACGAGATCGTCGACTACGCCAACCGCGCCCGTCGTGACGGCATTCTCGGTCTGGAGAAGATCGCGTCGAACGCCTCGGACCCCTACCTCGCGAAGGCGCTGATGATGGCCATCGACGGCGTGGACTCGACGACCCTGCGCGAGACCATGGAGATCACGATCGCCCAGCAGGAAGAGCACGGAGAGGACGCCGCCAAGGCGTTCGAGGCCGCCGGCGGCTACTCCCCGACGATCGGGATCATCGGCGCCGTCCTCGGCCTGATCCACGTCATGAGCAACCTGAGCGACATCGCAGCCGTCGGGGAGGGGATCGCGGGCGCCTTCGTCGCGACGATCTACGGCGTCGCCGTCGCCAACATCATCTTCCTGCCGCTCGGCGGGCGCATCAAGCTGCGCCTCCGGGAGGAGATCACCATGAAGGAGCTCATGCTGGTCGGCGTGCTGGCGATCCAGGAGGGGATGAACCCGAAGCTGGTTCGCGAGCGCCTGAGCGAGTTCGTCCACGCTCCGGTCCCGGCAAAGGCCGCGTCGGCGCCCGAGGCAGCACGCGTGACCTGAGGGGTCGACCATGCGGAAGAAGAAGCCCCCCGAACACGTCAACCACGAGCGGTGGCTTGTCAGCTACGCCGACTTCATCACCCTGCTGTTTGCGTTCTTCGTGGTCATGTTCGCCGTGTCGCAGGTGGACTCGAAGCGGATGGGGCGCTTCACGGAGGCCTTCTCGAAGGCTGTCGGCGCGGACATCTTCCCCGACAAGGGGGACACCATTCTGCCGATGACCGGCGAGAACCAGAAGCCCGACGTGGAGGAGAAGGTCACCGAGCTCCCCGCCGAGCTGAAGAAGCTGAAGGCCGCGCTCTCCGAGCTGTCTCGGAAGAGCAGCGCGCTCCAGGGGCTCGACCTCCTGCAGCGGCGGAACGAGCTCGTTCTCCGTCTGTCCGAGAACGTCTTCTTCGACACGGGAGACGACTCGCTCAAGGAGCCTGCGCTGGTCATGATCCACGCGCTCGCGCCGGAGCTGCTCAAGCGAAACGTCGACGTCCGGGTCGAGGGACACACCGACAATCGACCAATCTCGACCCTCCGGTTCCGCTCGAACTGGGACCTGTCGACCGGCAGGGCGACCGCGGTCATCCTGAAGCTGGCCGCCGAGGGAATCGAAGCGAGACGGCTCGCCGCGGCCGGATACGGGGAGTTCCGTCCCGTCGCCGACAACTCGACCGAGGAGGGGAGGAAGCTCAACCGGCGCGTCGACCTGGTCGTTTCCGTCGACGTGGGCATCGACCAGGAAGAGCCGGCCAAGCCATGACTCGCCGCCTCGCAGCGGGGTTCGTCGCGTGCCTGGCGACGCTCCTCGTCGGACGCAGCGCCGCCGCCCAGCAATATGTGCTCGGCGGAAGCGCGACGCTGGCGAGCGGCATCGCCGGGGGAGGCCCCGACAGCGCCGCGCTGGAGCGCGCACGGACCAGGCTCCGGGTTGCGATTGACTTCAGGGTCGACGAGTTCCCGAAGGACATCCTCGCGGTCGGAATGCTCGCAGAGCTCGAGCCGCACTCCAGCTTCGGTATTGACCTTCGTTACGTCCGGCGGTTGAGCCCCAAGCTCGACGTCAACGCGGGGGGCCTGGCGTTCTTCTATCCCGAGTCGCTGATCGGTCCCACGTGCGGGCTCAACTACCACTTCGTGTTGTCGCCTACCGTGGACGTCGTCGTGGGCCCTGAGCTCGACGTCTTCATCATCGGAACCGACCTCCCTGGGAACAGCGTGGTCTGGCAGGGGCTCCTGCAGGCGGGCATTCATGTTGACCTCTAGACTTCCGCTGGCGTTCGCGACCATGTCAGTGAGCGCCCTGCTCGGGCTGGCGGTCGGGTGCAAGCCGGGCGAGTGCCTGCGCGTTTCGGACTGCAACACGGGCCTCATGTGCGTCGACGGGACCTGCATCGACGCCGGGACGGACGCTCACGTCGACGCGGGCGGGGACGCCAGGCCGGACGGCGCACCGGATGCTCGGGTGGACTCGCGGGCGGACAGCAGCGCGTCCGACGCCGGGAAGCGACCTGACAGCGCGCAGGAGGGCGGCTCCGCGCGCGACGGGGGCGCACACGACGGCCCGACGGCCGACGCCGCGGACGCGCACGCGGACGCGCACGCGGACGCCGGCGAAGGCGGCACCAAGCAGCCATCGGACGGGGGCGCGGCGGACGGGACCAGGGGCTGAGGGGCCCGCAGCGTCAACGGCGTGACGTGGGCGCCAACGGGCGAACACCAGAAGCGCAGGCGCGCGCCGGCGGTCGCGGAGCGGCGCCCACGGCGGCCCCCGCGCCGGCTGGCACCGAACTCGCATCCCCCGTTGTTCATGTTCCGATCTCTTCAGATCGCGTCGACCGGCATGCTCGCCCAGGAGACGCAGCTCGACACGATTGCGAACAACATGGCGAACGCGAACACGACCGGCTTCAAGCACCAGACGGCCGAGTTCGAGGATCTCCTCTATCAGAACGTGCGCACCGCCGGCCCCACGGTGGACGGCGAGTCCGTCGCGCCCACTCAGACCCAGGTCGGGTCGGGCTCCCGGGTCGTCGCGACATCGCGCTCCTTCGCGCAGGGCACCCTGCAGCAGACCGGCAACACCTACGACCTCGGCATCCAGGGGTCGGGCTTCTTCCAGGTGATGCAGCCGAACGGCGAGGTCGCCTACACCCGCGCCGGCGCCATGAAGCTCGACGCTCAGGGACGCATCGTGACGAGCGGAGGGCTCCCCATCCAGCCGCAGATCACCGTGCCCAGCAACGCCACGGCCGTGACCATCGGGGCCGACGGCACAGTGACGGCCACGGAGCCCAACCAGACCGCGGCGGTGCCGCTCGGACAGATCCAGCTCGCCACCTTCCCCAACATGGACGGGCTGAGCTCGCTGGGACAGAACCTGTTCGCCGCGACAGCGTCGAGCGGTCAGCCGATCACGGGCGCCCCTGGAGTGAACGCGATCGGCACGCTGCAGCAGGGGTCCCTCGAGGCGTCCAACGTCGACATCGTGAACGAGATGGTCGGGCTCATCAGCGCGCAGCGGGCCTACGAGATCAACTCGAAGGTCGTCACCGCCGCGGACGAGATGCTCCGCAACGCGACGTCGATGCAGGGATAGGCCGTGCGCTCCTACCCGATCGTGCTCGCCGTGACGCTTGGGCTCCTCGCGGGCTCGGTCCACGCTCGGCCTTCGCAGGTCACGGAGGTCACAGTGAAGGGCGCGCGCGTGCGCGTGGGCGACCTCGTCAGCGGACTTCCGGCCGAGGCCGCGACGGCAGACCTGGGCGCGACCCCCGCCTACACCGGCACGCGCGTCATCACGCGCGCCGAGGTGACGGCCGCGATGCACGAGCGGGGAGTCGACAGCGGGGGGGCTCTGCCCGACGCCTTCCGCGTGCGGCGCCAGCTGCGCGTCCTCTCCGCGTCGGACATCGCCCAGCTGGTCACCGACGCCGTCGAGAGCAAGCTCCCTCGGGGCGTCAGGTTGAGCGCCGTCAAGGCGCCCCAGACCGCGCGAATCCCCGACGGCTGGACCGACGTGCGCGCCGACCTCCCCCGGCCGCCGCACCGGGTCGGCTCCGTCTCCTCGGCGGTCACGCTCTCGTTCTTCGAGGGACAGCAGGCGCTATGGGTGCTCAGCATCCCTGTCGACCTGACCCTGTCTCAGGAGGCGACCCCCTACGACGTGCCACGCGGCACGCACGTCACCTTCGTGATCCGCCGTGGCCTGATCGAGGTCCGGTCTGCCGGGACGGTCACGATCGACGCGGACGTGGGCTCTGTCGCGCCCGTCACCGTCATGCCCTCGGGGCGCTCGCTCCCCGCACGTCTGGAGGACAGCACCACGGCCGTGATGCTGGACACGCCATGATTCGCGGCCGACATTGCCTCCACGCGGCGGCGCTGGCCGTCGCGCTCGCGACCCTGTCCGCCTGCGGTCCCCCGCACATCGCTCCATTTACCCCCCGTCAGCGACTCTACACGCCTGGCTCTTATGCTCAGGGCGACGCCAAGGCGCGCCCGTCACCGGGCTCGCTCTTCAGCGACGCGGTGCCTGGCTACCTCGAGGACACTCGCGCGCTCCGGGTGGGGGACCTCATGATGATCAACATCGACGAGAACGCCGACGCCTCCGGCGCGGCGACGACCAACCTGAGCCGCGCGTCGTCCGGCCAGACCGGGTTCTCTGCGCTCCTGGGCCTCGTCCCGGCGCTCAAGAAGGCGTACCCGAAGATGGACCCGAAGAACCTCTTCAACTACTCGAGCACCGAGGCCTTCAAGGGGGCAGGGAACACGGCTCGCAACGGCCAGCTGTCCGGCACCATCGCCGTCCGTGTCGCGCGGGAGATGCCGAACGGCGATCTCTTCCTCGAGGGGACGAAGGTCGTGATGATCAACACCGAAGAGTACCACCTCTACCTCTCGGGGTTGGTGCGGCCGACCGATATCCAGCAAGACAACTCCGTCCTGTCTTCGAGGATCGCCGACGCTCAGATCGAGTTCACGGGTCGGGGTGATGTCGCCGACCAGCAGCGGAAGGGCTGGGGCGCGCGCCTGCTCGATGCCGTCAATCCGTTCTGACCTCCCCGGAAGGCCCCAATGTCCCACCGTCGCCTGACCATGCTCGCGCTGCTGCTCGCTCTGCTCGTCGTGCCGCGCCCCGCGCTCGCCGACAAGCTACGCGACCTCGCGGACGTCGCGGGAGCGAGGGAGAACCAGCTCGTCGGCTATGGCATCGTCGGCGGCCTGTCGGGCACGGGCGACGACCTCACCGTCCCCTTCGCCTCCCAGTCCATCCTCTCGCTGCTCCGACGACTCGGGGTGCAGATCGATGCGTCGCAGGTTCAGCAGATGATGCTGCGAAACGTCGCGGCGGTGGTGGTGACCGCCACGCTGCCCGCGTTCGCGCGGGCCGGCACGAAGATCGACGTCACCGTGGCGTCGATAGGCAACGCGCGGTCCCTTTCGGGTGGGGTCCTGGTCCAGACCGTGCTCAAGGGGCCGGACCAGCACCCCTACGCCGTCGCCCAGGGGAGCATCCTGGTGGGCGGCTTCGACGTGCGCGGACGGACGGGGAGCTCCATCCGTTCCGGGGCTACCAACGCCGGCCGCATCGCCGAGGGCGCGCTCGTGGAGCGGGACGTGCCGACGACGCTGGTCACCGACGGGAAGTTCGCGCTCGAGATTCGCTCTCCCGCGTTCACGGTTGCGGCGCGCATCGCCGAGGCGGTGAACGCGAAGCTCGGGGGGGCCGCGGCGAGAGCGGAGGACGGCGGACGCGTCGCCGTCACGGTTCCGGCGGAGTACCAGGGGCGGATGGTCGAGCTGGTGGCGCTCCTCGAGGACCTCGAGGTCGTCCCGGTCCGCCGTGCCCGGGTCATCATCAACGAGAGAACCGGCACAATTGTTGCTGGTGGGGATGTTCGGCTCTCGCCGGTCGCGGTCGTGCACGGTAACCTGACGATCGTGATCCGGGAGACGAACACGGTCTCGCAGCCGACAGCCCCCCTGACGCAGGGGCGAACGGTGGTCACGCCGCAGTCGAAGGTCAGCGCGGAGGACGGCAGCCGGGAGGTCCACTACATCCCGGCCGCTCCGTCTCTGTCCGATGTGGCCTCGGCCATGGGGACGCTCGGGCTCCCGCCGCGGGAACTGGGAAGCGTCCTCGAAGCGCTGCGGTCGGCGGGCGCACTGGAAGCGGAGGTGGTAGTCCAATGAGCAACGCAACCTCGGCCGTGACGTCGGTAGCGCACCAGATCGCCAGCAGCGCCGCGGGCCATGTCCCCAGCGCCACCATGGACCCGAAATTGCAAGGAAACCTCCACAAGGTCGCGAAGGAGTTCGAGACGCTCATGGTCCACCAGCTACTGGAGGCGGCGAAGGTGGGCGGCGACGGGCAGGACGGCGGCTACAAAGGGATGGCCGTAGACGCGTTTGCGAGCGGAGTATCCCAGGCGGGTGGGCTGGGCCTGGCCGCGCAGATCGAGAACGCCCTGAGCCGCGGGCGCTAGGGCTCGGCGGGAAGTTCTTCAAGTTTGGCGGGAACCAGCCGTCTGTTAGATGTAACCCGCTTTTTCGGAGCAAATCATGCGAATCGACGAGGCGTACCGCCAAGCACCCACAGCGACCGATGCTTCCGCCGCACGTCCGGCAGGTGCGGAGCGCCCGGCTGGCTCGCCCGGTGGAGCTTCTCCGGCCGCGGGTCCCCCCGTCACAGTCACGGTGTCGGACAAGGCTCGCGCCCTGTCCGCCCAGACGAGCGAGGCGTCGGACGCGAAGGTCGCGAGCCTCCAGAAGGCCATTTCTGAAGGGACGTTCAAGGTCGATCCGCAGGCCATCGCCAAGAAGATCGTCGACGGGAGCTAAGTGGACGCAGCGGACCTCATCGCTCAACTCGAGGCACTCCTGACGGAGGAGCGCGCGGCGATCGTCCGGCTCGACGGAGCAGCGGTCGAGGCGCTGGCGTACCGGAAGAAGGAGCTCGCCGAGTCGCTCGAGCGGCGCCCCAAGGACGAGCGGGCCCGCCTCGCAGGGCCGGTGAAGCGGCTCGTCACCAGACTCCGGCACAACGGGGTCCTCCTGCTGCAGGCGCGGGCGATTCTCTCGGAGGTTCTCATGGGACCTGGCGTGACGATGCCTCGACTGGGGGCGTCCACCGTTCATCCGACGGCACCGCGCGCGGCGCGGCACCTGTCGGTGCGGGGCTAGCACCGTGTCCGGGTCGCTGTTCGCCCTGCTCAACATCGCGGGCTCAGGGCTCGCGGCGCAGACCGCCGGGCTCGACGCCACGGGCCAGAACGTCGCCAACGTGAACACCCCCGGGTACTCCCGGGTGACAGCCAACCTCGAGACGACGGACACCAACGACAGCTTCACGGGCGGCGTCGTGGTCGGCGGAATGGACCGGGCGTTCAGCTCGCTGACGTTCGGCGCGATGGTGACCGAGCAGGGCCTCGGCGGAGCGGCCGACGCACGGAGCCAGGCGCTCGCTCAGAGCGAGAGCATCGTCGCGCCGACGTCCGGTTCGGTCGGGGACTACATCAACAGCTTCTTCTCGTCGATCCAGACACTCGAGACCGCTCCCTCGGACCCGTCGGCACGATCCGGGGTGCTCGCCGCCGCCAGCCAGCTGGCGACCGCGATCTCGGCGACCGCGAACGGCCTCGCGACCCAGCGGACCGGGCTCACCACGCAGGCGCAGGGGGTCGCCGCGACGCTCAACGAGAACCTGGCGCAGATCGCCGCGCTCAACACCCAGATCGCGGCCGCGCGAGGCTCGGGTGATCAGCCGACGGACCTCGAAGATCAACGCGACAAGCTCGTCAGCTCCGTCAGCACGGCGATCGGCGCCAAGGTGCTGACGGACGTCAACGGCGACTACACCCTCCTGTCGTCCGGGACGGCGCTCGTATGCAACGGCACGGCGGCGACCGTCAGCGTCACGGTCAACGCCTCCAATGACCTCAAGATCACGTCCAGCCTCGCCGGCGGAACGCCCTCGGACATCACACAAGGGGTGACGAGCGGGACTCTAGGGGGGATTCGCGAGGCCAGGGACAGCGACATCGCTTCGGTCGCGACCCAGCTCGACCAGCTCGCCTACAACCTGTCGACGTCCGTCAACAGCGTGCAGGCGGCCGGGTACGGTCTGGACGGCGTCACGGGGAGGAACCTCTTCACGCAGCCCGTCGCGGTGGCAGGCGCGGCGACCGCGATGAGCATCGACCCCGCCGTCGCGGGCAACCCGTCGGCCATCGCCGCGTCGAGCACCGGCGCCGGCGTTCCGGGCGGCAACGACAACGCCGTCGCGCTCGCCCAGCTCGCCACCCAGCCGCTCGGGGGGAGCGCCAGCCCCGGCGACGCGTACGCTTCCATCGGCTCCAGCCTGGGCAACATGGCGTCCGACGCCAACAACGAGCAGTCGTTGCGGCAGGCGACGACGACACAGGCACAGACCTTGAACTCCAGCGTCAGCGGCGTGTCCCTGGATCAAGAGATGACGAGCCTCGACCAGTTTCAGCGGGCCTACGAGGCGTCCTCTCAGGTTCTCCAGACGGCGGACACGCTCCTCGGCGATCTGATGACGTCGATGGCGAACGCCTGATGAGGTCCTCCCATGCGAATCACCGACAGCATCCTGATCGCCGACTCGCTCCTGAGTGAGTCTCGCGCTGCTCAGCAGCTCAATCAGCTGAGCCAGGAGTCGGCGTCCGGCAACCTCATCAACACGCCCTCGGACAATCCGACGGGGTTCGCGCAGGTGGCCTCGATCGACGCCCGGCTCACGATCATCCAGGGGCGGAACACGGTCGCCACCTCCGCCGCGAACAACATCGACGTGGCCAGCGGCGCGCTGTCGTCGGCCGCGGACATCCTCGACCGAGCGCAGCAGGTGGCGATCTCGTCGGCGAACGGGACCGTCGACCCGGCCACCCGATCGCAAGCCGCGACCCAGGTGCTCGGCCTCGTACAGCAGATGATCCAGCTCGGAAACACCAAGGGGGCCGACGGGTACGTCTTCGGAGGGACCAGCACCACCTCACCGCCGTTCGACGCGACAGGAGCCTTCAAGGGGAACAACGGCGTCACCCAGGTCGCCGTGGCCGACGGCGTGCTCGTCACCAGCAACGTGAGCGGCGCCGATGCCTTCACGTCGGCCAGCGGCGGCAGCAACGTGATCGCGGACATGCAGTCCCTCGCGACAGCCCTCTCGACCAACAACGTCGCGGGGATCTCGGCCGCCATCGACCAGATGAACACGGACCGCGAGCAGGTGTCGGCCGTGATGGTCCAGGCGGGGTCGACGTCGAGCACCCTTCAGGCGAGCGCGCAGCTGATGACGAACCTGTCCACTTCGACGCTGACCGCTCGATCGACGATCGACAACGCGGCCTCCGCGCAGGTGTACTCGGAGCTTCAGGCGACCGAGACGGCCTACCAGGCCTCGCTCTCGGTGACCCAGCAGGTGCTCTC
>Ga0316217_10002476_pt1 | contig 22175 bp, 13 predicted proteins | sample 1anoAmetaG_FD_203633 | JGI IMG/M metagenome (GOLD analysis project Ga0316217, IMG submission 203633) | Freshwater microbial communities from Trout Bog Lake, Wisconsin, USA - 1anoA | ecosystem: Environmental > Aquatic > Freshwater > Lake > Hypolimnion/Profundal zone | place: USA: Wisconsin...
CGTAGGTGCTTGTCGTCGTGTGGCCGAGGGCGTCTTTCTTCTGCAGGACGTTGCCGGCGGCGTCGTAGGTGTAGCGGGTGATGTTGCCAAGGGCGTCGGTCTGGGTGAGGAGTTTGCCGTTGCTGTCGTAGGTGGAGCTGGTGGTGTTGCCGAGGGCGTCGGTGGTGGAGGCGAGGTTGCCGTAGCCGTCGTAGGTGCTCGTCGTGGTCCGGCCTAGCGGGTCGGTGCTGCCGGTGAGCTGTCGCCAGATGTTGTAGGTGTTGGTCGTCTTGAGGCCGAGCGGGTCGGTGCGCGTGATGAGGTTGTTTGCGCCGTCGTAGGTGCTCGTCGTGGTCCGGCCGAGGCCGTCGGTGGAGGTGAGCTGGTTGCCGCGGGCGTCGAAGGTGTAGGTCCAGACGGCTCCGGTGGCGTCGACCTTTGTCGTGATGTCGCCGTTGTCGTTGTAGGCGTACTGCGTGATGTAGCCCAGTCGGTCGGTCACGCTGTCGAGCTGCGCGGCGACGTCGTGCGCGAAGGTGACGACGTTTCCGGTCGCGTCCGTCTCCGAGATCAGACGGCCGTCGCTGTCGTAGTCGGCGCGGACGGCTCGCCTTCCCAGGGGGTCGATGACCTCCTGCAGGTAGTGGGGCGCCGCGTAGGTGAACGTGGTGACGTTTCCTGCGCGGTCGGTGTACGTGACGAGGTTGCCGCTGTCATCGTAGGCGTAGCTCATCGACTGGCCGGCGGGGTCGGTGATGGCCGTGATGCGGCTGTCGCTGTCGCGCGTGAAGGCGACCTGCTTGCCCGTCGAGCTGAGGATGCCGCCGGGGGTGACGGTCAGGGTGTTGCCGTTGCGGTCCTGGAGCGAGGTGACGCCAAGATCCTGGTCGATCTGCCAAACGGTGCCGTCCTCCGTCGTGAGGCTGAACTGGCGCGGGTCCCAGGTGTCGCCGTTGTCGTCTTGCAGCTCGATGGAGCCCATGAGGGCTCCGTTGATGAACACCGAGGTGCTCCCCGACGCGCGGAGCTTGACGGTGGGGTTGTTGACGTCCTCCGGGCTCGTGGCGACCCAGACGACGTCCGGGTCGGAGAGCGGCTCATCCCACTGGAACGCGGGCGACGCCTGCGGCGCGAAGCGGTACTGCCGGCCGTTCGGGAACGTGATCGAGACGCTCGCGGCCTGCGCCGGCGCCACGTCGTACCTCGCGGTGATGCCGAGGTCTTCGACGGTCTGCTGCCAGTAGGCCCCGGTCTTTCCGCTCTTCTCGACGCGAACGTCGCTGATGCCAAGATGCCAGCCGTAGCCGAAGTCGCCAACGCGGCCGTCGCGCGCGTCGCGGCTGTCGTAGACGCGGGTGAGCGTGAGCGGGAGCGTCGCGACGACAGCGTCGAGATCGGTGAAGGTCAGGGTGAAGTTGCCCACCTTCATGCGCCCAGCCACCGAGACCGACTCGCTCAGCGATGATTCGCCGGCCGTCGAGGTCGATGAGACGCGAAGGGTGTAGATGCCGTTCTGCAGCAAGGTCGGGTCGAAGGTGTAGACGACACCACCGTTGACGGGGCCGGTGCCCGAGGCAACGGCCGCCCAGGGGGTGGTGACGTCGTCGCGTCCTCCCAGCCTCTGCTCGACAACCCAGGCTCCGTCGTTGACGGTGAGCGTCAGGCCCGCCGGCTTCGTCACGACCTGGTCGTCGACGATCCCTCCCATCGCCACGGTAGGCTTCGACGAGGACGTCGCCGCCGGGGGGCTGACGGTCACCGTCGTCGTCGACGTCGCGGTCTTGGCGCCGTCGCTCGCCGCGAGCTCGAAGACGTACGTCCCTGGGTAAGCGAAGGTGACGGTCGTCCCTGCCGCGTCCGGGCCCGGCTCCGGCAACCCCGACTGGGTCGCCGATGCGATGTTCACGGCGGCGGGGCCGCTGACGAGCCGCCACGTGGTGCTCAGCGTGGCCCCTTGCGGCAGCCCGTCGTCGGAGACGCTCCCGGTCAGGACGGCGCTCCTGGTGGGCGCGGCGAGGGTCTGCGCGACACCGGCGCTGACGACCGGCGCCTGGTTGGCCGCGATGACGGTGACGTCGACGTCGGCCGCCACGTTGAACGTCCCGTCGGTCGCCTCGAGCTGCAGCACGTAGCTCCCCGGTGCGCTGAAGCTCGCCGTCGTCGTGAGCGCGGCAGCGCTCCCGAAGGTGACGGTGCCTGGCCCCGAGATGGAGGTCCAGGCCGTGGTCAGGGTGCTGCCGATGACCCCCCCGTACGCGATCCCGGAGTAGGTCGGCGTGTCGACGAGCGCCACGCTCGTCGGTCCGCCGGCGCTGACCACGGGCGGCTGGTTCACCGTGACGGTCGCCGTGGCGGTGCTGGTGTACTCCCCGTCGGTGGCCGCGAACGTGAGCTGGTAGACGCCCCCGGCCGGGAACGTCACCGTCGTCGCCGCCGTCGTGGTGCTCGAGAAGGCCGCGTCCGCGGGGCCGCTTGCGGTGAACCAGAGCAGTTGGAGCGGCTGCGAACCCGTGTCCGTGGCCGTCCCGGTCAGCGCGAGGGGCTGAGCGGGGAGCCTCACGGTGGCGGTCCCTGGGCTCACCGAGACCGAGGGCGGCGTGTTGACCGGGGCGCTCCCCCCGCCTGTCGCCACGGTGCCGCTGCTTGTCGTCGAGCTGCCGTCGATCGGCACCGTGGGGAGGTCCGTGCTCGGCGTCTGGGCGGTGGTGTCGGTACCGGTCGCCATGGCGGCGCCGGTGGGAATCGCCGTCTGCGGGGCGGGCGAGGGCGTCGACGGCGCGCCGCACGTGACGTCTCCGTTGGCGTTCGGGCCGCAGATAGAGTCGAGCGAGGTCTGGCCGGAGTCGTCCGCGCCCTTCGCGAGCCCCTCCCGGTCGACGGTGTCGAGCGGGTCACCGGCCGCGTACTGGTAGAAGTTGAGGGTCCCGGACCTCTTCATCGGCTCCTTCGACGTCCACCGACCGGTCTCGGGGTCGTAGTCACGCGCGCCGAAGCGGACGAGGCCCGTGTCGGGGTCGTACAGCCCCCCCGCGAACGCCCAGGTGTCAATCTCGGCGCCCGAGAGGCTCGTGACGGCGCCCCAGGCGTCGTAGTCCACGCTCTGCGCCACGGCCCCCGTGCTCGTGTCGACCAGGAGCCGCGGACTGCCGAGGTGGTCGGTGAGGACGCGCAGCGTCTGCGTCGGCGTCACGACGTAGGAGGGGACGGCGAGGTCCTGCAGGGAGAGGGAAGCCGGGCGCGCGATGCCGAGCCTCGCGCGCAGGAGGGTCAATGGCGAGTCGCCGCCGACCCGCTTGTCCGCGTAGACGAAGCGCAACAGCACGTTGCCCGCGCCATCGAGCTCGGCCGCGGGGCGCAGCGCGTCGCGGTAGATCCACTGGCGTACGACCGCGCCGTCGACGGTCTTGGAGATACGGCGTCCGGCGGCGTCGACGCCGTAGTCGATGGTGTGGCCCGCAGGCAACCCGACGTGGATGAGGTTGCCGATGGCATCGTACGCGTAGGTCGTGACCTGGCCCGTGGCGCTGTCGGTCTTCGTCTGCAGGGCGCCGGTCGCGCCGTACGTGTAGCTCCGCGTGCCCCAGGAGGTCAGGCGGTCCTGCGCATCGTAGGTGGCGGAGTAGGTGCCGCTCGGCGTCGTCGTCGACGTCCGGTTGCCGTCTACGTCGTAGGCGTAGTGGCCGATCGACGACCCGTCCTTCGTCACGTCGGTCAGGCGGCCTCGAGTGTCGAAGGCGTACCTATAAGCGTGAGACTGCCCCTGCGCCGTCTCGGTCTTGGTCTGGATCCTCCCAAGGGCGTCGCGCACGTAGGAATCGGACAGAAGCGACGTCGATGCGTAGCTCGCAGCGTACGAGGCGCGCTGCCCGTAGCCGTCGTACGACACGGAGTCGGTGACGCCCCCGAGGCTCGACGTCACGGGCAGACCGTTGGCGTCCCGGCCGACGGTCATCCCTCCAGCCTTGGTCAAGAGACCGTCGGCGTCGTAGGCGAACGACGCGCCCTGGCTACCGTTGACCGACTCGGCCACGACCTTCATCGACGAGTCGTACGTCCACGAAACCTGGCCCCTCACGGCGCCGGCCCAGGTCATCGCGGTGACGAGCGACCCATCGTAGGCGTACGAGAGGGTGCCGGACGCGGTCGCACCCGAGGTGACGCGTGTGTCGCCCCCGCCGTAGGCGAGGCTCACCGCCCCGGTCGGTGTGACGAGGTTGGCCATCCTTCCAGCGGTGTCGTACGCGAGCGTCGTCACCTCACCGTCGGGCTCCGTGACGGCGCTCAGGTTGCCGTCGGCGTCGTACGTGAAGGTCGTGGTTGCGGCGCTCGAGCCGTTCACGGCGGGCGCGGCGTACGACGCCAAGCTCCCGATGGGCGAGTAGGTGAAGGAGTGTACGGCTCCACCCGGAGGCGTCATCGACGCGAGGCGTCCGTTTGCGTCGTACGTGAACTGTACGGTCTGGCCGTCGGGAAGCAGCTCGCTCGTCACCCGCCCCGCCAGGTCGCGCTGCATGGACGTCACAAGACCGAGCGGGTCGGTCACCTGTGCGAGCATCCCGCCGGTGTCGTAGCCGTAGCTCCGGATCCGGCCGCCCTGGCTGGCAGAAGCGAGCCGTCCGCGTGCATCGTAGGTGAAGGCTTGTGGCAGCTGCGTCCCGTGCTGGCTCGTGGACAGACGTCCCAGCACGTCCAGGGACTCGGAGCGCGCTCGGCGCGCCGGAGTAGTCAGCGTCGTCGTTCGATTGCTCGAGGAGTAGGCGCTGGTGAGGTGGCTCCCCGAGCTCGCGTCGACCACGGTGACGTCGACCTGCGACGTCAGGCTGAACGGAACGGCCGGGTCTGCCAGGGTGACAGTCCTCGTCGTGTTCTGCTGGTAAGTGAGCCCCGAAGGCGTCTGCACCGTGACCTGGCCCATCACGGGGCTGGAGAGCCCGAAGCGCGGGTCGGCGCCCGGGTTGACGGTGGCCACCGTCCCGTCGGGTCGAGTCGTCGTCAACGTGCCGCCCTGGTAGGCCTGGCTGGCCGCGACCCCTGTCGCGAGCGTGACGGTCCGGGTCTCCGTTCCGGGCGCAGGCGCCGCCACGGCGACCGCGGTCGAGACCCCGAGCGCCGTGGACATCGAGACGAGCTGCTTCCAGCCTGCGAAGGTGGAGGACAGCGTGCGCTGCCCCCCCGCCGCGTTGGCCACGTACACCAGGCGACCGGTCGAGTCGTACTGGAAGACCGACGCGTTGCCCGCCGCATCCGCGTAGCCCGTCATCAACCCAGGTTGGGTCGGCGAGTAGTGCACGGAGACCTGCTGGCCCGCCGGATCTCGAATCGAGATGAGGTCCCCCCGCGCGTCGGTCGCGAGGGTCGTCACCTGGCCGTAGGGGCTCGTGATGGCCGTCGGGTTCCCTGTCCCGTCGTGCCCGATCGTCGTGACGTTACCGACGGCGTCCGAGACCGCGGCCAGCTGCCCGCCTCCGTCGTACGAGAAGGCGTACCGGAGGGCCCCGGTCAGCGCATCGACGGTCTGTAGATGGCGTCCCGATGCGTCGAAAATGAAGGACTGACGCCCATCGGGAGCGCCGACGACGAACTGGTCCATCCCGAGTCCGGGGAGCGCCGCATGCACGCTCTGCACCACCTGGCGTTCGCTGACGTAGACCGAACCGTCCGGACCCGCGGCGATGCCGCTAAGGTAGCCAAGCGTCGCCTGCAGCGGGGACCCGCCGCTGGTCGAGGGCCAGAGGATCCGCGGCGACTGCCCGGTGCCTGCGAGGGTCCGAGCCAGCCCGTCGGGGGTCACCGCCACGACACCCGGGAGGAGGCCGAACAGACCATTGACCGCCACCAGAACTGCTCCGTCCGACGCCATGGCAAAGTCCGCGACACCCGACAGGTTGACGCTCAGCGCCGCGAGACCATCGCTGTAGGTCAGGCCTCCGCCCCCCGCGACGGTCCGGATGATCCCGTCCGTGCCGATGCGCCGGACTCGGGCTTCCCCATCCTGGACCAGGACCGACCCGTCATCGGCCACCCCGAGCGAGGTGGACACGATGGAAGCCTCGAGCGCGGGGATACCGTCCTCCGAGCTCCCGGATCCGAAGTAGGTGCCGCCGACGTAGCTGAGGATCCCGTCGGCACCGACACGGACGACCAAGCCGTAGTCGTCGCTCACAAACAGGGCGCCGTCGGGGGCAACGGCCACCCCGTGCGGAGATAGGAAGCTGGTCTGTGTGGCCGGCACGTTGTTGGCGGTCCTGCCACGTTGCCCATTTCCGGCCACGGTGTGGATGATGCCGGCCGCGTCGACGTGCCGGACGCAGTAGTTGTAAGCGTCGACGAAGTAGAAGCCTCCGTCGCAGTCGCGGGCGACGGCGATGCGCCCGAGGTACGGGGAGAGCGTCGCCTGCGTGGCAGGTCCGCCATCTCCGCTGTAGCCAGGCGTCCCGGTCCCTGCGACCCGTGTCATCGTCCCGTTCGGGTAGACGCGGTAGATGGCAGGCAAGACGTGGTCGACTACGTACACGGACCCGTCGGGTGCGGCGGCCATCGCGTCCGCAGCCCCGAAGGCCGCCTGGTTCGCGATGGACGCCGACGTCGCCGGGGTGGGCCCGCCGCCCGCAACGTTCGACAGCACTGGACCCAACGCGTTCGCCGACACGGTCGTGCCGTCGCCCAGGTACAGCTCGCCGTTCGGGTCGAACACGTGGTGCACATCGAGGTTCCATCCGCCGAGGCCGATCGGGGCGGCGTCGAACGCGGGCGGCTCCACGTCGCTGTCGCACCAGAGCGTCACCTGACGTCGGGTCGCGTCACCCGTGATCGGAGTCCCGTTCCCGTACATGCCGAACTGCGACACCTGTTCGTAGACGCCGTCGTACACGAGCCCGACTCGCACGTGGATGGGCTGCGCCCCCTGGAGGACTCTCCCGAAGGCATCGGTCCCGTTCCAGGTCAGGTCGTAGGAGAGGTTCGGAGCGGGCGCGAAGAACTGCTCGATCAGCGTGCCGGCGACGGTGATCTGCAGGTCGATGCTCTTGACCGATGCCGGGATGGACGCGCCCGTCACCGGGATGTGGACGATCTGGTCGGTCGTACGCGCGGCGGTGCGATCGCTCTGATACACGAGGTTGTACGGCGTCCCGACGATGGGCTGGCGCTCGGAAGCCGTCTGGGTGGCTTCGTCGATTGCGCCGTCACCGACGTTCGACGAGCAACGCGACGAAAGGGCCGCGGGGAACACGGCGTTCCCCGCACAGGCGGCCTGGGCGTCGGGAGGCGGCGAGAAGCCCCAGTTCGCGTCCCAGCTCGAGAAGTGCGGCAGCTGCATGCGCCAGAGCGCCTGCCCCGATGGGTAGACCTGGCCGATCGCCTGCAGCTCCTCCGTCGTGATCCCGAGCGCGCTGAGGACCGTCGATGCATCGGCGATTCCGTCGCCGTTCGTGTCGAGCACGGCCTGCCCGTTGAAGACAGCCAGCACGCGGATGACGTCGCCGTTGCCGGACGGGACCCAGCCGTTGCACGAGCCCGTCGAGCACGACGCCCCGCCGCAGCCTTGGCCGTAGGAGCCGAGCGGGACGGCGGTCCCGACCGGGAAGTTCAAGAAGTTGTTGGTGTAGCAGGGGACCGGCTGGCTCAGCTGAAGCGAGGTCGCGCCGGCAGAGACCACCTCGTCGGCGGCGATCTCGAAGGCGTAGGTGTAGGCGCTGTCCGCCGGCAGGTCCGCGGGCATCCGCTGGTCGCCATGGGAGCCCACCGTGTACTCCGTGATTCGCACGCTCGCGGTGCTCATGGGCGTCGCAACACCGCTGGCGCTGACCATCTGCGCCGTCGTGCCCGCAGGGACGACGCAGGTCACCTGCCGAGTGCCGTCCTGGTCCGTCACGACGCTGCCATGGACGACCTGGGTCTCGGTCGATGCGAAGGAGACGACGGTCACGTTCGGGTCCGGCGGAACCACGATCACCGTGGGCATCACGACATACTGCTCCCACGGACACGTTCGCGTGCGCTGCGCAGGGAGGTAACCGGTCTTCGAGTAGGTCAGGGTGACCGCGCTCCCCCCGTTCACGACCACATCGAAGCGCCCGTCGGCGCGTGTCATCGTCTGGCCGTACTCGGGGTGGCCGGCGACGGTCACCGTGACCCCAGACTCAGGGGTCCCGTCGTCGAGCGTCACCTGACCGCGCATCTCGCAGACCCGCTTCGGGTCGATGACGCCGGACGCCACTCCGGTCTGGATGGGGATCGACCCCGCGTAGAGGAACTGCGTCTGCGCGAACAGCGTGCTGACGACCGAGCGATCCAGCGCGGGCGCCACGGCCGCCGGATCCGGCGGCAGCCCCGGCGGACACGCTGCCTTCAGTGGATTCGAGCAGGCGCCGGTCGCGGTGTCGCACGTGCCCGCCGTGTGACAGGCGTCCAGCGGCGTGCACGTGACGGCGCCACCGGCGACGCACGCGCCGGCCTGGCACGCGTCCCCCGTCGTGCAGGCGTTGCCATCGCTGCACGCGGTTCCGTCCGCGGCCAGCGGGTTCGGGCAGGAGCCGCTGGTGGGGTCGCAGGTGCCTGCTGCGTGGCACTGATCCGACGCGGTGCAGACGACCGGGTTGCCGCCAACACAGGTGCCCGACTGGCAGCTGTCGGTCTGCGTGCACGCATTTCCGTCACTGCACGCGGTGCCGTTCGCCGCGACCGGGTTCGAGCAAGCGCCGGTTGTGCTGTCGCATGTCCCCGCAGCGTGACACTGGTCCGCCGCACTGCACACGACGGGCTGGCCCGAAACGCAGGTGCCGGCCTGGCAGGCGTCCCCCGCGGTGCAGGCGTTGCCGTCGTTGCACGTCGTCCCGTTGGCAGCCACCGGGTTCGAGCAGGCTCCCGTTGTCGGGCTGCACGACCCGACCGCATGGCACTGGTCCGAGGCGGTGCACGTGACCGGGTTGGAGCCGGTGCAGACCCCTGCCTGGCAGCTATCCGTCTGCGTGCACGCGTTTCCATCACTGCAGCTCGTGCCGTTCGCGGCCACCGGGTTCGAGCACGCTCCCGTCGTCGGGCTGCAAGTGCCTGCGGCATGGCACTGGTCCGAGGCGGTGCACGTGACCGGGTTGGAGCCCGTGCAGACCCCTGCCTGGCAGCTATCCGTCTGGGTGCACGCGTTTCCATCGCTGCAGCTCGTGCCGTTCGCGGCGACCGGGTTCGAGCACGCCCCGGTCGTCGGGCTGCAAGTGCCTGCGGCGTGGCACTGGTCCGACGCGGTGCAGGTGACCGGGTTGGAGCCCGTGCAGACCCCTGCCTGGCAGCTATCCGTCTGGGTGCACGCGTTGCCGTCGTTGCACGTCGTCCCGTTGGCAGCGAGGGGGCTCGAGCACGCTCCCGTCGTCGGGCTGCAAGTGCCGGCCGCGTGGCACTGGTCCGAGGCGGTGCAGGTGACCGGGTTGGAGCCCGTGCAGACCCCTGCCTGGCAGCTATCCGTCTGGGTGCACGCGTTTCCATCGCTGCAGCTCGTGCCGTTCGCGGCGACCGGGTTCGAGCACGCCCCCGTCGTCGGGCTGCAAGTGCCGGCCGCGTGGCACTGGTCCGAGGCGGTGCAGGTGACCGGGTTGGAGCCCGTGCAGACCCCTGCCTGGCAGCTGTCGGTCTGCGTGCAGGCGTTGCCGTCGTTGCACGTCGTGCCGTTGGCAGCCTCGGGGTTCGAACAGGCGCCCGTGCTCGGGTCGCACGTCCCCGCGACGTGGCAGGCGTCGCTCGCCGTGCAGGCGACCGACGGCGTCCCCTCGCATGTGCCGGCCGAGCAGGCGTAGGCGTCGCACTTGTTCGAGCCCGTGCAGGCGGTGCCAGTGGGCGCATCGGGGTTCGAGCACTGCCCGGTGCTCTGATTGCACGTTCCAGCGACGTGGCAAGCGTCCTGCGCGTGGCAAGTTACCCCCGCGCACGGGTTCGGCGCCAGCGACGCGAACCCGTCCTGGCAGGTGATCGTCGCGCCCGAGTTCATCAGAATCTGGGCGGCAGCCAGCGCCCCGACGAACTGAGACGTATTGACGGTCGCCGTCGCGCTCGGCGCGATCACCAGCGCCTGCAGCAGCGTTCCGGCGTTGAGATTCAAGCTCGTCGTCCCGTCCAGGTACAGGACGAGCCCCTTCGCCGTCAGCCCCGAGCCCGACGCCGGCCCTGTCACCGACCCCGCGTTGAAGCTCGCCGACCCCGTCACCGACACCGTCGTGGCCCCCGTCACCACCATCGTCGAATTGCTGTTCAGCGTCAGCGACGAGAAGACATACGTCCCCCCGCTCAACGTCAGCTTCGAGCTCGCGTTCACCATCACGGCGCCGTACGCGCCCGGCGCGAGCGTCTGCGTTGCCCCCGCGTTCAGCGTGATCGACTGCGTCCCCGCGGTCGCCGCCGGCGGAGTGGGCGGCGACGGCATCGAGCTCGGGAAGCGCCGCACCGGCCCGTAGGTCGCGCCGCCGTTGCCCAGGATCTGGTTTGTCTCGACGGGTCCGAGTGAGGCGCCCGCGTTCAGGTAGACGCTCGCGGCGTACAGCGTCTCGGTCTTCGGAATCTGCGAGCCGGAGTTGAAGTAGGCCGCCGCCCCGCCGCCGAGGTACGGGCCCGTCGTCTTCTGGACCCCGACGTTGCACCCCGTGATGAGCGACGACGCATTCATCAAGAGCGAGTCCGTCGCGTACACACCAAACACTCCGATGCTCGGGGACGCCGGCGCCGCGTCGCTCCCGGAGTCACCCGAGAGCGCCTGGGCCGAAGTGCCGACACGCCCCTCCGTCGTCGGGCTCGGCTCCGGACGCGCACAAGCCTGAGAGAGAGCGAGAGCGCCAACCAGCGGCAGCGCCGCAAGGAGCCCGCGACGAACGACAGCGCCCACGACCGCATGCCACATGCGAACGAACATCGCGTCTCCTCAAGTTGTTGCTCGTCGACCTCGCCACGCCACGAGCCTCGACGACTATGACCACCCGCCGCAGCCTCCGAACATATCGGCACGAACCTCCACGCATTGTGACGACCGTCACGCCCGAGTCATTTGGGTCGCAGCTAGACGCCAGCCTCCCTACATCGAGGCAAGAAGCGTGCAGTTCACACCCACCTCTGACCGGGGTATGGTCGACGCGCGCAGCGGGCTATCGTCGCTACGGACACGCTCTTCGCCCAGAGCGCCGTCGACCGCTTCAAGAACAACGCCTTCGACCTCGTCATCGAGGGGAAGTCGTATCGCTCCCGGCTCAAGCCCACGCTCGGGAGCGAAGAGCCTCCGGCTCCGGTGCGTAAGCAGCCCTCCGGTCGCGCGCGCAACCTGGCCACGTAGGCCCCATGTCGGCGTCCTGCCGGACGCCTCCGAGCGCTCGACGAACCGGGCGCCCCTGTGGCAACACAGGGGCTCGATCGGCGAGCTTCCGCACGGACCCTTCACCCTGGCGACAAGGTGGACCCACGGAGGGGCCCTGCTCGAGGACCTCATGGCCACTGGAACGTACGAGTACCAGAGCGACTTTGCGAAGCGTCACGTCGCCGAGGGGAGGGCGCAGGGGGAGGCGCGAGGTGGAGCCCACGGCCGGGCGCTCGCGATCCTCGCCGTCCTCCAGGCCCGCGGCGTGGACGTCCCGGCGGCCGTACGCGAACGGGTCCTCTCCTGCGCTCACATCGCGACGCTCGACGTCCGGGTCGCGCGCGCTGCCACGGCGAAGGCGGCGGAAGAGGTCGTGGCCGAGTAGGGGCCGTGACCGGGGGGACGGCGTATGCTGTCCGGGTGCGCGCCCCCCGTCGTCTGCGAGCGGCCATCGCCGCCGGCCTCGTCTCGTGTGTCGCGTGCGCTGGTCCGGAGGTGACGGGCGCCGCGCCGGAGGTGGCGACGTCGTCGGCGACCCCGACCCCGAACCGGAACGGACAGAGTCCACCTGGTGGACGGGGTCCGTGGAGGACTACGGAGCGAAGCGAAGTGACCCCGACCCCGACCTCGACCCCGACCTCGACCCCGACCGCGACCGGAAACTCGACCGCGAATTCGACCCCGACCGCGACCGGAAACTCGACCCCGACCCCGACCCCGACCGCGCCACCGCCCCCTCCCGCCTGCCCCCCCGCCACCGCCTGGAACGGCACCTGGTGCCTCGACCCCGCCGTCGAGCGCGCCGCCGCCGCCCACTACGCGCGCGTCGACGCCGACATCCGCGCGCACTTCGCGCCGGAACGGCCGGGGTACGAGTACGCGGGCCCGGTCGCGGAGGTCATCGGAAGCGATGGCAAGACTGGGCGCTACGGACAGGACGTCCTGGACGCGTACGGTCACGACCTGGCGCTCGGGAAGGTCGCCGGTAGCTTCGACGAGTCCCCGGGCTGGAGGGCGGTAGCGCTCGCTCGTCAGGGGACGCTGTACGACGCGCTATGGAGCGCGCTGCACGACGCCGGGCCTCCGAAGATCGTCCTCTTCACACCCCAGCAGCTGATGCTGCTCCACCGAATCACGAGCCCGTACGGGGTCCAGGGCGTCCAGAGCCAGGTGAACGACCTTCGGGTCTTGGTGCAGGCCGCGTGGGACCAGAAGAAGGACGCCCTCCTCGCCGACGCCGCCAAGCAGGCCATCACGCGCTACGCCGCGTCCCTCGCCCTCGCGACGACCTACCGCGTCTCGACCCCCCAGACCGCCCACGCCCACGACCGCCTCGTCGCCCTCACCCGCGCCGTCGGAGAGGACCGCGTGCGCGAGATCGTCACCCACACCCCCGACCCCCGCGACGCATCCGGGCGGACGATGCTCACCTACACCGACGGGATGTACTCCGCGCCACCGCCGTAACCCCGCTCTCCCCTAATCCCGGCACCCGTCGTCCAGCCCCGTGATCCGCCACTTCCCGGCCTCGCGCACGAGCGTGTACGCGTGCGTCGGGTCGCCGCGGCCGCAGATTGACGTCACGTAGGTCACGGTCGCCCGGTCCCCCGTGATGGCCACGGCCAGGTCGCCCGTCGTGAACGGCCTCGCGCCGTCGCCGTCGCACGTCGAGCCCTGGACCGCGCGCCCCTTGTCGCGACGGAGCGCGGTGAGGAACGGCGCGGTCGCCGCGAGCGCGGTCGCCGCCTTCGCGGGGTCGGTCAGCGTCGTGCTCTTCGCGACGCTGCAGTCGCCGCCGGCGTTGTACGTCCTCCAGCTCACCTTCGCGGGGAGCTTGACGAGGGCCTGCAGGGCGGCCGCGTCGTGCGCCGTCCGCGCCTGGTCGAGCGCGACGAGGACCGCCGCGACGTCGTCGGCGCCCGGAGGCGGCGTCGCCGGCGGGGTGGCGGCGGCGGGGACGACCACGGCGAGGACGATGGCGGAGGCGGCGCAGAGGGCGAACGGGCGGAGCGTCACGGACATGATAGGGTCTCCTTGTGGGGGGGCTGGGCGATCGGACCCGAGGTCAGCGCGTGCCCCACCGCTCGTCGCGCACGGTGATGAGCGCCCAGGGCAGGATCCACTGGAGGAGCAGCATGCTGTAGGCGGCGTAGAGCGCGCCGTAGACGAAGCGGAAGCTCCGCTCGATGCGCAGGTAGTAGGCCGCCGAGAAGAGCGCGCCGAGGCCGAGCGCGACCATGCTGTGGAGGGCGACCCCCGAGTCCTGGCGGAAGATGCTCGGCAGCGAGGCGAGCCCCCAGCAGAAGATGACGAGGCGGAGGTTGGTCACCACGAACGCGACGACCGGCAGCACGCGGTTCCGGTCGCGGTAGCGCGTGAGCATGAACTTCGCGAAGCTGAGCCCCTCGACGATGTAGCTCCGGTCCCAGCGGACGAACATGCGCGTCATGCCGCGGTAGGTCGTCGGCGCGAGCGTGTGGACGACCGCGGTGCGCTGGTAGACCGTGTCCATCCCCTGGCGGAGCACGATGTTCGTCAGCGCCTGGTCCTCGCCGTGGTTCACCGGGCGGCCGAGGAACATCTGGGCCGTCCACTCGGCGAGGAAGGGGACGACGAGCTCGCGGCGGAAGGCAGAGAGCGCCCCCGGGCAGCAGGCCACGGTGCGGTAGGTCGACTGGGCGGCGCGCGCGAAGTCGAAGGCGAGCGAGTACTGGACCTCGAGCATGCGGCTGATGAGCGAGTCGCGGTTCAGCACCGCCACGCGCCCCGCGACGGCGCCGATGCGCGCGTCGGCCAGGAAGGGGGCCACCATCTCGCGGACGGTCGTCGGCTCGACCTCGCTGTCGGAGTCGACCGTCAGGAGGATGTCGCCGGTCGCCGCGCGGAAGCCGACCTCGAGCGCCGCCCGTTTCCCCCGGTTGCCGTCGAAGCGGAGGAGCCGGACGAGGTCCGGGTACTCGCGCCGCAGGTGCTGCATGTGGAAGAAGGTGTCGTCGCGCGAGCCGTCGTCGACGACGAGGATCTCGAGCTTGCCGGCCGGGTAGTCGGAGCGCGCGACCGACCGGATGCTCCGCTCGACCATCGCCCCCTCGTTGAACGCGGGGATGACGACGGAGACGCGCGGGAGCGCCTCGGGGCGCGTCCCCGCGGGGGCCTCGAACGGGCGGTAGCGCTGCCAGAGGAGGCTCTGCATCCCGACGTAGAACGCCTGGATGAGGACGATGGCCCCGATGGGGTTGAAGATGTACCCGGCGAGCCAGTACGCGGCGACCGGCCCGCCCCGCGTGAAGACCCCGCTCGCCCAGGGGACCCACGTCACGCTGAGGAAGGCGCCGATGAAGGGGAGCAGCCCCAGCAAGGCGAAGAGCGTTCGCTTGAGCAGGTTGGATGCCCGGGCCATCGCGGAGTGCGGGCACCATAGCACCAAAGTCCCGGCGCGCTCGAAAGAGGCAACGTCAACTTCGACGCGCGGCAGAAGCTTGAGTAGTCTGGACGCCTCACCAAGGAGCGCGTCATGGCCAAGGGTGTCGAGAAGGACAAGAAGAACAACAAGCCGAAGCTCTCTCCGAAGGAGAAGAAGGAGAAGAAGAAGGTGAAGGCCGGCGCGAAGTAGCGGCGGCCGCCCCGCCCGGGCTCCGGCTTCCGGAGGCTCAACGCTCCCCTCTCCCGTCCGCGGGGGAGGGGAGGGGGGCTACCGCCGGTCGAGCAGCCGCGCCAGCCCGTCGAGGGCGAGGAGGTAGCTGTCGCCGCCGAAGCCGGTCACCTTGCCGCGGCAGACGCCCGCCAGGAGCGAGCGGCGGCGGAAGGGCTCGCGAGCCTCGGGGTTCGACAGGTGGACCTCGATGCAGGGGAGGGCCACCGCGGCGATCGCGTCGCGGATGGCGACGGACGTGTGCGTGTAGCCCCCCGCGTTGAGCAGGATGCCCGCGAAGGCGCCGCGAGCCTCGCCGATCCAGTCGACGATGGTCCCCTCGTGGTTGGTCTGCCGGGGGTCGATGGACAGGCCGAGCTCGCCCGCGCGGACGGTGAGGCGCGCGTGGATCTGCGCCAGCGTCTCCGTGCCGTAGACCGACGGCTCGCGCGCCCCGAGGAGCTGGAGGTTGGGCCCGGAGACGGCGAGGATGCGAGGGAGCGCCCGGCTCACGCTCGCCCTGTCAGAGGTTGGCGAGGATCTTCGGGGCGGCCGTGCGCATCAGGTAGCGCGCCTTGCCGAGGTTGCCGTCCGGGCGCATCGTCAGCGCGAGGAAGTACGAGTCGTTCAGCATCCGCACGATGGTCGTCATCTTCTCGGTGTTGACGGCCACCTCGCGCGCCCCGCCGGCGTCGAGGCTCTCGGTCGCCCGCTTGACGGAGTTGATGACGACGCTGAACTCCACGCCGATGAGGTCGATGTCGAACTGCGCGCCGTCCTTCGAGTAGCTCTCGAGGGCGATGCCGCTCGAGTCCATCACGAGGCCCGCGATGCCGCCGTCGCTGCCGTCCACGATCGACCGGAGTTCCTCTTTGAACATGTCCCCACGGTAGAGGGGGCGAAAGGGGCGCGTCAACTTCGGAGGCCAGTTTCCGCGAACGAAGTCCCTCGCGAGGACGCCCCCCTCCCGCCCGGCCCCTGGCCCCGGAGCGGGCGCCCTACCTTGACCCCTGATCGGCGTCGGTTTAGGTTCGCCCGCCCCGGCGCGGCCTGTTCGCGCGCCCCCCCTCTCTCCTCAGGAAGACCACTACGCACCATGCGCGCACGAGCCGGGGATCCCCCCCGCACGATGGCTCAGAAGGTCCTGGCGGGCCGTGCTGCTGACCCGAGCAGGGTCGGCGGGTCGTCCGAGAGCTCCCGCGAGACGATCGAGGTCAAGGTCGATCAGGTGGTCCTCGCCCGCGCGCCGGGCAGGGCGTTCGCGGACGGGCTCGCCTCCGGGCTGAAGCGGACGAAGGTCGAGGTGGCGATCGCCTACGACACCGCCTGCGTCACCGAGGCCGACGCGCCGGTCGACGCCGGGCGGGCGGTCTCGCAGGAGCTGCTCTCCCACGGGCTGCTCATCGCCCGGCCGGGCATCGGCTACCCGAGCGCGGTGCACCTCGAGCGCTTCGCCAGCCCCGCGCGCCTCTGCGTGACCGACGAGCCCCGCCTCGCCGCGGTCGGCGGCCTCGGGATGCTCACGCTCGTCGTACCGTCGGGCCAGCTCGGGCAGGCGCTCGCGCACGGGACGATCCTCGTGCGGCCCCCGCGCAGCGTGCAGGTCCTCCTGAGCGGCCGGGTCCGGCCGTTCGTCTGCGCCCGCGACATCGCCCTCGAGCTGCTCCGGCGAGGCCTGGGGGAGATCGTCCAGAAGGTCGACGCCGAGCACGGCGCCCCGGTCGTCATCGAGTTCGCGGGGCCGAGCGCGCGCCTCCTCTCGGTGGGCGAGCGCGCGGTGCTCGCCGGCATCGCCCCTTACCTGGGGGCGGCCGCCGCCGTCTTCGTCAGCGACGAGCGGACCGAGGTCTACCTGCGCGATCAGCGCCGCTCGAAGGCGCACCGCGCCCTGGTGCCCGACGCGGGGGCCCCGTGCGAGGACGTGCTGAACCTCGACCTCGGCGCCGTCGACCCGCTCCTCCTCGACGAGACCGGGCAGGTCCGGTCGGTGCGCGACCTCGCCGGGAGGCCGGTGGCGCAGGTCATCCTCGGGGGCGACAGCGGGACGACCCTGCGCGATCTGTTCGCCGCCGCGGCGCTCCTCAAGTCCAAGCGCGTCCCGCCCCGCCTCGACCTCCTCCTCGCGGTGCCGTCGCGGCAGATGCTCGAGGTCCTGGCGTCGACCGGCGCCCTGACCGACCTCATCGCCGCCGGCGCGCGCCTCGTCGAACCCGACGCCCGCGTGATGAGCGGGGCGATCTACCCGCCGCCCGCCTCGGGGGGCCTCAGCCTCCGCTCCGTCGACCCCGAGCCGCGCGTCCCCGGGCGCCCGAGCTTCGTCGTCGCCTCTGCCGAGACGCTGGCGTACGCCGTCGCCGCCGGCGAGATGGGCGACCCGCGGATGTTCAAGCGCCCCGTGCGCGTCACCGTGCCGCGCGTGCTGCCCACCGACGACGTGCTCGTCGTGCGGGAGCGCCGCACCGGGGAGGCCGCGCCGAAGAAGGCGGCCCCGACCACCGCGCAGCCCGGGACCAACGGAGGCGCAGCCGCGTGGAAGGCGGCGCAGACGCTCGAGCTCGTCGACGGCGCGACCTTCGCCCCGAGCCGGTCCCCCGCCGCCGTCAAGGCGAGCGTCGCCGTGGTCTGCTCCAGCCTCGATCAGGTGCGCTACCTCGCCGCCAGCGCGCCGGAGGTCGCCGTCGAGGTCCGCGCGGTGCTCGCCCCGTTCATCCCGAGCGCCCTCGTCGCGCTGCTCAGCGGGTCGGGGATCGCCGCGCTCCAGGTCGACCTCGCCACGGTCAAGGGGCTCCGCGACGAGAAGAGCCTCGCCCTGCCGGCCCCCGCGCGCTGGGCGGCCGACCGGACCGCGACCGTCGTCCCCGTCGGCAAGTCGAAGGTCGCGCTGACCTGGCTCGCCTCGGTGGTCGAGCGCGGCTGGGCGGGCGTCGGCTCGGCCCGGCCCGCCCCCAAGGAGGCCGCCGCCTCCCGCCGTCCCTGACGACCCCACGCGGTCCACGAGCGTCCGCGCGCGCCTCGTTGACGGGCCCCGCCGGTCGGCGATAAGCGTGGCCGATGACCCTCCGAGGCAAGACCCTCTTCATCACCGGCGCGAGCCGCGGAATCGGCAAGGCCATCGCCCTCCGGGCCGCGCGGGACGGCGCGAACATCGTCGTCGCCGCCAAGACCACCGAGCCGCACGCCAGGCTCCCCGGGACGATCCACAGCGCCGCCGAGGAGATCGAGCGGGCAGGGGGGAGGGCGCTCGCCTGCGTCGTCGACGTGCGCGACGAGGCGCAGATCGCGGCGGCGGTCGCGGAGGCCGTCCGCGTCTTCGGCGGCATCGACGTCCTGGTCAACAACGCGAGCGCCATCAGCCTCACCGGCACGCTCGAGACCCCGATGAAGCGCTACGACCTCATGCACCAGGTCAACACGCGCGGGACGTTCGCCTGCTCGCAGGCGTGCATCCCCCACCTCGCGAAGGCCTCGAACCCCCACATCCTGAACCTCTCGCCGCCGCTCACCATGGAGGCGCGCTGGTTCGCGCCGCACGTCGCGTACACGATGGCGAAGTTCGGCATGAGCATGTGCGTGCTCGGGATGGCGGAGGAGCTGGCGCCGAAGCGCATCGCCGTGAACGCCCTCTGGCCGCGGACGGCCATCGCGACGGCGGCGGTGCAGAACCTGCTCGGCGGCGACGAGACGATGGCCGGCTGCCGGAGCCCGGAGATCATGGCCGACGCGGCGCACGTCATCCTGACCCGCCCGAGCATGGAGCAGACCGGGAAGTTCTTCGTGGACGACGACGTGCTCCGCTCCGTCGGCGTCACCGACCTGGCGAAGTACGCGATGACCCCCGGGGCGCAGCTGGTTCCGGACTTCTTCGTCTAGCGTCCGCCCGGCGGGTCGACCCCGTGGATGACGACCGCGGCGACCTCGCCGCGTGAGTCCCGCGAGACCTCGAGCCGCGCCGGGCGCGTGCTCGCCACGGCCTCGTGGGGCCCGAGCATCACGACCACCCGCGCGCTCGACCCGGGCTCGAGGTCGACCCCGACGACCCGCCCGTCGCGGTCGAGGAGGACCGCGCCGCTCGCCCCGGCGACCGCGCCCCCGCCGTCGCCGACCTCCAGGCGCGCCGTGCGTCGGGCGGCGTCGTAGGAGCACGAGCGTGCCTTCCGTTCGAGGAGCATTCCGGGGTCAGGATAGCAGGCTGCGCGAGGAGCACACCGGGTCTGGGCCCTGTGCTACCCTCGCCTGCTGTGTCGACCGGAAAGCTGACCCGACAAGAGCTAGGCTGGCTGCTGACCCAGGAGGCTCAGGGGGCCGCCGAGCGCCTCCGCAGGGGCGTGCAGGTCCTGAAGTCGAACGCCCCGCCGGCGCTCGAGAGCGGCGGTGCCGGAGGAGTCCCGCCGGTGGACGCCACGCTCGACGCGCTCGACGAGGCGATGCGGATGCTCTCCAGCATCCACAAGGTGCCGTCCGCGGGCCGCGGGCGGCGAGGGCGGATCGACCTCGCCTCGCTCATGTGGGAGGTCGCCCCCGAGGCGCGCGTCTCCATCGAGCCGGGCGGCGGCACCGAGATCAGCGGCGACGAGGCCGAGATCCGGCGGATGATGCACCTGCTCATCGGCCACGGCAGCGGCGCGGGCTCGGCCGTGACGGTCCGACGAGAGGGGGACGAGGTCCGCGTATCGGTCGTGCTCGGCCCCGACAGCAGCGCCACCGCCGACACCGAGCGGGCCTGGCTGAGCCGGATGGCGATCCGCTACGGCGGCAGGCACGAGCTCGAGGGGGGGATGGAAGTCATCTCGCTCCCGGCCGACGGGGCCGTCGACGCGAAGGAGCGCGATCTGCTCCGCAAGGAGCTCGACGAGGCGCGCAAGCAGGGGGAGGCCTACGCCCGGGAGCTCGCGCAGGCGTTCGCCCAGGGGGAGGGGCGGGTCTCGCCGTCGACCTTCCCGCCGATGTCGCCGGCCCCGGAGGGGGAGCCGGTCGGTACGCTGGCGCGCTTCTCCCGGGGGGTCTCCGCCGAGCTTCGCACGCTCGTGGGGCAGCTCGGGCGCGACCTTCACGCCATCCGGCCGGGCGCGGCGCTCGGGTCGTCCCGCGGCGCGGACGGCGATCCGGAGGACCGCCTCGAGGGGGTCAAGCGACGGCTCCGGGACGTCCAGGAGGTCGTGGCCGAGCTGTCGGATCTGGGGGAGATCGATCCGACCGAGCCGAAGGCCGAGCTCGACCTCGTCGAGCTGACGCGCGTCGCCGTGCGGGCGCTGGCCGGACAGCTCGAGCGGACCGGCGTGGAGCTCTCGGTGGTCACCGTCCCGGCGGACGCCCCCGGCCTGAAGGTCCCCGTCCGCCTCTCGCCGCGCGCCGCGAGCTACATCGTCAAGATGCTGATCGCCCAGGCGATCGCGGCCACCTCCCGCGGCAACAAGGTGCGGGTCACGGTCGTGTCCGGGGCCTCGAGCGAAGGCGTCTCGGAGGGCTCTCCCCCGGGCGCCGGCGCCCGGCTCCTCGTCGACGACGCCGGGGCCTCCCTGCCGTCCAGCGCGCGGAAGGCCTTCGTGGCGCTCGAGGTCGAGCCGAGCACGTACGGGCGACCGAGCAGCGTGTCGCTCTTCGTCTGCTCGGAGCTCGCGGCCTGGCAAGGGGCGCTGGTCGAGCTCGGGGACGCGCCGCTCGGCGGCCTCCGCATCGGCCTTCATCTCCCGCGCATCACCGGCTAGGACGAGCTAGGATGCTCGCATGCGTATTCTGATCGTCGAGGACTCCGACGCCATCCGCCGGATGATCGAGGCGCTCGTCGCCGCGCGCGGCTTCCAGGTCACCGCGGTGTCGAACGGCGCGAAGGGGCTCGAGGCCGCCGCGACCAACCCGCCCGACGTGGTGCTGCTCGACCTCAACCTCCCCGGCTCGTACGACGGGCTCGAGGTCTGTCGTCGGCTCCGCGCCGAGCCCGCCACCGCCACGACACCGATCGTGATCATCACCGCGATGGCCGACGCCGAGTCAAAGCAGCGGGCGATCGAGGCGGGCTGCACCGCGTACTACACGAAGCCCTTCAGCCCGACGGCCCTCCTCAAGGAGATCAGCTCGTTCCGGCTCCGGCAGCAGTCGGCCCCCGAGGCCTGAGCGCGGCGCCCGGACCGGCCCCCCCGCGTCGCGAGGCCCGCGCGCGGGGAGCTCAGCGGGGCGGGCGGCTCACAGGAAGTGGAGGAGCTTCATGACGCGCTCCTTGGCGGCCGCCATCACCGACTGCGCCTCGTCGGCGGGGACCTTGACGTGCTCCGCGAGCTGCGACAGGAACGCGACCTGCTCCGGAGAGGGCTCGCGCTCGGCGTAGGTGACCAGCACCGCGTGCTGCAGGAGCACGCGCCGGTCGGCCGCGGAGAGCTCCTGCAGGTCGATGTCGGCGAGGGTCCGCTTCTCGGCGGAGAACTCGTGAATCTCCGCCTTCTCGGTCTCGGTCGCGCCGTACGCGGCGAGCAGGCCGTCGATCGCCTCGCGCTCGACGGTAGCGAAGTTGCCGTCCGACCAGGCGACGACGACGAGGGCCTTCAGGAGCGCCATGTCTTGCGAGTTCATGGGCGCCATCTTGGAGCAGGGCTCCCCGGATTTCTAGAGGTTCCTCCCGGCGCGGCTTTCAACCGCGACCCGTCAGCGACTTCGGCGGAGTTCGCGGCGTGCGGCGTCGACTCCGGGACGTCGTCGCTCAGCGGGCGCTGAGCTTCGCGATCTTGGACTGCGCGTCGCCCGGGCGGGGCACGAAGTCGGCCGGCGCGGCGTGGAGGCGGCGCCGGAAGGTGGTCGGGCCGGCGACGAGCACCTCGACGGCCTGATCGCATGGGAGCTGCTCGACGAGCGCCTCCGGACCGAGCCCCGCGAGCATCCAGACCTCGGCCCCTCGCGGCGTCGACACCAGGTGGACCGTCCCCGGGGCCCCCTTCCCACCGACCTCGCTCCCCGCCTCGCCGGGCGGCCACGGGTCGCCGAGCTTCGCCTTCGGGTTGGAGCGGTCGAGCTGCACCGCGACCTCGAAGCGCGGCTTGCCGTCGGCCGACGAGTCCCACGGGGCCCCCGCCGGCACGACCGCGCGCTTCGGCGCGTACCCCTCCGCCGTCGCCACGAACTCGAGGCGCGCGCCGACCGGGAGGTGGGGGACGTCGACCGGGGCCTGCCCGACGCGAAGGAGCACCTCCGCCCCGGTCGGGACGTCGGTCACGTCGACGGTCGCGTGGCAGCTCAGCGCCAGCTGGG
>Ga0316217_10002477_pt1 | contig 22172 bp, 21 predicted proteins | sample 1anoAmetaG_FD_203633 | JGI IMG/M metagenome (GOLD analysis project Ga0316217, IMG submission 203633) | Freshwater microbial communities from Trout Bog Lake, Wisconsin, USA - 1anoA | ecosystem: Environmental > Aquatic > Freshwater > Lake > Hypolimnion/Profundal zone | place: USA: Wisconsin...
TCCCTGAAAATCATAAACAATCGTTTCCGTCACATCGACAGCCGAGTTTTGCTCGACGGTAATATCACTTGAAAAACTGCTCACCATTTCCGCATGAGAAACTTTTGGAACACTAAAAAGCGCCCCCGCGGAACATATTATTAATAATACTCCAATGAGAAGCGCTTTTTTCATAGATTAGAATTTAACTTCTACGGGATTCTTAGCTGCGTCGTCAGTGCCAAGCTGGAACAATTCTTTCGGTGCGAAATGAAACGTACTTGCAATAAGGTTTGCAGGAAATACGGCAAGCATTGTGTTGTAGTCTCGTACATTCCCATTATAGAATCTTCGAGCTGCTTGAATTTTATTTTCTGTATCTGAAAGTTCGCTTTGAAGAGCCAAGAAATTCTGGTTTGCTTTCAAATCCGGATAACTTTCCGACAAGGCAAAAATTGATTTCAACGCGCCTGACAACTGGTTTTCAGCAGCGCCTTTTTCAGCAAGCGATCCAGTCGCAGTCGTTGCCATCGCACTGTTTCGAGCAGCAACTACAGCTTCGAGCGTTCCTGATTCATGAGTCGCATAGCCTTTCACCGTGTTCACCAAGTTCGGAATCAAGTCATATCGGCGTTTCAACTGAACATCAATATCTGCCCAAGCTTCTTCAGCTCGGTTTTTAAGCGTTATAAAACGGTTGTAGTCGGCAATCACCCAGATCAACAGGATTGCCACAATAGCGATAATAATCCAAAGGATGGTCATATGTTTAAAGGTAAATATTAGGAGTAACGTTTTTATTATAGCATAAAAGGCCCTTGGTCAAGGCCTTTTATAATCCTCATTCTAATGAGATTTTGCAAACAAAACTCGCTGAGTCGAAGGCTTGCCTGTCTTAACGCATTTTCCTTCTTCCTTTTTATTTCCCATAGGAATACATCGAATGGTCGCACCTGTTTCCTCTTTGATCTTTTTTTCAGTTTCAGATGTTCCATCCCAATGAGCCATGATGAACTTTTTATTCTCGAGAGCCTCCGTAAAGTCGTTCCACGAATCAACCGTAACAGTATTCTCGGTCCTCATCGCAAGTGCGCGATCGAAAAGATTTTTTTGAATTGCATCCAGAGTATCTTTTACAGCAGAAGCCAAGTTTGAATTCTCGACGAATTGTTTTTCGCCAGTATCGCGTCGAACCAAAACGACAGAATTCTTTTCAATATCTTTTGGTCCGATTTCAATTCGAAGAGGCACGCCTTTTTTCTCCCATTCGAAATATTTCTCACCGTGACGAATGTCTCGAGTATCAAGATGCACCAATACTCCGTCCCCAAGAGTTCTGGAAAGTTCCATGGCAACTTTTTCAATGTCAGCCCTTGCTTCAGGTTTTGGAATAATTGGAACAATAACCACATGAATGCTCGCCATTTTTGGTGGAACGACTAAGCCTTTATCATCACTATGAGTCATCACCATTCCTCCAATGGTTCGAGTAGTAAGTCCCCAACTTGTTTGCCAGCCAAATTTCCATTCACTATTCTCATCTAAAAACTTAATATCAAACGCTTTGGCAAAATTGTCTCCAAGATTATGCGCTGTGCACATTTGCAAAGCTTTCCCATCCTGCATCATCGCCTCACAAGTATAAGTATGGAGAGCGCCGGCAAACTTTTCATTTTCTGTTTTCATTCCCATAACGACAGGAATTGCAAAATATTCTTGCAAAAACCATTCATATGTTTTGATCATTTTTCGGGCATCAGCTTCAGCCCCATCAAAATCTTTATGAACTGTGTGACCCTCTTGCCACAAAAATTCGGTCGTTCGTAAAAACGGTTTTGTTTTCATTTCCCACCGCACCACGTTACACCACTGATTAATCAAAAGCGGCAAATCTCGATATGAATGAATCCAGTCTTTGAAAACTTCATACATGATCGTCTCAGATGTTGGTCGGACAACTAACGGTTCTTCCAATTTTTGCCCACCCGCATGAGTTACTACTGCAATTTCTGGAGCAAAACCTTCCACATGTTGCGCCTCGCGTTTCAAAAGTCGCTCTGGAATGAGTAATGGGAAATAAGCATTCTGCACTCCATATTCCTTGAATCTTTTATCAAGAACCGATTGGACTCGTTCCCACAAGGCATATCCATAGGGCTTAATGATCATGCAACCCTTTACCGGAGAATAGTCAGCCAAGTCAGCTGCTTTGATAATATCCAAATACCATTCTGAGTAGTCTTCCGCTCGTGGAGTAATTTTATTTTCGTGCGCTTTTTGATCAGTCATAATATGAGCATAATAGCTTTTAAACGCCTTTTTCGCAACAAAAAGGGCACATTCGTGCCCTTTAATATTTTAATTAAGTTTTTATTAATAACATACAGCTGCGCGACCGAGACTCTCATTTCTTGCCACTCCAGGAATGGAAAGAAATGACGAGGAAGGCCCCGTGTTGCCGATAACCTCTTTAGGTTTTTGTTTGTTCAACTTACCCCTTTCTTTTTTAAGCAAGGCTTTAAAGCCAGCATCCGTTTTCGAAGCAATCACTAACTTCTCATAATAGTCTTTTGCCTCTTGCAAGGTAAGGAAAATGCCTTTGTAACCGGAAACCACATGCTTTATATATTCCGGCAGAACATATGAATGGGTTGCCAAAATATAACAATCGCCTTTTACGGTTTCTAAAATCATTCGCTCTGGCTCTTCAGGGCCCACTCCCATTTCAGCTCCCACGGAGTACACCATACCCTTTCTCAACTTTTTAAATTGAGCTTTCGTAAATATTCCTTTCGGAAAGTCTTTTCTAATCTGTCCCACAATTTCCAGTACCTTCAGCATATGCGCTTGTTTTGATTTTAAAATGAACATACTTATCCTTTATTAAAAAGGACCCAAAAACCTCATTCGAGCGATTTTGGACGAGTTCCAGAGTATCACATCTAGCGATTATGTCAAGAATCCCTGTCGGTCCCACTCTCGTATTCGGGAATTAAAAAAGTACCTCTCGGCACTTATTACTTAAAAAATGTAATGGTCACGTTTATCTTGCAGAACTCGGAAAGAAAGATTCCCGGATTTTATCCATGATTTGGTCTTTTCTTGAAAAGACCATCACATCATAAAATTCGAGAATTTCGTCTGCAGTCACCCCTTCCGCTACAACTCCTTTCATCATTCTTACCAAATCACCGGCGGAGCCTTGTTTAATAAAACGGGTGAACAACTTTTTATCAACAGTGTCTTCAAAGTCTGGCTCTGCAACTTTTTCTTCCCCCGTATTTAATATTACGTGGTGGATTACTTTTTGCAAAAATGAAATTCTCTTTTCCGCAGCAGCATTGATAGTTGCCTCATTAAGCGCAATCCTTTCTTCCTTTAAAATACTGATAGTCATCCCCGCAATAGTATTTGCAGTACTGACCAGAAAAATAGTACTTCCCGTTTTTTGGATCCTTAATTCTTTATCATCCATCGTATTCTTTTTTATTTAGTACTACCTATTTAATATCATTAAAAGGTTTATATGTCAAGTATCGCCAATTAACCTGTTTTATGTTATAGTCCCCTGGTCAGACAGATTGTAGAAAAGACTTATATTCCAAGGTACATTCGGCATTTCGATGCAGAATGCCTGGGATATTAGGTCTCTTCCTTGGGCGTCACCCAAGACAACGAAGGAATTATTATTACCATCCTTTGTGCAAACACTGTTTATATACAATGGAAAATCAAGAAGCTCTCGTACGAGACATGTTTTCTGTCGGAGCGCACTACGGCTACACCCGTACGCGACGACACCCTACTACTAAGCCGTTCCTTTATGGAACAAAAAATCGAACCGACATCATCGACCTCGAAAAAACTGCGGCAAGCCTTGCCAAAGCTGAGGAGATTTTGGCGACACTCGGAACAACTGGCAAACAAGTTTTGTTCGTAGGAACAAAACCAGAAGCAAACGTTGCAGTCAAAGCAGCAGCTGATGCTCTTGGAATGCCTTACGTCGAAGTTCGATGGATCGGAGGAACTCTAACCAATGAACGACAGATCAAATCTCGAGTTACGTTGTTCGAAGACTTGAGTAGCAAACTTGAAAAAGACGAACTTATCGCAAAGACTAAAAAAGAAAAACTTTTGATCGAGCGAAAAATTGCTAAATTATCACGACGATTCGGAGGCCTTACGACCATGAAAGGAATTCCGGCAGCTATGATTGTTATCGACAGCAATGAAGAATCAATCGCCATTACCGAAGCCAATCAGATGGGCGTTCCCGTTATTGCGCTTTGCAATACGGATTGCGATATTCAACCAGTGGCTTATCCAGTGGTTGGGAATGATGCAAACAAAAAAACGATCGAATTCTTTTTGAATAAGATGGTTGCGGCTTACAAGGGAAACAAGTAAGCATTTAGTGCTCGCAAGAACCGAGCCTTACAACATTTCCTCTTTGCTCGTGAGCGCGATTTTCGTTCGCCCTAAAGGGACTCAGAAAATTCGTATCTCACGACCAAGGGAAATGATTGAAGCTCGGTTCTTGCTTCCCTTCCGTTAGAAATTAGTACTTTTAATTTAAACTTATATCTATGAACATCACAGCAGAAATGGTCAAAGAATTGCGAGACGAGACAGGAATTTCAATTATGCAGTGCAAGAAAGCCCTTGAGGAATCGGGAGGCGATCTTGAAAAAGCTCGAGCGGCGCTTCAGGCGTTCGCAGCGACTCAGGCCGAGAAAAAAGCAGATCGAGTGCTCGGCGGAGGCATCGTTGCAAGTTATATTCACGGGAATAAAAAAATGGGAGTCCTTTTGGAACTCAACTGTGAAACTGACTTCGTGGCACAAAACGAAGAATTCGTGAGCGCTGCTAATCAGCTTGCCATGCATATCGGGGCCATGAGTCCTGAAACAAACGAAGAACTTCTTGAGCAGGCTTTCATCATGAATCCTGAACTGACGGTTTCGCAAGTCTTAAACTCACTAATTCAGAAAACTGGCGAGCGAGTCGAGATTGGAAAATTTACTCGCTATTCGATTCAATAGTCTGGCATACGCACTCTGTGCTATACTTAAGACCTTATGGTATTCATCATATTAATCGTCCTAGGAATTATCGGCCTCATCGGAACGCTTTGGTTTTCCGCAGGGAGCCTCAGATACGTTGAAAATCCTGTCGCACAAGGCTCTGAATGGTACTCGGTATCACCAGACGTTCTTGAATCAAAACTCGGACTGAAAATTCGTGAAGAGCTCAGAAAAGTTTTAAAAGTGGTTTTGATTTGGCTTATCAAGATTTACCGAGATATGTCACAGAAAATCACTCTTAAAGAAACCGTCAAGAAACAAGTTCGCGCATTCTTGTACGAACACAAGCCTGACGGCGAACGCAATCCTTCCGAATTTTGGGATCGAGTGCGACATCCGACGAAGCCAAAAACTGCTCGAAAACCTCGAGTGAAAAAGGAAAAAATTCAGTCCGAAACTGTACAACTTGTAGAGACAATTGAACAGGCCCTCGATGTTGAAGAGAATGGGTAAATATGATAGTATTCTTTCTACGTAAGCCCTCAAAAGCCTTGCGCGGAAAGATACCAAGCCGGAATAGCTCAGTTGGTAGAGCAGCTGTTTTGTAAACAGCAGGTCGTCGGTTCAAGCCCGACTTCCGGCTCCAGAGATTCGAAAGATCAAAGCCTCTCGTAAAATAGAAGTAAGAAGAAAACACCTTCGAAGGTGTTTTCTTCTTCACAAAAGACATAGTCTTTAATAACTATTGACATATCTATTTACAAGTGATACTCTGCTTGTAAATATTATCGAACCATCAAAAAATAACACTCATGAACGAGACACCGATTCCCGATTTTAGCCAAAGCATGCTTTTCCTAATGACAAGACTTGACAAAGATCACCCAGGGTATGTTTTAACCCTGAGTTCAACCAAAAAGATTTTTGAGGACCCCAGCAATCCAATTTGGGTAACAGTTCTTGAAAGCAGAGAAGACGCATTGAATCGTATTTTTGTCTTCAACAGAGCGACGAATACCATAACGGAGATTTCTGAAGCCGACGACTTAAAGGAAAACAGAACTTGCACTTTCACTACTTTTGACAAAAAACATAAGGTTATTTTTGCAAACTACCGTGAAGAAGAGAGGGATGATTACAAAATATTCCACCTCAATGAAGACTTTACAGTTGTAGAAAAAACCTGCATTGTTACCTGCAAAAGGGATGTGCTCTCTGCTTCACGACCCGTTCAAAAAGCTCACTTTTGTAAATCCCCCTTTATTTTTTTAGAACAGAAAGAGCAAAGGGGCATCGTTGTTAGCTTAGAAACTGGAGAAGCTTACCGTATAGACGACGGTGGAACTCTTCAGCATGAAGGTTTCGAGACGGTCAGTTCAGCAGAAGTTCACTGCTTAGGGAATGCGTCTATCCCCTCCGTGGTTATCCTCTTCCTTAGAAACTTAGTTGGTAATAACAACAAATATCCCTACATTGTTTCCATCTTTGCAAAACGTGAAAAGAATCAGGAATTAGAGGAAGTTCAAAGAGCTACAATAGGGATGATTTCTTGGTTTGAAGGACCTATAAAAGTAACCCGCCAACCTAAAGGATACGCTAAAATAGAAATACCTTTTGGAAAGAATTTAAAAAGTCATTTCATATTAGTTCCTTACCAGTTCTAATATTAGATTTTACTGAAACCTCCTTTTGGGAGGTTTTTTGCTGACTAAAAGACTAACTTGGTTCAAGGGCGCAGATATAGCAAACTATTAATTATTTTGTCGCAGGACTCGCAACCGCCGCACTTGCAGTGGATCCTGTTGCTGTACTCACCTTCTCAGAAGCCTTCTTTTGCGCATCCGCCTGCTCTTTCAAAATCTTCTGGAGCGCAGGAACGTCATTTTCAATGTCCGTCACCGACTGGAATCCAGAATAGGCTTTCCCATCAATAATCAGACTCGGATAGGTCTTAGGAGCACGAGTAATCGCCTCCAAAGTTCCAATCGCGGAAAGCTTCAAATCTGCATCGAATGAATACACTCGCAATTGCGGGAACTGCTCTCGAAGTGCAGTCAAAACATATCCCTGCTTCGTACAATCAGGACAGTCGGCATTGTAAAAATAAACGACAGTCACCGGCTTGAAATCGCATTTCTCGGCAATTTGCTTCATAAGAATATAGTCTTTGATTTCAAGAAGCGAATAGTATTCCTTCAAATTGATTACGTCCGTATTTGTCGCACCAAGATCATCTTCCATTTCTGACAAATGATCTCCCATTTGACCAAGTTCAGGAGCAAGAATCGAGTCATCGTCTTGAGAGCAATCTGTCTGATCCAACAAAGTGAATTCCGTTTCTGACGAAAGCAAGTCAATCGAGATGCTGTCTTGAATGGATTTCACTTCTGCAATTCTTTTGTCATTGATTATTTTACTGACATAGAAAAAGGTTACGAAAATTCCCGCCGTAATCAAAAACGTCACAAAATATTTAATCCATTCAATTTTTCGAGGTTGTAACTGTATCGGTTCCATGCAAATATGTATAAACTATTTTATTCTTATTATCTCCAACTGCTCTTTTTCGAGAGAGCTGCGTTGTAAAGGGATTTCGCCTGCCAGACCGCTGAAAAATACGGATAGATGATAAGGGTCAGCAAATCAAGCGATAAAATCTTTTGCTTCAAGAGGAACTTTCGTCCAATGACAAGCGTAAGGGCAAGCATGAACACACTGAGAATTCCAATGAAGGCATAGGCCTGACTTGGAATGGAAAAGATATCAAGCGTGAATTTATGAAAATGAATTCCTGTAACGGCAAACTGCTGTGCATGAGCCACAATAGGCGCAACCAATCCGTATACAAGAAACGGAAGTGAAATCACCGAAAGAAGAATTGACGCAAACCCAAGAGGAAGAATGAAAATACTCAAGTCTCCCAACTGTCCTGAAAGAATGTAAGATTTGTAATCCATCATGTTTTTAATAAATCCATACGTCCATCGTACGCGCTGCTTCAAAAGCGCAGGCCATGTTTTTGGACCATGAGTATATACAAGTGATTTTGATGCATGAACCATCCTCATTCCCGCGATATGCATGCGAAGACCCATATCCAAGTCTTCCGTATGGTACGCTTCTTTATAAAGACCCACTTTTTCAAAGACTTCTTTTCTAAAGAGAGTAAAAGGTCCCGGCGCCACATACATAGATTCCATGCGGTGAAGCGCCTGGCGCAGATACGTACTAGACTCGTATTCAACTTTTTGCATGTGTTGCATCAATGTCTTTGGCGAGTCAATCACCATAGAAGGAACTACCGCATACACGTCCGTACGTGAAAACCATTCGATCGAATGCATCAGGGCCATCGTATCGACTCGAGAATCCGCATCAAGACACCCAATGATATCAGAATCGACATTCTTGAGACCGAAATTAAGAGCGGCAAACTTACTTCCCTCGTTTGCTTTTTGCAAAAGTCGCACTTGCGGATGATCGGCAAATTCCTGGACCACCTTCCAGGTAGAATCTTTTGATCCATCGTCAACAACCACAATCTTCAATCTGTGTTGTGGATAGGTAAGTTCCAAAAGTGAGCTAATCGTCTTTTTTACCGTTCGTTCCTCGTTATAGCAAGGCACAATAATGGACACGGTGGGCATTTCGCTTTCAGGATTGAAACCAGGAAGGATATCCTGATCTCTTTTTCGCCAGCCGAAATACGTCAAAAGCAGAAACACTTGGAAATAAAGGGCTATAAAAAGCGCCACGTAGATAAAAACGGAATGTAAAGTCCCCATAAGTTAGTTCCCCCACTATAGCATATTGGGACGCTCGTGTCACCAAATAAGGCCTCCTAAAATCCCGGTAAATGACCCCTGCAAATCAAAGGAAACGCCTATGCCCAAAAAGCCCGGACATGGCCCAAGAAAAAACTCCGCCCGAGCGACCTCTCCATTACAGGTATCTCGGGGCGGAGTTTTTTCCTGGGCCATGTCCGGGCCCGTTTTATAGAGCACAAATACTTTTAATAATCCCGAAGCTTCATAACCTTTTCATTCGCTCGGATTTTATCATGCACCTTTGCTTCAATCTGTCGGATTCGTTCTCGAGTTACCCCGAATTCTTTTCCAACTTCTTCAAGCGTGTGATTGATTCCATCAACCAAGCCGTAGCGCATTTCGATGATCTTCTGTTCTTTTGGAGAAAGATCATTCAAAATTTCTTGGAACTGATCTTGAAGGATTCGCTTCGAAGCTTCTCGATCAGGTGACATGATTTTGTCATCAGCAACGAATTCTGAAAGCGTTGATTTTTCGTCATCGGAAGGTCCGATTGATTCTTCCAAAGACTTCGTGGTTTGGTTGATCTTGTTGATCATGTAAATCTTGTCAACCTCAATTCCCATTTCTGTCGCAATTTCTTCGGGAAGCGGAGTTCGTCCCAGGTCTTGTTCCAAGCGTCGATACACCTGCTTGTATTTCGAAATCGTTTCAACCATGTGAACCGGAATTCGAATCGTTCGAGACTGGTCGGCCAATGCTCGGGTAATCGATTGTCGAATCCACCACGTTGCGTATGTTGAGAACTTAAAGCCTTTGGTGTGGTCGAACTTTTCAACGGCTTTATAAAGACCAATGTTTCCTTCTTGAATAAGATCAAGGAGTGTAAGGTCTGCCGATCGTGTCGCATACTTTTTCGCAATAGAAACTACCAAACGAAGGTTAGCCTGCGCAAGCAAGTTTCGCGCTTCTTCATCGCCATCTAAAATTTTCTGAGCAAGTTCGCGTTCTTCGGCCGCCTTGATCAACGAGTATTTTCCGATTTCTTTCAAGTACATCTGTACCGAGTCATTACTTGAGCCTGTTCGATCGTAACGCCTGCCTGAAAGTTCAGGGTCCGGTTCTGGATCCATGGAAAGAAGTCCCCCTGTTTCCAAAATATCGATTCCCGCGTCTCCAAATTTCCCATACAATTCGTCGAGGAACATCACATCTTCTTCAACATCAGGAAATGACTTCAAGATTTCATCATAGGTCAAAAATCGTCGCTTCTTTCCCTTTTCAATGAGCATCTGAACTCGTGAGTCAATCTGTTCCTTTGTCAGACCTTTTGCAGGAAGATCAACCTTCGCACTTTTCACAACCTTCTTAGGAGCTGTCTTTTTGGAAACCGCAGATTTCTTTGCCACTGGTTTTGAAACTTTTTTATGCGCAGGTTTTTTAACTGCTTTTTTGGGAGCTGTTTTTTTAGGCGCAGGTTTTTTTAGAACTTTTTTGACAGGTTTTGAAGCGGGTTTCTTATTTATTTTTTTTGTTGGTTTTGCCATAGTAATGATGTGGTGATGTTTGCTTTTAAGTGAAGGCTCCTGTACTCAATTGATGGATAAGCACATGCTTTCGCTTGCTTAATTCATTTATTCTCTGGAGTATTGCTTCGTTCTGTGAACCTTCGGCAAGCTCAAGATCAAGCTTCTGTTTTTCTTCGTCGAGGCTCATGAGCTCATAGCGAACCAGAAGATCATGAAAGGTGTGTTCGTAGACCGCAAGCATTTCCGGAAGAGGTCCAAGCATGAGTTCCGTTTGAAGAATATATTGCGATTGAATATCAACCGGAATTTCCTTTAGACGTTCCTCGAGAGAGCCGAGCACTGATTCGTATCGTTCCTTAAGCTTACTCCAATGATCCGATGATTTGAGCGCTAAAAGTATTCCCAGAATGCGCTCATTTAAATTTATTTTCGGATCAATGTGGAGCGTTATCTGCGATCGTGCCGGAGCCATCTCTATTTTTTCAATCGGATTTCCTTCTTTGAACTTTTGGAAATCGGCTCGAACAGATTCTGCGCTGACATGAAACGCTTTTGCAATTTGCTGAAGCTTTTCATCAATCGTGATCTGATGTTCGATGTAAGCAAGAATGGGAAAGAGTTCCTTAGTTGCAATCAAAACTTTTTGAGTAGTTTTTTGCGCCGCTTCCCCTTCTTGGAGCATTTTTTCAAGTCGGAAAGTAATGAAGTCTTTTCGTTTTGCAATTGCATCTTTCCAAGCTTCAGGGTTCTCGCGAATGATATCAGCGGGATCTTTTCCATTGGGAATATCGACAACTGCTACTTGCATTCCGTGTTTATAAGCAACCATGGCTGTCTTCTGCGCCGCAGCGAGCCCTGCTCGATCAGCATCAAGACAGATGACAATGTCGTTGGTGAATCGTGCAAGCTGAACCATATGTTCATCGGTCGATGCTGTACCTGAAAGTGCGACGACGTTCGTAATGCCTGCTTGATGACTCATAATCAAGTCCATCTGACCTTCAACGATGATTGCAAATCCTTGCGCGTGAATCGCAGACTTCGCCTTGTCGTATCCGAATAAAATTGAAGACTTGTGATACAGTTCCGTTTCCGGGGAGTTGATATATTTTCCAACCGGCCTACTCGCCTCTTCGGTTCCAGGAAGAACTCTTCCAGTAAACGCGACGACTCTTCCTTGTCCATCCGAAATCGGAAACATGATCCTCTCCCTGAATCGATCATAGAGTCCCGCTTGTTTTCCTTTTAAACAGAGACCTGTTGCAAGAATATCTTCGTCGGAATATTTCTTGTTTGGAGTAAGTGTAGTCGAACGATTCCTTAGAGAGTTATAAAGATTCGACCATTCTTTCGGAGCAAATCCAATTCTAAATGCAACCATCGTTTCTTTCGTAACTCCGCGAGAGAGAAGATACTCGACTGCTTCTTTGTGAGTTCGAAGCCCTACCTCATAAAACTTTGCAGCATTATCCATGATTTCGCGAAGGATCGAAACTCGGCTTGGTTTTTCGTTTTTATAATCGCCGAGCGGAACGCCTGCTTTTTCAGCAAGCATTTTAAGCGCTTCAACAAAAGGTATATTTTCGATATCTTCGACAAATTTGAAGATATCGCCGCCTTTGTGGCATCCGAAACATTTGAAAATTCCCATGTCCGGCGTCACATAAAAGCTTGGCGTTTTTTCATTATGAAAAGGACAACATGCGCGAAAATTCTTGCCCGATTTCTCGAGTTTTACATATGAACCAACTACCGATTCGATCGATAGCTTCTGTTTAATTGTTTCAACAGTGTTTCGATTCATATATTTATTATGAGAGATAGAACATCTGAAAAGTATTTCCCTGAAGACACGCATACCGAGTACGAATTTCTGAAACGTAACACTTTGTGCAAGTTTTCGGGATTCGCACTCGGTTACTGCTCTCGCATTGCTCGCTACCAAAACGAATATTTTTATATTCGCGGTCGAGTCCGCTCGCAAGGCTCCGAGAGTCTTCAGAGAAACACATTTTCAAATGTCCTATCTATCTAAAAAACTTTACTCAGCAACTACCTCTTCGTGCTTCACAATGTCTTTAAGCGCTGGAACGAATTCATCTGAAAGTCCTGTTCCTGCTGGAATCAAGTTTCCAATCATTACGTTTTCCATCAAGCCTCGAAGTTCGTCGTGTCCCGCTTCAATAGCATTGTTGACCAATACTCGAGTAACACGTTCGAACGCTGACGCTGACATCCATGACTTCGCAGTAAGAGAGACTTCTCCAATACCTCGGAGTAGCTGAATTCCTTCTGCTTCGATGCCGTTCTTTTCTGCAACGATTCGATTCTGCTTGATGAACTCACCTTTTTCAACAATCTGTCCGACGGTGAAATTAGTGTCATTCGCTTTCTTAATACGAATTCGAGAGAACATTTGGCGCACGATAATTTCCAAGTGCTTTCGAGAAATAGGCGCACTGTGAAGTTCGTAGACTTTCGTAACTTCAGCAATGATGTATTCCTGTACTCGGTCGAATCCTGCAATGGCGTAGAGTTCCTGAGGATCGGCTGCGCCGTCCGTCAAAAGATCCCCGGCTTTTACTCGCTGACCAATTTTAACCGTAACGGTTCGTCGAACATCAACAGGATATTCTCGTGACTTGTCTTCTTCTGTTTTTGCAGATTCTGAAAGGACCACGATTGTTTTCTGAACTCCATCGTTTTTAATTTCAACGACTTCACCCGTCAATTGCGCAATAATTGCAGGAACTTTGATTGATCGGCATTCAAACAATTCAGCAACTCGAGGAAGTCCGGCCGTAATGTCGGCTCCAACAACTCCTCCTCCGTGCATGGTTCGAAGCGTAAGCTGAGTTCCCGGTTCTCCGATCGCCTGTGCGGCAACGATTCCCACGGCTTCTCCGTACTTAACGATTCGGTTTCGTCCAAGATCAAGTCCGTAACACTGCTGGCAAATTCCATGAAGTGTTTCGCAGACAAGCGGTGAACGAACGACGACTTCTTTGATGCCTTTCGCGTCGATCATTTTTGCCTCGTCTTTGCTGATCAAGTGGCCTCGTTTGAACAAGACTTCACCGTCAGCATCTTTCAATGTTTCTGCAAGAATTCGTCCTGTAATACTCTTTGAAACAGGTCGAACTGAACCGTCGATATTTTCTTCTCGAACCACTAAGGACTTCTTAGTACCGCAATCGTCTTCAAGAATTACCACATCCTGAGCCACGATCACCAATTTTCGTGTCATGTAACCTCCGAACGCCGTGTTAAGCGCCGTGTCGGTAAGACCCTTTCGAGAACCGTGGTTCGTAATGAAATATTCAATCGGCGAAAGACCTTCCTTGTATGAAGACACAATAGGAAAATCTACGGGACGTCCCTGAGTGTTTACAATGACCCCCTTCATTCCAGCCATCTGGGTAAGCTGAGCAATGTTTCCTCGAGCTCCTGAGATAATCATGTCACTGATTGACTCTGACTCGTTCAAGTGAAGCTGGACTGCTTTTTCGATTTTTCGAGTCGATCCTTCCCAAAGTTCAATCAATTTATTGTATCGTTCTTCATCTGAGATAAGACCGTCCATATGCTGGTCAATAATCAAACCTTCAGCTTTTCGAGCTTCGGCAATAATCGCCTTCTTTTCAGCTGGAACAATAGCGTCTTCCATTCCGATTGTTGTTCCTGATTTCGTTGCGAATTTTGATCCGAAGACTTTAATTCCGTCCAAAATAGGAGTCGTCACATCGAATCCGTATTTATTGATTGCAGTTTCAATGATAGAGGCAACTGCTTTTTTTGTAATTTCACTGTTGATGAAATCAAAATCCTGAGGAAGTACTCGGTTGAACAAAATTCGTCCTACTGATGTTTCAAATACTTTTCCTTCGAATGATCGATATCGAGGAAGATCATCAGGAAGTACATAAACTTTTGCACGAACATCAATCAAGCCGTGATCGTACGCAGTAACCGCCTCTTTCGGACTTGAAAACATTTTTCCTTCTCCCAAAAGTCCTGGCACCATTTTCGTCACCCAGAAACATCCAAGCGCAATGTCTTGTGAAGGCTGAGTAACCGGTTCTCCTGACTGAGGTTTAAGCAAGTTTTTGGTTGAAGCAACGAGTTCTCGAGCTTCAATCTGAGCTTCTTCTGAAAGTGGTACGTGAACAGCCATCTGGTCTCCATCGAAGTCGGCGTTGAACGCAGAACACACCATGGGGTGAACCTGAATTGCCTTACCTTCGATCAAGACAGGATTAAACGCCTGAATTGAAAGTCGGTGAAGCGTTGGCGCTCGGTTAAGAAGCACGAACTTTCCTTCGATGACTTCTTCCAAGATTTCCCAGACTTCTGGTGCACCTTCTTCAATTAATTTTCCAGCACCTCGAATGTTGAATGCGAGTTCTCGCTTCAAAATTTTTGAAATAACGAAAGGTCGGAACAATTCAAGCGCCATGAATTTTGGAAGCCCGCACTGATTCAATTTAAGTGAAGGACCTACGACAATTACCGATCGCCCTGAATAGTCCACTCGTTTTCCAAGGAGGTTCTGTCGAAGAAGTCCCTGCTTTCCTTTCAAACTGTCCGCAAGTGATTTCAACTGTCGTCGCTGAGCTTGCGACATCGCAACTGATCCTGAGTGTTTTCGGATTGTGTTGTCGATCAATGAATCAACCGCTTCTTGAAGAATTCGTTTTTCGTTTCGCAAAATTACATCCGGTGCACCGATTTCCTTCAATTTCTTCAATCGGTTGTTTCGGTTGATCACTCGTCGATAAAGATCGTTTACGTCTGATGTTGCATGTCGTCCACCTTCAAGAGCGACCATAGGTCGTAACGCTGGAGGGATAACAGGGATTGCAGTCAAGAACATCCATTCAGGCCGTTGATTTGAAGCAATCAAAGCGCGAATCATGTGAAGTCGTCGCTCGATTTTTTCCTTTGCGGCTGGATCTTTTTCCAAGTGCTTTTCGATTTTTGAAGCCATCTCGTTAAGATCGAGCTTCTTCATTACTTCGAACACAGCTTCGGCACCGATAGAAGCTTCGAATACTGTTGAGAATTTCATTGAGAACTTGTGGTACTCAACTTCTGACAAAATTCGAAGTGGAAGAAGATCAATAAGATCTTTTTTCGTCGCAGTGAACAATTCTTTCAATTTATCTTTTTCAGCATCAGTGTCGAGCATCTTCATTCGCATCTTGTATTCATTGTCGAGCTCTTTCAAAACACGATCTTTTTCCTGCTGATGGACTTCGGTGACAATGTACCCTGCAAAGTAAATAACTTTTTCAAGAGCATTGATCGGAATATCCAAAAGCGTCGACATTCGTGAAGGAATGCCTCGCAAGAACCAAATGTGCGCAACTGGTGAAGCGAGTTCAATGTGGCCCATTCGTTCTCGTCGCACGATTGCCTTGGTAACTTCTACTCCACATTTTTCACAGATAATACCCGCATATCGAATGCGCTTGTATTTACCGCAGTAACATTCGTAATCCTTTTCAGGACCGAATACTTTTTCGTCGAAGAGACCTCCTCGTTCTGAGCGGCCCGTTCGATAGTTGATCGTTTCTGGTTTTTGAACTTCTCCGTATGACCATTCTCGGATTCGTTCCGGTGACGCGAGCGAAAGAGAAATAGTATCCGGTGTAAAGTTTGAGTGATCTTTATTATTCATAGATATATAGTGAGCGTTAGATTACTGGGCAGCTTCTTCGTAAGTCTCCTCGTAATTTTTCTTCGACCCTTCTAGCTTTACGTCAAGCGACAATCCTCGCAAATAGTTAAGCATTACTTTGAATGACGCAGGCGTGTTCGGCTCTTTCAAATTGTGCCCCTTGATAAGCGCATCGAAGGTCGCCGTTCGTCCCATAATGTCGTCAGATTTCACCGTAAGCATTTCTCGCAAAATGTATGCAGCACCGTAACCCTCGAGTGCCCATACTTCCATTTCTCCGAATCGCTGTCCTCCTGATTGCGACTTTCCTCCGAGCGGCTGCTGAGTAATCAAACTGTAAGGACCGACTGATCGGGCATGCATCTTGTCTTCCACCATGTGTGAAAGTTTCAAGATATACATGTATCCGACTGCGACGTCCTGATCAAATGCTTCGCCTGATCGTCCATCGTAAAGTTTCATTTTTCCAGATCCTGAGAATCCTGCAGCTTCAAGTTCAGCCTTCACTTCATCAGGAGTTGCTCCTGCGAATGGAGGCACAATTGCCTGATATCCAAGCGTATTTGCCGCAAGTCCCAAGTGCATTTCCAAAACCTGTCCCAAGTTCATACGTGATGACACTCCGAGTGATGTAAGTACTACATCAACCGGTGTTCCGTCAGCCATGTAAGGCATGTCTTCTTCTGGAAGGATAACTGAAATAACACCCTTGTTTCCGTGTCGTCCAGCGAGTTTGTCTCCGACCTGGATATTTCGTAGCTGCGCTACCTCGACATAGATTCGCTTGATGACTCCAGATTCCAATTCGTGTCCGGCATCTCGTGAAAATACTTTAATACCAACCACGCGGCCTTTTCGTCCGTGTTCCATTCGCATTGACGTGTCTTTTACATCTCGAGCTTTTTCACCGAAAATAGATCGAAGGAGTCGTTCTTCTGGAGTAAGTTCTGTCTCGCCTTTTGGTGTAATTTTTCCAACCAAGATATCGCCCTCGCGAACTTCAGCTCCGATTCGGACAATGCCGTCTTCATCAAGATCTTTAAGTCGAGCTTCACCTACGTTTGGAATATCATGAGTCGTCTGTTCTTCACCAAGTTTTGTATCTCGAACAACACATTCGTATTCATCAATGTGAATTGAACTGAAAATACTATTTTTTACCAATCGTTCAGACAAAATAATCGCGTCTTCGAAGTTCGCACCATTCCAACACATAAATGCCACCAAAACGTTTTGACCCAAAGCGAGCTGCCCGTTCTGAGTTGCTGCACCGTCTGCCAAAACTTGACCCTTTTTAACTTTGTCGCCCACGCGAACAATCGGTCGATTGTGGTACATCGTGTTCTGGTTCGTTCGCATGAAACTCGTCAAAGGATATCCTTTTGTTTTTCCTGATGAGTTCTTGATTTCAATCAATCGTCCGTCTGACTGGGTAACCGTTCCGTCTTCGTGCGCAATAACTAATCGTCCTGAGTCAAATGCTGCTCGGTCTTCCATTCCCGTTGCAACCAAAGGTGCCATAGGAACAACACAAGGCATTGCTTGTTTCTGCATGTTCGATCCCATCAATGTTCGTTTTGCGTCGTCATGTTCCAAAAATGGAATCATTGAAGAACCTACCGAGTAAGCTTGATTAGGCGCAACGTCGATGTATTCAACCTGCTCTTTTCGAACCATACCTGGCGCTGTCTGAACTCGCGCTTCAACGTGATCGTCCAAAATTTTTCCGTCTTTGTCGTAATTAAGTCCCGCATGAGCAATCGTGTACTTTTCTTCTTCTTGAGCGTTCATGTACACAATTTCGCCCGTGATTTTTCCTTTCACTACTTTAATGTAAGGAGTTTCAATCATTCCGAAATCATTCACTCGTGCAAAGATAGACAAGTGAAGAATAAGACCGATGTTTGGTCCTTCAGGAGTGTGAATCGGGCACAATCGTCCGTAGTGCGAAGGGTGCACGTCTCGAACTTCGAATCCTGCGCGTTCTCGGGTAAGTCCACCGGGTCCCAGTGCTGATAGACGTCGCAAGTGCTCTACTTCGGCCAAAAGGTTTTCCTGAGATTCAAATTGTGACAACTGGTTCGTTGTAAAGAATTCCTTGATTCGAGCCTGAAGCGGTCGCTGGTTGATCATCTGGATTGGCAAACTTGTTTCAGTGTCGATCGTCGACATTTTATCCTGAATGTTTCGCTTCATCTGAGTCATACCAACCGCAATTCGTTGTTGCAAAAGTTCACCAACGAATTTAACTCGTCGCCATCCAAGGTGGTCGATGTCGTCAGGCTTTGATCGTGGGGTTGTATTAAGCTCGGCAATTTTTTCAACGATTGTGACAACATCATCAACAGTAAGCGTCATGACTTCAAGCGCCGCTTTGTCCATTGATTTACTGAACCGCTTATTAAATGTATATCGTCCAACTTCGGAGAGGTCGTAACGTTCCTTGCTCAAAATTGAATCCACGAATTCTTTTGCGTTATCAGCGGAAGCAATTTCTCCGTCTCGCAATTTTCGGTAAATTTCAACATATGATTCACTCGTGGTTTTTGCAGGGTCTTTTCCAAGTGAAGATTTCACATATCCCGCTGCGGTTTCACTTTTAAATAGTTTCAAAATTTTCTCGTCTCCATCAACGCCAAGAACTCGAAGAAGCGATGTGATTGCAAACTTTCGCTTCTTGTCGATTCGAACATACAAAACATTGTCTGATTCAGATTCGATTTCAATCCACGCTCCTCGGTTAGGAATAACTTTCGCACCAAAGAACCGACCTTTTTTAGTTTGTCGGTCAGTAAATGAAATACCTGACGACCGCGCAAGCTGAGGCACAATGACACGCTCAACACCGTTGATTACGAATGTTCCGTTCGGAGTCATCAAAGGGATTTCAGACAAGAAAATTTCCTGTTCTTTTTCACCGCCCAGAACTTTGTTTTTAAGTTTTACTCGAGCTTTTAGTTCAGCCTCGTAGGTAAGCTTATTCGCCTTCGCAAAATTCTCGTCGTGATCAGGAAGATTCACCACGATTGACGCAATAACAAGTTCGAACTTCTTTTCAGAATAATCCTTCATTGGAGAAAACTCCTTGATGGTTTCTGCAAGGTCATGTTCGAGAAACTTTTTATAAGATGCTAATTGGTTTTCGACCAAATGAGGAACTTCGGCAAACGATGTTCGGAACTTTGAAAACGTTTTTCGTTCTCGAGGTCCGGTTTGCACAACGACAGACTTCGCGCTCTTAGCAATTTTTTGTGCCATAACAGCAAAAGGGACGTATCAAGCGAACTTGATACGCAATTAGAGACCTAGTAAATCGGGTTCTGACAACCGGTACTCAATCGTTACAGTGTTGCTATAATACACCATTCTCTTTTTATTGGCAAGGGTTTTCTTTAACGAACCTTCAGGTGTGCTACTATAAAGCCTATGGAATTCATCGAGGAGCTCAAAAGGCACGAATTACTCCGAAAAACAGGCGAGGTTCTTGATCTGGGGTGCCACTCAGGCATATTTTCTAAGACTTTTGCCGAACTTGGGTATAGTGTAGATGCCGTTGACTTCAAGAATAAACTTACAAAAAATGACAAAAACATTCACTTTCATCTCTCTAAAATCGAGGATTTCAAACCAACTAAAAGCTACGACGTCATTTTTGCTCGGAATGTGGTCTTTTTTACCGAGAATCCTATTGCAACAACTGAACGATATTTACAGTATTTAAAACCTGGCGGAGCACTCTGCGTTTCGTTTCTTGGCAAAAACGACGGATGGAAAAACGAAAAATGGTTTCGACCCGTTACAGAAAAAGATCTCAAGGATTTCATTCTAAAAAACAACCTAGAGGAACTTTCCTTCAAAGAATCCGAAAGACCTAACGGTTTGATGATGAACGGAGATACCAAATATTGGCACATGTTTAAATTAGTTCTAAAAAAACCTTTGGGCGAGAGAAATGCGTGTTAACTTTTTCGGACTTTGTACAAATCAACGATCTTTTTCATCATTTGAATCGTTTTCACCGGATATTTCCCAAGACTCGTCTCGCCCGACGTCATAACCGCAGTCGCACCCTCCCGAATCGCATTGGCCACGTCTGAAACCTCTGCACGAGTAGGTGTTTCATTATGCATCATACTTTCGATCATTTGCGTAGCGACAATTACTTGTTTTTTATGTTTCTTACAAGCAGTGATAATTTTTTGCTGAGCCTGCGGGATATATTCAAATCCGATTTCAACTCCCAAATCTCCGCGAGCCACCATAACCAAGTCCGAATTCTTCACGACAGAATCCAGTTTTGCCATTGCTTGAAGCGTTTCGATTTTTGAAACAATCGGAACATTGAAATTTTTCTCGGCAAGAATTTCTTTGAGCTCTTTAATATTGGCAGCCGATCGCACAAACGAAAGAGCCATAAGATCCACTTTCTGCTCAACCAAAAAATCGATATCTCGCAAATCTTTTTTCGTAAGAGACGAAATCGTAAGTGCCGCCTCAGGAATATTAACCCCTTTCTTGTCTGCTAAACTTCCTCCAACCAAAATCTTACAAGTGACTTCCTCGCCTTTAATAGACTGAACTTGGATTACCTTCTTGCCGTCTTCCAAATAGATTTTCATGCCAGGAGCGACCTCTTGCGAGAAAGTCGGATATGCCACAGAGAACTTTTTTGGCGTTCCCATCACAGTTTCTGAGGTTACAATGCAGGTCGCCCCCTCTTTTAATTCAATGCTCCCGTCTTTCATTTCGCCCGTTCTGATTTTAGGGCCGCACAAATCACCCAAGATGAGAACGTTTGGAGCAACCTTTCGAATCATCGCAATTGTTTCCGCGTGCCGCGCATGAGTATCGTGACTCATATTAACTCGAGCAACGGTAAGCCCCGATTCTACCAAAGCCAAAAAAACTGGGGCGTCCCAGCTTGCAGGTCCGATTGTCGCGACAATTGAATTGTTAGGAATTACTTTCATAGAGTTTCATTTTTAGTACTATTTTTCCAAGCTTCGATTAATTTTGGATTTCCAGAAAGCAAAACTTCTGGCACGGTGTATTTCTTGTTTTTCCACACCAGCGTTTCAGGACGAGTATAAACATCACTTGAAGACACGCGCTCTTCTTCGCGCGAATCAAAATTACCAAGGACTCCAGACACTTGCCGAGAAATGCAGTCAATGCAAATCATTGCAGGCAATTCCCCGCCCGTAACCACGTAATCTCCAATGGAAAGCTCATCTGTCTTGAATATTTTCTGAACTCGAGCATCAATGCCTTCATAACGTCCGCAAATAAAAATAATATCAGTAAATTTTTCAGAAACATTCTTTGCGTATTCTGTCGTAAACTTTTCTCCTCGTGGCGAAAAGAAAATAATTTTTGTTTTGAGAGTTCGAGGCTTCCCTTTTACTTTTGGTTTTTTACAAAGTGCGTCTTGCTTCTTTTTAATAGTTTGGAGAGCTTTTTCGATTGCGTATAAAAATGGTTCCGCACGAAGCACCATTCCAGGGCCACCGCCAAACGGCCGTCCGTCCGCATAAACCGTCACATTTCCATCGGGCCACTTTTTCTTGAGGTCTTTAGGAGCATATTTTCGAGGATCGTAAAAAGCAACCGAAATAAGTTTCTGTTTGATCGCTCGACCTATGATGGATTCGCTCAAATATGAATTGAAGGATTCCGGAAATAAGGTTATGACATGAAATCTCATAAATAAGAGATTATACGGAAATTTTTCAAATAGACAAATAAAGAATCCTGAGTGAGAAATATGCGCAGTTATTCTCAAACAAAAAATTCCAAGCGTCCTTGGAATTTTTTGGAAGTCTGAAACGCATTTCAAACTTATTTACTATTACATGCCTGACTTCAAATCTTCGATAGCCGCATCGACGTCCGCTGAGTGAGCTGACGTAACTGGCTTTCGTCCTAGAGGTTCATTAATTTTCATGTTGACTCGCTGGCTGTGTTTCATGCCTACGACTCGAAGAAGTGTTCGAATTGATTTTGCGGTTGCTCCTTGGCGGCCAATCAATTTGCCCATGTCTTCGGCGTTGACATCAACGGTCATAAGCACACCCATTTCATCGATCGTTTTTACAATCTTTACATCTTCAGGATGATCGGCTAACGCCTTGATCGTTGTTTCTAGATAAGTTAGTACTGGATCTTGCATACATTTCGGAATTATCGCTGAGGA